>Ga0310690_10000263_pt1 | contig 123218 bp, 100 predicted proteins | sample AusTroGonzalo_MG_2_FD_207661 | JGI IMG/M metagenome (GOLD analysis project Ga0310690, IMG submission 207661) | Bovine rumen microbial communities from tropical cattle in Woodstock, Queensland, Australia - Gonzalo_04 (v2) (version 2) | ecosystem: Host-associated > Mammals > Digestive system >...
CATCTGGAATATATAACCTCAAATCATAATCGCCATTATTCACGCTATTATACACATCAAACCACCTAATATCAAAATATTTTTTTGCATATTTTCCGACAAGATATTTGCCCCAGAAATCCATAATTCCTGTTTTTTGTTGGTTCGAGACAAAAGTATCTAAATTTGGATAACTTTTGTTTAAATCATTAACAGAATCTAGATAACGGTTCTTTAAAACCCTACGTTCATACAAAAAACCATTAACATACTTTTTAATCATTTTTTTCATAACAAAAAACATTATATTTATTAAGATTAGTCAACATCACCAGGCTTACCCCAAACATAGCTCTCCCGATTTAAATTATCAATATGATTCATATCATCATTAGAAAGAACAAAATCAAAAACATCAATATTCTCACTCTGGCGAGCCTCATTCTGAGATCGAGGTATTACACAAACACCTTGTTGCAAAAGCCAACGAAGAATAATTTGAGCTACACTCTTATTATAATTGATAGCAATTTTTACTAATACAGGATTATTCATCAATTCTGAACTTGCTATCCATTTTCCACCAAATTGAGAATAAGCTTCTATTATTATGTTCCTATCATTGCAAGCCTTAATCAAATCTTTTCTTGTATTGTATGGGCTTATCTCAAATTGATTCACAGCCGGCATTACTTTTGTCTTTTTATATATTTCATCCAATTGTATCTCTGTAAAGGATGAAACGCCGATAGATTTTACCAACCCTTCTTTATAACACTCAACCATATCTTCATACATATTCACATAACCAGGAAATGGCCAATGTATCAAATATAGGTCAAGATAGTCAATCTTCAAATTCTTTAACGCCTCTTTAACTGCCTTTACAACGGAAGACTTTCTAATATGAAATCGCTTAAATCTTCCTCCATAATAAAGTTGTAACTCATGGAGTTTTGTTGTAATAAAAAGGTTCTTCCTATCACAATCTAATTCCTGAAAGGCCTCGCCCAATACACTCTCATTTTTATATTTCCATGCCGTATCGAATTTTGTATAACCAATCCCATAAGCTTTCTTAACTATCTGTATAAGATTTTCATTGGGAAGAGCCCATGTACCTAAACCGATTTTGGGCATTGATAAACCATTATTTAAAGTCACAAACTCCATTCAAGTTTCTATTTTGAAATTTACAAATTCTCTGGTCTATGATTTTGCCATCATCAATAATGCAAGCATTTGAAAGGGTTTCAGGTATGACTCCATCTCCTACTATTAAATAATCTAAATATTTTACAACTTCATTGCTAATACCTTGGGAAGTACTTTTATAAAACAATGCCGGTGTATGATCTACAACATAATGACGAATACCATCAACAAGATAGTCAGGAGATTCTATGGTCGTTGGCACACTCGTTTCAATTGCACCTCCCCTATCACAGCTAATATCAATTATCATTGCTCCGCGTTTCATCCTTTTCAAATCATCTTTATAGATGATATGATCTTCACGAGAGGTGTCCCACAATATCGCATTTACAACGACATCAAATTCTCCTAATTCCTTTTGGAACAATTTTTCACTTTTCCTGTCATAAGAACACATTTGAGCTCCCATGTCATTCAACATTCTTATTGCCCCACGGGCTGTATTTCCACGACCTAACACTGCTACTTTTGTGTTATAAGGAAAAATTCCATGTAAAAGATAAGCATGCATAATTGCTGCCTCACCTGCAATTTCATTGTTACGCCAAAACACATGGCGTCCCAATTCATACATATCCTCCCAAGCATACGCAGTTAAATTGGCACCGACAATCTGATCGGTAATGTCGCGATTTTGGACAGCATGTACCCAACCGAAAATTGTTTGTCTATTCAATGAATTTAAATATTCCGCATCACCGACTTTAGGATCACAAATAATATCTTTTTGGAGAATCTCCTCACGAGTGCAAACACCTCCAATTCCTTGTGAGAGATAATCTTCATCTGAATATCCTAAAACGTTTCCATATCCTTTCTCTATGAAAAGGAAATCTTTATGTTTCACGCATGATACATCATCAGGGATTAAAGCCCTTCTGTTCTCATTCTCTTTGTGAGAAATTACAAAACCTACTGTTTTCATTCTTTCAAATATTTAATTATTTACTTTTTCAAAAGGATTTTAGTTAACATTTATTAAATTACCAAATCGCATTTCCGCTTCAATCAACAAATTGGGATCTAATCCAGATTGAGGAAAAAAAGTCATTTCTCCGAAATAAATTCGGCCATTTACATTGTATAAATCAACGCGCACAAATTTAATACCTCTCGACAATTGGGCTGCAATTGAGAACATTTGATCCATATTATCCAATTTCGGGACAGTAAATCCTTTGGGTGCGGACTTTCCGCGACAGTTTATTCTCAATAAATTCCAATTATTATCAAAAAAATAATATTTTGTATCTTCAAGATGTCTATCTATACAGAGCATAACACAATCTGCATACCCATTAAAGCAGAAAAATTTATAATCTACCAAGCCTCCTGCAGATTCTTCAATATACTTTTCAATTATAATTCTCGGTTTAATGGTTTTATAAGGATACTCTCTACTTGACCAATACTTGTTCCTCTTCAAGTTCCGTGATAACAATTTTCGAGCAGCCTTGATATCAAAAGTGGCTTTGTCTTTACAAATGGCTACTCCGCCCGAATCATGCGTACATTTCAATACGAATTGATTCGGCAACTTGTCAAAATCGATTTCATCGAAGGAGTCATAGACACCCAATGTCGGGATGATATATTCCTCACCAATCAAATTCGCCACATACTTCTTCGCCTCGTATTTGTCCACCATTTGGGTGTATTCCTCGTGCCGGTCATTCAGTTTCAACCACTGCAATTTCTCGTTGAACGTTTGGGGATTATTCAAGTCCAACTTCTTACGGAACGTCAAATAATAAGTCCATTTGACGAAATTTTCATCACTCACAAAACGACCCACTCTGTTCAAAAACAGACTACAAGCATAATATGGGTCTTGCAATGCTTTTTTTATTTTTGGATTCATTCTTTCGTTTTTTTAATAATCTCCAACATTTCTTCCCACATACCAATGATGTGGTCGAGCGAATAATATTTTGAACGTTCTATAGCATTCTTTTGCACCAACGTTCTATATTCCTCGTCCGCAATCATTTTTCTCAATTTTTCTGCTAAGTCATCAACATCTGCAGTCTTGAAAAGCAAACCTTCCGATTCATTGGTAATAATTTCTTTTGTTCTGCCAAGATTCTCACAAGCCACAGGCGCACAGCCTTGACTCATCGCCTCTATCAGTACCATTGGCAAACCCTCGCTTCGACTACTCAAACAATAGATAGATGACCGCTGGTACAGAGATTCAATATCCGTACGATAACCTAAAAATACAACTCGGTCTAAGACATTATTATCTTTTGCTAATTTCTCAAAAAAACGAATTGTATCATTATTTCCAGCACCAGCGAGTTGCAAACTCCAAGAGGGGAAATTGGCTGCAATCTGTCCCCATGCTCCTATCAAAAGATCAAATCCTTTAAATTTCCAATCATCCAATCTTCCAGCAGACAGAATAATGTTTTCCTTATTAATAAATCCTTCACAAGGCCTAAATGTTGAAGGATTGGGCATAACTGTAACATTTTTCCTTTTTCCCAAAGCCATAGCGTCTGCTTCTGTCAAGACCGTCACACGATCATAGATTCTTGAAAGTTGCCTGTCACAAAAAATATTCAAACGACTTGTTTGCAGGGACTCAATCCTTTCCAGAGCGTGATGAATTGTTAGAACTACAGGGATTCCAAGGCCTGTTACTGCTACTTTTGCAGCAAAAGTGCACAAATGCATGATTCCAATGATTGCATCCGGCCTCTGTTCTTTAGCTTGTCGTCTAATACAACGAACCGCACTACTCCATTTCTTTAACTTTCCAACTTTTTTTTCACAAAAGGCAATGAGTTTGACTCGTTCATCTATCGGATAGGTCGCTTTTTGCAACAGATCTGTCAGCATAAATACTGTATGACCGGCATCAGCAAACCCATTTGCAAGGTTTACTCCTACTCGCTCGGCACCACCGCCGCCCAAAGAGTTGCAAACCAGAAATATCTTCATTTTCTTGTACCCTCCAAAACCTTTTTTCTCATTCCACTCTCGTAAATCCGCTTGACCAACGAGGGCGGAAGATTGCGAAAAACATAGCGGGCAATCGGATAGCGGTAGGCCAGCGTGAAAAGGCCGTGCATCCGATAGATGCCGTTCATATAGATTTTAAACTCGTTCCAAGCCTTGACTCTGCTACGGCGACGGAACACATCGCCCTGCTGCCGGAAAAACAGCACTATTTCCTGCAAATTCGCCATTCGATAGCCGGCAAGAATGGCATCGTACCACAGTTTGATGTCCTGACTCATGCGGTAGCGCTCGTCATAATGCAGTCCCTCGTCGAAAATCCGACGGCGCATCATCACTGCCGGATGTGCCAACGGACAGGCCTTGACAATGTATTTGCAGGCATCCTCGTGCGTCAGCGGATAATGACGGACGTTCAGACACTCGTGTTCGTCGTCGAACTCCTGCATCGAGCCGCCGAGAATGTCGATTTCTGGGTTCTCGCGGAGGAATTTCTCTTGAAGTTCAAACCGCTGCGGGGCGGAAATATCGTCGCTGTCCATTCTGGCAATCAAATCACCCGTAACATGCTTGATACCAGCATTCAACGCTTTTGTCAACCCTCCGTTCACTGGTAACTTCACTACCACCATTTTGGCAACACCAGATGCATTAACTCTCGACTGAAAACTATCAATTATCAACTCCAGTTCCTCTGGAATTGCCCCGTCTTCAATCAATACAATCTGCTCCGGCTTCCGCGTCTGGTCATCCCACACGCTCTGCAAAGAACGGTCGAGATACTCGCCTTTCTCGGACTTATAAACCGACATCAAAACGGAAATGGTCATTTTCTGTCAATTTTATGATTCCCCTCGCCTCATTCTCCCCAGCATTTTGCGCCAGTAATGGGGTTGGAAATATTGGGAAGTTTTAAAGGGTTTTTCTCTTCTCAAATACGGCCCGAACACCTCGCAACCACTCTCGTACGACTCATACAGATAGTCGGCATCGGCTGTGATTCCCGACATTTTCCACTGGTATCCATGCTGCTCGAAATAAGCACTCATGTATGTATGGAAACAACGACGCAGATAATTTTCACCCAAAAACTCCGCCGAGGGTGGCACGAAGCCCCTGTCAGCGGCAAACTGCTGAAATTCTTTGGTGAAAGCGATGAGATACGGGCCGAATCCCATTTCAGTCGGATAGAGCGAATAATGCGCATCGACATGAGTGATTTGCCATGGGCGAAGGCGATTGAGGCCAATCTGATAGGTGTTGAGCCACGCCTCCCGCTCCACGATGACAACGGAAAGGCTTTCGGGAGCGAACAAAATGTTATGGCTGATGGTTCCTTCGGTTGTGGCACATTCCTTCGCCTCGTGCAACAAGCGGGTCAATCCTGCCAAAGAATATTCTTCTGGATAAATGATTTGATAGCCATTGCGACTGAAAAAATCGTCCAACAACTCAGTTCCGGCCTCTGTCTTGCCTGACTTTTTCAGAAAACGACTTCGGCTGAGGTATATTTTCTCGTTTTTTTCCGTTTTTTCTGACGTAGCCGCCAACAAGTTTTCCTTCACCTTGTCGAACATTCTCAGATACTCTTCCGAATCATATTCAAAAGTCTTGTAGCAAAGTTCGGGAACAATGATTTCGCGATAGGCGGCTGGTTGGCTCGTCAATTCCACTTTCTCCAGTATGCCCAGAGCATCGAAGAAACTCCGCATATTCCCGTGCATCTTGGTTTCAAAGCCCGGACGCACGGTGAAAATGTATTTCTCCACCTCGTCATCATGGTCTAACGCATACCACAACCGACAGACCACCTCCGTCAGGAAATGCCCCCAATGCATCGGGATATAGCCACAATAGACAACGCGCTGATCCATCGCCTCACCAATGCCGTCCACAGGATATGCCCGACATTCGTCGTTGATGGCCGACAAGGAGACGAACTTGCCCTGTTCGTCCACCACACCGCCTTTGTTTCCCATCGACCGATTGCGATGGTCAAGCGACGGAAGAATTGTGCCCGCTCCGCGCCAAACCTGCAGATTCTCCTTTCGCTCGAAAGGTTTCTCGTAGAGGCGACAGAGGGTTTCGGCCTTTTTCGGACGCAAAAAAGTTATGTCTAAATTCCTTTCCAATTTTCAATACTTTTTAGGGAAAGACCGATCGAGCGGAATCCAACTACCTACCTCAAGATTTTTCTCATACGGTTCAAATTCGTTGTAACCAGAGCCATGGAAGAACGTAATCTCGCCAAAATAGACCTTTCCGCCGACGAAATACAAATCTACACGACAATGAGGGAATGGCTTTGACAATTTACGGCAACATTCAAGCATAAATTCCCATTGACTCGGCTTCTTGATGTCTTCAACCCGATAATTGTCGCGCGTTTCCTTCATATCCGTTATCAGGTTGAAATCCATGTCATAAATGTTACGGTAATAATCTTCTGCGTGGGTTCCGTCTGTCTTAGCCACGCCAATATCCATAAACAGCAATTTGGGTTCACCGCTGAAACACAGAAACTTGTAGTCAATCAGTCCAATGTCGTCATCGGCTTTCAACACCTGCTCTGCCAACACGTAGGGCTTGATGTACTTGTAATTGTATTCGCGGCCATGCCAGTAAAAATTGTCTTTCAGCAATGCTGAAAACTGCGGACGGATGGCTTCTCTGTCAAATATACTCTTTCGGCAAATCAGGTTTCCACCAGAAGTGTTATTTACTTTCAAGAAAAATTCTTCCACGGGAATCTCATCCAAATTGATGGCATCCACCGAGTCGTAATGGCCGTAGCAGTCTATCAAAATGTCTTTCAGGCCGCATTTCTCCACATATTTCCTCACTTCCCATTTGTCGCTACACTGCGTCATCAGCGGATTGAAATAATGGAACTTCAGCCACCAGATTCGCTCGTCAAAAGTCTTGGGATGGCGGAGGTTGAGGAACTTACGACATTTCATGAAGTAAGTCACCTGTGCATAAATCCATCTCGGAATCAGCATCCGAAGACGATATTGGAAATTCATCAAACGATAATACAGATTACTTTTTTTCATAAACAACTGATTTTATGACATTTTCCCATTCATTGGCAATGGTTTTCAACATAAACAAATCTCTTTTTTGCAAATTTCTCTCCCCCATTTCTTTCATCAAGTCCTCGTTCCCCAGCATTGTTCTCAACGCAACGACCAATTGCGTTTCATCTCCAATCGGCGTGATAAATCCTGTCTTTCCGTCATCAACCAACTCCTCTGCGCCCGACACGTTCGTGGTAATCACCGGCAATCCCACGCACACTGCCTCTATCAGGGCATTGCTCATTCCTTCGGCATTGGTTGACATACAAAACAGTTTTGCGCTGCGAAGTTCCTCGATTACTTGATTCGACCGTCCTGCCAACAATGCACTTTCGGTCAAATGCAGACGGTCTATCTGCGACTGCAACTCTTCCCGAAGCGGCCCTTCTCCAAATATTGTCAATTGATAATCTGGAAATTCCTCTTTTATCTTCGCAAAGGCATCGATTAACATCGGGAAGTTCTTTTGAGGTGCCAGTCTCCCCACAGAAACAATCTTGTTCTGCCTCTCTTTCGGAACCAACGAATCCTCAAACACCTTTTCGTTCACCGGATTATAGATGACGGTCGTTCGTTTTTGCAGTGCTTTCGAATAACACGACTTGATATCTTCCGTTTGCACCACCAAATGCGTCGTCAGCCTCAAAAACAGCCATCGAATCGTTTTGAACAGAAGATTTGATGCGCGGGGATCGTAGCGCTCCGATGAAATGACGGGAACGCCCGAGCCCATCAAAGACACCAATGTCACGCTGTACACATCCGTCATAAATGGCAGAACGGCATCTGGCCGAGTCGTTTTCACATACTTCCTCAACCACAGCATTTTCTTTCCGATGAACGACGTGCCTGCTTCCTCCTCCGCGAAAACCACCTTCACCTGCTCGTCAATCGGGTAAAACACGACATGGCGATTTAGGCAAACGATTTCCACTTGGTGCCCACGATGAGACAATTCGTTGGCAAGCAGGGAAATGACGCGCTCCGTTCCGCCGGAACTCAGTGTTGATGTTACAAACAATAGTTTCATTATTCAATATTCCAAATGAAAAGAAGGGCAGAAGGCCAGTTCAAGATAAACAATAGAGTAAGACCGACACCAATGATTGCATAAGGAACTGTTCTTTCTTTCTTTGGGAACAATGCTAGCAAATAAGGTATGATCATACACTCAAATGTGGCAAACAACGTTGAAGTGCGTGCTGCCACCACCGCATATTGGCACATCACAATAAGAATGACGGTACTGACAAAGTAGGCATTACGATATACAAAGTAGTATCCAGTCATCTTTTTTAATCGGTCTTCGTTATATGTAAACATCAGCAACACGATTGTTTGGAACCAAATCACAGGATTGGTCAAGTCATTGGAAAATGCTTTTTCGGAGCCTTCTTGGATATATGAACTGGCCATGTCCATTGCCCATTCCGAATTACCGACAATATTTCTGACATAACCACCGAAAAATTGGGCAATAAAGAAAGAGATGATTAATCCCACATAAATTTGTTTTCTGGAAACATTATAATTTAACACGCCCAACAACAACAACGGAGCCGCAACAAGTGAACTATGATGCAGTTGATAACACAGTAAAAGAACGAGAAAATACGCCCACCATTTCTTTTCTTTAACCATATAGGTAAAAGAGATGATAATGGCAATTGCTAAACAAGCACGTATTTGCATCATATTTCTGCCGAGCATAAAACGAGAGATATAAATGCACAATCCCAACATCGGGTAAATACTATAACGCTGTAACCCCCTGAATATGAAAAAGAACGTCAGCAGAGATATCACCGTGAAATAAATTGTAGGATTGTCTGTGAATGTTTTAATTATTACAACCAAAAAGTGATACCCTCCCTCCACATAGCCATTCGGACGATCCAATAACGAATAATGGAAAATATCATTCGCCCATAAAAAGTCATCGAGATAGGCGGGGGTGTCACCCCACCTCATCTGATCTCTCGTACCTGCAAAATAAGCCATCAACAAACACGAAAGCAACAAAATGTAATTTTGCATCTTTTTCCTTTGTCCATCTGCTGCAATCGAAAATAGGAAAAACGCCACATATGCGACAAAAACGAATATTTTTGGTATCATTTCTTTTTTATATAAAAATTATTAAGAAAATGTCAGATTAAATCGTTACTGCTTTGGGACCAACTACGGTACAATCATCGGGAACATCTTCCACCACGATGGCTCCTGCCCCGATTTTTACGTTGTTGCCAACGCGAACGCCACCGAGAATCTTGGCATCGGCACCAATAAAAACATCATCGCCAATGACAGGCATCTTTTCTAAGTCATTTGCGACTCCTATCGTCACACCATGATACATCGTGCAACGACGGCCAATTCGCACATAACCATTCAAAACCACGCCGAAGCCATGCATCAGCACCCAACCGCCACCTATCTCACAGTCTTCAAACGAATAGCACTTGATGTCGGGTAGCAATAGGCGCAAAAATGCCCTCGCCCGACCAATTCTTAGGTAAAATTGCGCACGGAAGTCCTTCTGTTCGACCAGCAAACTGACAAGATTACCGATATGACTTCCTTCGCGAAGGTTTTTCCGATATTTTCCCCATGCTTCCATATCCTCATCGATGATGTGCTTGTTTTTTGAGAGGAAATAGCACACCAAATGAGGAGTCAGCAACGGAAATAGTATGATTTTCTTTAACATTTACTCTTCCGGGTATCGTCCCGTCATTTTTAGCTTCAACTCAACAAGGAAACGGTGGATTTGATGGTCCGACGACGTGTTCTGATGTTCATACTGCAGGAACTTGTCGAACGTCTTCCACGATTTTCCCCAGCACGCCGAACCGCGTTGGTGCTTCTTTTCATAATTCCCGTAAGCACGGCTCCAATAGTGATTGCACTGAATGTCGGCCTTTTTCTTCATGCGATGCACCTCCCAAACGACAAACTTGCCAAATTGATTGATGGGTGGCACCTTCAAGCGACCATAGCGACACAGGAAATAGTGCATCATATCAACCTTGAAATAACCAATGTCATAGTTCGTGTTGTAAAATAACTTTCCGCGACTCACCATCTTCGGCCAAGAATTGGTATATTGCTCAATCTGCAGCCGACTCTCGTCGTGCTCCAGATGTCCCGACGTGCCAAACATCTTCCAATAGACCAACACCAGCGGATAATTCTTGAATCGTTGCAGCCAATCCTGCAAATTCGTATGCTCATAGGGCACGAAGAATTCATCCAAATCCAAGAAAGAGCACCAAGTTGTCTCCTCCCGATAGTTTTCATACCAATGTTTATATGCCGTAATCTGCCCTGGAGTTTCCGGCCATTCGGTCAGCGTCACCGTCCCATTGTCCACGTATGGCTGCAACACCTCGCGAAAATGGTCAGTGGAATTGTTGTTATACAGGTAGAAATGCTCCATCCCCACCAACAGATGGTACTCAATCCACTCCTTCAAATACGGCGCCTCGTTCTTGAAAATGGCACACAACACCAAGCCATATTTCGTATTCCTCTTTTTTTTTGCGAAGAATTTAAAAATCAACTTGTAAACCAAACCTAACGCCAAGGTCATCAAGTATTTCACGCAATATGAAAGGGTCCAACGATGTGAATCTCCTTGCCAAAATGCACTATTGTTCTCCATTTTATTCATATTAAATTACCGTTTTTTCGCGATAAAATTCCACGACAGAATTCTGACTTTATCTAACAATATTCCGATAGCGAACACAGCCACGCTAAATACAATACTATACAACAAGTACGTCCAATAAGAATGGTTCTGATAGTATTGGCTCAAATGGGCTTTGAAATCAGGGAAAATATAATTGGCCGTATGCAATAAATATACTGCGAAACATGATTTTGCCACCCAATTGACAACAGATGACTGTATCTTCAGTTTTGAGAAAAACAGCAGTAATGACAACGACGCCAATACCACGAAGGGAGAATCATAGTAAAAAAATTCTTTGGCTTCAAGTGGCATCAACATGTATGGTATGCCAAACATTACAAATATAATTGTAAGAAATGTAAAAAATACATATAAAAAAAGCAATGCCACTGTCTTTAATTGTATGCTATCCGATACATGTAACTTGAAGAATCTTGCCAACAAATATAATCCAACAAATGACATTGTACAATATCCCTTTGCCATCCAATCAACAAAATGAAATAGCCAGTTGAAAGATGTAAAGGCATAGAAAGCAACCAAAACCATCATATATTCTCTTTTTGTTGCTTTCTCGCAAAATGCATTTAATATAGGAGACAGTAAATACAACAAAATATACGATTTCACGAACCACCACATATTATACAAACGAATCGTCCTTAGTATTTCTGCCATACTGAGATTTCCCTGTTGCACATAACCGTAAACGAGACAAACCATCATAAAAAAGGCCAATTGGAACAAAAGTTCAATGAATTTTCCTTTCTTGGGCTTGATGCCATACCATCCAGAAATTAGCACAAAGAGATTAACACATACAACGGTTATTGCCTGAACCGTCAAACGACTAAACGAAATTGCAAATTCCGAAGAAAAATGATCCTCATTTGGCAACCCTATGGAAAAATCATTCGTGTGTATCATCACAACAAAAAACATTGCAACGATACGCAGCAATTCCATATTGGAATCCCGAACTTTCTTAAAATGATTATTCATAAGATTGCACCCTCTCTACTCTTTCAGAAAATTCCTTTTTCGGAGCAGGAATCACCAAATATTTTTGTCCGTCTAACTCGATGATTTTCTTGTACGTCGGTCCTACTGTTTTTGACGAATAAGACGAAATCCATTGGGTAAATGGCCGCAAATAGAAAGGAACTTTTGACGTTTCCACCTCTCCCAATTCAAACGTTACGTCGGGAATCGTTTCTTCACTCGCCTTCTTAACATACAAATGGGTGTTCGCTATCGTTTTAAAATCATTGTAGCCTTCGGGATTGGACTTGATATCTTGATACAAAGATTCCGGGAAATAGAACATTCCACGTTTCCCGTACAATGCACTCATATATCGAACCATCGTTTTCTCCTTGTCACATGCCAAATAGTAGGCGTATTCATCGCCAAAAGCGACATGATTCACCAAATATTGTCGCCAAAACTGTGGTATCGTGTCCGTTGGGGTCAAGATGACGAATTGCTCTTTGTTTTCCAATTGGGGCAAAATTTTTCTATAATTGTCGAAATTGACTTTCTGATAATAGAAAATCGGCATCAGCAGTGCAACACACGCGACAAAAGCCATGATTTGAATGGGTCGTTCATATCGATAGACGAAATCTTTTACCAAACACATGATGAGCATCAAAGAAAATAGTTCTGTTCCGAAACGCACGCGGCTATTCGACATTCCAGACAACAGAATCACCAACAATGAAAACAGGGTTATCAGCAATAGCCATCTCTGTGACTTGATGAAAGCAAGCGTTTTTTTCTTGTTTCGGATAAACAAAACTATGCTCATCAACAAGAATAGCCAAAACACCCGAAGTCGTGACAGAGAAACTACAAATGATTTGACTTTCCCGACGATTCCTCCCACGACACCAACAACATCATCGGCTCCTGCTCGAGTAAATGTGCCAGGACCCAGAATATTCATTGCCGTACCAAGCATGAAGCCAATCATCAAAGGCAAGACTGCCTGTCCCCAAATTCTACGGATATGCAGCACCATATATAGTCCGAGAGCCATACTTACCGGCAATGTCATCGCCTCATGTGTCCATCCACAGATAAACGCAACGGGCATCAAAAGCCAATGCTTCGCCGAGAGGCTGTCGTCACGAAAACGACGCATCAGCAACAAGAATCCGAAAACAAAAAAGGCCGTCCACAAATAATTGAAACTTCCAGAGAACCAAAGGAAGGTCTCGTTGAATGCCGGAATCAGGGTAAGGAAAAGGAGCATCACGAGCCAATTCCAACGACTGCGCCACTCATATCGGCATAACGACAAGAAAAAACCAATGGTAACGCAGAATATCAATGCATTGAATACATCAAACCAAGGTTTACCCAAAATACCGACGAACAATGACTCAATAGAACAGTTCACTATTCTCCCAGTATGTGTAAACCAATGATTTGTCATCGACTCGACAATATCTCCCAATGTCTTGATGGGACGATGATCGTCAAACTCCATACCTACGGGTTCTTTCACAAATGCGTATGCACCATCATCTGCCACCGACAACGGTGTCAGCAAATCCATCGCAAATATTACGATGAAAAGAAGAAACCAACTAAGACGTGATATGCTAAAAAAGTTTTTCATCAATTATTTACAATCTATTGAACATATTCTTTTATCTAAATCTAAAGGCATCGCAGGAGTTACAAGAAGATGTTTTTCCCTGACATCAACAACGCAAAAGATATTGATGGAATAATCATTTTTTTGATACCGCTGAATGTATTTCTTTATTGGCAACAAATAGAAAGGGACATCTGAGGAAGGCGCTTCTTCTACGTGGATATTAATCTTTGAGCAATCCTCGCCATTCTCCAACTCTTTAAAGTATAATTCGAAACCTGTATTGAATTTCACATATTTTTTTGTTGAACCGATTTCTTTCCATAGCTCCTCAGGGAAGAAGAACATATCTTTTTTTCCATAGAATGCACTAACGCTTCTGGTCTCTTTTCTTTCCTTATCACACGGAAGGAAATAATTTTCACCCCTAAATGTCACCTGTTTGCGAACATATTGAGTCCAAAACCCAGAAATGTTGTCTTGGGGAGTTAATATAATATTTTTTGAAACATCTTTCAACTGCTTTTCACAAAATTGCCAATTTGAGTAATTTTCAAATTGAAAATAAAAAACTGGAATCAGAAAAATTGCGACTACCAACCCTACAACGATTTGAATGAATTGATGATTTTTCTCGAACAAACTTTTACAATCGTTCAGCATATTTAGTAACAACAGCAAGGAAAAACATTCGACTCCATATCTAAGTCTCGAATCGGTCATTCCTGAAAGTAAAATAGGACAAAAGGAGAAAATAAGGATAACAACAAACCAATTATTATTTTTTAAGTATGAAATCAAATGTTGCTTATCCCTCCAACCAAGTATTATCAATCCGAACAACCATACCCAGAAGATTCTTAAATGAAAAATTTGCAACAATAAACTTTTAACTTTTCCAATTGATTCAACAAGCAAATGTGCGAGTCCATCAGAATTGGCTTTTTGGAACGTTGACGGTGCAAAAACATCCAACAAAGTGCCAACGACAAAAAACAACAAATATGGAGCAACCGCTCTACCCCATATCGTTTTTATATGACATAAAATATAAAGACAGATTGCCATTGTTACAGGCAAAGTCATCACTTCGTTGGTCCATCCAGCAAACAGAGCAATGGGGGCTATGGCAAGGTGTTTGAAGGAAATTCTTTCAGATTCTATTCTTCTTAAGAAAAAAATAAACAATAACACAAAAAAACTTGTCCACAAATAATTTAAGCTGCCCGCTGTCCACAAAACGGTTTCACTTAATGACGGCATTAATAATAAATATGCTGAAAACGCCAGCAAGATGCCCATCACCTTATCACGAAAATCTGACAGTGAAAGTAACAGCCATACCACACCACAAAAGACAAATGCGTTAAACACATTAAAAACGTCCTTACCTAAAATTCCAACAAATAATTGGAGTAAAAAATGAGGCGTAAAACGACCATTAAATGACTGCCAATGATTCCACTGCGACAATAGGATATCCCACAAGTTTCTAATGGGTCTATCTATATTGAACAAATGATTCGGTTCCGTCATCGTAAATGCGTAGGCATAATCATCACCATAAGACAACGGTGTCAGCAAATCCATCGCAAATATTACGATGAAAAGAAGAAACCACAGCAGAAAGCCCTTTTTCTTATACATTTTTTTCATAAAAAACACTTTTCAAACCCCCTCCTTCTCCTCAATCATATACACTGGCCGATTCTTCGTTTCATAGAAAATTCGACCGAGATATTCGCCGATAACACCCAGAGAAAGTAACTGGACACCTCCCAAAAAGAGGATTACTGACATCAATGCGGGAAAACCTCTAACGGGGTCACCATAAATAATCGTTTTGGCTAAAATGAAACACAAATATAAAAACGCGATGAAAGAAATAATGATTCCGAGAATTGTCGAAACTCGGAGTGGCGACGTCGTGAAGGACGTAATTCCTTCAATGGCAAGGTTTAAAAGCTTAAAAAAGTTGAATGAAGAAACTCCTTGCTTCCGATCATCACGATTAAAAAGTATTTCCTTTTTTCTAAACCCAATCCAACAGAACAATCCCTTGGTATAACGTTCTGTCTCACGAAGACGTTTCAATTCTTCGATACACTTTCTATCCAACAAGCGGAAATCACCGACATTCTGAAGAATATCAACCTTTGCCATATGTTGAAGTAAACTATAATATAGTAAAGAGAATTTTTTACGAAGCCAAGACTCTTTGCCACGCGACCGCCTCCGTGCATATACATCTTCATAACCTTCCTCCCAATATTTGAGCATCTCAGGTATCAATGAAGGAGGATCTTGTAAATCGGCATCGATGATAACCATACAGTCGCCCGTGACATGGTCAAAACCTGCCAACATGGCATTTTCCTTGCCGAAATTACGAGACAGATTGATGTAGCAGATGCGGTTGTCTTTCGCCCGCAATTCCTTGATGACATCTATTGTGCGGTCGCGACTACCATCATTCACCAGCAGTATCTCCCATTCGTACTGATTGTTAGATGCCATCAACTCTTGCAGAGCATCGTTGAGGGCTGGCAACGATGATTCCTCGTTGTAACAAGGTATTAAGATTGAAACTTTTTTCATGTTTTCTAACAAATAAGAATAACAACTATTATACGCCTTTTTTTTCAAAAATCACATACACCGGCCGATTTTTCGTTTCATAGAAAATCCGTCCGAGATATTCACCGATGATGCCGAGGGACAGCAGCAAAAAGCCACCGAGAAACAGAATGATGATAATCAATGTCGGGAAACCCTGAACAGGATCGCCATAAATCAGTGTGCGTAAAAGGATGTATATCAAATACACGAAAGACATGAACGAAGTTATAATTCCTACGATGGTGGAAATTCGTAATGGCAACGTCGTGAAAGACGTAATGCCATCTATCGCCAAATTCAAGAGCGTAGAGAATTTCATCGACGATTCTCCTTCCACACGGTCGGCTGTCTCAAATGGCACGGATGTCTTCTTAAAGCCTATCCAGCAATACATTCCCTTGGTATATCGCTGCGTTTCGCGCAGACGCTTCAATTCCTCGATGCACTTTCTATCCAACAAACGGAAATCGCCGACATTCGGCAGCACCTCCACGCGAGAGGCCTTCTGCAACATCGAATAATACATTTTCGTGAATCGCTTGCGCAGCCAACTTTCCTTGCCTCGCGTCAATCTCTGGCCATACACGTCGTCGTATCCTTCTTCCCATTTCTTCAACATCTCGGGAACAACATGGGGCGGATGCTGTAAATCGGCATCCATGATGACCATACTGTCGCCCGTTACATGGTCGAAACCTGCCATCATGGCGTTTTCCTTGCCGAAATTACGAGAAAGGTCGATATAGCAGATACGGCTGTCCTTCGCCCGCAATTCCTTGATGACCTCCATCGTGCGGTCGCGGCTACCGTCGTTCACCAGCAACACCTCCCAGTCATACTGCTTGTTAGCCTCCATCAACCCATGCAAAGCGTCGTAAAGGGCGGGCAAAGAGGCTTCTTCGTTATAACAAGGTATGAGAATTGACACTTTTTTCATATCGTCATTAATTTTGTTTTCTGAAAACGTACAATCGCTGTCCGAAATAATTCAGCAGAACAAACACACACATTCCCACAAACAGGGCGATGTTTTCTTGGAGCGACTTTCCCATGTCTGAGAAAAAGGCCTTCACGAGGGGCTTGGCGATTCCATAGGCAAGGAAATAACACACCACGATGTTGATGGTGAACCGCACGATGGAAGAAAAATCCCAACCTTTGTATTTGAACGTAAAGTATTTATTCAAAAAATAGCTCAAAATGCTTCCAAAAAAATAATTTGCAGCGGAAGAAATCCAATAACTCTGGTGAAAGACATTATAGAGGACAAACATGATAGTTGTCCCAAAAATCGTGTTGATGATGCCGACGATGACAAAACGGCTGAACGAGTTATTGATGATTTCCTTTTTCATGGCAGTTTTACATAACTTCCCATTTCCTCTTGGTATTCCTGCGAGAACTGGCGCATTCTTCCACCCGAGGCACAGAAGGTCATCTCGCCGAAATAGATTCTTCCATTCGTGTCGTAGAGGTCGATGCGCACTTCGGGGAAGCCCGCGGAGAGCACACGGCAGATTTCCATCATCCTGTCGAGGTTTGGAGGAGCCGGCATATCCTTGAACAAATGTGACTCCCGATATTCTTTTGTCAATCCCTCGCGATAAAGCCGCCACGGTTCCAGCAGGTTGATGTCGCACACCATATCCAAGCCTTTGCGGTCGTAGCAGGGAGTGCAGTTGTGTACAAAACCATCAAAGCACCAGAATTTGTAATCCACGAGCGACGACGAATCGACCGTCTCGTCCATGGGAATCAATTCTTCGGCCATGATTCTCGGTTTGATTCTCGTATAATGAGGTTCAACCGAACCGTAGCCAAATGGCACCAGACAGCGCTTGAAATGCTCCACGATTTGCTGTTTGTCAAATCCTTTCGATTTGTCTAAAACCACGATGGATTCGCAGTCGTGGTTACATTTCAGGACGCATTTCTCGGGGAGTTGGTCGAAATCGATGTCCTCTGCCCTATCCCACACGCCGTAAAGTTCAGTGAGCGTGTCGCCAAAGCCTTTTTCCTTAATGAAATCGCGCACCTGAATCTTGTCGGCCAACCGAGTCCATTCTGTGGTATCGGTGTTGGCCATCAACCACTGAATTTTCTCGTTCAAGGTCTTGGGATTGTCCCAGTCGAGTTTCTCGCCGAACTGAATTTTCCACTCTCTCCCAATCATGTATTTGGGAAATCTATCCACTAAAAATTTGTGCACAATGTGCCTAAGTTGTTCCATTTTATTTTTGTTTTCTATTTTCCAATGCTCGCAATATGGCCCACCGATGCGACTCGCACCGCATTAAGTGGATGAAATAGTTGGGATTCGGCCTTTCGCGCTTCCCTATCATTTTTCTAACGAGTTGTTTGACGAATCGAACCGTACTGTATTCATAATATCCTGCCTTCGCAAAAAATGGACTGAAACCGCTCAACACGCGCTCACAATAGCCATCAACCTTCTTCAAATAGGCATCCTTATTCGTCATCGTTTCATTAATTTCCTCCAAATGGCGAACAATCAATTCGTCATTTGTCAGACTGACCGACCCCGTTTCAAAATCATATTTAGTACAATGAACTTCTGAGTGAATCTCTCCATTCTCGATTTCAACAGAAACGACCAAACCGTACTTCAAGAACGGACGTTCCCGTTTCTCTACTGGGTCTAAACAGAAATTTCCAAGACTGTAGAAAATCGGTTTTCCCTCGTAGATCTCCCAGCCTTGCGGAATATGCGGATGAGATGCAAATACGCCGTCGGCACCAAGGTCGATGTAATGGCGGTAGAGCGATACCAACTCCGGAAGCGGATAAGCCTCGTGCTCAACGCCTGCGTGCGGTAGAACGAACAGAAAATCAACCTCCTTTTTCGCATCGACAATCACTTTGTCCACACAAGGATGCAGCATCCACGCCGTTCCCACTTGTTCCGACGAGAAGTTTTCGTCTGTCAGCACTCCAAATTCGCGATGGGTCAGGCCCAAGAAGCCGAACTTCTTTCCCTCAATCTCTACGGTTTTTACCCGATAAGCCTCATCCCAAGTTCCAGCACCCACTACCGTACTGTTTTTGAACAGCGAGATAGTGTTCAGCATACTCTCGCCACCGAAATCCATCGCATGGTTGTTCGCCATCGTCACCAGTCCGAAGCCCTTGTCTTCCAAAAAATGAGGAACATTCTCGCCATGCGAAAGGCAGGGACCGATTTTCTCAATCCCTTTCGCCTGAGCCGCCTTCACGGGAGCCTCAAAATTGACCACATTCAGAGCAGCACCCTGAAGCATCCGTGTCAAATCCTCCTCAAAACGAAAGTTCTCCACGCTTTTGACGCAGAAGTCGCCGAAAATGTTGATATTTTTCATCAAAGATTCAAAAAGTGAGAAAAAACTCCTTATTGATTAAAACTTCGTCCAACTTTCCAACTGCGGATGGAAATCCGACACACGCCGATTCCACTCCTTCGGGGCAACGACAATCTTGTCGCTGTTTTCATTCAGCCAAGCACCCCACCAACTGAAAGAGCTATTCGCAATGATGTTGTGCCGACATTGTGACATCAGAAACATATCTTTGTAACTATCTGCCCCCTGATTGCCTGCCACAATCTTATAATTGACAGACTGTTGGCTCATAAACTCGTCTGCCCATGCCACGTCGTTTGAAAACACATAAAAAATCGGACTACCGACCTGATTTTTCACATGATTCATCGCATTTTTATAATAGGCGTCATCACACACCTGCAGACGCGGAATGTTCAAATAATCCCCTCTCCGAAAGTGAATGGAAGCGGAATTGACCGTCTGCATTTCTTTTGCCAACTCCAGATTTTCAGCATCAATGCCTTGAAACACAAATGCCTTTCTCACATCCTCCTCGCAATCCTTGAAATAAGAATAAAACTGCCAAAATCCATCATAAAACACGATGCCTTTTTCAAATGCCTGAGGATAGAAAGAAAGGTAATCCGAAAGAACCTTCTTTTTGCAGTATTTCTTGAGAAAAATGTAATAATATTTATGCCATATTGAGTATGGGGCACTTTTTTCGTTGATTCCGAACACGCGCTCCAGTTCGTAACCATTATGCTCCTGTTTCCATCGGTAAGGCATCAAGTCCATCCCTGCACGAATCCCTTTCGCCCGCAATGCAAGCAAAAAAGCATATTGGAACATCTGGTTGCCCAGGCCGCCGCTGATAAGAACAAATGAAAAGTTACTCATTTTTATTATTAATACAGAGAATTGTTTGTAAAACATTGCTAAGAGATGCCTCTTTTTCATACATTTCCTTTATAGCATCATAGGCCGCATTCCCCTTTTTTTTACGTAAGGCTTCATCTGAGTACATCTTATACAACGCTTCAACCAATAAATCAATGTCCAAATAAGGAACGAATATACCACACTCTTCTCGAATCCATTCTTCTGCTCCTGTCGCCCTTTTAAAACCGACTGTTGGTTTTCTTAACAATGCTGCTTCTTCCACTACCAACGGGAAACTATCTTCACGTGAAAGCAACAAATGTACATCAAAACTTGCGTGATAATCTAACGGGTTATTGACATTTCCTACAAAAATAATTTTATCCAATATGTTCAATCTATATAGATCGTATTTCAAATGATATAAGACATCACTTTTTTCATCCAATCCAATGATAACAAATTTACAATTAATATCTGGATATTTTTTAAAAAGATTATTCACTACCAAGGGCAACAAATCAGGAGATTTTTGCCAAATACCATTACAAAAACAGCCTATGATAAAAGTATCCTTTGAAACACCGAGATTTACATCACAAACTGTTAGTTGATTTTCTAAAAATGGTTCAATCCATGGTGAAAATGGATGCTGTATAATGATCTGATTTTTTTTTACTCCATAATAATCGATTAAATTGTTCGCGGAAAAATCACTAACCGTAATAAATTTACTAACACGAACTAATCCGTCACGGTTCGGTATATATCTTTTAGCCAAGCTCTCTGATTCATGAATATGAGCTATAATGGGAATCTGCGACTTTCCCTTAATTTCATTTGCTACTCCGATGGTGGCGACAGTGTTGGCATAAATGCAATCAATTTGTTGAAAGCGGAAAAAAAGCGACTGTAATCTCAATTTCCTTAAAAGACGCATGTACCAACGATTATAAACCCACACTGAACAAATCTCTCGAAATTTGTCAGAAAGTGAGCCCTCTTCAAATAGCAGAACAATCGGAATAATATCAACACACGCATTTTGAACAATCCTCAGCTCTTGTAATAATGCTAAAGGTGCTCCAGTATTCCTCGCCTGATGTGAAATAAATAATACTTTCATTGAATTATTTTTTCAACCGCAAAAAAAACGAAAGTGGCTTTTTGTAGAAATAATGATAGATATCATACAAATACCTGTGGCGCATTCGAAATTTATTCTCACGAACTTTCTTCTGAATGTCTTGGGGCAGCCAGCTTCCTGCAAAATGATGAATAGTTACCGTTTCTGCTGATAAGCAAGACTTTATCGTATCACAACCATACAAGGGGCAAAAAAAAGTTTTAGGATAAATTGTAAAAAAATCAGGGAAGTCCTGGAACGTATTGTCCCTCTTCAAGCCATATTGAACCATGTAATTTGTTATTGTGACGACATTCGTCGTCATATCAAATGTTCCATCATCTTTCAAAAAATGACGTCCATTATAATAATCCAAATTTTCTTTTGCCCACTTTCCCCCTTTTACACTGGCCATAATTCCTGTTGGAACGTCCGTTTCACTCTCAAATCCGCTGAAAGCGGTATGCTTTAAGAATGGATCAAGAGGTTTTAAAACTTCCACATCGGTATCCATATAGATGCCACCTTCGTGATATAGAGCATAAAGACGAACGACATCTGTTACGAAGGCAAACTTCCGATTATCGTAAGCCTCCCGTGCGTATGGATACAAGTCAAGATCGAAATTATCTTCATTCCACTCCTTGATTTCATAGTCGGGACAATACTTTTTCCATGACTTGATGCATTTCTGGGCCAATGCAGGCATCTTGCCCCGACCAAACCAACAATAATGAATTACTTTAGGTATCATAGTCAATTATTTAAAAATTCAATGATTCGTCCACAGGCCTGACCGTCGCCGTAGGGATTCACAGCCTTGCTCATTTGCTGATAGGCTGCCGCGTCGTCGAGCAGGGTGGAAACATGGTCCAGAATCTTCTGATAGTCGGTGCCGACGAGTTTCACCGTGCCTGCGGTGACGGCCTCGGGACGCTCGGTCGTGTCGCGCATCACCAAAACGGGCTTTCCAAGTCCTGGGGCTTCTTCCTGAATGCCACCGCTGTCGGTCAGAACGAGGTGCGATTTTTCCATCAAATAGACGAAACTCAGGTATTCCAACGGCTCGATGAAGAACATATTGGGCAGGTTGTCGAGGTTGTCGCCGAACACCTTGCGGATGGGCTTGCGAACATTGGGATTGAGATGCATCGGATAGACGAAATCGACGTCGGGATACTTCTGTGTGAGGTCTTTGATGGCGGTGCACATCTGGATGAAGCCGTCGCCGAAGTTTTCGCGCCTGTGGCCGGTGATGAGCACGAGTTTTTTGCCATTTTCGAGCCGCGTGACATCGTAGCCTGCTTTTTTCAGGCCGTCGTTGAGTTCATTGTTGAGATTTTTGTCGTTTTTGATTTTCTCCACGACCCAATAGAGTGCGTCGATGACGGTGTTGCCCGTGACAACGATTTTTTCGTCGGGAACGCCCTCTCGGAGCAGGTTTTCGCGGCTCAGCGGTGTCGGGGCGAAGTGGTAGGTGGCGAGGCGACCCGTCAGTTGACGGTTCATTTCCTCGGGCCAAGGGCTGTAGATATTGTGCGTCCGCAAACCGGCCTCGACATGTCCGACGGGAATCTGCTCGTAGAAAGCCGCCAATGCCGCTGCTGTCGAAGTGGTTGTGTCGCCGTGCACCAAAACGATGTCGGGCTGCGCTTCACGCAGGATGTCGCCCATTCCGGTCAGCACGCGGGCGGTCACATCATAGAGGTTTTGCCCGTGTTTCATGATGTTCAGGTCGAAATCGGGCGTTATGTCGAAGATTTCCAGCACTTGGTCGAGCATTTCGCGATGCTGACCCGTCACGCAGACCTTCGTCTCGAACTGGTCGGGCTGCTGCTGAAGTGTCAACACCAACGGAGCCATCTTGATGGCTTCGGGGCGGGTGCCGAAAACTAATAGAACTTTTTTCATTGTTTTATATCCCAAAATAATTTACAATATTTTCACAATTACCACCATGGGGGAACAATTGCACTTTTTTCTGTAGATGTTGATGTCTATCTTGCCGATAATCATCTTTTTCATCTAAAACACTTTGTATAAACTGTATGAGTTGTTGCTCATTATATATATGCTCACCTGATAATAGTTCTTTAATATTTTCAACATTAAAGCCACAACTGGCTTCATACTGTTCAATGTCATCAAGTATAAAGCCGACGGGATTATCTGTCACCAAATAGTCCCAGTAAACAGTAGAATAATCCGTTATTAAGGCATCTGACTTTCCCAATATTTCATATAATTGCAGTCCATTCTCCCAAAGGACATCATCTGTAAGAAAAAAAAAGTTAGAATAACGAGTCTTAAACAATTCTTTCTGTGCTTGTAGGTGATGGATTTTCGCGATTATTGTGACATTTAAATCTTGAAGTACTTTATTAAACCGGATCAAATCATCTTGAGTTGTCAACAAAGGAAGGCCCGTCTGTGTATCACATAAATTCTCTGACAACGACTGGGTTACTGATGCACGAAATGTTGGCATCCACATAATTACCTTTTGATTGTTTTTATTCTGAACGAAAGGATTTTCACTACCGTTACCGAGATTATCTGCCAACAAATCGATTCGGGGCTGACCCAGGGCTAATACTTTATCTAACGTACAACCAAGGTATTTTGCAAGATACTCTTTGCCTTCTTCTCCCATGGAAATTAGCCAATCGTAATAGTCGCGGCTTTTTACTTTAGTAGCTTTTAGTACATATCCTCCATGCCACAAATCAACGACTGTTTGACCCTCACGTGGTTTATATGGTTGGAATGTTGCATGTGTATAAAAGTTCCAACGAGCTGTTGCATAATAATAAATAGTCTTTAAATGCATTCCGTTTCCTCTACGTGTTGTAAAAGTGGTGCGTTCAAAAATTTTATCCTTAAACAAATCAACATTTTGAACAATCCACACAAATTTATAGTTAGGGCGTTCTTTCCTAATGTATTGATACAGAGCCCATGCGTTATCACAAAAATCAGGTTCGCTCTCAAACAATATAAGATTTTTGTTAATTGGAAAATATTGAAATAGGTGCCAAAATAGCCTTGCTATAGAACTATGCATACTACGCCAAGGCTTTACAAATGAATTGTAAAGACGGTAGCTGCCTGATTGAAAAATCCCGACGATTCCTTTTTCTTTAATTTTTAAGATGTAATCTCTATTCATAATTATCTTTTAATGATTCGTTGTAAAATAAATTCTCTATCGGTATTCTTTAAAATGATGAAACTGTTCACCACTGTACAAATAAGAACTGTTAATATCCCGATTATTACCAAATCCATCCAAGTGTTAATGGTGACGAAATGCCTCAGAACAATGCAAATAGAACATGAAATAGCAAAACTGACAACAGACCTTATCAAAGGTTTATAAAATACATAGTGTTTGAATTCCATACAATGTGCTCCATACATTGGCAAAAAGAAGAAATTTTTGAAATTGTTCCAGAAAGTACTAGCACCAGCCAATATATAGAGTCTGTAGTCAAGTGAATCTATAAATAACATAGAAACAATTAGTGTCAAGAAAATCAATACATTTATTGATATTAAGACCAAAGAAGAATACTTGAGTTTATTGGTAATTGTAAAAATGTTCCACAAAGGTTCTAATGGCATTGAAATAATGTAATTAAAAGAACCAATAATGGTCAGTATTTGTAATTTCCATGCATCTTGGCCTGGTAACCACAATCTATAGAAACTATCTCCAAATACCAACAAGCATGTCATTGGTAGATTCGCAAAAAAACCACAAATGCGAATAGATTTGAGTAGTTCTGATTGCAATTCCTCTTTTTTGTGCTGAGCCCAAAGTTGGGTGAACAATGGAGCGAACACCCCTGCGACCATTCCAAAAAAGCCTAACACCAAAACTGGTATGGACTTTGAGATAGAAAATAAACCCATTGCTGTAGCTCCAATACAAACATTGGCTATAACCATGTCAAAACCATGCCCCATGATTCCCCCCAAACGATTAACTAAATTCCACGAACCAGACTTTAACAATTCAACAACCTTTGACCATTCATAATTGCGATAAGATAAGTAGAATTCAGGGGTAAGGTATTTACAAAATTTATAATTAGTAAAGCTAAAATAAAGAGTCATAACAACTCCTGTTACTCCATAGTACCATAAATGGGCTGGAAAAAAGCCAAAAAGTAACACGATTAGCGATGCCCTAAGAATATTACCAATAATCTGGCGGATTGAAGACAACTCCAAACGATTTTTAATAAAAGTAGCAATGGCATATACATTTGTCAACAAACTAACTATAGTTGTTAGGATAGAAAAACTGAATAAGATTTTTACATCCCAAACAAGATGTTGAGGTATTTCGAAAAAAATTTCTAAATTAAACAAAAAAACGAGAAGAAAAAGAAATACTATGCCACTCAAAACCAAATTACTGAAAAAAACAGAAGAGAAGTATTTATTCGCTTCGTCAATTTTCCCTTCTTGATATTTGATTGTAATAAACCGCCCAGCCATAGAATTAAGGGCTATCGTGATAATTGATGTGTAGCCAATAATATCAGATGACAACCTCAAAAAGCCATAGGCTTCAACACCCAGCCGTTTTACAACAAATGGAGTTAGAAAAAAATTAATGCCTAAGTTCACTGCAAAAGCAACAAAAGAACTTATCATATTGATGGCAAGTTGCCTATTTTTCGAACGTTTCTCCATCAATGAATATCAACTTATTGTTTCCAAATCATATCGTAAATATTTCTAATTGCTGAAATATCTATTTCAACTGGATTATTCTTCAGCCGCACAGGGTTGACGGACTGAGAAAGTATCTCAATGTCTCCAACCTTATTCTCTGAAACGGGATTCTGCATCTCCATCTCGCCCATCATCAATCGGAAGTTTACAATAGCCTCCATCGGAGTGGAAAAGCCCATGGTTCTTGAAATCGACACGAAAACTGACTGGAGGTACTGTTCGCCACGTTGTTCAATGCATTTGTCCATATTTTTCAACATATTCTCCCAGATTACGGGTAGGCACACCGCCACGGCATGACCATGCGGCAGGCCGTACATCGATGTTATCTTATAGCTGAAGGCGTGGGGAGCTGTTGTTTGGGTGATGTTGATGGCACGACCGGCATAGTTGGCGGCTTCCATGATATGCACTGCTGATTCGTCGGTATTGTCGAAAATATATTCGTGCCACCATTTCATAATGGTTTCGACGGCAATTTTGGAGTATTCTTTGCTCTCATCGGTGCTATTCACCGACCACCAGGACTCAATTCCTTGACACAAGGCATCGAGCATCGTGCATTTTTTCTGGTATAGTGGCAATGTTTTCAATACTTTAGGTTCTAAGATTGCCACATCGGGAATGATACTATCGTGCGTCACGCTCTGCTTCTTGCCGTCGTAGTAGATAACGGCATAACGGGTGGATTCCGAGCCTGTGCCGGCCGTGGTTGGGATGGCAATGAGTTTGACACCAGTGTCCTTGTATTCTTGTTCCAGATAGATCTTATCGGTTGACATTTTGCAATAGAGCTTAATACATTTGGCGACATCGATGCTACTGCCGCCCCCTACGGCCAAAATCGTATCGCAATTTTCTGAATGAAACAGTTCGACACCTTTGCAAACATCTTCATACAGGGGATTTGGTGTAAAATCACTGAACGTGACATAAGAAACCCTCAATGCCTCGATTTCTTCCTTGATATTTAAAAAAGGAAACGAGGTGTCGCAAACAAGCAATACTTTTTTCGCACAGCTGAGGGTTTCGCAAAGGCTGTTGATTCCTTTTAAAATTTTCTGCATAACGATTTAGTTATTGAGAAACTCCATCAACGCCTCTTTGTTCTGAATAGGCGTTGTAGTCGGGCGACCAAGGTCTTTGCGGTTGCCTTTCCGCACGCGAATCTCCAATAATATTGGTCCTTCTTGAGTTGAGAATTGAGAATTGAGAGTTGAGAGTTGTCTCTCTAATTCTTCTTTATTATCAACGCTTATGGTGGACTTGTACCCAACAGCCTTGGCGACTGCGGGTAAGTCGATATGCAATCCTACCGTCGGCTGACCGCCCACAGAGTCGTGCGCACCGTTGTTAAACACTACGTGGATGTAGTTTTTCGGTGCTTTGTTGGCTACGATAGCCATATTACCCATGTGCATGATGGATGCGCCGTCGCCATCGAAGCACCAAACTTTTCTGTCGGGTTGGGCAAGGGCAATTCCCAGTGCGATTTGCGAAGCGTGCCCCATAGAGCCTACTGTCAGGAAATCGCGCTCATGTCCTTGTTTCATGGCCGCCCGATATTCAAACAACTCACGGCTAATCATACCCGTGGTCGATACGATGCAATCTTTCTCACCCAAAGCGGCTGCAACCGTCTGAATGGCCTCTTCACGGCTCATCGTGAGGTCGTTTTGCTCTACTTTTTGAAGTTTGTAGTCCTCAAACGTGTCTTTTTCAATGACGAGGGCGAAAACATCCTTGTTTTGGAGGGCTTTTGCAGCTTTTTCTATCTGTTTTGCAGCTTTATCTTCGTATTTTGAGAGCACCTCATAGTCGATTCCCATGACGTTGAGCAGTCCTGTGGTCACCTTGCCTTGTTTCACGTGCTGCGGCTCGTCGTGAACGCCGGGTTTGCCACGCCAACCGATGACTAATAGGACGGGAATGTGATAGACATCCCTGTCTGTCAGCGATGCAAGGGGATTGATGATGTTGCCCTCGCCAGAATTCTGCATATACACACAAGCGGGCTTTCCCGTTGCCAGATAGTGTCCGGCGGCCAAACCCATGGCACCACCTTCGTTGGCAGCAATGATATGATAATTTTCGTCTGTATGGTCAGTGATGTAAGCACAAAGATTCTTCAGTAAGGAATCAGGGACTCCTGCGTAGAAATCGATGCCATAGGACATCAATGTATCGTAGAAAAATGCTGGATTGATCATTGTTCCTCGGGTATTAACGTGATAATTTCCTTGATGGACATGCACTTATCATCGCACTCTTTGGCTCGATGATTTTCAAGAATGGTTCGAGCGGCATCCTGCATAGCAGGGAATCCCGTGCGCGTGAGTTGATTGGCATAGATCACCACATTCACACCTCGTTCCTTGAATTCCTGTTCCGTGACCGTATTAAAAGAAGTCGGAACAACGACAATAGGCGTAGTCGTATTCTTCTCGCGGAATTTTGCGACAAACTCGAAGATTTCGGCAGGGTCTTTCTTGCGCGAGTGAATCATAATGGCATCGGCACCAGCCTCGCTGAAGGCAAAGGCACGTTCCAACGCATCATCCATACCTTGCTCGAGTATCAGGCTCTCGATGCGGGCACAAATCATAAACTCTTTCGTCTTCTGAGCCTTCTTTCCTGCCATGATTTTCTCACAGAAGTCGGGAATCGAGGCTTGTGTCTGCTGTACTTCCGTACCGAAAAGGGAGTTCTTTTTCAAGCCTGTCTTGTCTTCGATAATCACCATGGAAACGCCCATACGTTCCAACGAACGGACGGTATAGACGAAATGTTCGGTCAAACCACCTGTGTCACCGTCGAAGATAATCGGCTTGGTGGTCACTTCCATGATGTCGTCGATGGTGCGGAAACGACTGGTCATGTCCACCAGTTCAATATCGGGCTTACCCTTAGCCGTAGAATCACAGAGCGACGACACCCACATGGCATCGAACTGGTAGGTTTTTCCGTCTTGCAGAACTTTTGTATTCTCAACAATCAGACCAGTAATTCCGCTATGTGCCTCCATCGCTGTAACCAATCCTTTCATATTGATGAGTTTGCGCAGCCTTCCACGGCGTACGTCGGGCATGGATGCCTCAGAACGATGGTTGGCATCGAGTTCCTTATACATCGGATTGTTGCTATAGGGATATTCCACCAGTTTGCCACCATATTCGGCCAACACCTCACAAACCTCCTGACGGATGGGTTTCTGGAAGCCCTCGCACCAGTCGTTGCCATGCACCACATAGTCGGGTCGCAGGGTTTCGAGGTTTTCCTTGTAAGAAAGGGTCTTTTGCTCGACGACTCGCTCCACGCCAGCGATGTTTTCCACCAGAGCCTTGCGCTCCGTGAAAGGAATCAAGGGGAATCGCTTGTAACTGGCAACCGCCTCGTCGGAAAGAATGCCAATAATGAGGCGACCCAGTCGGCGAGCTTTGTTGATAATCGCGACATGACCAGAATGGATGTATTCCGTAGAGAAGCACATATAAACTGTGCGCTCGTTCACCTCAACCAGTTTTTTGGTAATCACGTACAAATCTTCGGGTGTATCGATTTCGGCACAGAGCATATCCTTGACGTCACAAGGCTCGATGATGCACTCATTGGAAACCTCGTTGAAGGCATTCTCTGCATAGCATTTCCGATTGTCGTTTTCGCAGAATTTCTCGATATTGACAAGCCAAACGAGCCAATCTTTCTTCTTGATTTTATAGAGTGGCTGGGCGGCCATCGCATTGTCAAAAAACTCAATGCCGACTTTGTCGATGCGTCCATCTTTGACCACTGCTTTAAAATCTTTTTCGGGCAATGGCAGCGTGCTACTGACAGCCATACAGCTATTCTCATGGTCGAGTACCGCTTCCATCACGAGATTTTCAAAAACCAAATCACCATGCATTAAAATAACATCATCGTCTTTTAGATGGTCTTTGGCGCAATAAATACTGTAGATGTAGTTGGTTTTGTCGTAAAGCGGATTGTTCACGAACGTAATTTTTAACGGCAGGTGCAAGGCGTTGCAATAATCGACCAGCACCTTGTCATAATAGCCTGTCGTCATTACCACTTCTTCGACACCGAAGGCAGCCAATTGTCTGAGCTGCCTGCTTAATATCGTATTTTTGTGCGAAATCTCCGTCATACACTTCGGGTGCTCTTTCGTAATCACACCCATGCGCTGACCGAGACCGGAATTAAGGATTAATGCTTTCATTATATTTTCGGTTTATCATTTCAAACTTAAACAACCCTCGATTCTACCAATCGAACCTGTGACAGTGCCGCTTTTGTATGAAACGAAACTTGGTCGTATAATATTACCCCGTCACAGAACGTCTATACATCATTATCCTGAACTTATTACTCCAAGGTTCAAGCCGAAGGGCATTCAAACCTTTTACTATATATTTGTTCCAAGATGTTCGTTTATTTTTGAAGACATGAATAATCATCCAAAATTTAAGTTTGTCAACCATTCGTGTCTCATAATATGCAAAGTGGTACCATGGAATTTCTTTGTCAAGTATTTCCTTGTGAAACAACTGAGTACACGCATGAAAATTTTCATTTATGAATTTGCTTTCATTGACAATGGACACACTGTCGTGAATCCGATAAAAAGCAACCACGTCTTTTAGTAAATAGAGTTTAATTCCACATTTATTAACTTTTAACCAAAATGGCAAGTCCTCCATTAACCAAAATCGTTCATCATAATAACCTATTCTATCGTACAAATCGCGACGGATGAATGCTCCGGCGGCAAAACCTGGACGGGAAAGGAGCATATAGTGATATTGAAACGCTGCATCTTTTTGAAAAAAGAAATGAATATCTTTGCTCGGAATGACTTCATCGAAGTATATCTTTTTACCTTCAGAAACTCGGAATTGTCTTAAGGAACCTATGATAACATCTTTATTTGGAGTAGCTTCCTTCATTAGATTTTCAACTCCACATGGGTCAAGAATGTCATCTCCTGCAATTAACTTCACCCATTCTCCTCTTGATGCTTTAATTGCTCGATTGCAATTTGCAGGGATGCCGGTATTTTTTTCAACAGTTATGATTTCTGTTCTGTCAAAATGGCTACCATTTTTCTCCAACCATTGTTTGCAAAGTTGAACCGTTTCGTCCGTTGAACCATCGTCGGAAATAATCAGTTCTAAATTCAACCAAGATTGTTTCTTTACGCTATCAAGCGTTTCTAAAACAAATGATGCTGAATTATAAGTAATGACAGCTACTGATACGAGCGGTGTTGATTGTTTTTCCATCATTCCTCATCCCCCCAAAAGGGTATCACAAGTTTTATTTACCAACTCTTTTATAAAAACGAGCAGGATTTCCAATCCACAGTTCACCTGCCGGAATATCTTTCGTTACTACAGAACCGGCTCCAACCATAGCGCCTTCTCCGATAGTAATCCCAGGTAAAATGGTCGCCCCTGCGCCAATTGAAGCTCCCTTGCAAATTTTTATTCTCTCAAGTTTCCAATCTGGATTCTTAGAACGGGGATAACGGTCGTTGGTGAAGGACACGTTGGCACCTATGCAAACATCGTCTTCCAACGTCACGCCATCCCATAGTTGAACACCCGACTTAATTGTGCAATTATTACCGATTACAACATCATTTTCAACAAGGACATTTGCACAAATATTGCAATTCTCCCCAATTTTACATTTTGGGAAAATCACACAGAACTGCCAGATGTTTGTACTTTCTGGAACGTTAGGGTTCATACAATCTGCCAAGTGGTGTATCATTTGCTCTTATAGTCTATAAATTCATCGTATTCACGGATATAATCATTTTTATCATACCCATGAGACGCTAACACCATACATACGCTTCCCGACGAGAAGTCGTCAAGAGTGCGCCATATCCCAGGAACAACCAACAACCCTTGATAGGGACGATTCAGCAAGAAGGAACGTTTCACTTTACCGTCATCGAGTGTTACCGTAAAACTGCCACTGGCAGCTACAATCAACTGCGACAACTCTTTATGAGCATGGGCTCCACGGCTCTCGCCACCTGGAACATCATACAAATAATACACTCTTTTTACATCGAAAGGAATCGTATCCTCATTCTGCACAACAGACAGATTGCCCTTTCTGTCGCTATGGTGCTTGTCCAATTCGATAATGGTGCAGTCGTATACACTATTATTTTTCATCACTTTTCAATTTTAAGAATTCATGATAATCACGAATATAGTCATTTACATTATACTTGGTTGATGACAAGACCAAAGCCAGGGAGTTCGTTGAAAAGTTTTCCATTTCACGCCAAATGCCTTTGGGTACATACAATCCATAATATGAGCGATTCAAATGAAATGTCTGCTTCTCCTTACCGTCATCAAGTATGACATCAAAACTACCCGACATGGCAACTATAAATTCTTGATTCTCTTGATAGGCATGTCCACCACGAGCTTCACCGCCTGGGACATCATAAACCCAATAAGTACGCTCTATCTTGAATGGAATTTCCTTAAATTCTTCTATGACGGAAAGATTGCCACGAGAGTCAAGGAATTTGGGAAGTTGGATTATTCGCGATTCGTTCATCATTATTTCTAGCTCAATCACAAGTGTCTGGTTAAATTTTCCAAAACATTAATCAAATACTTAATTATCAATGAGATACATCGATTTTAAAATTTTCCGATTTGATTTTGTATCTTTGTACTGTCTCATATATAAGATAGCGCAGGATATGAAAGTCGGAAATACTGCCCATAGAGCATCATCGTATTTTTTGCTATCCTTTGATTGTCTATTTGTGACATCTATTTTGGTATATCAAAATTACTCGCAGCACTCCAATATAGTCCCTTTTTCGTTTTATATTTTAATGGTTCCTCTGGCATTTTCCAATATTAATGTCCTAACGATTCTTTTGTTTCAATTAAACATCGCATCGAATATCGTTTCCGCAATCATCTGCATGCCCTTGTCGTTCGGGTGGAGTTTAAAGGCTGGGTGATTGCCTTTGTATGGGTTGCCATCCACGTCGTAGAAGACTTCGTCGCCTTGGCAATAGGTTGTGTCACCATAGGTTTCGCCTATCCAGAACAGCGGAACATATTTCAGATGGTTGGTCCTGGCTGCACTTATCAGCACCGATTCCGTATGAATGCGCTTCCAAAAGCAACCAGTAATGATGATATTCGAGGTGTATTGTCGGCAATAGTCAATTAAGTTTTGCAAACCCTGACCAAATGCCTTTTCATCTTTCACATTTTCTCCAATTCGAAATACAATGACATCTTTACCTTCAACAACACCTGCCAACAATGAATCAATATTCAAAGAAGGATTGAGTTCCCAGCTTACAATACTTTTGAAAGAAACTGATGAATTCGGGTTGTACGATTTGAGTTTGGCCTCCAACAAATGCACATAGTCCTTTTCTTTCTTGCTGGCTGCCATTCCCCAATGTCCTTTCCATCCGACTTCATCGTTTCTGCCCATACAGGTAATACTGTTTCCCAAACAAAGAACGTGATGCGTAAGTGTATCCACTGACGGGGCTTGACGAACACACATGGCTTCATAAAGGTTGGAAATTTCTATTTGGGCATTTCTCGCATGGGTATAGAATTTCGTGTATAACTTCTTTCCCACGAAGAAGCATAGAACCAAAACTACGAGACTTAAAACCAGAAAAGCCATTTTTTTCATTTTTTGACGGCAAGTGCTTATGGAAAAACTGAAATTGCTCGACTAATGAAAAGCATTGACTGCTTTCACAACCTGCTCTGCCTCCTCCATCGTCATCACAGGGCTAATGGGCAGGCTGAGTTCCTGTCGGTGAATCTGCTCGGTAATGGGATAGGACTGGCGGTTCCACGCCTTGTAACATTCCTGCTGATGGGGCGGAATTGGATAGTGGATAAGGGTTTGGATGCCGTTTTCCGCCAGATACGTTTGCAACTCGTCGCGCTTCTCGCAAAGAATCGGGAAAAGATGATAGACGTTGTTGGCGTCGGACAGGCGACTGGGCAGCGTGATTAGCGGATTGCTGATGTGGTCGTAATAGTAGTTGGCGATGGCCTGCCGATGGGCGTTGTCTGCGTCTAAATGACGGAGTTTCACGTCCAAAATGGCGGCTTGTATCTCGTCCATTCGGCTGTTGCGACCCGTGTATTGGAACACGTACTTCTTCTGTGAGCCGTAGTTGGCGAGGGCGCGGATGGCTTCGGCCAATCGGTCGTCGTCGGTGGTGACGGCTCCACCATCGCCCAATGCACCGAGGTTCTTGCCTGGATAGAATGAGTGGCCGGCGGCGTGGCCAAGGGAGCCTGTTCGAGCCCCTTTAGGGGGCTGGGGGGCTTTACACCCATGCGCTTGCGCATTGTCCTCGACGAGTTTCAGTCCGTGTTTCTGGCAGATTTCGCCGATTTTCTCGGTGTAGGCACAGCGTCCGTAGAGATGCACGAGCAGAATCGAACGAGTGCGCTCGGTGATGGCGGCTTCGATTTTCGAGTCGTCGATTTCAAGGGTGTCGAGTCGCGGCTCGACGAACACGGGCTTCAGTCCGTTCTCCGTAATCGCCAAAATCGAGGCGATAAACGTGTTGGCAGGTACTATCACCTCGTCGCCCGGCTTCATCACGCCCAATTCGATGTAGGCGCGATAAATCCAGATGAGCGCATCGAGGCCGTTGGCACAACCCACGCAATGCTTCGTGCCGATGTACTCGGCAAAATTTCGCTCGAACTGCTCGTTCTCCTTGCCTTGGAGATACCAACCAGAATCCACCACGCGACGCACGGCTTCATGCAGTTCGTCGGCATACTGGGCATTCACCTGTTTCAGGTCAAGAAACTTAATTGTCATCGAAAAATCAAAATTTTGGAGGCACACATCTTCCCCTCCCCTAAAATCACACTTCACGGGTTAAAGGGCACAACCACGCAGAACAATCGAGCGCGGCACATGACTATTGAGCCTCCGCCTTGGAAAACCTATGGTTTTCGCAGATTTCTTAAATAATCAGTCTTATTGTTGTTAATTAACGATGCAAAGGTACAATTTTTTGGAATAATAAATGCATTTTTAACAAAAAAAATAAAGCAAAAAATAATACTTTTCCTTTTTTTTGTCATTTTAGGTCACGGAAAGAGGGTTTTCAAGGCACAAAAACCGCTCAAAACTCCCTTTTTCCGATTCTTTTGGCTAAAAAAACGAGCGTTGTCTTGAACACACGCCAGTTGAAGATGCTGCAAAGGCAGAATCCGAGGGTTTTCCAGAAACCATTTCTATCATAATACACCCACAGGTAGGAACTTGTGAGGCATCGCGTTGTGCGATAACCATTTTTCTTCATCCATTCCTCCGTTTTGACTGATTCTATCAGCCTGACAGCCAGTTCTCCGCCCGTGGCACAGAGGTCGTAGGTCAAGGAGCCTTCGCGCAGTGTCACCACGTAGGCCTCCTTCCCACTCACGGCAATCGTCTTGGCCAAACAGCCAGCCTGAACTGAGAAAAACAGGTCGTTGTTCCATTTCACCTCATGGAATCGGATGCGATGATGCTCAATCAATTCCCTCTTGATGAATTTACACCACGGAACGAAGAAATAAATACGCAAGTCCGACTCCGACTTGTCGCCGTCTAAATAGGCAGAGATGAATTTCTTGTAGCGATTCCTGTCCGTCACTTGCTGTGTCGGTTTTTTTGACAAGACATTGATGTAGTCGAAGAAAACGATGTCCTCCTCGGCATCCACCGTTTCGTCGAGCAAGCCGTTGAAATCCTCTGTGAAAAAGTCGTCGGCATCGGCGAAGACAATCCATCGGCCTTGGGCATGGTCGAGACCCACGTTTCGCGCATGACCAGCCCCTCCCCCATCCTTCGAGAAAATGACACGAGTATTATCCCTTTCCAAGCCCAGGAAATGCTCGAAATCCACCTTCTTGGGGTCGCTGTTGTCATCCACGACGATGACTTCCACATCGTCGCGCACGGGAATTGAGTCCAAACAGCGTTGCAGCAAGTCGGGAATGTCCTTGTGAGGGATGATAATTGAATAGTTAGGTTTCATTTTTTTGAGATATATTTGCGGAGGATTCTCCTTCCGTTTGTTCAAGATTTTTCGTAAAACATTTTTTAATCGCTATTTTTGTCAAAAAAGATGCCGTCGGCCAGAATACGCGAGGATGGAAAACATTGGCGATGCAGAACAAGGCACACCGCCAGACTCTTCTTTTCCTGCATACAAATCCCAAAATTTGCTCTGTCCTAACGTATGGTCCGTATCGAGACTTGAGCAACTCGTCACATTTTAAGTTTCCTTCCATCCTTACGCGAAACTCCTTGGCGGTTCGAAACATATTCTCCGTCATCTGTCCCGTCCTTGAAGTTACGGCATAGCCTATCGTCCCACTCACCTTGATTGTTTTGGCAAAATATCCGACTTGAATAGCAAAATATACATCATTACCCCACCTTACTTCGTCGAATCGGATGTGATGCTGCTCAATTAGATTTTTTTTGACAAGTTTACACCACGGAACCACAAAAAATGTCCTTAGGTTAAATTCTGATTGATCGCCATTCAAATAGGTTGTTATGTATGCCCTATAGTCAGTTCTTTCCTCTACAATCTTGGTTATATTATCTGACAAAACATTGATGTAGTTGAAGAAAATGAGGTCTTCCTCCACATCACCCATCTCGTCTAGCAAAGTGTCGAAATCTTTTGTAAAAAAGTCGTCGGCATCGGCGAAGACAATCCATCGGCCTTGGGCATGGTCGAGTCCTACATTGCGGGTGTAGCCAGCTCCTTTACCTTCTTTGGTCAGGAAATATTGGTAATGCTTTCCCTTCCATCGAGGGAAATGCTCGAAGTCCACCTTCCGAGGATCGCTGTTGTCATCTACCACGATGACTTCGACATCATCGCGCACGGGAATCGAGTCCAGACACCGCTGCAGCAGGTCGGGAATGTCCTTGTGAGGGATGATGATGGAATAATTCAATTTCATACCTTTTTTTTCAAAAGATCGACCGCACGTTTCAAGCGTCTTCCTTTTTCTTTGAAGAGCACTAACCAAGGAACATCTTTCCATCCTGCGTTTACAGCCTCGCGAAATGCGGAAATCTCTTCAACAGGACAACCTTGTTGTTCCATCTCATCAAGAAATCCCTTCATATCATTCAAAAAAAATCGATAACCATTAAGATAGACATTATCAACATTGGGATGTATGGCAAGAAACTCCTTCCAATTCGACTGCATCTGCAAATAATCTGGCATTTGGCGAAAATCTCCCCAGAGCCGGGCTCTCAGTCCCCAACCATAATCGAAAACCGACCGCACTTCCACAAGCTGGGAGCGTTTCGCCCACTCCTCAATCTCCTGAGTTAAACTGAATAGTCGTTTCAGATCTTGGATGATGCCATTTGCCTCATCCTTATTGTTGATTGTCTTGTATCTGTTATATGAGTTTAAAAGTGTTCTGACACGATGAATGAGCATCTCTTCATCCCAAATTTCCTCCTTATTTGATATCTGTTCTCCCACCGTTTGCTGCAAACAATGGAGAACGACGTCCTCTCCATCTTTTTCGTAGTGTTTACGAATCACATTGATGAGATTTGTTTTAAATGAAACAGGTTTTGTAATCCACAAGGCTGAAGTTTTTGTTTCGGCAATGTCTTGATGCATTATATCTTTCGATGCCAACACAACAGGGGTGTCACAAAAAGCCTCGTGCATTTTCAGCCACAAATCATCTCCGCTCGGAATGTGACTGCTCGTACACAGTTTGAGCATCGATTTCTTGTCAAATACGCGAGCATCCAAAAGATGGGGAGGATATAAGACCCCCCCCTTGCCAATGGCCGCAAGCTGCATCGTTGGTTTCCCGATCATTTTTACAAAAGGATAAGGCCAAAGAGAATAAGGCAAAAGTTCGCTATCGTCATCGAACAGGCACAAAGTCGTCTCTATGGCTGACACCGCCTGTGGAAACTTCAGATATGAACGATATAGTGTTTGAATAGTGTGTGGATGATAAATGATATCGTCATCCACCGTAACGATGATGTCGTCAGGAAACTCCTGCATGGCATAGAAGTATTTCTTGTGCGAGCCTAAATCATCGCACCAACGCAATTCAAACTTGCCGGCGGCAGCGTCGTCCACCAGTTGTTGGGGCAAGTCAGCCTCTCGATTGGGAAACTGCCCTTCGGCCAACCAAAACAGGATTTTGTTTGGTTGCATCGTTTGCGCATACAGGCTTTCCAGCACTTTCGGCACAGCATGGATGCGTGCTGGATAGGAAGTAAAAGATACGATGAGTTGTGGATTCATGACGGAATAGTTTAATACGATAATTTTGACAATGGAAACTTGGCGAAAAAGAACGGACTTTCTGTTACACTCATAAACCTCTTTTATTCCGTCTTTTCCTCTGATAGTTTGATTACCATTCTTCCATCCACCATTCGGCAATAGCCTGCAGCAGGATAGCAGGGCATCTCCTTTACTTCTTTCTTGGTTTCGTAGAAGGTAGTTAAGGATTCATCTTTACTATTCATATTGATTGGATGTCCCATCAATTGGAAAAAACTCTTAAAAGTTAACGGATAGGTGATTGCGACTTTTTTGTAGCCTCTAAGGGCACTCAAACAATCTATACTTTTCCTGCTTGTGATGCTACTTTCTTTCGAGTCCAAACGGCCAATCACAACAACTTCCGTTTCACCCGGCAAATAACCTTCTGTTGCATCCATCTCAACCATGAGGGTAGTTGCAGCCGTCATTGCACGGTCATAAATCATTTTGCTTACAGTATAAGCTTCGTTACTGAAACGAACAAAGGAAAACAAGATGAGGGCGCAAGCCAAGCATAGTGCTTGTGCCGAATGCTTTCCGACAAATCGCTTGCTTTCGGACGCATTTACACTAAACGAAAAAGGCCTGTTCATTTCAATCAGGGAGATGCAACCCGGATAAATTAAAAATACCGCATAACTTACAAGAAAATTCATATTATTGTTATGCATGGCCAACATCATCAACATTGAAGCAAGGGGAAAAAGTACAATACAACAGAAAAACAGAATCATGCTTACGGCTCTTGCCTCTTTCTGCTTCAAGATCTGGCTGACAGCTACTGCTACAGCCGTTACAATAAGGGTCAAATTAGTTAACGCAATCAGCCATGTGGATGGTGCTTCGCTTAAAAACCAGAAGCGAATGAAGCATTTATAAATCATAATTGCACCATCTGCCAGATATCTAATATCCATATTTGACAATTCTGACAATGAATTGTAGGAATTAGGAGGTGTTATCCCTGTAAAATGTAACACTGTCTTGTAAATTACAAAATAAAGTATTCCGCCTATCACGAATGATGCTACATATTGTATCCACTCACGAAGATGGGAACTTAAACTTTTCCCGGAGGCCGTTTGCCGCATAACCAAAATCAGGAACAGGGTAAAGCCCACGGTTATGTATGCCTGATAAAGACCCATGGAAATACAGATGAGCACCGCAGCGATATACACTGATGATTTACTCCTGCTTTTTGTCACCACCCAAACCCCTGCGCACAACAGCATAAGGGCAAATGTGTAAGCGCCAAGAACATATCCAAATGTCCCACACAACTCGGTAATGGAGTAATTTACGGATAGGAAACCAGCCGTAAGAATGATTCCGGCTTTGCTTCGGATATTCAGTATTTCGGTGCAAAGCCAAACAGCAAGCGACAAGAAAAGAATCGAAAGCAAGCCAGTAAACCAGGGAATGGTAATATCACTAATCATCTTCCCCCATACAGGAAGCAGAAATCGGCCAAGGCTGATTTCCCAATTCCCTGCAAAATCTAGTGCATGATTTATTGCATCATGATGTGGGGTCAAGTTAAAGTATGCAAAAGCATTCGCTACAAGTGAGAACGCTGCCGTTGCAAGAAAGCAAATCTTTACATTCTGACTTTTTGTCTCTGTCATTTTACACCTCCTAATTCATTTTTTTCTGCAAATACCCAATATTGCTTTTCGCAAGAACGCTCCCAATGACTTTACCAAGGGAATCCTTTTCACATCGCAAACCGACTGATGTGCCAGTATGTAGTTCCTAAAACGCATCCACATCACAGAAGGACGATACCACATTGCTTTGACACGCTTCCTAAACCATTTTGTTCTCTCCGTTGGAATGCCTTCCGCTTCCATTCTTTTTACAAATCTCTCGGATAGAGAAGCAAGCTTGGACCATTCCTTATAATATTTTGGATGAGCCATCAAGAATTTGGCGCGATTGACAACAACTTCCAAATAGTCCTCTGGCTTTGCCACTTCCCATGGAGAATGGTAAGGTCTTTCCGCCAAACCTACACCATATTCGACAAGCGCGATAATGCTCATATCCTTGACATCCCCAATATTGGGATATTCTTTGGCAATCTCCCGCAAACCAGAGAGAAAATACACGGCCTCTTTTTCCATTCCGACCTTTGCCACATGCTCATGTAGTGAAAGGTATTGTTTTAGCCTGAGAGTAATATACCGAAAAGCATAAGGATTGGGTTCAACATGATTGGAAAGGTATTCGGTCTCATCTCTCAATGCGGACAGTCTTGCTTCAAGGCTTGCTTCCGAAAACGAATTTAAGGCCGAAGACATACGGAAAACATAATGATATGCAACCCGCTCATCAATGCCTAAATGTTTTGCAACATGGCATACCTTCAACAGAAAGGTAGTGTCTTCCGCAACTGATGTCAAACCGAATTGGATATTCGAGTTCACAAAAAGCTTTTTATGATAAAGTGCACTTTGGAACTCAAAACGAAAGAAGCAAAACAGTGGCGCTTTTTGCGCCATCCCTTTCAAAATCGCATCATTCATTTTGAAAGCAGACTTAACTATAGTCCCATCCTCACATTCGCGTACAATGCGTCCTTTAACAATGTCGAGATTTTCCGTATTGCCTTTCTCGTATAAGGTTTCCAAAAAATCAGGAGCGATATAGTCATCAGCGTCCACAAATGCGAGATATTCGCCTAGGGCCAACTCGATGGCGGCGTTTCTGGAAGCACCTGCGCCCAGGTTCCTTTCGTTGGTGTTGATGCGGATGCGCGAATCCTCAGCCGCCGCCGCACGAACAATGTCCATTGCTCCATCAGTGCCACAGTCATCTACGAAAATCATCTCAATGTCCTGAAGCGTCTGGCCGCGCAGCGAATCCACGCAGCGGCGAATGCCTGAGCCAGGATTCCACACGGGAACTACTACGGAAACTTTAGGAAACATACCATTTGTTCTTCATGTTCATCCAATCCTGCTTTCGTACATCTTGGTTTACATCCATCTTTCCATCCTTTTCAATGCCACCTTGACGTAATAATAAAACGGACGGGGCAGGTATTGGGTTGATTCAAAAATTTTTATTTGGCAACGGAAAGGAAGCCTTGCCGCTTGTGCCGATATGCGTCGTCTAACCTTCTGAGATTGAGAGCCGTTTTCTTTTTGGCACAAAGCATCCGCCTCACAACACAATCGAAGCAAGTTTTTTTCTGCTGCATTTGAACACTCGGGGTGTCCTTTCAAGAAATCTACCCATTCACGGATTGTCTCCACATAGTTCTTTATCTGATGTCTTTCCCAAGACAACTTGAATGGTTGATAGGCCAAAGCGACACCATAGTCGCACAAGACACGGACAATGAAGGACTCGCCCTTCAGTTTCTCCAGCCGCGGGAAACGAAGCACCTGCTCGCGAATGCCGATGATAAAACGCTCACAGGCATCTCCATCTTCCTGTTGATGTCTCAGATAGTTACATAGCATAAGTTTATAACACACCTGAGATTTCACGTTTTCTACAACGTCGTCTTCATTCGCCATATCATCCACGATGTAATCCATCTGCTCCTGAAAACCGTGAAGCATTCTTTCCAAAGTGTGGGGACTTGTGTCGTGCATCAGCGAGTCATTTCTTTCGCAAAAACAATATTCGGCGGTTTCCTCAATATCGAAACGCTTGGCCTTGTGGCAAGCCTTTAAAAGGAATGTGGTGTCTTGCGCCCTGCGTGAAGTTCCATAGCGGATGGCGTTGTCCAAAAGAAAAGACTGACAATAGAGGGCACTTTGATGCTGATAATGAAACAAACAAAAAAGCGGCATACCCTGTTGGATTCCTTTACGAATTCTATCGTTCAACTCGACATGATCGGCTACAGTTCCGTCTTCCTTGACATAACAAATTCTCCCTTTCACGATGTCCAACTGCCCTGCAACTGCCTTGACGTACAAACGTTCCAGAAAACACGCGTCCACGTAATCATCCGCATCGACAAAAGCAAGGTACGCTCCGCGTGCCGCTTCAATGCCGGCGTTCCTTGACAGACCTGCCCCGACATTCTCCGTATTGGTGATGATGCGGATGCGTGGGTCATCCCCTGCTGCTGCCCGAACAATGTCCATCGCACCGTCCGTACCGCAGTCATCCACGAAAATCATCTCGATGTCCTCAAGCGTCTGGCCGCGCAGCGATTCCACGCAGCGGCTGATGCCTGGGCCGGGATTCCACAGGGGGACAATGACGGAAACTTTTGGGTGATTGTTCATTGTTTTGTCGTTTCCAACATTTCAGCAGTTTTTCTATAAAGACGGCCTACTAATGTCACAAAATTGCCTTTCAAAAGATTCCAAGTACTTCAATGTAAGATAGTAATCTAATCTCGCTTCAGCACTATTATGATGTCGTTTTGACAGTTCAAAATCGGGGTTGTAATATTTACATCTTTTCAGGGCGGCATTCGCATTGAACCACCAGTTGAAGAGGGGAGAAAGATCTGTGCTTCCACCTTTCTTTGATAGTTTTTCTCCAACCTCTTTGGGCAGAAGTCTGAAACATTGTCTCTTGTGGAAATCCTTGCTCGTCCCATTCTCCTTCTTTGTATGAACAGCCATTCTCAACACATCCTTGTTCAGATAAGGATACGAACCTTCTATTCCAAATGATTTCAGCATCACTGCATTCTTTACCAACACAACATACGATGCCATTTGATAAGGATGATCAAAATAAGAGAAATTATAAGGAACTGCAAAGGCGACCTCATCGCGGACAGGCGACCAAGACCTTTCATTAAAAACTTCGCTGGCACACTCTCCAAGCAGCAGTTTCTTGCAGCCATGTTGCGCCGCAAGTTTGGCAAGTTCATACTGCAAAAAAATGCCGCGTTCGTAAACACATCCTTCCAACCTGAATACAATATCATCGAGATGTTTGAGGGTTTTCCGTGTCACAAGCGCTTTCGAAAACGAAACATTTTCATAGGATTTCGTGATTTTGGATGCTATCCCTGTTTCGTTCGCCCCCGTGATTCCTCCTACCGACAAAGCAAGAATATCGGTTCGTGGCGCTATTTTTTTCACAAGATGAAGAAGCATGTTTGAGTCGAATCCACCAGAGAGAGCCATGCCACAAACTTTTGAATCGCTTTGTTTTGACAAAATATCCTTTACTGCGGACGCCATCGTTTCTTCGTAATATGATTCAAGGTCTTGGATTCCAGTCCTCACCGCTGTTTCATCGGTTCCCAAGTTGGGCATATCCAAAAACTCGACCCCGCCACCTCGGGTTGCAACGAGTTTTTTCATCGGTGGCAGTTTCCTTACTTCGCGCACCAAGGTCCTTTCTCCTGGGACAAAGCCAAATCGGATGAAATACGGCAAAACATCCCGATTCAGTTCAAAGCTCATTTTCAACGTATCCTTCAATTTCATGAGCGAATCGCACAAAAACAACCCATTATCTTTGACTGCCACGTACACTGGCACTCCTGTGCCAAATGGTTCTTGGCTGACAACAAGTTGCCCTTTTCCACTGTCGTAATCGATATGTAAAAAAGGATTTTGGCTTTCTTCTGCCACTGAATACTCACCCGATGGAAAATCAAATCTTATAAACATTTCAACACAAATTGATGGTAATACTAATGTTTAAAGAGTTTATTATTTGACGAACTTTTAGTCCATTTTATTCAGCTTTTGTTTGGCGACATGATACAATGGTTTTGCCAAAGGAATCTTGGCGATGAAAGTTCGGATTGTTTGCCTCATATTGTTTTTGTTTTTTCGACAAATTTTCTTTACGTCGCGAACCAAAGAACGAGGCAGTCGCGAGTTGTTCTTAACACACAAGGCATCCGCCTCACGACACAATCGAAGCAAGTCTTTCTCTGCTGCATTTGAACACTCGGGGTGCAATTTGACGAAATCAATCCAATCGCGTATCGTTTCCACATAACTCTCGGCCATAAAACCCTCCCAAGGTAATTTGAATGGCTGATGGGACAAAGCAACGCCATAATCGCACAAGACACGGACGATGAAGGACTCACCCTTCAGTTTTTCCAACTGCGGGAAACGAAGGACTTGATCGCGCTGGTCGATGATGAAACGATTGACAGCCTCAATGCATTCCTGTTTCTTGCAGAAGTAGTTGTATAGTCTCAAATTATAGAGCACCTGCCATTTCACATACCAGGAGGTATCGGCTTCATCCGCCATGTTCTCCACCATATAATCCATTTGTTCCTGAAAGGCATGGAGCATTCTTTTCAGAGTGTGAGGATTGGTATCATGCATCAGCGAGTCGTTTCTTTCGCAAAAACAATATTCGGCGGTTTCCTCAATATCGAAACGCTTGGCCTTGTGGCAAGCCTTTAAAAGGAATGTGGTGTCTTGCGCCCGTCGTGAAGTGCCATAACGGATGGCGTTTTCCAAGATAAATGTCCGACGGAAAAGGGCACTATGATGCTCGCAAGAAAACAGACGAAAAAGAGGCTTGCCCGATTCGATGCCCTTGCGAATATTATCGTTCAACTCTTTATGATCTGCCTTCGTTCCGTCTTCCTTGACATAACAAACGCTCCCTTTCACAATGTCCAACTGCCCGGCGATGGCCTCGACGAACAAACGCTCCAGAAAACACGCATCCACGTAGTCGTCGGCATCCACGAAAGACAAATATTCACCGCGTGCCGCTTCAATGCCTGCGTTCCTTGAAACACCCGGACCCATATGCTCCGCATTTGTGATGATTCGGATGCGCGGGTCTTCCGCAGCCGCTGCCCGAACCACGTCCATCGCGCCGTCTGTGCCACAGTCGTCCACGAAAATCATCTCGATGTCCTCGAGCGTCTGATCTCGAAGCGATTCCACGCAACGGCTGATGCCCGAACCGGGATTCCACACGGGGATGATAACGGAAACCTTAGTTTGTTTCATATAATAGTATTTGTACTACTTCATTTTCAACATCAGACATCTTCCATCCTTTTCCCGTACAAGTCGAGAATTGCAGTTATAGCAAGGACTGTCCCCGTAAACATCTTCACGCGGATGGACTTTCAACAAGCACTTCTTGGATTTCACATATAGCTTTGAACGCAACGCTTTTTTCAAACCCACCTCAAACACATTTACCCCATAGTCACCTGTAGAATAGCAGCAACACCCCAAAAGGCGTCCGTCCCAATTAATCTGGGGAGCCAGAATCAAATTATTGCACTGTACATCTCCATTCCACGATTCTTTTTTCTCTTCTTCAAATGCTCCGCGAGTCAAGGATGTCAGACCTGTCTCGCGTTTGAGAAAATCTATATGGGTTGGTTTATAGTTCTTATCCCAATCCAAGGAAAACTTGATGGGTATCCCCAATTCTTTGGCCATCTGTTTCGCCTTGACGACTTCAAGCTCATTATGTTGCATGATAATGTACTTCCACTTTACCTTCGGATACTTCGATTCCTTTTCTTCCCTGTAAGCAATGAGCCTGCGGATATTGTCAATCACATGCTCGAAGTTACCTCCAACGCGATATTTCACGTATGTCTCATTCGATGCGCCATCAATGGAAACCACCATGCCTTCAAATCTGTAATCGACAAGGGCTTTTAGCTGTTCGTCCGAAACCGAATTGAAATTGACCCCATTATAGGCAGTAAGTCGCACACCTTTCTTATGGGCATATTTCATGATGGACACAAGTTCGGGATTCAAGAAAATCTCCCCGAAATTGGAAAGCTCAATCCTTTTCACTTGAGGATTGTCGTCCACCAACTTTTTGAAATTCTGGAAAGTCAAGTAACCGGCACCTAATGCGTGATGGTTGTTGCGTTGGAAACCACAGCCCGTACACCTCAATTGGCAAAGGGTACTCGCTTCCACCCAAAGAGCCTTTGGCATATAAAATGGGCTCGTTCTCCAAAAGGCTGTCATGCGTTTTCTTATAGGCATGACTATCCATGTTTTCCACCTCTGTTTAATGGCATGATATAAAGGTTTGGCCAAGGGAATCTTGGCGATGAAAGTTCGGATTGTTTGTATCATTTCCAATTAACAAATAATCTTTTTTTCGGATTGTCGGGTGTTATTTCACTTAAGAAGTCTTGCTAAAAAACACTTTTTATGTTCGTGTTTTTTTTTGTAGATTGCCCTTCTTTTGGTGGTTCGCTCACACACCCATTGATTATCATTATTCATAAAAGCATCTACCACCATTTGAATCTGAGGCGTATCAACCTGCTCTTGTGTGTATTGGTCCAATATACCTGGTTCAACATTTGGGTTGCGATCTGGTGAGTTTCCGTATGACCATTGCAAATCATCAAAAATCAGATATCCGCCATCACGGACGAGTTTCTTGAGCAAAGCACATGCTAAGCCAGAAAACAAGAAAGAGTGTGCTCCATCAAGATAAACCAAATCGAACAAACCACCTTCATTTTTTGAGTCAATTACTTGCTTCCCAAGATTCCAGCAAAATGAATCATATAAAACATGTGAGTTTCCTTGCGGCACAAGATTGCACCTGCAATACTCCTGCCTTTTCAAGTCTTCATACAACTCATCCACTTCGTCTTGAAAAGAATAGAAGTAAAAACTATCTTCTTTTCTAAGACGCTTCACGATTTCAACCGAAGTGGCACCGAAACCAACTCCGACCTCTGCTATTGTTAGCGGAAGCGGGGTTTTACTGAGCATTTTCTCGAGGTATTCAATCATTTCCTTGCAAGGTTTAGAAACATACCTCGCTTCTTCTGTTCCAATTTTTTCAATCATTATAAAAGCCTCCTATATGTTTTCACACAATGGTTTCTCCAAAGGAATCTTGGCTATAAAGTTCGGATTGTTCGTTTCATATTGTCAGTGTTTTTTCAAAAATCTGGAGAACCGATGCCACAACATTGTTTGTTTCATATCTATTTTATTTCCACGAAACAGCATAATCCAAAAAGGTATGCCCCACGGAAGTAACATCTTTTGGCGGTGCTTTCCCCGTACCCAAATAGTCATGGTAAATGACTTCTAATTGAGCAGCATCGAAGATTTCATCAGCGGATTCACTATTCATACTCGCGTATAGTTTCACATTATAAATACCTTCTGTGAGCATCAGCTTAGGGATGCGGAACCGTATCGTCGTGGAATTGGAGTCTATTCTGTCCACAAACAGAGAAGAACTAAGCCAAGCTACCGCTTGTTGGGAAGAATACGTAATTGAAATCGTAATCCTTGATTCTTTACATACTTTCAACGCGTCGGTCGCCTCAAATCCGACTTCTATAACACATTCTTCACCCACTTCAAAAACGCTTCGTTCTAACCCATTCTTACTCAATAAGCGTATATACTGAAACCTCAAAGCACCATTCCCTCTTCTTTTTGTTGCATAGGGGAAGGCGGCATCTGACTCTAATACTGGATTTTTCATCAAATAGTGGTCGATGGCACCGTCAATGTTTCCTATGTAATCCATCCTTCCGTTCTTCAACACGATACCCGACTTACACAGTTTCTTGATGCTCGTCATGTTATGGCTCACAAACAACACGGTGCGGCCCTCGGTCTGGCTCAGTTCCCGCATCTTATCAATGGCCTTTTTCCGAAATTCGATATCGCCCACGGCAAGTACCTCATCGACGACAAGGATTTCGGGATCTAAATGGGCGGCTACGGCGAAGCCCAAACGGGTTTTCATTCCTGAGCTGTAACGCTTTACCGGTGTGTCTATAAATCGTTCACAGCCAGAGAAATCCACGATTTCGTCCAGTTTCTTGGCAATTTCCTGTCGCCTCATACCGAGAATGGCACCATTGAGGAAGATGTTTTCGCGGCCTGTCATATCTGGATGGAAGCCAGTACCTACCTCCAGAAGCGAACCGATGCGACCATTGACCTTGATGGTTCCTGTAGTGGGAGAAGTGATTTTGGAAAGGATTTTCAGCAATGTGCTTTTGCCTGCACCGTTCTTGCCGATGATGCCCACCACATCGCCCTGCTCCACCTTGAAATTGATGTCTTTCAAGGCCCAAATGTAGTGGCTTTCGCTCTTGTGGGAGCAATCGTTGGTTTCGTCAATTTTCAGAAACGGGTCTTCCTTACGGCGCACCTTCGTCGTCCACCAACGCGAAAATTCATCTGAAAAGTACTGGGTATTGACCTTTCCTAAATGATACAATTTGCTGACATTATTGAATTCCAATACGGTTGGCATATCACGAAGTTTTTAAGTTAAACTGTGTCCATAAAATTGCGCTGTACCTTGTTGAAAATCAGGACGCCAAAAACGAGAATCACGACCATAAAGGCAAAACTATAGGCCAGCCAGCCCCATCCGACGAACTCGCCTTCGCCCAAAGCACCGTGCTTGAAAGTTTCAAACAGTGGCGTGACGGGATTGAGGAGCATCAGCGAATACAGGTCGATGCCACCTAATACCTTGCCTTTCACTTGGCTGAGCGGATAGACGATGGGCGTGGCATACATCCACAAGGTGACAATAAACGAAAAAAGTACCTGGAAATCGCGGTATTTCGTGGTCATCGAAGAAATGATGATGCCGAAGCCCAACGCCAACCCTGCCAGCATCATCACAAGCAGTGGAAACAACAGCAGATAGCCGTTGGGCGAGACATTCGTTCCTGAAATGGCATAGAAAACATACACAACGACAAACAATCCGACCTGTATGCCGAAACGCACCAAATTGCTGATGACCGCCTCTAACGGCATAATAAGCCTCGGGAAATACACCTTGCCAAAAATACCCGAATTGGTCACAAACGTATTGGAGGTTTTGTTGAGGCAATCGGAAAAATACTGCCACAGACAAACGCCACTCAGATAGAACAGCGGTTTCGGAATGCCATCGGTGGGAATGCCGGCGATGCCACCAAAAACCACCATGTAGATGATGACCGTCATCGAGGGTTGGATGATCCACCAGAGCGGGCCGAGAATGGTCTGCTTGTAACTGGTGACAATGTCGCGTTTAACGAACAATAGCAGCAGGTCACGGTAATCCCATATTTCCTTAAAATTCACCTCGAAAAGTTTGTTTCGAGGGGTGATGATTGAAGAATATTTCTCTTCCACGGTTGATTATTGATTGAATGATGACCACACGCTGATGAGAAGGCATAGAAAGTCTTCCTCCTGAAAAATGGACTTCTCTGGAGTAGTGTATGACTAGATTATCAATGCCTCCCGCCTTGGAAACCGTGTGATTTCGCAGGTTCACGAACAATCAGTTAGCTATGTAGTTAATTAAAACGTGCAAAGGTAAAAAAAAAAAAAAAAAAACGAAAATTTTTTCGAAAAATTTTACAAAAATCACTCTAAATGGCAATTATTACAATTCTTGAAGCCATTGAGGAAGTCGCGGACCGACATTCGCTTTTTTCCGGCCAGTTGGAGTTCGAGGATTTCGAGCCATTCGTCGGCGGTGGCGACGAAAAGTTGCGATTTTTCCACGAGCAACGTTCCTGCGGAAGCGGTGCAAGGACGATTGGTTTTCTGCGTTTTGTAGATTTTCAGGTCGAGGGGAACGGCGGGTTGTTCGGAAACAAGCGTCGTCCAAGCCACAGGAACGGGTGAAAGTCCACGCACATAATTGTAAATATTTTTTGCCGACTGATTCCAGTTGATTCGGCAGGTTTCCTTGAAGAGTTTGGGGGCGGATTTTAATTGAACATTGAACATTGAACATTGAGAAGAAGAAAGGATTTCTTCTTGAGAAATAGTGTTAATTTTTCCATCATTTTCGATGAGCAAATCGACGGTTTCGAGGGCGATTTCAGCCCCGAGATTCATCAGTCCGTCATAGACGTATTCGACATCGGCATCGTCGGGAATCGGGAAGCGTTTTTGTAAAATAATTTGACCAGTATCAATGTCGTGGTCGAGGAAAAAAGTCGTTACGCCAGTTTCAGTTTCTCCGTTGATAATTGCCCAGTTGATTGGTGCAGCACCACGATATTGCGGAAGCAAGGCGGCGTGAACGTTGAAAGTGCCGAATCGGGGCATCGACCACACGATTTCAGGCAACATTCGAAACGCCACAACGACTTGTAAATCAGCGTGATAGCCACGCAGTTGCTCTACGAAATCGGCATCCTTCATTTTCTCGGGTTGCAACACAGGAAGCCCTACCGAAAGCGCATATTCCTTCACCGCCGGTGCACGCAACACCGAGCCGTGTCGTCCGACAGGCTTATCGGGCTGCGTCACCACCGCCACCACATTATAGCCACCTTCCACCAGTGCGCGAAGCGTCGCCACGGCGAACTCCGGCGTGCCCATAAACACGATTTTCAGGTCATTTTTCGTCATTTTTCCCATTTTTTGCTTGCAAAGTTACAAATTTCTTCATCAAGATGGATGCATTTCAATAAAAAGTTGTACCTTTGCAACAAATTTAGTTAAAAAATCAATATTTAGTATGAAAAAGAGTCTTTTATTTGCGGTGTTGCTCTCGTTTACGATCAACACCACTGTTCAGGCACAATTGAAAGAAGAAGCCTACGATTTGTGGGACCTGCTCCTTGGTGGTAGAGTGGGTGCATCGGCATCCACGCTGACGAAAACGGGTGGCGACATCAAGATTTGGCCCACTGCCACTGTGTTCACGGAAGTGTTTGTCAATCCGCATCTTTCGATGACGTTTGAGGCATCTTACGTGCGCAAGGGTGCCAACAATGTGATTGTCGATGAGTCGAGAATCACGCCGGAAGCCCGCCAACGCTATCAGGAAGAGGGTATCGAGATTCTGCTCGGTCCGAACAATCCTTATACGTACAACCTCGACTACATGAATACGACCTATTTGTTGAAATATTACCTCAAACAGGACGTTGACGTACCCGTTCAGGTTGCTTTCTACACGGGTCTGAACTTCGGCACATTGGTGAGTGCAAGGTCGAAGGTTCAAGACATCAGTCGCGACATCAAGAAGCACCTCCACGGTGGCGATTTCAGCCTTCCCGTTGGTGTGGAAGTCGTTCTCGGCAGAAAATTCACGATTGATGGCCGTTGGAACTGGTCGCCGCGCAAAATTTCGGATAGTGAATTTTCTGAAATGATTCTCGGAAAGGCTCGCAACCAGTCGTTCTCACTGACTGTGGGTTATAAGTTCCTCGTTTTCTAAGCATTTTGAAACAAGAAGACGACATCAGGAAAGCGGTGGAGGTGATGCGTCGGGGCGGCGTAATCCTCTACCCCACCGACACCATTTGGGGCATCGGCTGCGATGCCACCAACGCCGAGGCTGTCCGCCGTGTTTATCAACTGAAACAGCGCGAGGACTCGAAGGCATTGATTTGTCTGGTCGATAGCGAGAGCCGTCTCAGTCGCTATGTGCGCAACGTGCCCGACGTGGCGTGGGACTTGATGGAACTGGCGACAACGCCCATCACCGTCATTTTCGACGATGCCAGTGGACTGGCCGACAACCTCATCGCCGACGACGGCAGCATCGCTATGCGCATCACTCGCGAACCTTTTTCAAAAGAACTCTGCTACCGATTCCAAAAGCCCATCGTGAGCACAAGCGCCAACATCAGCGGCGAGCCTGCGGCACAGCATTTCCGCGACATTTCACCGGCATTGTTGGAGGCAGTCGATTACGTTTGTTGGAGTCGGCGACAGGAGCACAAACCCCAGAAAGCCAGCAGCATCATCAAGATCAGCGCGAATGGAGAGTTCAAAATCATCCGCCAGTAGTGCCTCTGCGACGAGTTGGGGACAGGAACGGCTGCTGAAATGGACGTCCAACATCCCCGAGAAGCAGCTTATGATCATTCTTGCGCTGCTGATTGGTTTCTTCGCGTCGGTCGCGGCCTTTGTTCTCCACCGCCTCATCCACCTCATCCAATCGCTGCTCACATCGAAATTCTCGGAGAGTTCGGCCAACTTGCTCTACCTTGTTTTTCCCGTCGTCGGCATCTGGCTGACGATGGTTTTCGTGCGCTATGTCGTCAAAGACAACATTTCACACGGCATCACGCGCATTCTCTACGCCATTTCGTCGCGAAAATCGCGGCTGAAAGGGCATAACTGTTGGACATCGGTCATCGCCTCGGCCATCACCATCGGCTTTGGCGGTTCGGTCGGTGCCGAGGCTCCGATTGTACTGACGGGTTCGGCCATCGGCTCGAATCTCGGTCGTTATTTCCGTTTCGACAACAAAAAGCTGATGCTGCTCGTCGGAAGTGGCGCTGCGGCGGCCATTGCAGGCATTTTCAAGGCTCCGATGGCAGGTCTCGTTTTCACGTTCGAGGTGCTAATGGTCGATTTGTCGATGGCTTCGCTGCTGCCGATTCTCACGGCGAGCGTCACGGCGACCTGTTTCACCTATATTTTTATGGGTAGCGACGCCCTTTTCACGTTCCAACTCGACAGCGAATGGCAACTTCGCACGCTCTTGCCCGCCATTTTGCTCGGTATCGCATGCGGACTGGTCAGCCTGTATTTCATTCGGACGATGGCCGTCTGCGAGCGCGTTTTCAGTCGGTTTAGCGAGAGGCGATACCTGCGTCTTGCCCTCGGCGGCTCGCTTTTGAGTCTGCTGATTTTCCTGTTTCCCGCGCTCTACGGCGAGGGCTACACTGCGCTCAACATCTTGCTCAACGGCGAAAACGAGGCCGATTGGGGTCAGATGCTCAACAATTCGCTGTTCTACGGCCACGGAAATATGCTGCTGTGGTATGTCGCGCTCGTCGTGCTGACGAAAGTCTTGGCGACCTCGGCGACCAACGGCAGTGGCGGTGTCGGCGGAACGTTTGCGCCGTCGTTGTTCGTGGGCGGTTTCAGTGGTTTTTTGTTTGCCCGACTTTGGAATATTCAGCAATTCGGCCCCGTTGTTTCTGAAAAGAATTTCACGCTGCTCGGTATGGCTGGCGTGATGGCTGGCGTGATGCACGCACCACTCACGGGCATCTTCCTCATCGCCGAAATCACGGGTGGTTATCAACTTTTCATCCCATTGATTGTCGTCAGCGTGGCAGCGGTCATCACCATCAGTCTGTTTGAGCCCCACAGCATCTACGCCATCCGACTCGCCCGACAGGGCAAACTGCTCACGCACCACGTCGATCACTCGGTGCTGACGCTGATGAGCCTCGACAGCATCATCGAAGAGGAATACACCGCCGTGCCGCCTGAAATGCCGCTCGGACGACTGGTTCACGTCATCAGCCAGAGTCGTGCCGACTTCATTCCCGTGGTGAATCCGGCCAACCATCTGCTTGGCGAAATCGACGTCACACAGATGCGCCACGTGATGTTCCGCACCGAACTCTACGGTCGTTTCACCGCCAGCGACGTGATGACACCCATCGCCGCCACACTCACGATGGGCGACCCGATGACCGAGGTGATGGAAAAATTTGAAACCGTCAACGCCAGCAACCTTCCGGTTGTTGATGTTGACGGCACTTTGAAGGGCTACATTTCTCGCGCGCGTACATTTAATATGTATCGCAAAATCGTAGCCGACTATTCAGCCGAATAACTTAATAGACAGGGATTTTCGACGTGTGAGAGACGAATACCAGCGTTCCCGGGTTCACGCCGCACGGAAAGCGATTGATGAGTGCGCCGTATGAACTGTAGCAAACCACGTAACCATCCTGCGTGTAACTGACGGTTGGCACGCCTTCGGCATTGGGGTATTTTTTGCGCGAGGCAATGAAGACGTAGCCCATCAGCGGATCGATGCCGATGGCGCAGGGCGAATCGATGTCGTGACCGGAAATGAAACGTGTTTCATCCTTGGTTGTCACGTTGAAAACCGAGTAAGAATTCACCTCGTTGCCCTTCTCGTCGTAACTCGACTTGATGAGGTAGAGATAGTCGTTGGCGTATGCCATGTGGGTGGCATTGGTCAGGGTCGTCACGTTGTCGCTCAGGTCGATTTGCTGAATCGTGGCGGGAATGTCGGCATAGTTGCCCCACGAAGCGAGGAAAAGTTTGTCGCCGTCGGCGATGAGTTGGTTCGGATTCGCCACGACGGTGATGTCCTTCTCTTTGGCCAGCGTGGAAGCGCTGAGTTTCACGAGGTTCGTGTTATAGGAATAGTCGGGATTCCACGCATTGCAAACGTAAATCGAGTTTTTCCGACAGGCGATTCCTTCGAGGTTTGCGCCGATTTTCTCGGATTTGGCAACTAATTTGAGCGAAGCTGTATCGACTTTCGACACCTCGCCCGTGTACGACGACACGAAAACCGAAATTCCGTCGGTGCAAAGTTCACGCGGTGCTGTGATTTCGATGGGTTCGAAGGCTTTCAGCGTCATGGCATCGACCACTTCGACGCGGTTTTCCTCGGTCGTGGCGATGTACATTTTCGAACCGCAGATGAGGGCGTGGTTGGGTGTTCCACCGAGCGCACGACCGTTAATCTTGTTGAAAATGTCGCGTTCGACGCTGCTCGACAAGTAGCCAAGGAAGTCGAGCGAACCATTGATTTGGCTGAAATAACTGCCTTCGTTCAAGATGAAAAGGCCGTCGGCCACCGTCACGTCCTTGTACTCTTTCGGTTCTTCGTCGAGGTTACAGGCCGTCAGCACGAAAGTGCCGAGGACGAGGCTGAACCAGAATTTCATTGCTTTTTTCATTGTTTTTGATGTTTTTAATTGTATTTCTGATGATTCAAGTCGTTTTGACACGACAAAATTAGTTCAAAAATCGGTTTTAATGGGTTGAAGTCGATGGGATTTAACGATTATTATGATTTTTTCGATGCGAATCGGTCGAAATGGAGATTTGGAATTGCACGGAGCGCCCTGGCATCGGATAGTGGGCGACGATGTCGTATTGGCGGTCGAAAAGGTTTTGCAGGGTGAGGCGAAGGGTGAAATCTGGGGATTTCGGACGATTTTTGGCCGAAAAATGACGCCAAAGCGAAAGGTCGGTCACGGAAAAGCCATCGATGCGCGTTCCAGCGGCGTGATCGACGGTCGTCCATCGATTCGACTGACCGCTGGTCGTGGCCGCGAGATTCACCCACGGATTTTCCCACGAAATCGTCGCGGAAAAGGCGTGCAAGGGCGTGTAGGGCAGTTGGTTGTGGTAGTCGGGTGCCTCTTTCACCGTTCCATTCATCGCCCGCAACAGGCTGTAATGGCCGTTGAACGTGAGCGTGTGGAGATGGTCGATTTCGCAGGCGATTTGGGTCGTCAGGTCGGTGCCGAGAATCGTGGCGCGGTTGAGGTTGGAGATGCGCCAAACGAACATATTGAACGGCACAGCGACAATTTTGTCCGTCACCCGATTCACGTAGAAATCGGCCGTCGCCGAGGCGTTCCATCGTCCCATTTTCCGCGATGTCCACGACAGTCCGAGGTTCAGTTGTGCGGCGCGTTCCGGTCGCAAATCGGCGGCACCGATGTGGTAGAAATAAAGTTCATTGAAGGTCGGCAGGCGGAAAATTCGCTTCGCCATCAGCCGCAGATAGAGGTATTCGTGCGGAAAAGGGCGATAGGACAGACTCAGAGAGGGGTCGAGCGACAATCTTTTCGGGTCGATGGGCGATTTTTCGGGTTCCGAAGTCGATTCCTTCGACGCGCTGTGGAGGAGGAGGCGAGCCACCACGGTCAGCCTTTGGAATTGCGCCTTGGCGGCCAACGATTGTAAAAAGGTTGTCCGATGCGGATGCGAGGCATAGGCCGACAGCGTGCTGTTCAACGAATTGTGGATGAAATCGAGCGAATAATCGAGCGACAGCCACCGCGTCGGCGCGTAAAGTAACGCCGCCGAAGCATAGGCTTCGCGCTGCCAATAGCGTGCATCGCCGAGTCCGCTGCCGGGCGTGCGATTCTGATAGTCGGAATGGGCCCAACTGTACTTCGCGTTCACCTGCAACGCCCATTTTTCATTGAAAACAGAGCGCAGTCGCATCTGTCCGAAAGCCGTTTGCTCGCACAGCCGCTCGTGGTTTTCATTCGTGTAGTAATGCACGATTCCGGGCAGTCGGCGGTGGTTGTTATCATAGTAAAATTTGGCCGAAAAATCGTTTTTCGGGTTGATGTTCCAATGCAGATTCAGTTCACCGCGTCCCGCGTTCATTCGGCTGTTCGTGCGCCTTTCCCGCGTCGTCAGCGAAATGTTGCGAAGCGTGAAAGGATAGTCGTTGTCGGCGTGGAAGAACGTGCCCGAGGCTGAGAGCGAGAGATTTTTTGAGAGCGGTCGAGTGAGGCGAATCGAAGGGCTGATGAGGCCGAAGGAACCCATATTTACGAGGAACGAGGAGCGAGGAACGAGAAGCGAAGAACGAGGAACGAGAGGCGAGGCTTCGGTTTCCATCACCAACGTGGCGGCAGCGGCTTGATTTCGGGCTGGCTGGAAGATGTTGTCACCGTCGCCGATGACGAGCGAAAGTCCGTCGAGTTGGTCGAGGGAATAGCGCGATAGGTCGATTTCACCCGTCTGACAGTCGGAAAGGGCGATGCCGTCATAGACCACCGCCGTGTGGCGAGCGCCGATGCCGCGCACCGACACCGTTTTCATACCGCCTGCACCGCCGTAGTCGCGCACGGTGATTCCTGCGAAATGGCTCAGCGCATCGCTCAACGAATGAACGCCGAGACGAACCATTCGCTCGCGGTCGATTCGCTGGACGGGAACCGCCGAAGTCGCATCGTTTTCGCCCACGACATCGACTCGTGGCAGGTCATAAACGATGCTATCGCCCTGAGCATCTGCCAAGCAGACGTTCAGAAGCGATAACACCAAAAATAATATCCTTCGCAAAGCCATCAGATTCCCATGACCCACTTCACAAGCAAGAGCACGAGCGGAATCGTGACGAAGAGAATGCCGATGACGTCGATAATTGCACCCGACTTGATCATCTTCGTGATGGGGATGTAGCCCGACGCATAGACAATCGCGTTCGGCGGCGTCGAAACAGGCATCATGAAGCCCAACGACGACGACAATGCCACACCGACAGCCACGGGAATCGGGCTGAAACCGGCGGAAATGGCGGCACCAACGGCCAACGGACCAATCATACCAACGGCTGCCGTGTGCGAGGTGAGTTCCGACATGAGCAGCGAGGCGATGCAGAACACAGCCACGAACAGCATTTCAGACGGATGACCGCCCATCATGGCAACGATTTGGTCGCCAATCCATGCCGACAAGCCTGTCGAATACATCATTCCACCCATCGCCAGACCACCACCGAAGAGCAGCAACGTGCCCCACTCGATTCCAGTCACGGCTTCCTTCCAACGCAGCGTCATTTCGCCTTTCTTGATGTTCGTCGGCAGGAAGAACAGCAGCAGACCGCCAATCATGGCGACAACGGCCTCGGGGAAGATTTTATTGTATTGTTTCAGAATTTCGCTATCGCTACCGAAAGCCACGTTCAAAACGCCCGGCAACACCCACAGCGTCACAGCCACGAGGAAGGCAAACAGCGTGTTTTTCTGCGCCGTCGTCCACTTTCCAAGTTCATTGACGTGCTCGCGGATGAACTCCTGTGCACCCTCGATGTGCTTCACATCGGCGGGGAACATGCGCGACAACACCACGTAGGCAATCACGAAATAGACCACCATCGCGATGAAGCCCCACACCATCCAGTCGAAGAACGAAATATGGTAGAGATTCGGGTCTTTCTCGGCCAAGAAGCCAATCATCATGATGTTCGGAGGCGTTCCAATCGGGGTCAGCACGCCGCCAATCGAGCACGAATAGGCCGTCATCAGCATCAGACCCGTCGCATACTTATAACTCGAAAGGTCGATGTTGCGACCGTTGGCTGCCATCATTTCGCGAATGGCCTCCAAGAGTCCGAGCGCAATCGGGAACATCATCGCAGCCGTCGCCGTGTTGCTGATCCAACCCGAGCAAACCATACAGGCCAGACCGATGGCGAGGAAGATGCGGCGCGGATTGTCGCCCACCCACTTCATCGACATGATGCCGTAGGCAATGCGCTTGTCCAGACCGTTCACCATCATGGCTTTCGCGATGATAAATCCGCCCATGAAGAGGAAAATCATCGGGTTTCCGAAGGCCGCAAACGCCTCTTTCATCGACACCACACCGAAAATGACGCAGAGCGTCGGACCGATGAGCGAGGTGACGGGAATGGCGACCGGCTCGGTAATCCACCAGATGGCCACCAATGTCATAATGGCCAGCAATTTGTGAGACTCGGGGGTCAGTGCCTCGATGGGCGTAAACCACACTAACAACGCGCAAATCGGACCGAGGAAGGCTCCAATCACGTGGCGCTTTTTGTCGAACGACGAACTCTCTTGAGCCGCCGTTTCCTGCACAGGTGCAGGCTTTTCTTCGTTTTTCATTACGGAGTTCTTAAGATTTAGTTATTGATTAGAGATTGATTAAATCACTCCCAACTGCCCGATGAAATAGAGGCAGATGTAGCCCAGCACCATCGAAATGATACCGACGATAAGGCCGATTTTCGCCATTTCGTTCTGCTTGACGAGGTTCGTGCCGTAGGCCAGCGCGTTCGGCGGTGTGGAAATGGGCAGCACCATTGCCGACGAAGCAGCGATTGCCACACCGATGAGCACCGTCGAAGTGCCGCCAATGGCGTTGAGTTTGTCGCCCATAGCACCGCAGACAAAGGCGAGGATAGGCATGAGCAGGGCTGCCGTGGCCGAGTTCGAGATGAAGTTCGACAGACCGTAGCAGATGACACCCGAAATCACGAGGATGAGAATCGGCGAGAAGTCGCCGAAGGGAATGCTCTTCACAGCATTTTCAGCCAGTCCAGAGGCGTTCAGACCATAGCCCAGTGCGAAACCACCAGCCACCATCCAAATGACCGACCAGTTGATTTCCTCGAGGTCGTATTTCGTGATGATGCCCGTCAAAGCGAACACGGCCATGGGAATCATGGCGACGGTGTTGGAATTGATGCCCGTGAGTTTGTCGGTGAGCCAAAGCAACACCGTGACGATGAACGTCACAATAACAATCCACGTGCGCACGTCTTTCTTCATTTCGCCTTCGATTTTCAGTTCAACAGTCTTCTGTGTGAAGGGGAACATCGTCTTGAGAATCCACCAACTGATGAGCAGCAGCACGATGACCAACGGCAGCATGAACATCATCCACTGACCGAAACCAATGCCGAGATTCAGCCCTTCGGGGTCGTTGAGATATTTCATGGCGATGGTGTTCGGCGGTGTGCCGATGGGCGTTCCCATGCCACCGAGGTTGGCAGCGACAGGAATCGAGAGCGCCATTGCAATACGGCCCTTACCCTCGGCGGGCAACTGCTTGAAAACAGGTGCGAGGAAGGTCAGCATCATGGCGGCGGTGGCGGTGTTCGAAATGAACATCGAGAACAAGCCCGTGATGAGCAAGAAGCCCAGCAGCACGTTGTCGCTCTTACGACCGAACGGCTTTAGCAAAGCCTTCGCCAGTTGCGCGTCGAGGCCAGTCTTCGTGGCTGCAATCGCGAGGATGAAACCGCCGATGAACAGCATGATAATCGGGTCGGCAAAGGTTGCCATGATTGACGTGTGGCTGAGCAATGGACCCACTTCATCGGGGTTGCACATCCATTTGATGCCGCTGTCGCTCGCGAAAAGCAGCAGCGTGACGATGATGGCGACCGACGTGGCCCACGAGGGCACCACTTCGAACAGCCACATCATCGTGGCAAAGGCAAAAATGGCGATGACACGCTGCTGAACGACCGTCAGACCTTCGATTCCGAAGGCCGTGGTCGGCAGGTTCCAAAGCAACAATGTGACCAACATTACGACGACGATCTCCGCCGTCTTAACAAACACCTTGTTCGGGTGAAAACGATTCTCGTAGCGCACTTTGTGGTACGCCTCAACGAGATGAAATCCTGTGAAACTTTTAAACATATCTGTTTATTCTACTTTATTTTGGTTCATAACACTTGATGCGCGTGCCATCGTAGCCCACAGCCATGATATAGGCAGGTTTTTCGTCTGTGTTCCACACACAGTTGGTGTATTGGGCATCGGTTCCGCCCTCGCCGCGACCGTAGTTGGTGGCGTGGAGCAGTTTGCCGTCGGCGGTGTAGGTCTCGAAGCCCACCACGTTCTTCCACTGGGCATGCTGAATGCGCACATTGTTGCCCGACTTCGAACAGCCCTTGCCGATGGTGTTGCCTTCAAGAGGCAGTTTGTCGCGGAAAATCGGATAGTTCCAAACATCGATATAGATGAGACCTTCGGGAGCCTTATCATAGCCTTTCTTCGCGATTTCCTTCTCCAGTGAGGTAATCATCGACTGCGTGATGGTGAGCTGTGCACCGCCGTAGTCGGCCACCCACTGGTCAATCGGCTTGAGCAGTCCTACCTGCTTGAAGAAATCGACGAAATCAATCTGGGTGATGTGGCAAAGTTGGCGCACGTAGTCCACCTGCTGCGGACCGCTACCGTCGGGAGCACCCTTAGTGCGGAGTTTCTCGAAGAAGTCGGGATAGGCATCAGGACATACGCCTGCCAAGCGTGTATAGACCATGATTTGATAGAGCGGAACGAGCGTGGCAAACACGTCGCCTTCGACGCTCGGCAGCCAAGTGGCACCCTTCGCAACGTTGTTTTCCAGATAGCGATAGTAGCGGAAGCGATTGGATTCGTTCTCCAAGCGATGGAAGCCTGTGGGATCGAACATATGCTGCACGTAGGCGGCCAAGAGGTTGTTCGTCACCTCCATGAGTCCTCTCCAAACGAAGCCTCTCGTCTGGTTCACATGGCCGAGTTCGTGGGCGATGGCCCAAGTCGGGAAATTGCTGCCATAGCCAAGGGCATCGTTCACGGCATCCAACGGCACGTTACAGTTATCGTTGTTGGCGTGCATGTAACCAGAGCTCTTTTCACACGTGGTCACGGTCTGGTGGTTGGGGAAGTCGTAGTTATACTTCGGCAATCCCATGAGTTCCTGCTCGTATCTCACCACGTCGTCGTACTGCTGCATGAGTTGTTCGCCTTCGTTCGGACATTTAGCCCTGATGTTTTTCACGGGGAACACGCAGTTCACATACTTTCCGCGCATATCGAAGCAGTCGCCCTGGCAGTTTTTCAGCAGTCGAACCCAATCTTTCTTGGTGTGTCCCTTGAGGTGTGGGCTGAAATAACCGCTTTCCACGCCGTTGAGGAAGTGGATTTTCACCTTCGGGGCATTTTTCCAAGCCTTGAGGTCAGGAATGAAGTAGTCGATGTAGCCGTTTCCTCTGTGGTTGATTTTTACAATGTTCATGCCATTGCCCAGTGCATAGGTGGCTTTTGAGAACACTTCGGGGCCGAAGTTGCGAACTTGCAGTTCAATGCCATATTTGCCAACGCCCTCCACGAAGATGACAGCCACGTCGCCGGGCTTGAAGAAGATACCCGTGGCGTTTTCGTACCAACTGTAAGTGAAGTTCGTCTTGAGATGGTTGATGAGCGTGTTCGGATAGATGTAGGGGTCGAATTCGCCCACACGGAACTCGGTGGAATAGGTTCCGTCGAGCATAGCAAGGGCAGCCTCGCGGATTTCCCTCGTGGGAATCTGCTCGATTTGCTCGCGAGTCACGCCATCTTTCAGTTTCGTGCAAAGTGCATCGGCGAAGGTGCTTGAGAGAATATCGGAGAGTCCGCCGCTTTCTCTCTTGCAGAATTGCATCTCCACGCAACTTGCATAGTTGTTTTTGCCGCTCTTCACCACGACGCGTACATACTTGACATTGTCGATGCCGTTTTCACCGAAATCGACCGTCGAAGGACTGCTGCTGCCACCGAAATTGAAGTCGCCGACTTTCACCCATGTGGTGCTGCCTTCAATTTGATAGCTGATGGTCACTTCTTGGAAGTTTCCATTGCCATCGCTATTGTCGTTGGAGCGTGGGATGTATTTCAGGTAATCCACGTGCGACGGTTCTGCCAGTTCGTAGGTGAGCGTGATGGGGAAGTTAGCGCCTCTGCTCCACGGCGAGTGGTACATCGTGTTCAAATCGCCGTCGTAAGATTTATCGATGCCTTCGCCGCCCTGAAATTCGTTAGACGGGGTCAGAGTGGCTTTGGCAATGGAAATCGGCGTGTCGGAAGAACCGAATCCGCCATCTTGCGTAACGGTCAGCGTGCGCTTGATGGTTCCGTCGGCAGAGGTGAAAGTCACCGTGCCTTGACGGGGTGTCAAGTCGTAGTTGGGCTGTGCAAAGATGGCTGCGTTGCCGTTTTTCATCTTGCTCACGGTCATCCAACTATCTGCCGTGGCGGTGTAGTCGCAGTTGGCAGCCACGGCGACGGTTGCGAAGTCGCTCGCAGCAAGGTTCACCTTGTCTTTCGAGATGAAAAGTCGCTGTGTCTTGATCTGTGCATTAAGCTTGACGGACTGTGCCTGTGTCGTCAGGCAGAACAGAGCCATCAGAAATGTGATTATGGTGATTTTTTTCATATTTTTGTCTTAATTTGGGATGTTGGGACGTGAATAATTCGGAGTTGCTACTGTGAGAATGGCTTTCACCATGGCATCGTCGCAGGTTTTCAGCCCGAGAGATTCCATGTCGGCCTTGAATTCGTCGTACATGTCGGCGGTCATCAAGTACCAGTTGCCATCGTAGATGCGCAGAGCCACTTGACGCAGCATTCCGCACTTCTCAAAATAGGGGAAGAGGTTGTAGCCCGTCAGTCGGCTGGCCTTTCGGATGTAGTTCAGAATGAACGGAACGCTGTTTTCAGAGCGATAGCAATGAGCCGTGGTGATGTAGTTGTTCTTCGTCCACGTGCTGGTCGGATATTTGCTTCTGAAGACGGCGAGTTTGCTGTTTTTGTTGTTGTTCTGGGCCGATGCAAGAAGCTCGTACTTGTCGATGCCGTCGGTTTTCTCGATTTTCGAGCCTTCCACCTCGTCGGTCTGGCGCAATGCCTCGTAGAGGTCGGGGCCGAAGTCTTTCAAGCCGAGTTTATCGACCGCATACTGATAGAGCGCGACATAGGGGCGCACGGTGGCGTAGTTCGTGTAGTCGAACCACAGCGGGCCGTCTTTCGTCTTGTCTGTCCATGAGTCGTTTTGCATCGAGGCGCAGAGTGCTGCCAACTTGCTGTTCCACGAATAGGTGCTACGATTGTTGTAGGCATTCTTGCGTGTCGTCATCGGACCGCCCTCCTGTGTCAAGGTGGTGTAGGTCGTCTGGTCCTTGTCCGAGAGAATTCCCGTCACGCGACCATTGTAAATCACCTGTCCGTCGGAAGGCTCGGCACCGTGGCCGTAGCTCTTGTAGGCCATGTGAACGACATTATAATAAGAATTCATGTTGTTCGTGACCTCGGTCATGCCGGCCCAGTTGAAATAGGGCGACATCTGATGCTGGTGGCCCCACTCGTGGGAGAGTCCCCAAACGGCATCGTAGTCGTTGAACATCACGCGCTGGCAGTTGAGCACGCGGCTCTCCTGACTGTGGTGGAAACTCACGCCGAGCGTGCTCTGGAACATGTAGTAAGTCCAGTTCGTGTAGGCGAACGTGTGGTTTTTCGGCACGCGGTTGTACTTCGTGAAGCCGAGCAGGTCGTGTTCCCACTGCACGAGCGTGTCGAGCAGGTTCATGTACTGCCGATAGCCCTTCGTGGCGCCTGTGCTGGTCTTGCAATAGCTGACCAAGCCTGCCGAGGTCCACACGGAATGGACTTTCGAGCCCACGAGGTCCATGCAGATGTTTTTCGCCTTGCGGCAGAGGTTATACATCTCGTCGTTGGTCTTGTCGGGGCTGAGATAGCCGTTTTGCTCACCGTTGATGATGTGGACGGTAATCGGGCTGTAGTTGTCGGGATTTTCTTCATCGAAATAGGTTACGTATGCCAGTCCGTCCCAATCGAAGGTATAATCGAACTTGTTGAAACCGTTGCGAAGGGCAAACTGGGTGATTTTCGGGTCGCCACCGTCGAAATTGCTGCCGTCCTTGCCCACATACCATGCCACCACTTTCAGCGTGGCGCTCTTGCCGCTGGGAATTCCGCTGACAGCGACGGTGAGGCTCGATTTCTTCGGCACATGGATGCCCGTGACGCCTTCCAACTGGTCGTAATACTTACCGGGCGCGTTCCACATGTCGGAAAGGGCCTGCGGCGAGAATTTGCACTCGTGGGAAGTGACGCGATACTGTTTGTCGTAGGAGCCGTCGAGCAAGCCTTGTGCGAGCGTGCGACAGAACGAATTATCCATCGCATCGACATCGGCCTGCGTTGTGCCGGGCTTCAGCGACGACCAAGAATCGTCGGCGAAAACCGCAAGCGAGGGGTTGTCGGTGGGTTTCTTGAAGAACTGCACCTCTGCACCCGAGGCCAAATCGGCCTGTCCGCTCTTGATGACGATTTGGATGGCCTTCACGTTCTGCAGACCGCCCTCGAAAGTCACCATGGTGGCAGTGCTCGTGCCGCCGAAGTTGTATTCGCAATACTTCTTAAAGGTCGTTTCGCTACCGCAGCGTGTCAGCACTTCCACAACTTTCGGATTGCCGTTGGTGCTGGCGTCTTGTCGCGGTGTATAGACAAAATAGTCGATGGTGGGCGAATTCGTGAAATTGAAGGTCAGTGTGACGGGGAATTTTGTCAAACCGCTCCAACGGCTGTGCCAGATGGTCGAGAAATTGCCATCGATGAGGTTCGAGGCGGGTGTTCCAGCCTGTGCCTCGCCGTTGGCCACCGTAACGCTGGACACTTTCACCAATTCTTCTGTGACGAGTTCGCTCCACGACGTGTCGGGACCTTGGCGCACCTTCAACGAGCGCGTCACCGTTCCGTCGGTCGATTTGAATGTCACCACTCCCTCGCGAGCCTGACTGTTATAGTTCGGCTGCGCGAAAATGGCCGTATTGCCGTTGTGCATCCGTCGCACAACCATCCAATCGTCGGCTGTCGTCTGATAGTCGCAGTTGGCAGCCACCGCAACGGTCGCGAAACCGTTGTAGTCGATGTCCACCACTTCCTTGTCGAGCATCAGATATTGATTCTTCAGATTGGCATTATCCAATCGGAGCGACTGCGCCAGCGCATCGTTGCCGACAAGCATCAGCAGTGCCGAAAGGATGAGATATTTCGTTGTTTTCATCATTCCTAAATGTCTTGCGTGTTATCGGATGATTACTTTCTTGCCATTGACGACATAGATGCCTTTCTTCAGCGAAGAAGCGTTCATGCGACGGCCTTGCAGGTCGAAGATGGCGGCATTTTCGTCGATTTCAGTTGGAACGGTAACGGTTTCGATGCCGTCGGAACCACCCGTCACGTTGAACGGGGTCGAAACGAGTTCGAATTCGGGGAAACTGGCTGACGTCAAAGTCAGAACGACATCGTTGTAGGGACCGGTCAGGAAGGTCAAGTCCATGAAGTTCTCGAATTTGAAATCGACACCATTCTGCAGTTCTTTGCCACCGCCGTCAACGGCCTTGACTTCGGGCTTCGTGATGTTGTTCCAACCACTGCGCACGATGCGCGTGGTGAAGTCGGAACCTGCCTTTTGATTGACTTCGATGCTTCCGGCAATCAGTTCAACGGGATTCTGCGGACCCACAGCACCATCAACGACATAAGTGCCCACCGTCGTGTTGTAGAGGTTCGGCAGCGAGTTGAAAGGCAAAATGTTCTTGCTCACGTCGGCATATTTCACGTTTTTCCTCGCCGACACGTAATCCCAAGTGATGGTATTCAGTTGGTTGTTGGCAGCCACCAGACCGACCAATTTCTTCGTGGTCGAAAGGTCGAGCGTCGTCAGTTGGTTGTCGCTAATCCAAAGGTCTTCGAGTTGCGTCAAAGTGCTGAGGTTGAGGCTTTTCAGATTGTTGTTCGAAGCGATGATGTGCTTCAGATTGACGAGATTGTCCAACTTCGTGAAACCTGTGATTTTGTTGCCTTGGCAGAAGAGCGAGGTCAAATTGACCATGTTGGCAAGGCTTCCGATGGAGGTCATGTTGTTGTTGGCGCAAACCATCGAGAGGAGGTTGGCCACGCTACTCAGTCCGTGGGAGGTCAGTTGGTTGTCGGCCACGTTCAGGTCTTGCATTTTCGAACTCGGATTCGACACCGACTTCAGTTGGTTACCCTGACAGTCGAGAATCACGAGGTTGGTGCAGCCTGTGAGCGAGAGCGTCGTCAGTTGGTTGTCGGCGCAGCAGAGCGTGCGCAGCGACTTGGCTGAGCCAGAGATGTCGAGCGTGGTCAGGTCGTTTTCGGCGACATAGAGCGAGGTGATGTCTTTCTCGCTACTGATGGTCAGCTGTTCATTTTTCACGGAGACGGTCTGCAGCTGTCCGGTGGAGGTCAGTTGCTCGGTTGAGCCGTCGCCCCACGTCAGCGTCAGTGACAGGCCCGAGTTCACGGCAAACGAAATGTTTTGGCCGGCTGCTCGGCTGGTCTTCATTTTTACAGTACCTGCCGAAAGACTGGTACCAATGGCCGTCATCAGGCCAAGGAGTAATAGTTTTTTCACTTTCATAATAATGTTTTTTAATTGTTGATTTTCGTTGTTTCTAAGGTTTGTAGCTGAGCGCGGCACCGATGGCGGTGCTGAATTCGCTGTACTTCGGGATGTGGAATTTCACCCCGTAGAGCCTCTCGCAAGCGGGAAAGACTTCGCCGCAGAGCGGAAGCATCGAGAGATTGCCGATCATCACGAAATCCTTGATTCCGCTGTCCATCGACGAAAGAATCGAAGCACTGCAAATGCTTTGCAGCACCATCCAAATCAGTCCCAGCGCAATGTCTTCGCGCGAGGCGTCGCTCTTGGCATTGCCAAACAGCGAGGCAACGGCGTCCATCGGCAGTCCGGGCAGCGGTTTTGCGCTGATGTCGCCGATGAGCACGTTGATTTTCGACAGGTCGCCACCTTTCGCTAGTTCCGACACAAGGGCGATGTCGTCGGTTTTGAGCATGATGCGCGAAAGACCCTGCAAAGTGCCGCCTCCCACGCCGATTCCACCGATGTGTCGGATGTTTTCGCCGTCGCATTTCACGATGCTCGTGCCCGTGCCCATGCTGACGACCACCATGCGGTCGAGGTTCGTTTCGTGGCGAGCACCGAGGCCGTCGGCGAGAAATTCCGCTGCCTTCGCCGTCGGAAGCCCATAGACGGGCGTTTCCACGTAGGCACTGCCCACGCCGGTGAGCATCACCTGTCTGACGTCGTTCAGTTCGATGTCGTTGTCGTAGAGATATTTGCCGAATGCGCCGTAGAGCGATGTCACGGGGTCGGTGGCCTTGATGCGAATAGGCGAAATGATGTTGCCGTCGGCGGTCAGACCCACGATTTTCGTCGTGCTGATGCCCACGTCAATGCCTATGACCATGCCTTTTTCTGTCTGTTTTCCCATATTCTGAAAACACCTTTGGTGTTGGTTACGCTAAAAACTGGGCAAAATTACAAAAAAAATCGGTAACGGCACCCCTTTTTTAAGAAATATTATCACTAAACTGATTTTTTCACGCGAAATGGTGGAAAATCAGCGAATTTTTCGGGAAAAATCACGAGTTCTTCGGAAATTTTTCGAGATTTTCGACGAGGAAGCGAATCGAGTTTTTCAACGATTCTCAACGAAGAAGAATTCTCAACGATAGAGGAAGTACGAAGGCTCGGTGCTTTGGCAGAATCGGCGAACGAGGTCGATGATGAACTCGGCATTTTGGCAGACGCGCTCCTCGTTGCCGTCGTAGCCGTTGATGAGCACGAGCAGCCGGCGCGTTTCCAACGTGATTTTCGTGCGCTCGTTGTCGCTGGTCGGTGTGCCCACTCCACCCTCGACATCGCGATAAACGGGCAGCCCCTCGATGTTCAACATTCCGCGACCGATGCCTTCATAGGGCTCTCCAGCACGACCAATGCCGAGCGTAAGCGTGTCGCCGACGAATTTCGAGGCGTCGAAACCGCCAATCGAGTAACCAAAACGGATGCTCGCGAGGTTGATTAAATCGACGAGCGTGTCGATTTGGTAGAGTTCCTTGCCCTGCAACATCCTTCGGATGAGCGCTTCCGAGGCCGGACGATAGCGCGAAGGGTCTTTTCCGCAAGCCTTATAAACGCGGCGTGTGGCGGCAATGCCCAATATTTCTTTCAGCGACTCGGTGGTGAGCGTCGCCTTGTACTCGTCGCCGAGCGCACGGATTTCCGTCCAAAGTCCCTCTGAATAGGGCGTATTCACCACATCGGCCTCGACGCAGGCTCCTACGAAGCCCGGACAGACTTGTTCTATTTCTTTCGATACTAAAACCTTCATCTTCAACAAGTTATAATAGGTGAGTGACCAAAATTTTCACGCCAATGGCGATGAGAATGATGCCGCCGAAGAGTTCGGGCTGCAATCGACGACGGATTTCACTGCCGAAGCGGATGCCCAACAAGTGGCCCGTGATGCTGAACAAAAACGAGCCGATTCCGATGACAACGAGCGGCATCAGCAGCGACGCGAGGCTTTTGTAGCCAGTCATCGCGAAGGAAATGCCGACAGCGAGGGCGTCGATGCTCGTGGCGAAAGCCAAAGTCACGCCCGTCAGCCAGCGCGACGGCTCGAAATGGCCGGCATCGTCGGGTTGAAAGGCGCTGCGAATCATTCTTCCACCCAAGAAAACGAGCAGTCCGAAGGCAATCCAATGGTCGTAAGCCTCGATGTAATGGGCGAAAAGACTCGTTGCCAACCAGCCGACGAGCGGCATCAGGGCTTGGAAAAGGCCGAAAAGCACGCTCAGACGGAGAATGACGCGCCACCAATGGCGACCCATCATCACGCCACTCACGATGCTCACCGCGAAACAGTCCATCGCCAGTGCCACCGACAGCATCATTATGTCGAAGAAATTCATCATTTCGGCGGCGAAATTACAAATAAATTCTCAATTCTTCGTGCTTAATTCTCATTTTTTTCGTAATTTTGCAAGCGAATTTTCTTTTTGCAGGCAATCGATTCAGACTTTGCAGGCAACAAATTAGAACGAAAAACGATGATGACCGAAGAATTACGACTGCGGATGCAGCAACTGGCCGACGAACTCAACCGTGCGTCCGACGCCTACTACAACGGCCGTCCGGAACTGATGACCGACTTCGAATGGGATGCACGGTTCGACGAACTGAAGCGGTTGGAGGAGGAAACTGGCGTGACGCTGCCCGACTCGCCGACGCAACGCGTGTCGGAAGACAACACCGCCGGACAGAAGGAGGCACACGAGTTTCCGGCACTCTCGCTCGCCAAGACGAAACAGGTGGCGGAAGTGGTGAAATGGGCAGAGGAAAAAGCCGTCTGGATTTCGTGGAAATTAGACGGACTAACGCTCGTCGCCACCTACGACAATGGTCGGCTGACGAAGGTCGTGACGCGCGGAAACGGTCACATTGGAACGAATATCACAAACTTAACGAAATACATTAACGGAATACCGCAAACGATTGGCAATCAAGAACATATTGTTATCAGAGGCGAAGCGATAATTTCCTATCAAGACTTCCAACAATTCCTACTTGAGAGCGGTGAAGACTATGCCAATCCGCGCAATCTGGCGTCAGGTTCGCTGTCGCTGAAAGACCCCGAAGAAGTGAAGGCTCGGAAGATTCGTTGGGTGGCATTTTCGTTGGTGTTCAAGGAGGGCGGAAACGTCGTAAAAACTGCCGAAAAAACCTTCCATTTGGATTCGTGGGGCGACCGCATGGCGTGGCTTGACACGCTCGGTTTTCACACCGTTGATCGCGAAATGGTAGAAAATCCGACCATCGAAAACGTGCAGGCCGCCATCGACCGCTTTACGTTCCGCGTGACAACGACGGGCGACGAGCGGATGGACTACCCTGCCGACGGTCTTGTCGTGACCTACGACGATGCGATTTTCGCCGCGACAGGTTCGGTCACCGGCCACCACGCCACACGCGCCGGACTGGCCTTCAAATGGCAGGACGAAGCCGCCGAAACCGAACTTTTGGAGATTGAATGGTCGTGCGCCGCCTCAACGATTTCGCCCGTGGCGATTTTCCGTCCTGTCGAACTTGAGGGAACCACCGTGAAACGCGCCTCGCTGTGCAATATCAGCGAGTGCGAACGGCTTGGAATCGGCGGCGCAGGCACACAAATCGAGGTCATCAAGGCCAACAAAATCATTCCGAAGGTCATCAAAGTGGTGAAGGCGGTCGGCGAACTGCAAATTCCGACGCAATGCCCTGTATGTCAGCACGTTACGGAGATTGTAGAGAGTCAGCAAAGCGGTACGCGCACGCTGCACTGCACGAATCCCGTCTGCCCTGCGAAACAACTGAAAAAATACGCTCGATTCGTGTCGAAAGCGGGCGTGGACATCGACGGCATATCAGAGCAGACGCTCGCCAAATTCATCAGTCTGGGTTGGATCAGCGACTTCGCCGACATCTACCGACTGCCCGAACACGCTCGCGAAATTGCCCTGCTCGATGGTTTTGGCGAACGGTCGGCAGCGAACATTGTGAAGTCGATTGAGAAGGCGCGGCGAGTCGAAGCGCAACGGCTACTCATCGCGCTGAGCATTCCGAAGTGTGGTGCCGACGTGGCGAAACGCCTGCTGAGCGCCTACCCTTTCAACGACCTTGTCGAGACGGCTTCGACAACCGATGACAGCGAGTTTTTCGCCCATATCGACGGCATTGGCCCAGAGCGTTCCGCGCTCATTGTCGAGTGGTTTCATAATGAAGATAACATTTTGACAACCAAAAAGTTATTGAATTACATTCAAGTAATACAACAAGATAACAACAAGACCGAAAATTTGAAGGGAATGACCTTTGTCATCACTGGCGAAACCCACCATTTCAAGAACCGAAAAGAACTTCAAAACTACATCGAAAGTCAGGGCGGTCGCGTGGCGGGGAGTGTCAGCGGCTCGACCTCGTTCCTCATCAACAACGACATCGAATCGACCTCGGGCAAGAACAAAAAAGCCAAGGAACTCGGCATCGAAATCATTTCCGAGGAAACTTTTTTGGAACGTTTTTCGGCGACGGAAAATGAAGCAAAATTGGATGGTAATTCGCCGGCAGAAGTCGAACCCGAATCAAACGAAAAAAGCGCCGATTCGCCGGCAAAAAAGCCAGAAAATCAGCAACTTTCACTTGATTTTTAAGTCATTTTGAGGAAAAATCAGCCCTGCTTCGCGTTTAATTTAGCAAAAAGTCCCTCGCAAGCATCCTCTATCAAGTCGAGCGCGAAGTCGAAATCGCGGTCGTCGCCGTAGTACGGGTCGGGGATGTATCGCTGTCCGTCGTGGTTCGTCATATAGTCTGCTAACATCACCACTTTCTGCTTGTCGGCCTCGTTTTGCGCCCGTCTTGTAATCTCGAAAAAGTTCTCATTGTCCATCACGAGAATCAGGTCGAAACGGCTGAAATCATCGACTGAAAACTGTCGTGACCGACTGCAAAAATCGTAGCCTCGTGCCGCTCCGCGACGGCGCATTCGCGAGTCGGGCAGTTCGCCGACGTGCCAGCCGCCAATGCCTGCGGAATCGATGTAGAAACCGTCCTCGCGGCCTTCGCGCTCCACAATGTGTTTCATCACGCCCTCGGCAGCCGGTGAACGGCAGATGTTTCCGAGGCACACGAACAAAAGTTTTTCCATTTTTCGTCGTATTATTCCGTTTTCAAGTCTGTTTTTCCGTTTCGTTCTGCTCCAACAGCGCAGGCTCATCGCCTTCATCGGACGGAATCGGGTACTTCACATTCTCTTTCACGCCGAGTTTTTTCAGTTGGTTGGCCTTCTGCACGATGCCCATTCTTCCATTATATTTCGCCTCCAATTCCTCGCAATCGACCGTAGCCTGCCGCAAGTGCAGTTTCAGCGTGTCAAAATGCTTGAGGAAAACGCCGACGCGCTTCAGAAGTTCCTCGGCCAAGACATAGACCTGCTTTTCGTTTTCGTGCTGCAGATACTGTCGCCACGCCGCGTGAATCATCGTCAGAATCGCCATCAAGTTCTGCTGTCCGGTAATAAAAATTTTCTTGCTGAAAGCCTCGTTCCACAGCGACGGCTCGGTGGCGAGAGCAAGTTGCAGCGCACCCTCGTAGGGAATGTACATAATGACGAAATCGACCGATTTTCTCGGTGGTTTCACATATCGGCTGTAGTCCTTCGACGAAAGTCGGTTGAACTGGTCGCGAATGCTGCGAACCACCTCTTTCGCCAGTGTTTTCCGCAGGGTCTCATCTTCGGTTTCCATATATTTCGCGTAGGCGTCAATCGACATTTTCGCATCGATAATCACGTCCTCGTTGTTCGGATAGTGCAGAATCGCGTCGGGCACCATCCGCGAACCACTTTCCTCGTTGATGAGAGGCCGTCCCTGCTCGTCGGTGAGCGTTTGTTGCAGGTCGAAGTCGCGCCCGATTTGCAGCCCTTGGCTTTCGAGCAGGTTTTGCAGCGTCATTTCGCCCCAGTTGCCCTGAATTTTATTGCCTCCGCGCATCACGTTGGTCAGTCGCGTCGCCGTGAGGTTGATTTTCGAGGTTTGGTCGGCCATCGCCTTCAGTTGTTCCGAGAGCGACGCCGTTTGTTTCGCCGTTTCGCTGTTGGTGTTGCGAATTGCCTGCTTCAACTGCTCCAAATTCTGCTTCAGCGGTTCGGTGAGCGTCTGCATCGACTCTGTATTCTGCGTTTTCAGGCGGTCGGTGGTTTGGTCGAGCACCTTCGTTGCGAGGTTCTGAAACTGCTCCTGCACCGTTCGAAGTTGCTCTTGGAACTGTTCCTGCCGCAGTTGCGATTCGCTCGACATTTGTTCGCGCAAAACTGCCTTTTCGCTCTCGTTCTGCTCTCGAAGCGAAGCCACCGCCTTTTCATTTTGTTCCCGAAGCGAAGCCACCGCCTTTTCGTTCTGTTCCCGAAGGGCGGAAACCTCCCTTTCGCTCTGTTCTTTGAGCGACTGCAGTTGCGTCTCGCTCGTGGCGAGTTGCAGCCGCAGGTTCGTCACTTCCTCCTGATGCGACTTCATCAGCGACATTTCCATGCCTTTTTTCCTTGCGTTCATCAGCAGGAACATCAGGAGCGCCCCTGCTGCCACGCCGATGGCTATGTAAATTGCGATTTCCATTTTCCCGTTTTTTTATGGTTTCGTTGCCAATTCTGAATGATTTCCGATGCAAAGGTACGAAAAATAGAGCAATTTTCCAAAAAATTACGAATCAAACTCCCGACGGACTTGTCGCAAGTTGGTCGGGAAGATTTGTTTCACTTATTTTGGGGTATATCATTTATACCACTTTCCTTATCACATACCACATGACAATTCCAGAAAGGAAGCCTGTAGCATGAGCTATCATACTTACACCTGGCATAAAGCTGATGATTATCGTTGGCAATATCACGAAGATTCCTTCAATACCCATCAAGCAGACTAACATTTCTCCTATAGTTTTAGCTTTTTTCCTCTTTCGTGACCTGTTTTTATCTTCAAGAAGCATGTCGATGCCCCTACCAACCCGAATACCATACAGGCCCATAATTCCACCAGATGCGCCCAACAGGACATCGTCAGGACACAACATCATAAACACGAGATCTGCTGCTATCGACGTACAGAAGAATACCATCCATAATAACCACGAGCGGGAAACTCTCAGGTTAAAGCTAACGAAGAGTATCAAGGCAGACAGATTACATATGAGATGTCCAAAACTTGCATGCATCAGAGATGACGTTATCAGCCGCCACCACTCACATCGGTCGATACACAAATATTTGGAGAGAGATCCCCATTGTAGTGTCCGTGTGAAATTTATTCCACCCGAAAAATCATTACATCCTCCTATCAGCATCAGGATATAATATCCCACAAGAAGTGCTATCAGAGATATATGATACCAGTTTTCCCGATTACTTAAGTAGTTTATCGCCTCACTACGTTCTTGTTCGATCTCTTCATTGATTGAAGTGTGGCTTCTCCCTGTCTTGGCAAACAAAAATATCAATAGGATAATAAGCATGATTGATGACATGACAGCAAGAAGCGTCACCAGTTCAGTATGTATCCGAGCCTTGTTTGATTTTTCTATTTTAATAAAAACTACTGGAGGAGAGCCCGTAACACCATTCAAGAATATGCAAGCATCCATATAATTGCTATAATCCTCGTGCCTTGGCATCACTCTCCGATAATATCCATCCCCATTGGGAAGTTCATGGCCTTGAATCTTCTCATCCAAAGAAGCAGCAAAAGAGCGTAGTTTCTCCTCATTGAAGGGCGAAACTCTGGGGCTGTTCAGTCTATAGCCCCAATAACCATTCGTCGTCCCCTTGATATGATAAGTTATGAAAGCACAGAAATCAACTTCCCAAAAACCGTAATGTCGATCGTGGGTCCTATAAGTTGAGAACTCGCCATGATGTAACGGATGTAACGTATCAATTTCCACATTTTTCACATGAAAATATTCCTCACCACTCTGTATCGCTTCATCTATGGAAGCCACTTCAAGCATTGGATGGCGGAGTTCATGAGTTACGTCTGAAACTATCAATGAAGAAAAAAACACTCCCAATCCGCATATTGCATACGCGAATAACCGCCAATCATCATTACAAATGACTCTCATCCATCGGCGGATATATACACAACCGGCGAATATACAAACAACCAACACGAGAGGCCTCAAACTCCCCCATCCTCCAAGATCTGTAAAATACGACAATAATCCGATTGTGGCAACAAATGCTACAAGGCACAATACGACCATTAGATAGTCCCATATTGGTCGTTTTTTTGTAGCCATCTTCTTTGATCTCATAAAGTTTTTGCCACAAAGTTACGAATAATATTCCTATTCGCAAACATTTCGGAGCGAAAAATCGCCATCTTCAAAAAATGTTTGTACCTTTGCGGAATCTTTTTGAAACTGAACTTTTTTGAAACTGAACGAAATGGAAGGGAAAATGGACTATATTTTTGAGACCGAAATCGAGGTGCGCGACTATGAGTTCGACATCGAGCTGGTGTGCCTCGTCGATGGCCGCCTGAGCGCATCGCCCGACTACGACGCGGCCTTTTCCCAATGCCGCATCCAGAGCCACTGCAAGGCACCGCGCAACGCGAGATAGACGATGAGAGCGAGCCACAGCGCGTGGTTGCCATATTGTGGGAAAAGGGTGAAATAAATCGCGAAGAAAGTCATCGTGGCGATGGCGCACGAGGCCAACATGCCGCGTGTTGCCAACATTCCGACGAAAATGCCGTCGTAGAGGAAGGCGGCGACGCCAGTCAGCGGAATCAGCAGAATCCACGGCAGATAGGGTTTCGCGGCCTCGACAACGAGGGTCTCAGAGGTCAGAATCGTCAGAAAACTGCGTGCGCCGACGGCATAAATCGCCGTGAAAAGCACGACCATCATCGCACCCCAGACGAACAGCCGTCGGTTGGTTGCGTGGAACGACGTCCAGTCTTTCGCACCGAAAAATTTGCCGCTCAGGGCCTCGCCTGCGTAGGCAAAACCGTCCATGATGTAGGAAAAAATCATGAAAAAGGTCATCAGCAGGGTGTTCACGGACAGCATCAAATCGCCTTGTCGGGCACCTGCGGAGGTGAAAAACAGATTGACCGCCACCATGAACAGCGTGCGAAGGAAGAGGTCGATATTCACCTTCGAATAGACTGAAAATGCTGGTAATTTCAGCGTTTCAGACGTTTTTTCGTGTAAAGAAAGTTGTTTTTTCTTGAGCATCACCCCGAAAAAGGCCATCACTGCCCCACTCCACTGCGCGATGAGCGTTCCGAGGGCGACTCCCTCGATTTTCATGCCGAATCCGAACACGAGAACGAGCGAAACGACGATGTTGATGATGTTTTGCGCAATGGAAACGACCATCGGCGTGCGCGTGTCCTGCATTCCGATGAACCAGCCCGTCATCACGTAAAGGCTGAGCACGGCAGGCGCTCCCCAGATGCAGATGTTGAAATAGACGCGCACGAGCGAGGCGACGCCCTCCGACGGCTCCATCAGCCACAGCGACAGCCATTGCAACGGCGTTTGCAGAACGACGAATGTCACGGCAATCGCCACCGCCACCAACAGATTGCGGCGGAGAATGGCGAGAATGGGCACATTGTTGGCGGCGAGCGACTGCCCGAAAGCCTGCGCCGTCATTCCGCTGGTCCCCATGCGCAGGAAGCCCATCAGCCAGTACATCACGTTGAAAATCATCGAACCGACGGCAATGGCGCCGATGAGCGTTTCGTTGCCAATGTGGCCAACGATGGCCAAATCGACGAGGCCGAGCAGCGGCACCGTCACATTCGTCACAATCGACGGAATGGCCAAGTGGAGAATTTCTTTATCGCGAATGTTCATCATCAAATCGTTAAAAATTTCGGTTGCAAAAGTACGATTTTTTTTGATTTTACGAAAAATTTTTCGATGGTTTTTCGGGAAAAGCGATGGCGTTACGCCAGCAGCGAGGTGTCGCCGGTGTAGAGTTGGTAGTATTTTCCGCGCTGTCGTAGCAGTTCGTCGTGCGAACCGTGCTCGATGATTCGTCCGTGGTCGAGAACGATGATTTGGTCGGCGTTGCGCACGGTCGAAAGGCGGTGGGCGATGACGAAAGTGGTCCGTCCGCGCATAATCGAGTCCATTCCGCGCTGCACGAGTTGTTCGGTGTGGGTGTCGATGCTCGATGTGGCTTCGTCGAGGATGAGCACGGGCGGATTGGCGACCGCAGCGCGTGCGATGGCCAAAAGTTGCCGTTCGCCCTGCGAAAGATTGCCGCCGTCGCCGCTGAGCATCGTGTCGTAGCCCTGCGCAAGACGGAGGATGAAATCGTCGGCACCCACAAGTCGGGCGGCCTCGCGACATTCCTCGTCGGTGGCATCGAGCCGTCCGTAGCGGATGTTGTCGAGTACGGTGGCCGTGAACAGATGGGTTTCTTGCAGCACAATGCTCATCGAACGGCGCAACGACTCCTTCGTGATGTCGTTGATGGGGATGCCGTCGTAGAGAATATGGCCTTTTTCGCCCTGATTCGAGGCCGTCACGTCGTAGAAACGGCTGATAAGGTTAATCATCGTGGTTTTTCCGGCTCCCGTACCGCCCACGAAGGCAATTTTCTGACCGGGCGAGGTGTTGATATTGATGTCGAAAAGCACTTGTTTTTCAGGCACATAGCCGAAATCGACATGTTGGAAATCGACATCGCCCTTGGCATCGTCCAACACTTTGTCGCCCTCGTCCACCTCCGGCTCGGCATCGAGCAGTCGGAACACGCGCTCGGCACCCACCGAGGCGTTCAAAACAGAGTTGATTTGCTGCGAAACGTGGCTGATGGGCTGCGTGAAACTCTTGTTGAGTTGCAGGAAAGCGACGATGGTGCCGAGACTAATTGACAATTGAGAATTGACAATTGAGAATTGGCCGAGGGCAACCGCAGCGCCGACCACGGCGATGAGCACATAGCCCAGATTGCCGAGGTTTCCATTCACGGGCATCACAATGCTCGCAATTTTGTTCGCATTGCACGCCGACGACCGCAGTTGCTCGTTGATGCGCTCGAAATCGCGAATCGCCTGTTCTTCGTGACAGAAGGTTTTTACTACTTTCTGACCCGTCATCATCTCTTCAATAAAACCATTGACGGCGGCGAGCGACTCCTGTTGCGTGCGGAAATAGCCTCGCGACCACGTTCCGAGCCGCGTCGTCGAAATCGACATCAGAATAGCGATGAAAATGCTGACGAGGGTCAGCGGAACGCTCAAAACGACCATCGACGTGAAGGTGACGACGATGGTGATGAGGGAGTTGAAAACCTGCGCCATACTCGTCGAAATCACCTGTCGGAGCGAATCGACGTCGTTGGTGTAGGTGGACATCATTTCGCCGTGGGAATGGGAGTCGAAATAACTGAGCGGCAGCCGTTCCATGTGGTCGAAAAGTTGTTTGCGCAGGCGGAGTTGCGTGCCCTGCGACACGTAAATCATCAGTCGGTTGTAGGTGTACGAGCAAATGACGCCCAAAAGCAAAATCAGACCGAGTTTGAAAAGGGCTTGCAAAAGCGACGAATATTCGGGATTGGCGACTTGTGTGAGTGGCACGATGTAGTCGTCGATGAGGGTTCGCGTGAAAAGGGTCGAGGCAAGCGAGGTGACAGACGAGATGGCGATGCAGACGAAAACCGTGAGCACCATCCAACGATAGTGTTTCATCACAAGGCGGAACAGTCGCAGCAGCGTCGATTTTTTCGATGCGTCGAGCGTGGCCGAGAGGTTTTCGCCCATTCGCGGACCACGGTTTCTATTGAAATTGGGTTGTCTCATGCCAAAACCTCCTTTCGTTCGTCAAAATCGCCTGTTCCGATGCTCTGCAACTCATTGATTTCGCGGTAGAACTGGTTGGTTTCGAGCAGTCGCTCGTGGGTGTCGAATCCCGTCACCATGCCGCCCTCCATCACGAGGATGCGGTCGCAATGCTCCACCGACGAAATGCGCTGTGCAATGATGATTTTCGTCATATCGGGCAGTTGCGTGCGGAACGCTTTTTGGATTTTCGCGTCGGTGGCGGTGTCGCAGGCCGATGTCGAGTCGTCGAGAATCAAGATTTTCGGTTTTCGGAGCAAGGCTCGGGCGATGCAAAGTCGTTGTTTCTGACCGCCCGACACGTTGGTTCCGCCTTGTTCGATGCGCGTTTCATATTGGTTGGGCATTTCCATCACGAATTCGTCGGCCTGTGCCATCCGACATGCCTCACGACACTCGTCAATCGTGGCCGATTCGCGTCCCCAACGCAGGTTGTCGAGAATCGAACCCGTGAACAGCGTGTTTTGCTGCAACACCACCGACACCGCCGACCGCAACGACTTCAAATCGTAGCCGCGCACGTTGCGACCGCCCACCAGCACGCTGCCTTGAACCGTGTCGTAAAGTCGGCTGATGAGGCTGACGAGCGTCGATTTTCCCGAACCCGTTCCGCCGATGACGCCGATGGTTTCGCCCGACGCGATGGTGAATGAAACATTGTAAAGAGCACTCCGCCGCGATTTCGCAGTTCCTTGCGCGAGGTCGGAGAGAGCCTCATAATCGAATCGCACGCCCTGAAACGCCACACTGCCGTCGGCCACCTCCGCCACGGCATTTTCGGGCGAGACAATGTCGGTCTCCTCGCCAATGACCTCGCAGACGCGCTTCGCCGAAGCCGCACTCTGCGTGAGCATCACAAAAATCATCGACAGCATCATCAACGCCTGCAAAATCGACATCACATAGGTGAAAAGCGAGGTGAGTTCGCCCGTCGTCAGCGTTCCGCCGACGATGAAATGCGCTCCCCACCACGACAGTGCAATCATACAGCCATAGACCACGAGATTCATCACTGGATGGTTCAGCGCCATCAGGCTCTCGGCCCGCACATACAGTTTGTAGAGGGCTTCGGCGGCGCGTGCGAACTTCTCGTTTTCGTATTTTTCACGCACAAATGCCTTCACGACACGAATCGCCGACACGTTCTCGCCCACGCTCTGGTTCAGCGCGTCGTATTTCTCGAAAACCTGCTGAAACAGCCGAGAAACACGCGAAATAATCTGCCAGAGCGAAAAACTCAAAATCAGCATCGCCACGATGAAAATCAGGCTCAGCCGAGCGTCGATGAGCAGGCACATCACTATCGACAACAGCAGTCGGAACGGCGCACGCACGGTCACTCGAAGAATCTGCTGAAAGGCTTGTTGCAGGTTCTGAACGTCGGTCGTCATGCGCGTCACGAGGCCGGCAGTCGAGTATTTGTCGATGTTCGAGAACGAAAAAGTCTGGATATTCCGATACATCGCCGAGCGCAAATTGGCCGCGAAACCCGTTGAGGCATAAGCCGAGAAGCGTCCGGCAAGGATGCCGAAGGCAAGGCTCAGCAGCGCCATCACAACCATCAGTCCGCCGTAGCGATAGACCGCCGCCATGTCGCCCGCGTTGATGCCGAGGTCGATGAGCCTCGCCGTCACCCACGGGATGAGCACGTCCATCACCACTTCCAAGGCCGTGAACAGCGGAGTCAGCACCGCCGCCAACTTGTATTTTCCGACTTGTCGATAGAGTATTTTCAGCATTTTCCTATCAATTCTGATGTACAAAAAACCGTTTTTGCCCTGCAAAAATATAAAAAATATTTGACAACAGCGAAAGCATTGTGGAAAAATTTTGGCATTTCAGAGAAATCTTCGTATCTTTGCCGACTGAATTCAAACAAAATATAAAATATATAAAATATGAGAAAACTACTTTTAGGCGACGAGGCCATCGCACAAGGTGCGCTTGATGCCGGACTGAGCGGAGTCTATGCCTATCCGGGCACTCCCTCGACTGAAATTACTGAGTTTATCCAACATTCGCCACTCGCACGGGAGCGTGGCGTTCACAGCCGCTGGTCGACGAATGAGAAAACGGCGATGGAAGCCGCGCTGGGAATGTCGTTTATGGGCAAGCGCGCACTGGTGTGTATGAAGCACGTCGGACTGAACGTGTGCGCCGACCCCTTCGTCAATTCGGCGATGACAGGCGTAAACGGCGGACTGGTCGTGCTCGTGGCCGACGACCCGTCGATGCACTCCTCGCAAGACGAGCAAGACTCGCGTTTCTACGGAAAATTCGCGATGCTGCCGACCTTCGAGCCGAGTTCGCAACAGGAAGCCTACGATATGATGGCGGTGGCTTTCGACTACAGCGAAAAGCAGAAACTGCCCGTGCTGATGCGTGTGACGACGCGAATGGCCCATTCGCGTGCAGTGGTCGAAGTGAAGGGCGAGGCCCGCAAGGAAAACGAACTGAACTACAACGCCGAGGCATCGAATTGGGTGTTGTTGCCTGCAAATGCGCGTCGCCGCAACGACAAGGTGACGGCGCAGCAGTTGGTGCTTGAAGAGGATGCGGAAAAATCGCCCTACAACAGCCTCACCACCCAACAACCGTCGGCCAACAGCCAAGCGTTGGGCATCATCGCAAGCGGAATCGGTTATAACTACGTGATGGAAGCCCTTTCTTCATCGGAAAACGCGCTGCCCATCCTGAAAATCTCGCAATATCCGCTGCCGAGAAAACTTGTACGGAAGATGCTCGAAACGTGCGAAAAAGTGCTGATTGTCGAGGAAGGACAGCCGTTTATCGAGGACATCGTGCGCGGTGTCAGCCCGATTGACGGGAAATTGGTATCGACAGACTGCCAAGTGTTCGGTCGGCTCGACGGAACGCTGCCCCGCACGGGCGAACTCACGCCCGATTCGGTGAAAAAAGCATTATCCCAACTGTCAACTCTCAACTGTCAACTCTCAACTGAATTCGCGCCCAGCGAAAACGTCGTTCCGCGTCCGCCTGCACTCTGTCAGGGCTGCGGCCACCGCGACGTCTATACCGCACTGAACGAGGTGCTGAAAGAGTACGAAAATCCGCGTGTATTCGGCGACATCGGCTGCTACACGCTCGGTTTCCTGCCGCCCTACAAAGCCATCCACTCGTGTGTCGATATGGGTGCTTCGATTACGATGGCGAAAGGCGCTGCCGACGCAGGTCAATGGCCGTCGGTGGCTGTCATCGGCGACTCGACCTTCACCCATTCAGGAATGACAGGACTGCTCGATGCCATCAACGAAAACTCGAACATCACCGTCATCATCTCCGACAACCTCACGACGGGTATGACAGGCGGTCAGGACTCGGCTGGCACGAATAAGTTCGAGGCCATCTGTCGCGGACTCGGCCTTTCGGACGAACACCTGCACGTGGTCGTTCCCCTACCGAAAAATATGCCCGAAATCACCGAGATTCTCCGTCAGGAAATCAACTACAAGGGCACGAGCGTGATTATTCCGCGCCGTGAGTGCATTCAAACCCTTCAACGTCACCTCAAAGAGGCGAAAAAGTCACAGGGTTAAATAGTCAAATCGTAAAATAGTCAAATCGTAAAATATGAAAACCGATATTATCCTTTGCGGCGTGGGCGGACAAGGCATCCTCTCCATCGCCACCATCATCGGCGAGGCCGCGATGAACGAGAACCTTTACATCAAGCAGGCCGAAGTACACGGAATGTCGCAACGTGGCGGCGATGTGCAGTCGAACCTGCGCATTTCGAGCGAACCCATCCACAGCGACCTCATCGCCAAAGGCTCGGCAGACGTCATCATCTCGATGGAGCCGATGGAAGCCCTGCGCTACCTACCCTATCTGAGCGAAAACGGCTGGGTCATCACGTCGAGCAATCCTTTCAAGAACATCCCGAACTATCCAGAAATGGACGTGATTATGGGCGACCTTGCGAAACTGCCCCGCGTCGTCACAATCGACCTCGAACAACTGGCGAAAGACGGCGGTGTGCCCCGCTCAGGCAACATGATTCTGCTCGGTGCGGCGCAGAAAGCCCTCGGCATCGAGTACGAAAAACTGGAAAATGCCATCCGTCGCGTCTTCGGGCGCAAGGGCGATGCCGTCGTCGATGCCAACATCAAGGCACTGGCGATTGGACAGCAACAGGCGAAGTAAAAGAAAAAAAGGAGGAATGATGACGAAAACGCAAGCCATACAACTATTTGAGCAGAAAAAGGTACGCACCGTTTGGGACACAGACACCGAAAAATGGTATTTTTCCATTGTGGATGTGGTGGAAGTGCTGACAGAAAGTACCAATCCACAAACCTATTGGAGAGTGTTAAAAAACCGTCTAAAAAAGGAGGGAAATGAAACCGTTACAAATTGTAACGCTTTCAAATTTCGTGCCGCCGACGGCAAAATGCGATTGACCGACGTCGCTGATACCGAGCAGCTGTTCCGCTTGATTCAGTCGATTCCGTCGCCGAAGGCAGAGCCTTTCAAGCAATGGATGGCGCAGGTGGCGGCAAAACGCATCGACCAGATGCAAGACCCCGAACTTTCCATCGAACAGGCTGTGGCTGATTACCGCAGGTTGGGCTATTCGGAGGCTTGGATCAATCAGCGAATCAAGTCGATTGAGGTGAGAAAGCACCTGACCGACGAATGGAAACGCGCTGGATTGGAAGAAGGTGTACAGTTTGCCTCGCTCACCGATATTATCTATCGCCAATGGAGTGGCCTTTCCGCCAAGGAATACAAGCAGTTGAAAGGCTTGAAGAAAGAGAATCTTCGCGACAATATGACCGACCTCGAGATTGCCATCAATATGCTTGCAGAGGCCACCACGACGCAGATTTCGAGAAACGAGAACCCGAAGGGAATGGCCGAGAGTGCTGGCATTGCCCGACGAGGCGGTGCTGTGGCCAACGATGCCCGCAAAGCGGTTGAAAAAGAAACTGGGCAGTCGGTCGTGTCGCCGATGAATGCCAAACAGATTGCACAGGGAGAAGCCAGATTGCTTTTGGATGGTGAGAAAGAATGAAAAAAGAGGCGAAACCGCAAAAGTTTCGCTTCTTTTTTTATTGGAAATTAAGGAGTTAGGTCAAATTAAAGCAATTATATTCGATTGACGAAATTTTCGCGTAAGAATCTTTCGTTGTTCCGTCATTTTCCAAAAAACTTATTCTTTTCACTGATTTTTCTGCTTCGGAGTGACATCACCAATCTTCATACTTAGTACATTTATTTTTTATTAAATACGAAAGGAATGTCACCAATCTTTATTGGTTTTTCCTTACAATATAAGAAATTGTCAAAATTGATGATAATAGTATCATTTTTCCTCACTTTTTTTGTAAAACTGACAACAACAGTGTCATCATTCATTATTTTCTTCCGTTCATCAATCAACGCTCCATTTAGATAAACGGTGTATTTTATATCATTGTTTTTATACTTAATGGATAGATTTTTGGGATTAATGTCAAGAGGATTCGTAACACGATAAACCTGCTTGATATTAAAACTCACACCACCGATAGTTTTACACTCAACGTCAATTGTACCGCAATCAACTCCAATCTTCTTTTTATACACTCCATCTATTGGAATTTGGAAAATTGGGGGGTCGCACGAAACAAAGCATAACGCTAACACAATTGTAAATATATACATCAATGATTTCATATATAAACTTATTTTATGGGTTAAACCAATGGTGACCATATCCCTTATGTTGCCTTTATTTGTCGTTGTAGGAAGACTTAATTCCTTTTTTGTTTCAAACCGCCGTAGGGGTAGTAGTTGAAAAATTTCGTCATACGCTGCAAATTTAGCGAATAATTTTGATTTGCCAAAATTTTCGTGACAGAATCTTTCGTCGTTCCGTCATTTTTGCGTAACTTTGCAGCGTTTTTTATAATTGATCATTTATAATATCGTATGGAACCTACTCCAATTAGGAAAGAAATGGTTGATGGCCTCATCAGCGAACTCGGCATTCAGGACTTCGGAAAGGCGACGATTCGCGAGGTGAAGCAAGTGGCGGCGATGGCTGAACAGCAGTCGGGCGTGGAGTATATCAAGATGGAGATGGGCATCCCGGGCCTGCCTGCCGCGCAAATCGGCGTGGAGGCGCAAATCAAGGCACTTCAGAACGGCATCGCCTCGCAATATCCCGACATTCAGGGCTATCCCGAGTTGAAAAAGCAGGCTTCGCGCTTCGTAAAGGCGTTTGTCGGCATCGACATTGCCGCCGAGGGCTGCATTCCTGTGGTGGGCTCGATGCAGGGTGCTTTCGCGTCGTTTCTGACTTGTTCGCAGGCCGACCCGAAAAAAGACACCGTGCTGTTCATCGACCCGGGCTTCCCCGTCCAGAAAATGCAGTTGCAAGTGCAAGGCGTGAAGTACGAAACTTTCGATGTTTACGACTATCGCGGTGAAAAACTGCGTCCGAAAATCGAGAGTTATCTGTCGAAAGGCAACATCTGCGCCGTGATTTACTCGAATCCGAACAATCCCTCGTGGGTGTGTCTGACGGAGGAGGAACTGCGCACCATCGGCGAACTCGCCACGCAATACGACACGATTGTGCTCGAAGACCTCGCCTATTTCGCAATGGACTTCCGCAAAGACCTCAGCGTGCCGTTCCAACCACCGTATCAGCCCAGCGTGGGCCACTACACGGACAATTATATGCTGCTCATCAGCGGCTCGAAGGCGTTCAGTTACGCTGGCGAGCGCATTGCGGTGGTTTGCATCAGCGACTCTCTTTTCCATCGCCACTACCCTGCCCTCGCCCAACGCTACGAGGGTCTGCCCTTCGGTCTCGTTTTCTCTACGCGGATGCTTTACGCGCTGTCGTCGGGCACGAGCCATTCGGCGCAGTATGCCTTGGCAGAGTTGTTCCGTGCGGCTTGCGACGGCGAATACAACTTCCGCGACGACGTGCGCGTCTATGGAGAGCGAGCCCATCGGTTGAAGGAGATTTTCCTGCGTCACGGTTTTCATATTGTCTATGACCACGACCTCGACGAGCCCGTTGCCGACGGTTTCTATTTCACCATCGGCTATCCTGGGATGACGAGCGGCGAACTGGCACGCGAACTGATGTATTACGGCGTTTCGGCCATCTGCCTGACTACGACGGGCAGCCATCAGCAGGGTTTGCGCGTCTGCACGTCGTTCATCGAAGACCATCAGTATGAGCAACTGGAAAATCGAATGAAAATTTTTTCAATCAACAATAAACGCGAAACAATAAACAATAACCAATAGACAATAAACATTGGACAATAAACGATAAGCAACAATGAAGAAAAACATTTTAATTAAATCGACTTTGGCTACGCTGCTGGCGATTTTCAGCAGCACGGCCGCTATGGGACAAACTGAACAGACAGACTGGATGCAGGAAATCAAAAGCCGCATCACCATCAACGGATACGCGCAGGCAGGCTATGCTTACAGCGACCAAAACGGACAGACCAGCAGCAGTTATAATCTGAAACGCACCCTGCTATGGGCAAAAGCGAGGATTACCGACCGCTGGTCGTTTCTGTTTATGCACGATTTCAACAGCGTCGTACAGGAATTCTACACCGACTACCGCATCACGAACGACAAAGGGCTGACCGTCAGACTCGGACAATTCAAGAACTCGCTGACGCTGGAAAATCCGCTGTCGCCCGTGCAGTTGGAATTGATTGACATTTGTTCGCAGGCCGTCACCAACCACAGCGGCTGCTACGACCCGCTGTTCGGACTGCAATACGGTCGCGACATCGGTCTGGAAATCTTCGGCGACCTGCTGAACGACCAAATTCACTATGAACTGGCCTTGATGAATGGACAAGGAATCAACGTCAGAGACGGCAACAGCGACAAGGACATCATCGCCAAACTGGAATATCGACCCACGAAAGAACTGCGCTTCGTTGTCAGCGGACAAAAAGGTCGCGGTCACGCTGTCGGGACGGCAGCGTGGAACCCTGAAATCAAGGTTGGCGATAACTATCGCCGCGACCGTCTGAGCGCAGGTTTCGAGTGGAAAAGCGGCCAGTATGCGCCTGCGAAGTACAAGGAGGGTCGCCCCATCCGTTTCCGCGCCGAATATCTGGCGGGAAAAGACGGTGAAGTCAGTAGCCGAGGCGCATACGCCACAACAACCATCCCAATCGTCAGCGGCATCGACGCGGTGGCGTCCATCGACTATTTCGACCGCAACACCGATATGGATTACAGCCAGACGCAGGCGACTGCGGGACTGCAATATTGGTTCTATAAAAACTGCCGCGTGCAACTGCAATATACGCGCACGTGGAGCAAATATCAGGATGACTACAACTGGCTGCAAGCGCAGATGCAAGTGGCGTTTTGAGGTTATTAGGTTTTAAGGTTTTGAGGTTATTAGGTTTTGAGGTTTTAAGGTAAAAAAAGTGTAAAAAATGATTATTAAGATTCTTTTGACGGTGATTTTTTTCGCCGTGACGCTGGGCGTAGGCATTTACTCGCGCAAGCAGGCGAGTAGCGTCGATGGCTTCGTTTTGGGCGGTCGCGCCGTCGGGCCGTGGCTCACGGCTTTCGCCTACGGCACAAGTTATTTCTCGGCAGTCGTTTTCGTCGGCTACGCAGGCCAATTCGGTTGGAAATACGGCCTTTCATCGACGTGGATAGGCATTGGAAATGCCGTCATCGGCTCGCTTCTGGCGTGGATTCTGCTCGGTCGCCGCACCAAACTGATGACGCAGCACATTGAGTCGCGCACGATGCCCGACTTCTTCGGCACGCGCTTCAACGACCAAGGACTGCGCGTCACGGCCTCGGTCATCGCCTTCGTGTTTCTGATTCCCTACACGGCAGGTGTTTACAAGGGCATTTCGACCCTTTTTGAGATGGGTTTCGGCATTCCTTACGAATATTGCGTCATTCTGATGGCGATTCTGACCGCGATTTACGTCATTCTCGGCGGCTACAAGGCCACTGCGATGAACGATTTTGTGCAGGGAATCATTATGTTGTTCGGTATCGTCATCGTCATCGCTGCCGTGCTCAACACACAGGGCGGACTGTTCGCCGCAGTTGAAAAAATGGCAGCCCTGCCAGCCGACGGAAATCCTTCCGCAAACGGCCAATTCACGGATATTCTCGGTCCTGCGCCGTGGGATTTGCTCGGCGTGGTCGTGCTGACCTCGCTCGGCACGTGGGGACTGCCGCAGATGGTTGGAAAATTCTATTCCATTACCGACGAGAGCGCAATTCGTCGCGGAACGATTATTTCCACGATTTTCGCCTTCATCGTGGCTGGCGGATGCTATTTCCTCGGCGGTTTCGGACGGCTGTTCGGCACACCGCCCACGATGCCCAACGGTCGGCTGGACTTCGATTCCATCGTGCCGTCGATGCTCACCGCACTGCCCGACATTCTGATTGCACTCGTCGTATTGCTCGTGCTGTCGGCCTCGATGTCCACGTTGGCATCGCTTGTGCTCACTTCGTCATCGACAATGACGCTCGACCTCATCTATCGCGACAAGAAATCGCTGCCCGGTGAGGTTGAGGAAGGCAGCATCGACGACATCGTAGCCGAGCACATCGAACGGCGAAAAGTCGTCATTATGCGCGTTCTCATCGTGTTTTTCATCGTCATTTCGCTGATGATTGCCCTCAATCCACCGACGTTCATCGCCCAACTGATGGGCATTTCGTGGGGCGCACTCGCAGGCGCCTTCCTGGCGCCATTTATGCTCGGACTCTACTGGCGCGGCACCACGTCGATGGCCGTCTGGGCCTGCTTCGTGTGGGGTGTCGGCATCACCGTCGTCAATATGCTGCTGGGCAATCCCGTCAACCCCATCAACTGCGGTGCCATCGCAATGGTCGGCGGTTTTCCGATTGTATGGCTCGTCAGCCTCTTCACGCCGAAAATGCCGCGTGGAATGGTCGAGAATATTTTTAGTTGCTATCAAAAATAAATCGAAAAATAATCCAATTAGAAGATGATTTGGAACCCGAACAAAGAGTGTATGAGCCGCGACGAAATGAGCGCGGTACAAGGTAAAAGACTGCATAAAATCGTGGAGTACGTCTATCACAACGTGCCGTTCTATCGCCATAAATTGCAGGAAATGGACATCACGCCCGATGACATTCAGACCATCGACGACATCCGCAAACTGCCCTTCACGACGAAGAAAGACCTGCGCGACAACTATCCTTTCGGACTGCAAGCCGCACCACAAAGCCAGATTATCCGCATCCACGCGTCGAGCGGAACGACGGGCAATCCGACCATCGTCGGCTACACGCGCAAGGACATCGGCATCTGGAGCGAGTGTATGGCACGCTGTCTGACGGCCTACGGCGTGACCCACGACGACATTTTTTCCGTTTCCTACGGCTACGGCCTGTTCACGGGCGGACTCGGCGCCCACAACGGCGTCGAGAAAATCGGTGCGTCGGTCGTGCCGACCTCGACGGGCAATACCGAGAAACACGTGAAACTGATTCGCGACCTCGGCATCACAGGCATCGCCTGCACGCCGTCGTATGCACTCTATCTGGCTGAAACGATGGATAAAATGGGCATTACAAAAGACGAAATCAGCCTGAAAATCGGGGCATTCGGCGCAGAACCGTGGACCGAGCAGATGCGCACAGAGATTCAGGAACGGCTTGGTCTGAAGGGCTACAACCTCTACGGACTGAGCGAAATTATGGGTCCGAGCGTGAGTTACGAATGTCAGGAACAGCACGGAAGCCATATCTGCGAAGACCATTTTTACCCTGAAATCATCGACCCCGTAACGCTTGAACCGCTGCCCAACGGACAAACGGGCGAACTCGTTTTCACCACGCTGACGAAAGAGGGAATGCCCGTGCTGCGCTATCGCACACGCGACCTCTGCACACTGCTTACGGGCGACTGCGCCTGCGGTCGGACGAACATCAGAATGGGCAGAATCGAGGGCCGCAGCGACGATATGCTCATCATCCGAGGCATCAACGTGTTCCCCTCGCAGGTCGAAAGTGTCGTATTGAGTATGAAGGAGTTTGCACCGCGCTATCTGCTCATCGTTGACCGCAAGAACAACCTCGACACGCTCACCGTGCAGGTCGAAATCCGCCAGGAATACTTCACCAGCACCTTCGACACGCCTGCCGCCATCGACGAACTCGAAAAACGGCTTGCCTCGCGACTGAAAAGCGTGCTGAGTATCGCCGCAAAAGTGCAACTGAAAGCCCCGAACACCATTGAGCGCAGTCAGGGAAAGAGTGCGCACGTGATTGATAATCGTAAAATTTAAAAGATATGAATGAAAATTATTTCAACCCTGAACTCGAGACAATGCCTCGGGAAGAACTGGAGAAACTTCAGTTGGAACGACTGCAAAAGACCGTCCGCCACTGTATGAACGCGGAATTCTACCGTCAGAAATTCGCTGAACTCGGCATCACGCCCGACGACATCAAAACGCTGGACGACGTGCGCCGACTGCCCTTCACCACGAAGGAAGACCTGCGCGACCACTATCCGTTTGGACTCGCCTGCGTACCGATGCGCGAATGTACGCGACTGCACTCGTCGAGTGGAACGACGGGCAACCCAACCGTCGTGCTACACTCGCAGAAAGACCTTGACGAGTGGGCGATCGCTGTGGCACGATGTCTGTGGATGGTGGGAAGCCGTCCCGAAGACGTTTTCCAGAACTCGGCAGGCTACGGAATGTTCACCGCCGGACTCGGTTTCCAATACGGTGCCGAGCGCGTCGGAATGCTCACGGTGCCTGCTGCTGCTGGCAACACGACCCGACAAATCAAGTTCATCAAGGACTTCGGAACGACCGTGCTTCACGCCATTCCGTCGTATGCCTCGCGCATCTACGAGGTGATGAAGGCCGAGGGCGTTGACCCGCGTCGCGACACGAATCTGCGCGTACTTTGCATCGGTGCCGAGCCTCACAGCGAGGAACAGCGCCGTCGCATCGAGCAAGACCTCGGCGTGAAAGCCTATAATTCCTACGGAATTTCCGAAATGATGGGCCCGGGCGTGGCCTTCGAGTGTCAGGAACAGGACGGACTGCACATCTGGGAAGACTATTTCATCGTTGAAATCATCGACCCCGTGACGCTTGAGCCCGTGCCGGAAGGAGAACTCGGCGAACTCGTCATCACCACCATCAACCGCGAGGCGATGCCGCTGCTGCGCTATCGCACACGCGACCTGACGCGCCTGTTGCCGGGCACTTGTCCCTGCGGTCGCACCCATCGCCGACTCGCCCGTCTGCAAGGTCGCAGCGACGATATGATTATCCTCAAGGGCGTCAATATTTTCCCGATTCAAATCGAGAAAATCCTGCTGAAATTCAAGGAGTTGAGCAGCGACTACCTCATCACCATCGAAACGAAGGACGATGGCGACGTGATGACCGTCGATGTGGAACTGAACCAGTTGTTTGCCGACGATTACAAGCAGTTGCTGTCGCTGGAAAAGAGCATCGCACGCCAACTGAAAGACGAAATTCTCATCACGCCGAAGATTCGCCTCGTGCAGAAGGGAACGCTCACCGTGAGCGACGAGAAAAAGGCCGTGCGCGTGCGCGATTTGCGGAAACTCTTTTGAAAAGGGAAAAAGGTAAAAAAGTAAAGAGTATAAAAAGTAAAAAATCAAAAAATTTTAGAATATGACCATCAAACAACTTTCCATTTTCATCGAAAACCAGTCGGGCACCCTTATCAACGTGCTTGAAGTACTAAAACAGGCTGGCATTCAGATTGTTGCATCGACCATCGCCGACACGGCCGAATACGGCATCTACCGTATGATTTGCAACGAGTCGCAACGGGCATTCGAGGAACTTCGTGCCGCCGGCATCGCCGTGGCTTTGTCGGATGTGTTCGCCCTCGAACTCGACAACACGCCTGGACGCGCCGCCGACGCCATCAGGACGTTCAGCGAAGCGAACATCAACATCGACTACCTCTATTCCTTCCTGCTGAGAGGCAAGGGAATCCTCGTTTTCCGCATCGAGGACACGGAAAAAGCCCGTAAAGTCATTCTTGACAACGGGCTGAAGTACATCAACGAGGAAAATCTCTCGAAGTTGCTGTAAAATCGGTCGATTTCGCGTTATTTTTCCACCAAGATTCTCGCATCGACGGCCACGACATCGTGTTCGTCGGCGAGAAGCGGATTGATGTCCATTTCCTTGATTTCGGTGGCGAAGCGGAGCAGCGTCGATAGGCGCACGATGATTTCGGCGTATTTCTGACTATTCACGCCGCTTTGTCCGCGTGTGCCTTGCAGAATCTTGTAGCCTCGCAGCGAGTGAATCATACTCTCGACTTCGGGATAGGTCAGCGGAGCGAGGCCGCTCGACACGTCTTTCAGCACTTCTACAAAGATGCCGCCCAAGCCGCACAGCACCACGTGGCCGAAGCGCGGTTCGTATTTCGCGCCGATGAACAATTCCGTGCCCTTAATCATCTTCTGCACCATCACCGCCGTCGCGTCGGGAATCTGCATCATACGGTCGAACTCGGCGGCAAGCACCTCTTTTGAGCGAAGATTCAGGGCAACACCGCCAACATCGCTCTTGTGGACGGGACCGACGACCTTCGCCACGACCGGATAGCCGCATTTGTCGGCGAAAGCGATGATTTCGTCCTTCTCGGCACTGACAAACTCAGGCACGGTCGGGATGCCGGCACTTTCCAATAACTGATGGACGAGGTCGGGCGCAATATAGCCGTTTTCGCCGATGCCGTCGATGATTCGACGGATGCGCGGCACATCCACGCCGTGAATTTCAATCTGCTGGTCGGCAGGTTCGGGTGTCTGCATAATTTGCGTCAATGCAGTGGCCAGCGTTACCTCGTCTGAGAAGTTCACGTGGCCGCGACTCAAAAATTCCTGCACTTCCGGCCCTGCTGTGTTCACGCTCGGCAGAATCGGGAAAATCGGTTTCTTGCACTCGCGAATCTTCTTATCAAGCACATCGTAAACCTCAAAAATCTTCACCAGTCCGGGCGTTCCGAAGATGACCATAATGGCGTCGATTTCCTTGAATTTCTTTTCACAATAGTCGATGGCAACACCGAGATGCTCAGGCGTTCCTGTCGCCAGAATATCGATGGGATTGGCAACGCTCGAACCCGGGAACAACTGCTGTTTCAGTTCCTCGGCAGCCTTTCCCGACAGCGCGGGAACCTTCATTCCACCTTTTGACAGCGCGTCGGTGAGCATCACGCCCGGACCGCCAGCGTGGGTGACAATGGCGAAATTCTTACCAGTGAATCGAGGCAGCGTGAAAATGCAACCGACGGTCGTCAGTTCCTCACGCGAGAAACAGCGGACGATTCCAGCCTTGCGGAAAAGAGCCTCGACGGCGGAATCGCTCGACGCGATGGCACCCGTGTGGCTCGACGCTGCACGACTGCCGCTCTCGCTCGAACCAGCCTTGATAGCGGCGATTCGACAGCCCTTCCGAATGAGCGAAGTGGCGTGGTAAAGCAGTTTGTCGGGGTCGGCAATGTTCTCGATATATAACAATTTCACAAGCGAATCGCGCTCTGGGTCGAAATTCTCGTCCATATATTCCAAAACGGTCTCGATGCCAATCTGCTTGCCGTTGCCAATCGACCACACCGAATTGAACGGAAGGCCTTTCGTCACGGCACTTTCCAGAATGAAAACCGCCGTCGCACCCGACCCGCTGATGAAATCGACACCTTTCGGATTGAGCGAGGGAATGGGCTTCGTGAACACCGAGTGATGCCACCGATTGAGCAGTCCGATGCAGTTCGGACCGATGAGCGCACAGCCATATTGTTCACAAGTGGCGAGAATCTGCTGCTCGAGCACGGCACCTTCGTGGGTTTCCTCGCCAAAACCGGCAGATATAATAATGAACGCGCGAACGTCCTTCTCTTTCGCGAGAAATTCGACGTACTGCGGACAGAATTTCGCCGCCACGACCAAAATCGCGAGTTCGGTCGGCGGAAGGTCCTTCACATCGTGAAATGCCTTGATGCCTTGAATCTCGTCTTCTTTCGGGTTGACGATGCGCAGTTCGCCCTCGAATCCGCCACTCAGCAGGTTTCGCACGACAGCACCGCCGGGCTTTTGAACATTGTTCGAGCCACCGATGACGACGATGCTTTTGGGTTGTAACAGTTGTTGGTTAATCATAGATTTTTTCTGTTTATTAGGTTTTTATGTTATTGTTATTGTTTTCCATTGAGAATGGTTTCGAGGTCGTTCACCATCTTTGAAGCCGGTTCCGTTTCGGTCAGGATGCCCGATTTGAAGGCATCGACGGCATCGTTGAGTTTCTTCAGGGCCTCGGTGTTGTCGTTTTTCTTGTATTCCTCGCGCAAAATCCGAATTTTCTCGGCCTGCTCGACGCCTTCGATGAAGCGTTCCCAACGCACACTGCTGCGCGGTCCGGGATAAATCACATAGGTATCGCCGGGCGAGAACAGGCGGAAACGGCTGTCGGTCAGCGGCGTGTCGTGCCAGTTGAGCCACGACCAATGCAGATAGCCGTCAAAATCGTTGGCAATGCCGAAAATCGGCAGATAGGCGGCCTCGGCAGGCAGGCTGTTGGTGAAAATATTGGGTTGTTTTTCCGTGCAGCAGGTATAAAATGTTGAAAACCAACCCTTTGCACGACGATTTTTCAGTTCCGTAGCCGAGAAATTCTGTCCGAAGGCGATGCAATAGTCACCGAGTTTATCGACGAGTTCCGCGTGGTAGTTTCCTGCCAATGCCATCTTCATATCGGGCACGGTTTCCTGCACGATGGCGTATGCGTCGAGCATATTCTGAAGACCGCGCTCGTCCATCGCAATCAGCGTCTTCTCAAACCAACCTTTTTCCTTCAGATGGGCGGCAAACGACGTAAGAAAAGCCTTCCAAAGTGCCTTGTATTCGGCTGAGGAAGTCGTCGTTTTCAAATCGACATCCTTGCCCTGCGCCTCGTCGAAATAGCGGAACGTCATATCCCACGGAATCATCGAATAGCAGTCGATTTGCTTGTCGATGCGGCACGACGCCATAAATTCCACCCAACGGTCGAAAATTGTGTAGTCGTAAGCCCACGAGCCGTCGCGCTTCTTCGTCGTTTGAATCATCGGCGAGAATTTGTCGTGGCTTTGGTCACCCCAAGGCTCGTAGAACAAAATCGCCGAAACGACGCTCTGACCGGCCCTCGCGAGCAGTTCCATATACGGACGAAGCAACTCGAAATGGCGGTCGCTCCAACGCTCGACGCCGTAGTAGCGCGAAACGGAATAAGGCTGCTGCCAGAAATCGAGGTGGAACGCCTGATTTTCGGGTGTAGGAAGCGTTTTGTCAAGGATTTTTACACGTAGATTCAACTTTTTCACTACCTTTTTCTTGCCTTTGACAATGTCCAAAGTTAGCGTGTATTCACCAGGCTCAGCATCGCGTGGCACTTCCAACGTCACCCACACGGGGCGTGTCGTCATCGCCGAGAGCGACAGCGAATTTTCCAAGTCAATCACGTCGGGCACGAGATACGGCGGAAGGTCGTCGGGATGCTTGCCGCAGGCCTTGAAACCGTCGGTGAGCACATAGCGCAGGAATCGCGCCGAGCCTTGCGTGGCGGGAATTGTCGCGCCTTTTTTCCGCCAATCCGACAGCCTCAGCGACAATTTCTCGGTGGCGACGGGCGAAAACAGCACCGCCTCCACGCCCACGCGCTCGCCACGCCACGCATCAACCGTCGTGTCCGCCTTTATCTTCAACTGCGGAACTGCTGTTTTCAAGTAGTGGACATCACGCGAAGCCCAACTCGCATACAGCCTTTTTTTCAGTTTGTTCCAACTCTCCACATCGGCGCGAATGCCGTCGTCGGCTTCGTTATAATCTTGGGCAATGCTCAAATTAGCCACAAAAAAAAGTGCAATCGAAACGAAAAGAAATTTTCTAAACATCATATTTTTCTTGCAAACATACAACATTTTGCAAAGATACGACATTTTTTGTGAATATCCGACAAAAATAATTATATTTAACTTTATGCGATTCACTTTTTTTTCGTATCTTTGCCGCAGAATGACGACACTGAACCTTCCACCCTATGAAGTGAGGCTGGGCGGCACACGCGAACAGCCGACCATCTTCGACACGCTGCGCCGGAAATACGTGGCACTGACGCCCGAGGAATGGGTTCGGCAGCATTTCGTGCACTTCCTCATCAGCGAAAAGGGCTATCCGCCGACGCTGCTGGCCAACGAGGTGAGCTTGAAGGTTGGCGAGAAGAAACTGCGGGCCGACACCGTGCTCTACGACACGCAACTGCGACCTCGGATGATGGTCGAATACAAGGCGCCGACAATAGCGCTCACGCAGAAAGTTTTTGAGCAAATCGCGGCCTACAACCTGCTGCTGCACGTTGATTTCATCGTGGTTTCCAACGGTCTTGAGCATTATTGCTGCCGAATGGACTACGAACGTGGCGGCTATGAGTTTTTAGAGGAAATTCCCGACTATTCGGAAGCGTTTTTCAGTGAGAAATGAACCATTAAAAGATTAAAATATGAAAAGAAATCGAATCATCACGCTCATTTTTGTCCTTCAAATCGTGTGTCCTTTCACCATCCACGCGCAAGCGACGCAACGCCTGTTTGAAACTGTAGAAGGGAAAATTCCTTACCGCATTCCGGCCATTGCCACGACGAAGGACGGTACGCTCATCGCCGTGGCCGACTACCGCTATTGCCACAGCGACATCGGCTACGGACCGGTCGATTTGCACTATCGCCTCAGCCACGACAACGGTCTGACGTGGGGCGAAGAGCGCGTTTTGGCCGACGGCACGGGTGACGAATCCGATGTGCAGAATCCGCAGACGGCGTGGCGATATGCCTTCGGCGACTGCGCCATCGTTGCCGACCGCGAAAGTCAGGAAGTGGCCGTGCTCTGCGTCGGCGGAAAGACGGTCTATCACCGCGCCAGACGGCAGAATCCGAACCGCGTGGTGCTGTTCCGCAGTCACGACGGCGGCCAGACGTGGGACAAAGGACGCGAAATCACCGAACAAATCTACGGCCTTTTCGACCAGCGTCGCGACGGCCCTGTCCATAGCCTTTTCGTCGGTTCAGGCAAGATTCACCAGAGCCGATGCGTGAAAATCGGGAATTTCTATCGACTTTATGCCGCCCTTTGCACGCTGTCGGGCAATTTCGTCATCTACAGCGATGATTTCGGCGATACTTGGCGCGTTTTAGGCGACCCGAACCACTCTCCGGCACGCGACGGCGACGAACCGAAGTGCGAGGAACTGCCCGACGGCTCGGTCATTCTGAGTTCGCGCTATCAAGGTCGTTTGTTCAATATTTTTACATTTACTGACGCTGCCAAAGGCGAGGGAACATGGGATTTGCGGGCGAAGGCACTCGATATGAAAGATGTGCGCAACGCCTGCAACGGCGAAATTCTCCTGCTGCCCGTCACGCGGAAAAAAGACTCGAAAAAGGTTTGGATTGCCTTGCAGAGCATTCCTTTCGGACCGAATCGCACGAATGTCGGTTTCTACTACCACGAACTACTTGCCGACCACGAGGGTGCCGCACTTTTCGCCTACAACTGGAAAAAAGGGCTGCAAGTAAGCACGCAGTCGTCGGCCTACTCGACCTTTACGCTTCAAAAAGACGGAAAACTGGGATTCCTCTGGGAAGAAGGGCCGACCGGCTACAACATCGACTACCGACCGCTCTCCGTTGAGGAAATCACGGGTGGCGAATACAAGTGAAACATCCGCTCCATCATCTGCCACTTCTCGTTTGATGTGGCCGTCGGGTCGCAGTTCTGGAAACACGCCATATACTCTTCCCATTCCTGCTGTCGCGGCAGTGTGGCGAGCCGTGCCATTGCCGTGTCCCAGTCGAAGTCCATCGGCGTTTCGACTATCATCACCAAGCGCGTGCCGAGGATGTAGATGTCCATTTCCAAGATGCCTACTTCGCGGATTCCCGCCAAAATTTCCGGCCACGCCTCGCCCTCGCTGTGGCGTTTCCGATACTCGCGAATCAGCGCCGGTTCATCCTTCAAGTCCATCGTCTGCACATACCGCTTCACCGGCACGGCATAGGGTTTCATTACGTTTCCTTCAGTCATAGTTTTTATCGGTTGTTCCATATCGCAGTTGTTTTTGATTTTTCACCACAAAAGTACGAAATATTATCAATCGCAGCAAGAATATTATCAAAAAAAACATCGGATACCCACGGTATTCCGAGGATATCCGATGCCCTAAAAAAGAAAGAATTTATTTCATTGGCATATTCCAGACATTTCCAGGATAGGCATCCGTGCTGGCAGGTGCAGGATAGTTACCCGTAGAAACGGTAGCATCGCCGTCGAAGAACCAGACCACGTTGCCGAGCAGTACGGCAGAGGCGAATCTGCTGCCTGCATAGGCCGACGAAGCGGTCACTTCCGTCCAGTTCACACCGTCGGTGGAGCGATAGACCTTGTTGTTAATAACGCGCTCTTCGCTATCGTTGAGCGACTCACCGCCGAACAAGTAAGCAACTTTTCCGTCACTGACGGCCTTAGCCTGATAGAGTGCAGGAGCACCAGCGACTTCTGCAGCCACCGTCGTCCATTTTGTGCCGTCTTCGGTAGAATAAACCGACTTGTTGATGTTGTTGGCAGAGATGAAATTGCGATAGCCACCCACAACGAATAACTTTCCACCCAATTCAAAGAAGGCGCAATCATTTGGAAGGGCTATAGAAGCTCCCTCTGCATCGGTCAAAGAGAGATTTTCCCACAGTTTTCCATCCATTGTCTTGAGGAAGTTGCGGTTTGTCTGCTGCATTCCGAAGCCATAGACATAGCCACCTTGCAGATAGAGGGCATTCTTGAATACAAATGCATTGGCGAATGGCGCATTGTAGGAAGTATAGATGGCTCTTGTCTCGTCTTTCACTTTTAGTTGTGATTCTTCTTCGAGAGATATGAATTTCTCGCCGTCTTCACTGACGAAGGCACGCCACTTGAGAATCGTGGGACTCGGACCGAACCAGCCGTTTTCAATTTCGGCGGGATTGCCGTACTTGTCCTCACCCAGTACGCGCTGGCCCAGCAGCACATAGAGTTTGTCGTTGAAAACGGCAAGGCGCGCACCCTCACCGCCGATGACTTCCTTCTCGACATTCGTCACGGCATAATCAACGTCAGTCCAAGTGACACCGTCGGTTGATTTCTTGAGCAGATAATCTTCCTTGGCAGCCCCCGTCGAAGCGTCGGTGATGGTTTTCGTGACGATGAAGGCATAGAATTTGCCCTTGAAATAAGCGAAATCGCGCCAAACAACGTTCGTGGCATCGAGCGTCGCCTTCTTGGCAAGTCCTTCAGCAGCAGTCTTCGCACGATACACTTTCACCGTGACGGTATTGGTGATGCCGCTGCCAGTGGCTTGCAGCACGATGGGCTGGGTGGCATCGATAGTGATACCGGCAGCCGTAACCTCCGTTCCGTTGTAGGTGACGGTGGTGTTGAGTGTCGGCGTGACTTTCAGGACGGCCTCTTGAAGGGCTGCGTCCGTGACATCCCACGCGACACTGTCGGCATTGTTGTCCAACTGTCCTGTTGCAGTCGGAGCCAGTTTGTACTCCACGCTACTTCCCGCAGGCGCGATGGTAGCGGCGGTGATGCCTACTGCTGGTTTTTCGTCTTCACTGTCAGAGCAAGCTGTAAAGCCCAGCGCAAAAGCTGTGGCTAAAAACAAAAAATTCTTCAGTTTCATAATTACTTTCTTGTTAAGATTAAACATTCTATATTAAAACTCTCTTTTTATTTTTTCAATGCATCGTTGATGGCTTCGCGGACTGCCTCGCCACGCACGTGCTTACGGAAAATCTTTCCGTCCTTGTCGATGACAATGACGAAAGGAATGCCAGAGAACTGGTAGAGATCCATCACTTCCTTGCCTGCATCGGCTACCCAAGCCTGTTTCCAAAGCATTTGTTCCTCGTTCATGGCTTTCACCCACTTGTCTTTATCTTTGTCGATGCTGACACTGAGGAATTCCACCTCTTTTTTGTTCATATCGGCATAAATCGTTTTCAACTTCGGAATTTCCTGACGGCACGGACCGCACCACGAAGCCCAGAAGTCGATGACAAGCACCTTGCCTTTAAAGTCGGCAGGCCGCATTTTCTTGTTTTTCTCGGTCACGCAGACGAAATCGGGAGCAACAGCACCCTCTGCCACACGCTCTTTCTTCAGACGTACCTCTTCCCTCTCAGCCCTGAACTTGGCGACGAGATCCGCAGATTTCGGCGACTGAGCAGCCAATTTGTCGAGCGTGGCCTCAACGAGTTCCTTGTCACTCTCGCCACGAAGCTCTTGCAAGAGAACGAGAACGCTGTTGCAGTCAGCATAATGCTCCACGAAATAGCGGTAGTAGGCATCCGTATTGTCGTAGTTGGCGTTGTAGAGTGCCGAAGTCAGGGCCTGCTTGCTGCCGTCATCGGCAAATTTGGCCGCATAGCAGTTCTGCGAAATGGCAATCATTTGCTGATAGCTCCGATAATTTTGAAAATTGACGAGATTCATCAGGTTGTTATTCTTTCCGCCCTTAATATAGACAAAAGGAGGATTCTTAATCTTAACTTTCGCCGTGTCCACGCCTCGGAAGTCGATGGCGAGGTCTTCATCCTCTAACCACACGCTGACACTCTGCCAGCGACCGCAGTCCACAGTGGCCTGACCGACTTCTTTAAACGGTACCTCAAAAGAATAGTTGTGGGTCGTCGGATCGACGGTCGTCACGGCCAGCGTGTCGCGACTCGTACCGACACGGCGGAAAACACTCACTTTGAAATCATCTTCGATGAATTTCACGTGTCCACTGATGCGGACGGTCTGCTGCGCACTCACTGTATTCAACGAGAGCAGCAGCACAAGGGTAAGAAATGCTTTTTTTCTCATAATTTTTGTCATTTTAATGAATAATTATTGAATTGTTTTATGATTCTGAATAACCGCTGTTTTGTTTGATCAGCTGATTCGTCTGCCTGATTTCATAGTCGGGAACGGGAAGATTCCAACGGTTTTTGGCAATGCCTCCAATTCGCTTGTCGCCAATGAGGTTATTGGTGCGCATCAAATCCCAGCGATAGTGTCCTTCGTAGGCCAGTTCGAGGCGGCGTTCCTTCAAGACGGCACGCAGGAAGTCGGTTGTGGATGGGAAATCTGCCAAAGTATAGCGCGTCGGCTTCTTTCCCTCTGGGAATGCCCGCTGACGGACATCGTTCAACTGGTCGATGGCATCTTGCGAGACGCTTCCAGTCGCACGGACAACGGCCTCGGCGTAGGTCAGTTTCATTTCCGCCTTACGAATGTAGATAACATCATCGTAGTTGCCGCCCAGATACTTCGCCGTCGTCAAGTTGTTCGGATTGTCGGTCGGAGAACCCTGCACGATGAGTCGCGTCTTGCGCACATCGTCTTCCTCATAGGCCGATTTTGCCTCGGTAGGAACGTAATAGGACATTTTTTGGTAGTAATACATTCCGTTGGGATAGTTGTCGGTATAGAGACGGCTGGCCTCGAAGAAAATCAACTCATTGCTGCGATTTTGAGGGTTGGGATAGCCGCTGGTCTGCGAATATTCGTTAGACGGGAACAAATTGACGGTGTACTCCTCGCAATAAGTGGCAAAACCGTATTTCCCGTTGTCGAGCACGGCTTTCGCCAACTCTGCGGCGCGTTGCATTTCCTCACGATTGCCTGTAGCAGTGGATTTATAGAGCAAAACGCGACTGAGCAATGCACGGGCAACGCTTTTATTGGCACGAACGCGCTGCGACATAGCTGGAACATCATCGCTGAGGTCGGCAAGGGCAGCTTCGAGGTCGTTTTCTATCTGACTCCAACTGTCGGCCACCGTACTGCGCCCTTTCACCGAGGCAGGGTCGTAGCCGTTGTAGGGTTCGGTCTGAATCACGATGCCGTCGCCAGAAAGATTGCCCAGCAGAGCCTGATCGCCGAACATACAAAGCAACTGGAAATTGATGTAAGCCCGAATGAAACGAGCCTCGGCGATGTGCTGACGCTGCTTTTGGGCATCGTATTCACCGTAGGTTTCAATGCCTTTGATAATGTTGTTGGCATAGTCGATGGCGTTATAGCCCAATCTCCAAATTGTGGCTATAAAACCGTCACGCTCACTGTTGCTATACTCACTGGTCTCGATGGCGATGTAAGAAGTCGATTTCTCACGCGCTTTTAAGTTGTCGGTGGTGAGGTCGGCAATGACAAACACGTCGCCAGTATTGGGATAATTGTTCTGGTCTTGCGGAGCGCCCGACAAGAACACGTTCAGTCGGACATAGGCCCCTGCCAAAGCCGCTTGAGCCGTTTTCTCCGTGCGATACACCTTCGAATCCACATAAGTGTTTTCGGGAGCGTAGTCTAACTCGCAGGCCGTCAGCGTGACGGTCAGGAGCAGTCCTATGAGTTTGATAATATGCTTTTTTGTCATCGTTTTAAAATTTTAGAGGGTGGCACTGATTCCAAACTGATAGCTGCGCGACGAGGGCATTGTACTGTTGTCGTAGCCCGACGCGGTAACCGAGGAGCCGAAAGCACTGACTTCGGGGTCTAATCCGCTGTAGCCTGTGAGGGTAAACAGATTCGTCAAAGTCACGTAGAGTCGCAGTTGCTGAAGCACGCCAGTCTTTTGCAAGACCTGACGGGGAACGCGATAGGCCAACGTCACTGTCTTGAGCCGCAGGTAGGAGTTGTTTTCCAGAAAGCGGGTCGAGGTGATGGCCGTCGTATAGTCGTAGGCACCGATGATAGATGCGTTGTTCAAACGTGGAATGTCAGTTTTCTGTCCAGGCATCTGCCACATATTGAGAATTTCCGAGGAAAGATTGTCTGCGTTTTGGGTGTAGGTGAGCATCGTGGCTCTGGCAGCATTCATCATATGGCTGCCCACGCAGAAATTCAGGAAAACATCGAGTTCAAAATTCTTCCAAGTCAGGTTGTTTTTCAGCGAACCGTAGAATGTGGGCGTGGCCGTGCCCATCACAAACTTGTTGTCTTGCGACGAGGCCCACTGCGATGCTGGAGGAACGGTAGAAATTGTTCCGTCCTTGTATTCCCAGAGCGGGTCTCCAGTCTGCGGATCCACGCCTACCCATTTGTGCAAATACCACTGTGCAGCAGGTTCGCCCTCGGTGTAGTATTTGTAGGAACTATTGATGTCGTCAAGGCGGCTGTAATTCAGTTTCAGAATCTTGTTTCGTGCCAGCGAAATGTTCAAGATGGTTTCCCACTGAAAATCTTTCCGCACGAAGTTTCGGGTGACGACTTGCAGGTCTAATCCCGTGTTCATCATATCTGAAATGTTCTGATTTTCCGACGAATAACCCGTGTAGAGGGGCAGACTCGACGAGAAAAGCATATTCGTGGTTTTCTTATAATACCAATCGAGAGTGACGGTCACGCGACGCTTGAACATTTCGAGGTCTAATCCAGCGTTCCACGTGACGGTGCGCTCCCAATCGAGGTTGGCATTACTCGGCTGCGACATCTGCAAATAGTTCAAACCGCCGTAGGTCGTAAGGCTGTTCAACACGTAAACGGCCTGCGAACCGTAGTAGTTGTTATTTCCGTCTTTACTGGAAACACCGACGCTGGCACGGATTTTTCCTTCATCGATGAACGGCAGGGCATCGTGGACGAATTTCTCACGCGAAAAGCGCCAACCAGCACTGACCGACGGCGTGCCGAGGTAGCGATTGTTCTTGTTGTAATGGGAGGAGCCGTCGAGACGATAGGTCACACCAGCCATATACTTCATTTTATACTGATAATTCAGGCGGGCAAAAGCGGAAAAAAGAGCCGATTGTCTGGAATTAGCACCCAGAACGCGACGAGTTTGCGCTGCTCCCACGCCACGCAAGTCTGGACTGAAAAAGTCGTAGCCGGAAACAGCCATATATCGCTCTTTGGAATATTCATAGCTGTGGCCGACGACTCCCTGCAAAAAGTGTTGTCCAAGCACTTTGTTGATGTTGAGCGTGTTGTTGATGACGTATTTCAGGTTATTGCGCTGGGTTTCCGTGGCCTGATTGCCCGGCACGCCAGTAACGGTTTCAGGCAGACTGCCTTTCCGAATATTGGAAAAAACATTGTAGATGTCGGTGCCGATTTCCGTCCTCAACGAGAGCCAGTTGATGGGATTCCACTCTAAATACACGTTTCCCACAACTCGCGTGTCGTTGCTGTATGCATCGTTGATATAGGCCATAGCAACGGGATTGTAAGCCTCGGACGAGCCTTTTGAATTGGGATAATAGCCATAGTAATAATCGCCGTTGTCGTCGTAGATAGGCAGGTTTGGCGCTTTGATGACAGCCATACTGTAGATGTCCTGTGACTGGAGGGCGTTGTTGTTGAGAAGCGCAACTGACATATTGACACCCATTTTGAGCCGCTTGTTGATTTCAGTATCCAGATTCAAACGGCCAGAGTAGCGTTGCATATCGTTGTTGATGATATAAGCCTGATTGTCGCTGTAGGAAAGGCTCAGAAAATAGGTCGTCGATTTGCCGCCTCCGCTGCACGATGCCGATGTGTTATGGCTCACAGCCGTGCGCGTGACGGCATCGATCCAGTCGGTGTTGTAGAGTTTCGGAAAATTCTCTCCAGCGTAGTAGTTGCTATAAACTTGCGAGTATTCGTCGCCGTTGAGCAGATCGAGTTTGCCCATCAAATGATCGATTCCGAGCGTATAATTGACGGTAATTCGTGTATTCTCACGCGAACCCTTTTTGGTTGTAATGAGAATCACGCCATTAGCTCCGCGAGAGCCGTAAATGGCGGTCGCAAAGGCATCCTTGAGAATTTCGATGCTCTCGATGTCCTCGGGGTTGAGGGTTGCCAGAGGATTCTTCTCAAAAGAATATTTCTGGTCCATATTGTATTGCAGCGATCCGCCGCCCGTCTGCATTCCGCCCATCGAGGCGGCAGCAATAGCTCCGCCAGACTTATCGGTGGAATTGGTAGAACGGTCGGTGCCGTAGATGGGAACGCCGTCAATGACATATAGCGGATTGTTGTCACCGATGATACTGCTCAATCCGCGAATCGTCAGCACATTGGCCGAACCCAACGCACCCGACGAAGTTGACATATAAACGCCCGGGGCGCGACCTTGTAACATCTGGTCAACGGTCTGAAACGAAACGTCTTCATCGAGTTTCACCGACGACACAGAACCTGTCAAGTCGCGCCTCTCCTGCTTGCTGTAGCCCGTGACAACCAATTCCGTTAAACTGTAGTCGCTGCTTTCGAGCGAAACGTTGATGCGTTTTTTGTTGCGAGCCGGAACAGTCGTCGTCTGATAGCCGAGAAAACTATATTGCAGCGTGTCTGTGGGCAATGCGCTGATTTGGTAAGCACCCGAAGCGTCGGTGGAAGTAGCGCGGGTAGTCCCCCTTACGCTCACCGTCACGGCCTCCAATGGAGAGCCGTGTTCGTCGGTGACATTTCCGATAATCGTCTGCGCCTTGTCAGTGGAACGTGGCGTGATGGTAACGATGCCGTCACTGATTTTGTAACTGCAATGGATGAGGTTTGCAATCTTCTCAATGACCTGCGTGGCTGTTTCTCGCTCGGCTTTGATGGTGATTTTCGGCCACGTCCTGACGAGTTCCATACGATAGACGAAGCTTAATCCAGTCTGTTTCTGAATGTCTTGCAACACTTTTTCTACCGTCGCATCTTTGTAGTCGATGGAAATTTTCTTGTCCTGCGGTGGCTGAGCCCACGCAATGAGCGGCGTCAGAAGCAGCAGAAGAAGGACTTTAAGGATTGAGGTTTTCTTCATAATGATGATGGTATATGGGGGTGAATATTACTTCAATTCTCAACGATAATCTTGTTTTTATCGGTCTTAATCGTCAGCTGCGTAACGGTTTCCAGAGCCTGAATCGTGGGCTTCACATCGTTGTAGCGATAGAAATTTCCAGAAAGTTTCATCTGCTCAAGTTCGCTGTCGGTAAATTCCACTTCCTTGCCGTACCAATGTGCCAAAACCTCCATAATTCGCTTCAGCGGCCACTCGTGGAACGCGAAAAATCCCTTGTTCCAAGCGAGATAGGGAGCCACATCAACCTCGCTGATGGCGACTTGCGACTTGCTGACTGAAAGTTGCTGGCCGGGCTTCATCATCTGCTCTTTTCCTTTCGTGGGAGTCACGGAAACCGAGCCTTCCACAAGGACTACCTCAAGCGTCGGACTTGCCGACCGAAGAGGCGCATTCGTATTGACATTGAACTCGGTGCCATAGACTTTCACGTTTCCGCTCGTGGTCTGCACGATGAAGGGACGGCTCTTGTCTTTGGCAACCATAAAGTAAGCCTCGCCGTCGAGGATGATGCGACGCTCTCCCCTACCGAATTTCTCTGGATAGAACAGTCGCGTATTATAATTAAGGTGTACGAGCGTGCCGTCGTCAAGCGTAAGGAAAAATTCCTTATCTTTGTCCGTCGAACACTGCACGTTCATCGCAGAAGATAGGGCCTGAAGCGGCAAAACATCGGCCTGCGTGTCCGATTGTCTGCCTTCTGCCTGTCTGCCGACTTGTCCGCGATAAGTCGAAGCAATTTTTTCGATCGTGGCGGCCTGTCTGCCACTTTCCTCGCTCTGCTGCATAGCCAAAAGGATTTCTTCGGAAATCACAGGCGGTGTAACTTTCGTGTATTGGTAATACCAGAGTGTCGCACCCGCAACCACGACGAGGGCGATGGCCGCTGCATATTTGAGGTATTTCAACAACGAGAACGAAGGCGTTTCCTTTACCCTTTCCTTCATTTCCTGCAAGGCGTGTCCAACGTCCACCGATTGCCTGAAATGGTATTCGGCCTCGTGGTTTTCGCGTTTTATCAACCATTGATATACCGTTTCATTCTCTTCCGAAGCCTGTCGCCATCGGTCGAGTTCTTCGCGCTCTGACTCTTGGAGCGTGCCCAACATCTGCTTTAAAATTAAAGTCTGAATGTCCTGTTTCAATTCTATTTTTTCCATTTTTTAAAGGGCTTTTTATTAATAATTCGCTAAAATTAGGAAAAAGTACCTTGAAAACATACATTTTTTTCTTGTTTTTTTATTACCTTTGCAAAAAATAATATTTATACGATGGTTATAGACAAACATATTTACAACCAATTCAAGGAAGGGAAACTGGATGCTTTCTACGAGAAAGCATATCCCAGCCTGCTGTCTATAGCCATAAAAATGATACCCGACCATCACGCTTTTCTGGCCGAGGACTTGGTACAAGAATCCATTTTCAGTGCCTTTAAAAATCGTGAAAAAATCACTTCGCCGTCCCACTTGAAAGCCTTTTTGTACTCGTGTGTGCGCAACGACGTCGTCACAGCGATACGCAAGGATGTAAGAAAGCAGAAATACGCAAAGACACTGCCGCCCATTCCTCCCGACGTCAGCATTGAAGGACAGATGATGATTCAGGAGACTTTGGATTTGCTCTACGACTGCATCGACGAACTGCCAGAAAAATACAGGCAGATTTTCGATTTGAGTTACGTGCAAGGGCTGAGCAATGCCGAGGTTGCGGAATTGCTGAACATTTCCCTAAGCGGCATAAAAAAGCGGAAGGCCCGTTTCATCGAACTGATGCGCGAGAAAATGGAGCCTTCCAACAATCTTGACGTACTTTTTCTTCTTCAAATTCTGGCCCTGTGGCTCCGCCAACCGTAAATGACTTTTCACTTGACCAAAGTCGCAAATCACCAGTTCGGCGGCAAGACGATGTTCTCCACCTCGTGCGCTCCGTTTTCCCATTCAATGGTGTTGAACTTAATTACAATTTTTTTAATTTACTTCTTAAATGCCGACAAAGCCGGACGACCCACCCACGAACGCGGTGTTTCAAGCCCGAAAATGTAGGCGATGGTCGCAGCCGTATCATACTGCATCATCGGTTCTGTGATGATATTCCCAGATTTGATTCCAGGGCCAGCGATAATAAAAGGATGCTCCATTTCTCGCAGCGTTTTTCCGCCGTGACCCTGTCCGATTCCACCGTGGTCGGCAGTGACGATGATAATCGTCTGGTCGTAGATTCCAGCATCCTTCAAGGCTTGGATGACGCGACCGATATAGCCATCGACTTCCGACAGCGACTGATAGTATTCCGGCGTGTCGTGCCCGATTTTATGCCCCGTATGGTCCACCTGATCCCAACAAACGGCCAACAAGGTCGGTTTCTTGCTCTTGATAAACTCCGCCGCCATGTCGCTCAACCGCTCGTGATGGTTTTCCCAATCGGGGGCGAGCGAATAATCGTCAATCGACATCGTATCAACGACGTGCTTGATGCCGTCCCACTCGGTAAGGCAGCCCGTAACGACATTCGGACGGGCATCGCGAAGAATCGAGAAAATCGTCGGAAACTTGCCGTTTCGATTGAGTTCGACCGACGGAATTTCGGGCACACGAGAGCCCCACGTCGTGTATCCATGCAGTTCCGGGCACGACCCGTTGAACATCGACGCCCAATTGACATTCGACTCAGAGGGAAGCACCGACCGTTTCTTCAGTGTGTAACTCCCCTGCTCCATCAGAGCCCGAATATTGGGGATGTCGTGCGCTTTTTCGACACTATAACTGCCCCATCCGTCAAGTCCGAGGACCAGGACATGCTTCGCCTTCGGTTTAGGCGATTTTCCTTTGGCGTAGTTGGCCGTAACACCAAAAACAATCAAGGTCAACAATAAAAAAGTTACGCGTTTTATGTGTTTTTTCATTAAATTGTCATTCTTTTATAACTCCGCCACCCATACACCATAATGATAATGAAGCAGATGAGCGGCAGCACGTAGGAAACATTCACGGCGGGATGGCCGAAAACGGTCTGCTGGTCGATAATCATACCCTGAAGCGGTGGCATCAGCGCCCCGCCGACGATGGCCATCACGAGGAAAGCTGCACCGAGCGATGTGTCTTGCGAATCGACATTTTCAAGGGCGATGCCGTAAATCGTCGGGAACATCAGCGACATAAAGAAACTGATGCCGACAAGGCAATACAAACCGAACATTCCGACGACGGAAATGGCTCCCATCGTGCACACGGCGGCTCCGATGGCAAACACCGACAGCAACACACGCGTGTTCACATAGCGCATCAGGAAGGTCGAAATGAAGCGGCTGCACAGGAACAGCGACATGGCGACAATGTTGTACATTTGCGCCGTGGCCTTGTTGATGCCGAGGTGGTCGGCATACTGGATGATGAAGGTCCACGTCATGATTTGGGCAGCGACGTAGAACATCTGCGCCACCACGCCCTCGCGATAAATGCGGTTGTACCAGAGGTTCGAGAGGGTTTGGCCAGTCGTGTGGACATTGCCGAGGGCTTTTTGCTCCTCGCTCTGCGTCTGTGGCATTTTTGTCAGCGCAATAATCACGAAAATCGCCACAACAACGAGGCCGATGGCCACGTATGGATTGCGAATCACGGCCAAGTCGTGCAGTCGGATTGATGCTTTTTCGGCTTCGGAAAGCGTTCCGAAAAGGATTTGTCCGGCGGCATCGCGACGGTCGGAAAGCAGGTTCGGCAGCACCACAAACGACGCGACAGCCATACCCGACAGCGACCCCATCGGGTTGAAGGCTTGCGCGAGGTTCAGTCGGCGTGTCGAGGTTTCTTTCGAGCCGAGCGACAAGATAAAGGGGTTGGCTGTTGTCTCCAAAAAGGCGAGTCCGAAGGTCAGGATGTAGAGCGACAGGCAGAAGAACATAAAACTCTGCTGTGCGGCTGCCGGAATGAACAAAAATGCGCCGATGGCGTAGAGTGCCAAACCGAGCAGAATGCCCTTTTTATAACTGAATTTTCGGATGAACAACGCCGCCGGAATGGCCATCGTGGCGTAGCCGCCGTAGAAGGCGAACTGCACCATCGATGCCTTTGTTGCCGAAATTTCCATCACCGTCTGGAAGGCTGCCACCATCGGGTTTGTGATGTCGTTGGCGAAGCCCCAAAGCGCGAACAGCGAGGTGATGAGAATGAAGGTGATGAGATATTTTTTCTCAATCAGTTTCGATTTCATAAATTATTCACTAATCACTATCCATAAATCGGTCCAAAATTCTCGCAGGCACGATAATCCGCGCCCTCCTTGTCCATTCCGAATGCGTTCCACGCAGCCGGACGGAAAATATCCTTGTCGGCGATGTTGTGCATACAGACGGGGATGCGCAGAATCGAGCAAAGCGTCAGCACGTCGGCACCGATGTGGCCGTAGGCGATGGCACCGTGGTTCGCACCCCAGCAATTCATCACCGAATAGACATCCTTGAAGCAGTCCTTCGTCGGGTCGAGACGCGGCACAAACCACGTCGTCGGCCACGTTTTATCGGTTCTGCGGTTCAGAATATCGTGGATTTCTGGGTCGAGATCGACACTCCAACCCTCGGCCATCTGCAACACAGGCCCAAGCCCTTTCACACGGTTCATACGCATCATTGTCATCGGCATTCCGCCGCGTGTGAGGAAGTTCGACGAGAAACCACCGCCACGGAAATAGTCGCGGTCGGCAGGATACCACGTCGTGGCCTTCAGACAAGCCTCCACGTCTTCCTGCGTCATCTCCCAATGGTGCTTCATCACGGGTTTTCCGTCCTTGTCGCTCATCGCACCCGTCGCGTCGAGCGTCGTCGCACCGCTGTTAATCAAATGGATGAAACCGCCTGCGGCCATACCCTCGGGCTTCTTGCCCGAAACGCGCTCCACAGCCTCTGGACTCCAATAGGTACGGATATCAGAGAACATCACGCCGCGATTCGTCAGCAAATGGCCGAAGAGCATCGAAACGCCGTTCAGCGCGTCGTTTTCGGTGGCTAAGACATCGGCTTCGCGAATGCCGTTCCAGTCGAAGGAAGTACACATCAGCGACTCGGGGAAGTCGAAATTCGGCCAGTGGTCGGTCCACTGACGCTGTCCCTGCACACCCGCCAGCAGCGCGTTGTGGCCCAGAGCCTCCTCCTTGAATCCCATCTCCTTCAACTTCGGATTTCCGTGCATCAAATCGCGGATAATCAGCATATTTTTCACCGTGAAATCCCAGTCGGCATCCTTTTCCTCGCGGGTCTTGGCCTTGCCCTTCTCCACGTTGTAGTCGCGACCTTCATTCGGCATACAATACTTCTTCGTCCACGCCATTGCCTTCTCGTATTCGTCCTTGTCGTAGATTTCCAACTCCACGCGGCGCAGAATTTCGACCAAATCGGCGTATTCCGTGCGCATTCCGAGGTAGTCTTGGAAGAAATCGGCATCGACAATCGAGCCTGCGATACCCATACAGGTGTTTCCAAGGCTCAGATACGACTTTCCGCGCATCACCGCCACGGCTTGGGCGGCACGGGCGAAACGAAGAATTTTTTCGGCGACATCCTCGGGAATCGAGTTGTCGTCGAGGTCTTGCACGTCGTGGCCGTAAATGCCGAAAGCGGGCAAGCCCTTTTGGGCGTGGGCAGCGAGCACGGCAGCCAGATAGACGGCACCCGGACGCTCCGTTCCGTTGAAGCCCCACACGGCCTTCGGATAATGCGGATTCATATCCATCGTTTCCGAGCCGTAGCACCAGCACGAAGTCACGGTAATCGTCGAGCCGACGCCCTCGTGCTCGAACTTCTCAGCACAGGCGGCACTCTCGGCCACGCGGCCAATCGTCGTGTCGGCAATCACGCACTCCACAGGACTTCCGTCGCCGTTGCGCACATTGCTTTCAATCAGGTTTTTCACTGCCTTGGCCAAAGCCATGGTCTTGTCTTCCAAACTCTCTCGCACACCGCCTTGACGACCGTCGATGGTCGGGCGAATGCCAATTTTCGGGTACTTGTTCATATTCTTCTAATTTTAGGTTTTCATAAATCCATCGGCAAAGTTACAAAAAAAAACGAATACTTGCAAATGATTATTTGTTTTTCGCAGACAAAAATTTTGCGATTCGACGGAAAATCGCTACCTTTGCATCAACATACACAAAAAATGTCAAATCGTAAATTGTCAAATCGTAAATTGTCAAATCGTAAATTGTCAAATCGTAAATTGAAATGGCTTTCGCAAAATGGATAGGCGCTTTCTTGGGCTTCATCACAACCGGCTCTCCCCTCGGCGCACTGGCCGGATATGCGCTCGGCTCGATTTTTGAGTCGGGGCTCGACTCGTTCAGCGAGTCCGACAACTACAACAACCGCGAATACGACGACAACGACACTTATCGCCGTTATCAGGAATACCAACAGCAGGGACAGCGCAATTCGTTCCTGTTCTCGCTGCTCGTGCTTGCGGCCTACATCATCCGTGCCGACGGCAAGGTGATGCACTCCGAAATGAATGTTCTGCGCACGTTTTTGCAGCAGAATTTCGGTCAGCAGTCGGTTTCGCAGGGCGAGGACATCGTCAAAAAACTGTTTGAAAGGCAGAAACAAGAGGGCTACGGCTACCGCACGACGATTCGCAGTGCCTGTCAGCAAATCGCTATGAATATGAACTATTCACAGCGACTGCAACTCGTAAGTTTCCTCGTGATGATTGCGCAGGCCGACGGTTCGGTGGTCGATGCAGAAATTGCCGCCTTGCGCGATGTGGCCGCCACGCTCGGCATCTCCACTTCCGATTTGGAATCGATGCTCAACCTGCGCTCGTCGAAAAACGACCTTGAAGCGGCCTATAAAGTGTTGGGAATCAGCCCATCAGCCACCGACGACGAGGTGAAAGCCGCCTATCGCCAAATGGCCTTGAAACATCATCCCGACCGTGTTTCTACGCTCGGCGACGACGTGAAACGCGCTGCCGAAAAGAAATTCAAGGAAATCAACGACGCCAAAGAAAAAATCTACAAGGCTCGTGGCTTGTAGATTTTCAAGAATGCTTAGGAATCCTTATTCCTCAGCACTGAATTCGTCTTTTCCTACACCGCAGAGAGGGCAAACCCAATCTTCGGGAAGGTCTTCAAACGCTGTTCCGGCAGGAATGCCGTTTTCGGGGTCGCCCACTGCAGGATCGTACTCGTAGGCGCAAACATCGCAAATGTACTTTTTCATCTTGTTTTTCGTATTAAAATTTGACAAAATTGTTATAAAACTCAATTTGTGGAGGCTTAAAAGAGCCTTCACGCTGCAAATGTAAACAAAAAAATCTGTTTCGCAAAAAAATACTTGAAAAATTTATTTCAGGTTCCACGCGCGAATAATGTTGTCACGCGAAAGGCTTTCGGCGGCATCCTCGATGTTGTCGGGAAGATTGCAGAAGAAATCAATGCCCGTGAGTTTCTCCAATTCGTCAATGTTGCGAACATATTTTTGCAGGGTTTCGTCCCATTGGCTTTGGGGGTCGTCTTGCGCAATCCAAAAACCGAGTGCCTTGTAACCGCCGTTGGCCGTGTCTTTGTTTTTGCAAAGGATAGCCATGAAGAAATATTTGGGCACGGGAATCCTGTTGCGACCTGAACCGATGGTCTTGATGATATTCGCTTTCTTGTCAATGGTGCCGCCCTTGACGACATAGAGTGTGTCGCGGAAATTCTTGTTGTTCCAAGCACGCGCTCGAATCTCCATTTTCGTCCAAATTCCCGCATTAAAAGGGTTATTCTGCGGCTGCATATTCGTCATGTAGAACGTTTGGATATTGGCTTGTTGATTGTAGCTATAGCCGCGGTCGGCAGAGGCCATGATATGACCGTGGTCGTAGCCTGTATTCCAATAGGGGTCTGCCGTGAAATGGTATTGCGATTTCTTATCGGGATCATTAGGGTCGATATCGGGAAAATCTTTATCATTGGGATATTCGCTGAAATCGCCACCTTTGTTATAAGGCTTACGCGATGTGTCACTGCTGCTATTTCCTGCGTGCCACTGCCAACACGACCAACGCTGCGAACGCAACGTTCCTTTGTCGTTCGACCAGTCCCAACCTTCAGGACGGAGATCCGAATCCCATTCAACGCAATAGTTCACACCGAACGAAGCGTTGTGAACTATAACAATGTTGTTGCTTCCCGTTTTCAACTTCGGGAATTCCAACCGTCCATAAACTGGATTCTGCGCCGTATGATTACGATTGACATTCGACGACGACAAAGGGTCATCGTTGAACTCGACATCGTTGCCGCAGGATGCAAGCAACAATGCCACCGTCAGCAGGTAAAATAACCTTTTGATAACCGTAAACTTGGCGTGTTACTTCTTAATCTTACCGTAGCGGTTCATGAAGCGATCGACGCGACCGGCGGTATCAACAAGCGTGCTCTTACCCGTGTAGAAGGGGTGCGAGGTGTTCGAGATTTCGACCTTTACCACGGGGTAGGTTTCGCCTTCGAACTCGATGGTGTCGTTGGTCTTTGCTGTCGATTTCGTGAGGAACATATCGCCGTTCGACATGTCGCGGAAGACGACGGGGCGATAGTTTTCGGGATGGATTCCTTGTTTCATTTTTTCTTTATTTTAATTGTTATAATTCCGTTGCAAAAGCGGCTTTTTGCAGCCTATACGCTTAGCAGGGTGCAAAATTACAAAGAATTTTCAGACTGTGCAAATTTTTCTAATAATTTTTACTTAATATGCCATTTATAAAGGCTGAACTCGATTGAATCCAGCCTCTATAAGCATTATAAGTGGTATTTTTACTTCTTAGTCAATGTCGCATCATCCACAAGAATATCCTTACCCGAGGAATAGGAAGAAGATTTTGGATTCATTACCAATAAGCAAACCGTTGTTTCTGAACTGAGTGTAAAATCATAGCTGAATTGCTGCCAACTCGTGGAAAGGTTTGAATAGTCTTTTGCATAAGCGTAGGTTCCAGCTTTTCCAGAAGTTACAGGAACATAGCCCAAACGAGCTTGCGCGACATCGTTAGTAGTGGCCTTAATCCAAACTGAGAATGTATAGTCTCCAGCAGCCAAGGTAATTTCCTGACTAGCCAATCGCTTGTTGTTAGAAGCATCGCCACCCACATTTACAGAGTAAGTGCCACTATGAGCAACAGTACTCTGCGTTAAAGTGGCCGAACTTGCCGTAGATGCGGACTTCCATCCTGTAGGCAGACCGTCTGCCCATATTTCGAAACCGCCATTGGTCAAAGATGTGACTGCCGAACCACCACCGCCTTCGGAACCACCGCCGCCTCCGTCGGCCAGTTTCTCGACGAACCAAGCGTACATCACTTCAATCTTATCGCCGTAGGAACCACGATAGCCGCGAATCTTAATTTTGTCGCCCGCAGCAAGTTTCAACGAAGAATAACTCTTATCGTTTTGTGCGCCGTAGCCAAGATTAGTAGCAGTAAGACCATAAACATACACTGTGCCAGTTTCGTCTGTCAAGTCAAAGTTTCCATAGGGCGTGTTGATAGAGCCACCAATGGTTCCGACCAATTCATAGACTTGCGAATTCGACTCTTCGGCAGCATTGAATGCTGCAATTGTAACCGCTTTCACATCACCAGTTTCACCGCCACCGCCGCCAGAGCCGCCTCCGTCACCTTCCTCAAGAATGACCACATCGGCGTTCTTAATTTCGGGTGTCATCGCGCCAGTATTATTATTGACATACTTCAAGAGGTTGCCAGTAATCTTTACCTTTGAGCCTTTTTTGAATTCGCTTACACCTTCGGGCAGATTGGCATAATAAGCTTCAAAAACTTTACCGCCGTCCTTGGTATCGGCCATCCAGAAGGTTTGCTGATTTCTGCTAACGCTTCCTACGACTTCGGTAATGTAGCCTGTAACGGCATAAACCTCAGAAGAAGTGGCGTTGTCGTCGAGTGCAGAAGTCAATTCAACTGCTTTGGCACAAGTAACTTCGATTGCTGTCGGAGTATCGCCACCGCCACCACCTTCAGTCACGCCATTGAGCGAATAGAGATAAGCAGCATTAGATACGGTTTCGGGCGTGTTACCGCGATAGTTCATCAGTTTTCCGCAAACGACAACCTCGTCACCAACTTTGATGTCTTCGCCGCTCGTGTACTTCTTGTTACCGAGATACAGAATGCGATAGCAATAGAATTCGTCATTGCCGCCGTCATCCTTGATGTAGAAAGTGGCGTTTCCGAAAGTACCGCTTTGGCCGAAAGTACCATTATCGGCAATCTTGCTAATTTTACCCTTCACATAGACTTCTTCTGTGGTCTCATACTCGGTGTTGCTCGTCCAAGTAAGATTTGCCACAGCCGAAAATGCGGCTGCCACGTTGTACGGGTCTTCGAGCGTACCACTTCCGGTGGGTTCAATGACAACCGGATCTTCGTTGCCCGGAAGGGCGTAAGGTGCGGGAACGTCCTCGCAACTGGTGAATGTCATAGCCGAAATGGCCAGAGCAAACATGGAATAAATGAACTTTTTCATATTGTTATTCTTTTTTATATTATTGTTCAATTTTTTCTTAACTCCTTAATTTCCTAACTCCTTGACTACCAAGTCCGATGTCTTTCGCATCATAATCTGCCAAGTGCCGCGATATTGCGTGGCGACGCCGATGATGTCGCAAGGGATTTTCTTGTTGGCGATGGTGTCGAAGGGCAACACGGTAGCCGCAAAGTCGGCGTAGGAACTCGTGCGAACGATGACTTTGGTCTTCGGATAGTTGTCGAGAGACTGTGTGAAGTAGTTTCCACCCGACGCAGAGCCATCGATGAGGGTCGTCTTGCCGTTGGCATTCAAGAAGGTGACATTTTCGAGTTTCACCAACATTCCGCAATATTTATCAATGCTTCCACTCTCGGCATAAATCGTCTTGAAGTCAAGCGGCTGCACGCCTTCCGAGGGGATACCTCCCACGAGTTTGAAGTGGGTGCTCCAGATGTCTTTCGACATACGTCCGATTTGTCCGTTATAGGGTGCGCCGAGTTCGATTTGGTTGCCGTAGCCGCCGATGTAGAGGCCTTTCAGGTCGATGATGAGCTCTTGACCTTCGGCGAGATAGCCGTTGAGTCCGCCCTGATTGACGGCGACGATGAGTCCGCCCGTAGCGTCTTGCACGGCAAACTGCTTGTAGAGGTTGCCGCCGAGGTCGTTGCCACCGACGCGCACGCGCAGTTTGATGTCGTCTTCGACGAGTTTGTTGCCACTGTTGGCGATGGCATCCTTGTAGTTCGGGTGTGCCTTCAGTTCAGCGATGGTGATGATGCCTTCCTCGGTGATGCTGTTGTTGCCGAAGGGCGGCTGACTGAGTTCGGGGTCTTTCCAGTCGTTGTTGAACAGCGAGTCGTCGCCGTCGAGGCACGAGGTCAGTGCGAACACGGTCGTCACTGCCATCATAAATAGATATTTCAATGTTTTCATATCAGTCTGCATTTTTTAGAATTTGTAGGTCACGATGAGCATTCCGTTGATTCCGTTGGCATAGAATTTCTTCGGATTGTAGAAGAATTTATAGGTGCGGATGTCGTCCTGGCCGTACTGTTTGCTGTCCTTGCGGTTCTGTTCCATACCGCCGGTGACGATGTTCGTGTTGTTGAGGATGTTCGTCAGCATCAGGTTGATGGAGAGTTGGCCTGCGCGACGCAAACGAAGGGTGCGACCGATGCTGGCGTCGAGCATAAATCCGCCGTTGCCCTTGGCTTGTGCATAGCGGTTGTAGTCGGGATTTCCGAGGTTGTCGGTCTTCTCGTTTTCGCTGGCGTAGCGCGTCACGGGCGTGTAGTAGAGGTAGATGCGGTCGTAGTAGTTGCCGATGAGGTCGATGAACCAGCCACCTGCGTGGTAGGCCAAATCGACACTGGCAGCGGTGAGCGGTGTGCAACCTTCGCGAATGTCCTTGGTGAGCACGATGTCGTTGTACTGCTTGCCGTCTTGCGAGAGGATGTAAGACACCTTCGCGTCGTTGGCATACTTGGCTTCGCTGATGGTTCCGAGCATCTTGATGTTGAACGAGTTGGAAACCTTGAAGTTCAGACCCGCCTCAACACCGTAGTAGCGCTTGCTGATGCCGTTCACCGACACGTAGGAGAACGAGTTTTGCGAGTCGTCGTAGTACATACTGTACTCGGCCACGTTGTTGAGATAGCTGTAGTAGGCGTTGATGTTGGCGTGGAGCCACGACGTGTTCAACTGATAGCCGAGTTCGAAGGAGTAAACGTCTTCGTTCTTCAGGTCTTTGACGAAATCGTTGTTGATTTGCGGAGCGGCGAAGGCTGTGCGAGCCACGGGAGCCTTTTTCTCATAGCCGAGGCCGAGCAAGATGGCATTTCCGCGTCCGAGGTTGAGCGACGAGCCGAATTTCACGCCGCCGTCGAGGAATTTCGCTGTTCCACCCTTGCCTTTCGAGTTGTCGAGGGCAAGACCGTTGCGCATTTTTCCTTCACGCTGCAGGGTCTGACCGCCCACGCGAGCCGACAGCGCATAGTGCAGTTTGCCGAAGTTCTCGGCGTAGGTTGCCCAAAGTTGCGCCTTATTGACGAAGATGTTGTAGTCGTAGGCGAAGCGGTCGCCGACTTTGACTTCCGCGCCGGGGTTGTCAGCGTCGTACATCGCCTGCATATCGCTGCTGAGGTAGGTTCCAATGACGTAGGAGTTCACGTTGTGGAACGACGTGGCACCGAGCAGGTCTTCCATCGTCTGGTAGTGCATACCCTTATTGGTTGAAAGCACCAGTCCACCATTGAGCGTCTGCGTCTTCGAAAGCTGTTTTTTCAGTGTCGAGGCGAGGCTGAAACTCAGTTGGTCGTCGTGGTAGGCCTGCAAATAGTACATCGCATCGCCACCTTGTGCCGAAACGGCCTTGTTCGAGAAATAGAGCTGGTCCCAATTGATTTGGCGATTGGCCTTCGACGCGCTCAGATAGTCGTAGGAAGCCTGCCAAGCCTGCCGTCCTGCCTCCGTGCGGTTGTCGAGGTCGGTCGGGTCCCACACATTATAATTATAAGAGGGCATAATGCTGTAGTAGTCGGGCGACGGGTTGGTCGAGTTGTTGTAACTCAGGCGCGAACTGCTGTACATCGCGTATTTTCCGAGCAACGACGTGGTGAGTTTCGTGTTGCCGTCGATGTTCCAGTCCCACGTCAGCATCGCCGAGGGTGCCCAGTCGTGGATGATGCGCGAATTGCGCTTTTTGCCGTTCTGGTAGCCCCAGTTGGGGTTGTAGAAGCGGTCGTTGGCAATCCAATACATCTCGTCGGTCGAGGCTGCCTGCGCACCGCGCTCGGTGGGATTGCCCCACGTGACGAGCGACACGCTGTGCTGCGGCGAAATCATCTTCTCGATGCCGAGGAAGTACGACAGCGCGTTGTAGAACGTGCCCTCGACGTAGCCCTCGTGGGCGTAGCGATAGGTCAGGCCGAACGAATAGGCCCAGCCCTTCGCGTTGAAGCCCGAGTTGTAGCTGTACATTCCGCGGAACACGTAGTTGCGGTTTGCACCGGCCAGCGAGACGCGATGGCCTGCGGGCTGACTGCTCGGACGGAAGTTGTAGTTGTTGCCGCCGCCCATACTGGTCGTTCCGAAATTGTTGGCTTCGAAAGGCAGCGACGCCTCCACGTTGCGCGTAAAATTGTTCAAGCCACCCACGAAGGAATAGCGGAACTCGCCGCGCTCGACATCGTTGGCAGGGTTGCCGTTGATGTAGATGTCGTTGTACTTCGAGTTGTACGCACGGAACTTGAATCGGGCGGGACTCCACTTGTAGCCCACCTCGTTGGCATACGCGCTCGTGTTCGATCCGAACACCGTCACCTCGTGGGCGACGTTGTCGTCTTCGCCGAGCTGCGATTCGGTGAATGTGAAGGCCGATTCGTCGATGATGACGGCCTCTTGCACCTGTGTCGTGTCGGTCTGGGCCATCGCCGCTGCCGACAGACAAAGCGCCATCACACTAATTTTCAGTCTTTTTTGCATATAGTTGATTGTTTAAATTTATGAATGTAGCTGCAAAGGTACGAAAATAAAGTGAATATCGAAAAAATATCTGAAATTATCACACCGATTTATATTTTTTTATCAAACAAAAGAGCGCACCGTTTCCGATGCGCTCCCTTGCATTGATGGAATGGGGTTTATTTCACCACAATTTTCTTGCCATTGAAGATGTAAATGCCCTTCCCGGTCGGTTTGCCGTTGAGTTTCACACCGTTGATGGTGTACCAGCCGTCATTGTCGATGGTCGACTTTTCATTGTCGATGGTCTCAACGCCAGTTGCCTCCTCGAACGACTTGGCATGAGCAGAACCTGTGTACATCGTGCCCGGTCCCGAGAGCAGCAGGTCGGTATCGTTGCCGAGCGATGCCACGAGCGAGTAGGTACCGTTGGCGATGCCATTGGCGATAGCCTGATTGACGGTGAAGGTCATTCGGTTGCTCACCCAGACAAGATTGCCCGTGTTGTCGTAGATCTTGAAGCCTACGGCACCCGAACCAGTGATGGTGATGGTCGTGCCATTGCGCGTGAATCCAAGTCCACTTGCCTCGTTCTTGCCGTAGTGAGAGTAATGGCCCAGTCCTCCTGCGTTGGCTGCGGAACCACCGTCGGCATACTGCTTCATCACAGTGGCAAGCGCAGGATCGTACTTCACACATTCTGCATCCTCGCCAATTTCCACGAGTTCGCCTGTATCGTTGATGAAGAGCAGGCCGGGAGCCTTCTTCGAATAGCTCTGCATCTTATTCTTACACCATGCGAGGGCTTCCTCATCGACAGAATTACCGCGAACCGGCACGCGCACGTAATAAGAGCTGTAGTCGGCAATGTGGAAAATACCATCATTTCTGCGGTCGGTAGATATCTGAGTGACGACTTCGTCGGCATAGCGGAAGAAGCCCCACATCTTGAAGAATTCGTAGAGGTCGGTCTGTGAAGCCTCGCAGGCAGCAAGTGCCATACGCATATATTCACTTGTCCAACTGCCATCCGTGCTTGCCGAACCTTGCAGTTCGCTGATGGTGCGAGATGCATTCTGACGAGCAATGTTGCTGTTGCCTGTCTTCTTGATTCCACCGTTCATCGATTGCAGTTTCTCCATCCAACGGGCAAAGAAGCCGTCGTCGCCTTTCAGATGGAAGTAGAGCCAGAGCTGATACCAAACCTTATTGGCAATCCACGTACAGTTGGGCAGCCAGTTGGGTCTGCTCAATCCATCATTCATCAAACTGCGCGGATAGTCAATCCAACTGATGCCGTTGTTGAAATAATCAAACGACAAGTGCTGTGCCTGACCGCGACTGGTGCGAACGCCCCAGATGTGATTGACAATTTGAGCCAGTGCATTGTTGCTGACTTCCATCGTTCCGCTGAGGTTGATGGGATACTGATGGCCGTGACCTTCCTCGTGCTCGATGACCCACTGTGCTCCACCATCCGCTCCGCTGTAAAGCAGGCTGTTATAGTTGAGCGCACCGTCGCCCCAGATGCCGGGCATAGAAACGCGACCTGACATCCAGTTCGGATTGCCGCCGGAATTATCGACAACCTGCATAACGGGACGGTAGTAGCCGTTGTTGAACTTCGTTGTCATCAGTTTTTCCTCAGCTTCAAACACGAAGTCCCAAATATTGAGTGCACCCGTCATATTTTTTGTATTCTTGACACGATCAAGGTAGCAGTTCATCAAGTGGTAATCAGAACGCAGGTGCAGATAGGTGTCGCTGAACATATTCTCCTTCATCCACATCCAGTCGTTGTTCGTGTGGCCACGGGTCATATCGAAAGCACCGTTACAAGTTCCACCGACTACGTGAATCTTGATGTTGGGATAGTTCGAGAGCGGTTTATTCGTGTTCGTACAGTGATAGGTGATGAAAATTTCACAATCAACAGACGGAATGACAGCATTGTAACCTCGTTGCAGCGCAGTTTGGCCACCATTGAGGTTGACACCCGCGACTTGCTCCGCATAAAGTTGTGCGTCGCCATCGGCCACATTGCTATTGACAAGAAGGTAAACCACTTCACCGGCTTTCACCTTGATACCCGTAGGCTGCGTGAGACGACTGAAAGCACCGAAACCAAGTTTCGACCTCCACACACTCGCCTCAGAATAGACTTCATAGTCGTGGATACGGAAGCCTTTCTCGTAGTAGCTCCATTGTGCGTTGTCGTTCCACTTGTTGTTCTTCACGCGCACAGCCTCTTCACGCAATGTAGCAGGCAGGCTGCTCATCGCCGAGCGCAACTGGTCGTCGCTCATCGAAGCGTAGTTGCTCTTCAACTGCGTGCAAGCAGCGTCGTTGAAGAAGTTTGCAAGCTGATTCGTGTAGTTGGCATTCAAAGCCGACTGCAATTCCTGAACTTTCGCCATATCAAGCGACGTAAGTTCCACTCGCTCCAACAACCATTTCGAAGCATCCGAACTGCCTTGCCATCCCACAACCGTATTGCTCTGATGCGGTGCTGAATGCAATGCATCGTAGGTGTCGGGGTTGGGATTGCTACCAATCCATCCCGTCTTCGACGTTGTGAACCAGAAGGCTGTATTTCCATTCGACTGAACGGTGCCGGTATAGAATCTACCTGCGGAGCCACCTGTCTTCCACTGGGCACTGGTGCCAGGTGCTCCTTCAATGTATTTACCTGAGAGAAGGTTTTTCAACGTATAACCGCCGCTCGTAGAAGTCAATTGCCAAATCTGGCTGTAGCTGCTTCTATCCGTCGGCATCGTCACCACGCCATTTCCTGATTCAGCCATTGTTACCGACCGATTGGTATTGCTCACCAGTCGATAATAACTGCCGCTGGAAATACTGCCAACATAACTTGCTGTCGGCTCTGGCTGCGAAGTCTCTGTGGGAACGGCTTCCTGCAGATACCACTCCATATGGGTGCCTACGCGTGAGCCGCGAGAGCGGATGCCACCGCCATCGTCGCCGATGAAACAGCGCAGGGCTCCTGAAGTTTCCGTGATGGGGCCAGAATTATTGATGTAATAATATTGAACACCATTCACTTTCGGACCTGTATAGAGATACATCGTCGTTGCATTGCTACTGGCCGTTGCCGTGGTAACGTTTCCATTGCTTCCAGGACCACCCGTCAAATACTTGTTCACCGAGTTTTTCAACTGGAAGCCGTTACCTGAAGCGATGAGTTGCCATTGCTGTGTGCTGCTGATGCCTGCCCTCATATTGGTCAGGTTGTCGCCGTCGGTTCCAATCGCTTTTCCTGTATTGCGGTTGATAATGTTATATTTCTTTGAACCATTGATGGCTACGCCATTGGCCGTTACCAACGAGGTGACAGGTGTCAGATTCTCAACTGGCACCGTGAACAAACGACTTCCGCCATCGGCACCACTATTCCAGAAAGCAAGCACGCCACCACGTTTGTTGGCACGCATTCCCTCACCTTTACGCATCATATAGAAGCCAAGTGCATTC
>Ga0310690_10000264_pt1 | contig 122568 bp, 132 predicted proteins | sample AusTroGonzalo_MG_2_FD_207661 | JGI IMG/M metagenome (GOLD analysis project Ga0310690, IMG submission 207661) | Bovine rumen microbial communities from tropical cattle in Woodstock, Queensland, Australia - Gonzalo_04 (v2) (version 2) | ecosystem: Host-associated > Mammals > Digestive system >...
CCGATTTAGATTGCGTTTTGTAATATCTGTTAGCAATCAAACTTGGTTTCAAGATAGATTTATAGTATGAAATCAAATACTGAAATAAAAGCAAATATCACGTATGACATGTATGCATATGTACATAATTTTATACAGAAATCTACGCATAATTTATTGATTTTAGTGCGTTTTTCAGAAAACACATAGCCATATATGAACAAACCGCAAAAACCGCTGTAAGCCACGGATTCTGCGGCTTTCAGCCAACTTACCTGCCTCTGTTAATCCGTGTGTCAATTGGGCATGTGACACGAGAAGTACGAGGGTTGGAAAATCCCGTTTGTTTTGCGGTTAGGACATGCGACTTTTGTGCTTTTAATGGCTACTTTTTGGCACTGGTGTTTTTAGATTCGTCCTGTGTATTGGGGGCGGGGGCGCATAAAACCTCTATGGCTTTTTCACAGGCAGCAAGACGTTCAGACAATGGCACATTTGCCCCTTTCATAATTTTCTTTAACACAGCCATAATAAATTCACACTTTTCTGCACAATCTGTTTTTATCATAATTTCTCCTTTTGCCCGAATTTGTTGCAAAGCAAAAACTCCGCAAGAAATATACTTACGAAAACATTTAACTAACTTTTTTAGAATCATACAAGTGATTCGTGTTATACGGGAAAACACAAGCAAATTTATATGGCATATCAGCTGATTTTTTTACAAAACAGATTTTATGATTTTTTAGGATAAATGTGTCATTTCACACAAAAAACACAAAACCAAAGCCCTTGCAAACTGGATAAGATATGCAACAATATTGGCAAAAGGTGCCATGATGATACAAGAACCGCCACTGATGTCCGAAACGCCATATTCGTTCACTATGAGTGTGCGGAATAAGTACTTTGAAATGATAAAGTCTGGACAAAAAGACATTGAATTGCGTGCATATGACGACAAACGCAAGAAAATCAAAATCGGCGATATTTTCATATTATTCAATGCGGAAAAAACGACAGAATACATAGTCTGTGAAGTACTGGATATGCATATTGCGCCCGATTTTACATCGTTATTCCAGAAAGTTGATATTCGGCGTACGGGATTTAACAATTTGAATGATTTAATGAACACGATTACAAAGTTTATTTCACGCGAGAAATTGACTCATGAACAAGTTGTCGGCATAGAAATCCGACGGGTAAGATAAATTTATTTTTTTATCTGATTGGTGTGTGCTTTTTTACGTACCGCATAACCCGTTGCAAAAAACCAATCGTCAATCATAGACAGTGTCGTTTCAATATATCGCGCGATTTCACGCGGAGAATTGTGATATTTGCACTCATTTAAAATCTGGTTTATTTCTTGGGCAATGAACGACAATATCTGTGTATGTTGGGGATCCAGGACTTCTATTTTATCCGATTTATAGAGCAAGTTTTCCAATTTATTTAATTCGTTTCCAATGGCGCGCAGATATTTGGCATCCAGATTTAGTTTTTTATAGTTCAGGTTTATATCCTGCATCGGGACTTCTATACGTTTCAGACCAATAATATTTTTCATTTGCGACAACACTTTCAACAAATAGCCGTCCAGCATATTTATTACCTTCATATTCTGGTGTTTGTTCATACGTCGCGTTATAAGATAATTGGAATAGTCATAGAACAAAAACACCAGTGGAATTGCCAGCAATGATGCCGCAACATTATTCATTAAATCTATCCAGTTTGGGTCGTGCAGATAGTCTTGGGAAAAGTCAAACACGAACACGCCGCCCGCGATGGACAACACGTACGGAATTGATTTCAAAAGTATATTGGCAAGATGCATACCAATAATTGTACACACCACAATGACCTATTTATACAGGAATCAAAACCCCACCCGTTTGGGTGGGGTTATTTATCACGTGATTCTTTTTTATTTTGCTTTGCGACCGTCTTTTGACTATGCAATCGCCCTTACGTCATTTGACATACGGAAAAACGATTCCAAAAAGTCCAATACAAAGTAATAGATTAGGAACATAAAATATCCAATCAAGGGCAACATCGCACCGCCAAGTCCCAGATGTGCAAATGTGGTTATTAAACTTATGCTGCCATCACTGAACACCAAATCAATTCCGCAAATCAATGCAACAATCATCAACGACCCGAATGCGATTGGAACCAAACGATATGACGCCTTGACCAAGAACGAACATATTGCGATCAAACTCTGGGCCGGCGTTGTAGCATCGTGAACACGAATATTCAATGTCTTTTCGGGTTCCAGCAACATTGAAACAAAGAAACTGCAAACCAATGTCGCCAACAATCCACCAAACAATGTTTCCAAACTGCCTGTTTTGATTGCCGAAAACACCGCGCCACAGAATATGCCAATCGATACCAACACCATGATTACCGCCAACACATCCATCAGTGCACCATTTACAATTTTCGTTTGTGATTGTTCAATGTTTGGCTTTACATATTCCAACATTTTATCGGCAATATAGCCAGCAAAAATACTTGCCACAACAACACCCAACGCAACCAAAATCGAACTGCCGCAAATTGCAGTAATTGGACGATGATATCTTGCGATAAAGATTATTGCAATTACTGGAAACGCAAAATACAGGCACGAAAGCCCGATTTTAACAAGCCACTTTTCACTTATATCCAAATAGTTTAGATATGTGTGTTTGCGCAGGAAATCCAGACCCCCATCTATATACTTTTTCATTTCTTTTCCCCTTTGGTATTATTCATACATTTCATTCTAGAATTTTGCGCGATTGAAAGTCAATCGGTTATTTACCCCATAAAAACGCCCCAAGCATTTGGGGCGAATGACATGAAAACTTGTGTTTTATTTTTTAACGTGCGTTTTCTGGACGGTCAATAGAAACAATTATCAACCATACAACCGCAGCAATTCCAATCAAACTGTACACTATGTTTGACAACAATGTTGCTGGGCCGAACAAAAACGCTACCAAGTCAAATCCAAAGATTCCAATCAAGCCCCAGTTCAAGGCACCGATGAACATCAATGGAACAAGCAGGTAATGGTTTAGTCCTCTCATCTATTTTTTCTCCTTTTCAACGTTTGTTTTGTCTGAACTTCAGACATGGGTATTATAACCACTTTTAATTATGTACGCAAACACAATACATCAATTGGGAAAACGTTCCCAGACCAATAAATACAAGCATTTCAGAAAACCACACTGGAACAAATTGCCGTACTTATACAATCGTATAAATAACATAAAACACATACAACAAAACAAACAAAATACCAACGGTACGTGTCATTTTGCCACTGCGCGCGGTTGCCGCGAACAACAGCACGACCGATATAGTCGCGACCGCACCATCAATCAAAAATGCGCTTTCAAATGGTATGGTATGAATAAGTCCCGCAATACCCAACACGAACAAGATATTAAATATATTCGACCCGACAATATTGCCAATTGCGATGTCCGATTGTCCCTTGGTCGCGGCGACAACACAAGTCACCAATTCGGGCAAACTTGTACCGACCGCAACAATTGTTAAACCGATAATTCTGTCCGACACATTTAACACGTGTGCGATTGCGACCGCGCTGTTCACCGTCATATTACTGCCCAGCACCAGCGCAATTATACCCCCAACAATATACAAAATAATCTTCGCCCAAGACATATGCTTTTCGGGTGATAAATCGTCACCAGGCACGTCTTTTGACACAAAAAACAAATATCCCAAAAACAACAAAAACAAACCAAATAAAACCGCCGCGCCAACGTGCGAAATTACACCATATCGCCAGCCCAACCACATAAGCAAAAGCGTTATAAACCCAACAAACGGTATTTCATAGTGTGTTGTATTGCGCGCAACTATAAGTGTTGATATTGTCGCCGTCACCCCCAGTATCAACAATATGTTCGCAATATTTGACCCAAATATATTACCAATTGCAACACCGTTTGCCCCATGAAATGCCGAAACAATAGAAACCGCGGCTTCGGGCGCACTGGTCCCCATGGCAACAATGGTCAAACCGATAACAATTTCCGGAATATGCCAACGGCGCGCGATTGCCGCCGAGCCATCAACAAAAACATCAGCACCACGCACCAAAAAAATAAAACCAAAAACCAACAGTAAAACATTCAAAAACATGTGATATATTATACCACATTTTAGTCGTTCGATAAACCGGTAATCGTTTTAATTGCAATATCACCCAGGCGCAGACCAAATGCCCCCGTCACCGTTATCATTGAACCAAACACACGACCCGGGGTTGCGGCATCTTTGTTTGGTGATTCAACCGAATACACAACCGGAAAATCTGGCAGGTTTTCATCGCGCACCATTTTGCGTACCCGCGCCGCCAATGGACATACTGACGTTTTTGATATGCGCGCCACGCGAATTTGTGCGGGGTCTGATTTTAATGCTGCGCCCATACTGGCGGCAAATGGAACATGATGCGCCGCGCACCATTTATACAGCGCAACTTTGGATTCCACCGTATCAATTGCGTCAATCACAAAGTCTGGACGAATTGCAACATCGGATGCGTTATCCCAAAACATTTTAAGCGGAATCGCAATTGCGTCTGGGTTTATATCGCGAACACGCGCCGCGGCAACATCAACCTTGGCCTGACCCACCGTAGACGACAGCGCGAACAATTGGCGATTGATATTTGATTCTTCGACCACATCAAAATCAACCAAGATAATTTGCCCAACACCACTGCGCGCCAATGCTTCAACCGCAAAAGAACCAACCGCACCACAGCCCACAACCATAACGGTTGCGTCCGATAATTTTTTTACCGCGTTGTATCCCAACAATGTTGTTATTCGCTTAAATCTTTCCGTCATTTAACAACCCCATTGTGTTATTATAAATTATCGTTGCCATCTGTTCCGCGTTCACACCACGCAACACTGCAATTTCTGCAACGGTATCGGGTATTGTGTCGTGTGCACATACATCGGGCGCATCACTTTCCACCAAAATACGATTTTCCGGAACACACGCCACCGCCACACGCATTTTAGCATACCGCGTATCACATACCGCATGACCAAACGAAAAATACGCACCCATTTTTACCAATTCTGGCACTAAATCTGGCGACCCCGAAAAAGCATGAAAAACCATCGCCGGTGGTAACTTAGAGCCGCGCAAAACCTCCATCATTTTACCCCACGCGCCAACACAGTGAATATGCGCAATTCGCTTCATGTCGTGCGCGATTTGTAATTGTCGGGAAAATACGACTTCTTGGGTTTCCATATCGGGCCGATTTTTATCCAGTCCAATTTCCCCAACCATTAAATTTGGATTTTGATGCAACATCTCACACAACTGATTATCCACATCGTCCGACCACGTGGACACAAACCACGGGTGCACACCAATTGCACCATGAACATTGTTTTGTTTTACCATTTCAACAATCGCGCCCCAATCCGTCGGTTGCGTTCCATTTACGATAAAACACCCCACCCCGCGCGACGTGGCATTTCGCATTTGTTCGGGTGTAATAATATGACAATGTGCATCAATATATTTTGGCATAAACAAATCATAACCCACCCAGAATTAAAAAGCAAAAAATAAACGGTGACAATCGCCACCGTTTATTTAACACAATTATCTACGTTTTTGATTTTGAAATTGTGCAAGCGCAGCCTCTGCTTTTTCTCTGCTTTGTCTATATTCTTTCAACTTGTCATATGCGATTGAACGGGCTTCCCAATAAATTGAATCAGGTTCATGGCTCAAAGAATCCGCCAAATCGGTTTTACGCGCATATTCAGATTGTAAAGAGTCATAGCGTGCATCTTGCTGGGCAAACAACCTGTCGTATTCTTTTTGTGGCAATTTGTCATCTTTGATTTCGCGTTCTTTGACGTACACAACTTCGGTCGCATAAACATGAACACCCATATTTGCACCTGGTTCATAAGAGAACGTACTGTTACCAACTTTGCTATCTGTCCAATTATGACGAAGTTCTAATTCGTAATCAGTATCATGCGAAAATACCGCTGTTTTGGAAACTTTGCCATTTTTATCTGTACGAACAACCTGCCATTTACCCGGTTGAACACTAACCAGTTTATAAGAGGCACCTTTTTCACCAAAGAAACTGACCGGCAGTTTGGAATCATAAACACGAATACTGCGCGTTATGACCAAATCTCCGCTTATGTCTCCAGGGCAAGCATCGCCACTTTCCCCAACTTCATCCCACAAAACAACATCTTTCAGATATTCTGCATATTGTGCCGGAATGTTTTTAATATCGGTAAGCACTGGATAATACTTGGCATATTTACGTGCTATTTCGACAACCGCCTTGTCCATATCTGTTACCATTTTTTCAACGATACTTTTGACAGCGGCCCTGACTTCATCTTGTCTGGCTTCGCCATAGTCACGCCAATAGATTTTTTTGACATCGGAATATTCACTGTATTCTTTTTCTGGCATTATACCCATATTGTACACCAATCTGTAAACAAGCCATTTATTAGATTCTTGTGCCACTTCTTGTGCATTGATATAACCATTCAGACGTGGTTGACCATAATTGTCGTTACCTGAAAAATATTCCACAAACATATCCGTCAATTTTGCGATTTCTTCGGATTGTTCATAGGTACCCGGTATTTTCAAATTATATTTGTCTAACAACTTGCTGATTTCTGTGGCATATTGTTTACTTTTTTCACCAATCATTTTTTCAATATCATAGTACAACATGGATTGTTGCGTTTTATCATGTCCAGTGTTACCATAATAAACAGATCCCATACGTAATCTGCCAGTCAAAGAGGAACGTTGAACATTCCAACTTGCATCCGCATCTTCACGGGCAGCATCACGCAATTTTTTAGCCTTTTCAACGTCTGATTTATTATACCCCTTCACATACAACAAAGAATCTAACACTTTATCAAAATAAGCAGACTCTGCCTGTTCGCGCGCTTCTTCAGCAGCCGCTTCTTTGGCCATACGTTCTTTTTCTTGACGTCTCTGTTCTTCTTCCTGGCGTTCAAGTTTTTCTTCTTTCTTTTCGCTTACGTAATCACACGCACGCGGCACCAATATTGATGCAGCCAAACACATTGCGACCAATCCAACTTTCGTACTATTTTTCATCACATTCTCCTATTTTATTGTTGTGACATTGTTGTCTTTACCCACATAAATATAATACAAAAATAAAAATTGTCAAGTGTTTTAAACAAAAAAATAAATCCCGCCGATGTGGCGGGTAAATAGTGGTGGGAACACAGGGACTCGAACCCTGGACCCAATGATTAAAAGTCATTTGCTCTACCAACTGAGCTATGTTCCCATGGACCCCGAAATCAAGGTATAAACACATCGTTTCGGCGGTTCGGGGGCAATTTTGACATAATAAAATCTAAAAATCAAGAAAAAATACCAAAAAACGCATTTTTTACGTCATTAAACGATATCATTACCGACTGGATACTTGGTTTTAATTGCGTTTTTATTGCGACGAACATTTGCGATTGAACAACCATTGCCAACAACGACAAACGCCCAAATACCAACACCAATCAGGAATATTCCCAATGCCAGCACGCCATAACGCCAACTGCCCAATGTTCCACCAAATCCCATTACCAGACACAAAATGGAATAAAAAGTTTTGTCCGCGACATTATACACCGACAAAACAGCGGTACGACATGCCGGTGGCACGAAATCTTGGAATCGCGCGTACAGCAACACGTGTAACGCGCGCATAATGACATATGCCACACCCAATAACAACAGTCCACCCAACGAATAATCAAATGCGAACAGTGTGAACAATCCGCCCAGCGCACATATCGCCATGAACTTGGTTCGTTCGCGCACATCGGCGAACCGATACGCATATGTTTGCCCCAAAATCATACACCCCAACACAAAGAACTGAATCAAGCCAACATATTCCACCGGCAAACCGATTTCAATTCCGATGGGACTAAGGTAGTCATCTAAATACGAAAAATCGCGCACAAAAAGGCACACCGCCATTGACAGAAACATGCACGGCAACGCACGACACAGCCCATATACATTTGTGAATAATTTGATTGTCTTGATTGGCTTGGCGGGCTTTACCGGCAATACGCGTCCGGTTGGGTTGATATCTGCGCGGGAAATACAAAACATGGACATCGCCATAGATATCAGTGAAGCTAACGTCACCCAACCATACCCAAAGAACATCAGCAACGACCCGAACGCCGCCATCGCAGAACCAACCGCTTGGGCATTATAACGCATACCCAAGACACGTGCGTATATGTTGTTGTGGTGGCGGGCGCGCAAACCGTCGTAAATCAGCCCCTCATATGCCGTACCATAAAATGCCGACATTGTTCCCCACAAAAACATACCGACAAAAAACCCGTAAAAAGTTGGCCAAACCAAGAATAATGTGAACCCGATACCCTTTAGCAACTGACCAAACATAATTGCATTTTTATGCCCTACTTTATTGGTCAACCAAGTTGCGGGCACTTGGGTTACAATGGTCGCAACCGAAAACACGATAAGCAGTGTTGACAACTGCATTTCAGTTATGCCATGACTTTGCATAAAAACAGCGTAAACCGGACTTATCAGCAGAAACTTGTTAAAAAACGCATATCCATAAATACCATGTAAAAATTTGCGCAAAGATTTGTCTTTCTTCATATTCCCACCACACAGATACGGGAATTATATCACATAATCTGAAATTATGCTGTAAAAAGTTGAAAAAATACCAAAAATGCATTATAATTACTAGACAAGGCAACGGTTTATATGGCTGATATCAAAAACAAACTTTTTAATTATTTTGCGCAACGGCATTTTGACCTGATGCCGCCAGAGGTTCGCGCCCGCTTTGACGACTATGCCAAATACGAAGATTTTCAAGGACATATGAAGCATTGGAACGATAATTTCAAGGGTGCCTCGACCCCCGATTTAGTGAACGACATTACGGGTGGCGCAAATACATATAATCTTGAGCCCGACGAATGGGAAGAATTATACGATGCGTACCAAGAAGTGTTCCAGAATATGGACATCGCTAAAATTCCACCCATTGGATTTGACAACGAGTATAAAAAAGCAACCCAAGATTTTATTAGCAAATGGTTCGGTAAATTCGCAGATGGCAAGGCTTTTGTCCAAAAGACGGCCACCGACTTTGCGGATGAAATTCTGTCGACAAAGGCTGATAGTTTAGACAAATTTTTAAAGAAAAATCCTGCATTCAAGGATATTTTCAAAATCAACCTAAAAGAATACTTTTCCGACATCAGTTATGCTGATTTTATAAGCGGTCTGGGTGCAAAAAGATACAATACAGATACCAAGTTCAAAGAAAAAGTCTTGGCTGTTATTCGCTATATACAATACAATGGTCCCCAGGAAGGATCCCAGATTCCGCCAAGATCACAATGGCCCATCGGCGTCGGATACACCCCAAAGGATTCGGGCTTTGGAACTGTTGTTGTAAAGAACAAATCTGTAGATCCGTTATTAACAAAAATTTATAGTTATCAAGATACGGATTCTTGGTTTGAAATTGACCCAAAAACAAAAGCAACCTGTATTGGTCGGTTCAAGGATCATTACACCGAAATCTTTGATACATTACTGACAAAATCCAAGGTTCGCGAACATTTCTTGGCCCAGGCTCGTGGTAACTCACTTGTTTCTGAACCGCTGGTCAAGGCGATTGAACAGACCGATTACGAAAACAAAGATTCCAAAGACTTTGTACCCGATAAATACCCCGACGAAAAACATTGGACACAACGGTTTCAAGATTGGAAAGACGACACATACGAAAATCATTTAAGACGTTTTACAAACCCAAGTCGTGGCACACGTCTGTTTTTTAGTCCATGGTCCCAAGATATTATCAAGGCATTTGACAAGGAAAAGATTAAACCAACCGATGGTTTAGAAGGCATTTTATCCAAATCGGACGCCGTTGCCAAACGATTAAAGACAAAAACACCCGCCGACCATTTCAAATGGTTCACCGAAACACTTACGCGGTTGAAAGATGCCGGTATGTCCAAGACGGTTGAGGGTGCATTGCGTAACGGCAAACAACTGCGACAATTGGCATCTGCGATAATTGCCGAAGCGGTTGAACAAGACAAGGTTAAAGAAGCAAAAACCGCGCTTGAAATATTGTCTGTGGCGAAATACGGCATTTTGTGCAGTCGAACCTTTGACAAACTGCACGACGCGACCAAGGATATGAAAATCTTTTCCGATGAAAAGTTGTCATGGAACAAAAATCAGGGCGTTCAGTTTGTTACCAAGGCAATGGATAAAACAGCGGGGTTGGCACTTCAGGGTGTCGCATTGGCGGCAACGGGTCTGCGCAATGCCATATCGCACAGTCACACAAAAATTGACGGTAATATAACTAAAAATAAGATTTTGGATAAGGCGCATAAGCACTGGAACGAAGAAGATTCATTAAAAGAACTTGATAAAGCAGATGATAAATTGGCTGAATTGGCGGCTGGTCGTGGAAAGTCGGGGCATACAATTGACGCGGCAACAATCGCCACTAAAAAGGCCGCATTGGCGGCTATGCCTGCGGGTCCAGCCAAAGACGATTTGAAAGCAGACATTGATGCTTATGAAAAATTTGCTGGTTCGGCAACCGAACGCGCAAATATAGTTGCACGCCAAGCGGCACGCGCTGCGGGTAACGACCCATACAAAGAATTGGTGGCATATTGGAATATGTTGGAAACAGCGACAAAAACACATACATTTACATTGGGCGACATGTCTGTAAAACGCAAGGACAGGTTGGCTGATTATGCCAAAGGCAACAGTATTGCCCAAACAAAAGCGGCAGATTATTTGGCACACTTTAATACTTGGCGCACATAAGACGAACAGCTTGATTTTTATTGTGATTTGTGATATAATTGTAACCAATCTGACACCGAAATATCGGTGTTTTTTTTATTTCCCAATTTTTAACAAAAGGATAAATATATGACACGAGTTTTACAAATTCGGCGCGGCACAACCGCACAAAATGACAACTTTACGGGACTTGCCGGCGAAATCACATTTGATACGACCGCCAACACTCTTCGCGTTCACGATGGCACAACACTTGGCGGATTTGCGCTGGCGCGCGCCGATGAAATACCGGATCCCGCAACCGAATTCGACATAGACACCGTCCCAGACACCAAATGGACCGAAATTGTCGCGCGTGTTATGCCCGCACCAATTACCGTCACGTCCAGCACCCAAATCACCGTATCCAATGCCACAATTATTGAATACCTTTTTGCCGGTGTTACAAACACACCATATGCTATTCGTGCGTCAATCGTGTGCCAAACCGCTGCGGCGGGCTATGCAGTGGGTGATGAAACGTTTGCTTTTGGCATTGGCGCGTACACAACCCCAATGTTTAACACATACACCGACGAATATGGCTTAAACGTTCAACTGATGGTTGGAAATCAGGCTTTTTGGGTCGCACACAAGACAACGGGTGCAAAAACCGACATCGTGAACGGCGAATGGAAATTAAAGTTCCATATTTATTGTTGAAATGTTTTACAGATATGCTAATATTCCGCGAACAAAATAGAGATAAAAGGATAAAATAAATGTATATACTCGCGTTGAATTGCGGTTCTTCTTCCCTGAAATATCAGGTTTATAATGCGGAAACAAAACAGCCAGTCGTTGGCGGATTAGTTGAAAAAATCGGACAACAAGATTCTTTCGTAACTCAAAAATATCCAGACGGAAAAAAAGAAAAAGAAGTTAAAGTTGTTCCAATGCAAAATCATGACGAAGCATTGGGCGTTGTATTTAATATGCTGCGTGCGGCATCAATTGATATGAACGAAATTGGCGGTGTTGGACATCGTGTCGTTATGGGTGGCGATAAATTCGCATCTTCTGTGGAAATCACCGATGATGTTATCAGAACACTGACCGAATTATCCCCATTGGCACCGTTGCACAATCCGGCGGGTATTGCGGGAATCAATGCGGCAAGACAATTGTTGCCAAACGCAAAACAAGTTGCGGTTTTTGATACGGCATTTCATCAAACAATGCCAGAAGTCGCATATTCATACCCAGTACCAAAGGCATGGCGCACCGAATTGGGTGTTCGCCGCTATGGTTTCCACGGAACATCACATCTGTACGTTTCTAAACGTGCGGCGGCCATGTTGGGAAAACCTGCGGACCAGTGCAATTTGATTACATTACATATTGGTTCGGGCGCGTCTGCAACCGCAATTCGTGGTGGACGCAGTGTTGATACATCAATGGGAATGACCCCAACCCCGGGCTTAACCATGGGTACACGCTGTGGCGATATTGACCCGGCAATTGTTGTCTATGTCATGAAACGTTTGGGCATAAACGCGGACCAGGTACAAACACACTTAAACAAAGATTCTGGTTTGAAAGCCATTACCGAATGTTTTTCGGACCGTCGCGATATCGAAGACAACCGCGAAACAAATGACAAGTGCCGCTTGGCCATGGATATCGAAGTTCACAATGTTAAAAAATACATTGGTTCATACATGGCGGAACTGGGACATGTTGACGCAATCGTATTCACCGCAGGTGTTGGCGAAAACGATGAAATCTTGCGCGAAATGTTCTGTGATGGGCTGGAAGAATTGGGCATCAAGTTGGATAAAGAAATCAACCGCGTCACCCTTGCACGCAAGGGATATGGCGAAACAGTGCTTAGCACGCCCGACAGTAAAATTAAAATCTTTATGATTCCAACAAACGAAGAATTGGTGATTGTCGAAGATACTTTGGCAATTATGAACGGAACATATAATCCAGACCACCTGAAAATGAATTATTCGTTTGCACAAATCGCAAAACAAAGATAATTCATTGGTAATTAAAAACCGCCCAAACGGGCGGTTTTTTGTTCGAACTATCTTGTATGATCCGCAGTTTTAACTTTGGCTTTTCCATTGAAATAGTTGTTTTCCAACCAACCAATTACTGGTGTGATGTATGATGTAAAATTTTTACCATTGTAATCGTTTGCCTTTTTCAATGTTTCTATAAACATCTCAACCATTTTCGTATCAAAACACTTTTTATAATCTCTGCCCATTGGTTTCAAGGTGTTTAATTCTTGATATATTTCAAACAACAATTCACAAATATCTTTGCGTTCATCAAAACTGACTTCACTTTTCAATCTATTTTGAATATTGAAAAACATTCCGCTTATATCAACGGGAATCGGTCTTGGTTCATTACCAAAAAGAACCTTTCTTTCGTTTCTGATATCCTCGGCAATTTTTTTCCAATCTTTTGAATCTGTCCAAAACATAATATTCTCCTTTTATTTGTTCGTTTTGTATCTCTCTCCAAATGTAAAAGACCGTTCAAATGCACCTATGCATTTGAACGGTCATAAAAAACCATCGCAAAACTATCGCTTACAAAACTATCTGTGTGTGTGTGTAGATTTCTGCGGTTTTGCATAAAATTCCCCCTGTAAGAGTAATTATATCATAAAAACTGCGATAAAACAAACCCTTCTTTTGTCATTGCAAACACAACGAAGCAATGATAAGGGAAAATTATTCAAGTACCTGGCGTTGCAGGTCGATAAGTTTTTTACATCCCGCACCCGCCATATCCATCAATTGTGCCAATTGTTCGCGGTCAAATGGGTGCGCTTCGCCGGTTGCCTGAATTTCAACAAATTTGCCCGAACCCGAAACAACAAAGTTCGCGTCTGTTTCCGCAACGCAATCTTCTTCGTATTCCAAGTCCAAAATCAATTCGTTGTTCCACAAACCCGCCGAAACCGCCGCAACATAGTCGCGAATTGGATTTTCGGTTATGCGCCCATTTTCAATCAACCAGCGCACAGCCAAGGCAAGCGCCACAAAACCACCCGTAATTGACGCACAACGTGTTCCGCCGTCCGCCTGAATCACATCACAATCAATTGTAATTGTGTGTTTACCCAATGCCTCTAAATCAACCACACTGCGCAGACTGCGCCCAATTAAACGCGATATTTCTGCGGTACGATTGTCGCGCAACATCGCTTCGCGTGCTTTACGTGTACCATTGGCACGTGGCAACATTGAATATTCCGCCGTTACCCAGCCACCCGTTTTATTCTGCAATCTTTTCCACAATGGCTGATTTAGGTCAACCGATGCAGTGCATAAGACTGTTGTTCCCCCAACCTTTATCAGACATGACCCTTCGGCCCATTTATTGACTTTTGTTTCCATTGATACCGGACGCATTTGGTCGGGTTTACGCATTGACGGACGCATCATTTTTATTCCTTTTTATTTAATTGTACCCCCATTATATATGCCCCCCGCCCGATTGCAATTTTTTTTCAATTTGATTTTTCTTTTTTATGTTGGTATTCTTTACACCCTGAACAAAGGAAATTTATGTCAGTCAGAGCAAAACGCCTGTTTAAGCGGATTATAAGTTACGCTGGGCTTTTCTTTTTTGTACTTGCGGTTGCGATGCTGTGGTATCAACTGCGCAATTACAGTTTATATGACATCGCACACACGATGATGAATATTCCATTTATCAATTTGGTTATGGCATGTTGTGCATGTTTGGCGGGCTATTTTGCTCTTTCGTTGTACGACTTTTTGGCATTGAACTATGTGGGTGAGGCAAAAAAGGTCACGTGGTGGAAATGGATGTTGGCGGGGATGCTAGGGTTTGCAATAAGTAATAATGCTGGCAGTGCGGTTGTATCTGGTGGCGCGATTCGGTACCGTTTGTACACCCGTTGGCGTATTCGTGGTGGCGACATTGTAAAGATGCTGACTCTTTCGGGCATCACATACACTTTGGGTTGTGCCGCGATTGTTGTTATGGGTTATTTCTTAATACCCGCAGACTTTTTTGAGCAATCAACTGGCGCAAGCATTGGTATTCACACCTTATTCATTGGGTGTTTGACCGCGATTTTAGCATATTTCGCTGCAACCATCATTTTCCACAAGAAAAGCGTTAAAATAGGCAGTCTGGAATTCCAAATACCAACAACCAAAATGGCTGTATTACAGATGATTTTGGGCATTGTTGACGGTATGTTGGCCGGATTGGTGCTGTACGCGTGCCTTAAACCGTTCTGGGACATTCCGTTTGGTATGTATATCGGGCTGTTTATCATCGCCCAGAATACCGGTGTATTTACCCAGGTTCCAGGTGGAATCGGTGTATTTGAGAGCATATTCTTGATCGCTCTGCCGGATAATGTGGATAAAGCCGCGGTGTTTGGTGCATTGTTGGCATACCGTATAATTTACTATGTTTTGCCACTTATTGGCATTGGTGGGCTGTTTTTCATCTATGAACGTTGGTTGCGTGCGCACATTAAACGCATTTTGGCCGAAGCCAAAGAAAAAATGGATAATGTCAAAGATAAAATTGAACATATGCCCCGCCCGCACTTGCCCCATCGTCGCGAAAAAAAATAATTACCTTGAAAATTTGGTTTATATCGTGCTATGATAGCCTTTGTCGTATGATATAGGGTTAATAAAAGTGTATTTGTTATCACTATTTTCCGAAATCCGAATGACGCTGATGGTTATCGTGGCGCAATCCCTTGGCATGGGCATGGACGCCCCATGGGGACGGATTATCGTTGCGTACGACCCCCAAATAAAAGGATTACAAAATGTCAAAAAAGATATATGTGGACGCAGTCCACCCGGAAGAAACGCGCGTTGTTGTCGTGGATACGGCAACGAACCGGGTTTCTGATTTTGACGTTGAAACAACCACTAAACCCCAGATAAAAGGGAACATTTATCTGGCCAAGGTTATTCGCGTCGAACCTTCATTACAAGCGGCATTTGTTGACTATGGAACGGGCAAGAACGGGTTTTTACCTTTTTCTGAAATTCATCCCGATTACTATCAAATAACTGCCGAACAAAAAAAGAAACTGATTGAATTGGCACACGCCAACATTGTTGATGACGATGATGATCCAGACGATGAAAATGACGAAGTTGCCGAATATGATGATGCATCTGCGGGTGAAGACAACAAAGAATTCACCAAACGCGCACACGAGTTCAAGATTCAAGATGTTATAAAACCAAAGCAAATCTTGCTGGTCCAAGGGGTCAAAGAGGAACGTGGCCAAAAAGGCGCGTCAATGACGACATATCTGTCGTTGGCGGGTCGGTTCGCGGTTTTGATGCCTAATTCCCGCAAGCGTAACAGTTATGGCATTTCCAAAAAGATTTCAGACAAAGCGGAACGCGCCCGTTTGCGCGACATACTGCACGCGCTAAAAATACCACGTGGTATGACGGTTGTTTTACGCACCGCCGCAATGGATGCACGCGCCGAAGATATCGCCGCAGACTATGATTACCTTGTGAACTTGTGGAACGAAATTCGCAAGACCACACTGGAATCGGTTGCGCCGGTGACAATTCATACCGAAGATTCTCTTCTGCGTCGCGTCGTTCGTGATTTCTTGTCCGACAAAGAAGACATCTTGACAATCCAAGGTGATGAGGCATTTGATGCTGCAAAAAACTATTTCCAACAAATGTATGGTCGCGCACCACGTAAACAGTTGGTTAAATACAACGATCCCGCCGTTCCAATTATGGTCAAAGCAGGCGTTGAAAAACAACTGGAGGGGTTGCACGGTCCATACGTTGTGTTGCCGTCGGGCGGTTCGATCGTCATCAACCAGACCGAAGCAATGGTCACAATTGATGTAAACTCTTCCCGCGCGATAAAAGAAAAAGACATTGAACAAACCGCACTGAATACTAATTTGGAAGCCGCCGAAGAAATCGCATTGCAACTTCGTTTGCGCGATTTGGCGGGTATTGTCGCAATCGACTTTATCGACATGGAAGAAGAACGCAACAATCGCAAATTGGAAATGAAAATGCGCGAAGTTATGAAACGCGACCGCGCACGTACCCAGGTTGCAAAAATCAACGCTTTTGGTGTGCTGATGTTGTCGCGCCAACGCCTGCGCAGTAGTTTCATTGAATCATCGTACATTGCGTGTCCGCACTGTATGGGTGCTGGTGTTGTGCCGTCTATCCAGACCGCATCAATCATTATGTTCCGTCATTTACAGGAAAAACTGTTGGCGAAAGCAGCCCAGAAAATCATTATGACGGTTCCGACCGATGTGGCGATTTACCTGCTTAACAACAAGCGCGCCGAATTGGCAGATATGGAACGTGAATTCGAAACAGAAATCGTCATTGTTGGCGACGACAGTATGATGAATATTGATCAATATTCAATTCAACGTGTCGCCCCAGAACAAAACAAAACTGACGATTTGTTGGAAGCACACGCGCCATCAACGGACGCAAAAAAGAAAAACGCTCAACACGTGGATGCAAAAAAGACAACAATGAACGCACCACGTCGCAAGCGTAAGCAACAACAAAACAGAAAACAATCAATTTGGCAAAAATTGGTTGGATAAACAAAAACGCCGCCCAGATGGGCGGTGTTCTTTTTTATTGAACAGACGTGCAAAATCAAGTACATTGCAAGTATATGAAGCGTGAGTTGTTCGATTTTATAAATACCGACCTTCAATTCATTCGTGGGGTTGGTCCGGTACTGGCCGCGCGTTTTAACGACGTGCTGGGGGGACGACGCGTGTTGGACTTTCTGTTGCATATTCCCCACTCGGTACGCAATCGCGGAATTACCGAATGCGTTATGGACGCGACATATGGCGACACAATCACAATTCCATTATTGGTAAAATCACACAAGGCTGGCGGCACATTTGGACGTGGTCGTCGTCGCCCAACACAAATCACATGCGCCGACAAAACGGGTCAGTTGGTCGTTATTCAATTCTTTAATTCGACATATTTGGACTATTGGTTGAAAAAGTTGCCGATTGGCGCGTGGCGCATTGTCAGCGGCAAAATTGAAATGGTGGCGGGTCGCCCAACAATGAGCCACCCCGACTTTATCGAAGAAATGGAAAACGCGGACAAGATTCCAACCAACCAGGCAATTTACCCATCGGGCGAAGGTTTGACCCAGAAAACATTTGCGAACGTTCGCGACCAAATTTTTGTCGCATTGCCAGAAAAACTGAACGGTGTGGACGACCAAACGCGCGAATTCTTTGACGCGTTGCGCCGGGTGCATTTTCCCGAAAGTAATGACGACTTGGCACCAAACGCAACATATATTGCAAAATTGGCTTACTGGGAATTATTGGCACACCAATCGGCAATAGCAATCAGTCGCAAGCAACGTATGGACGAAAAAAATCGCCGCGTGGTACGACCAAAGAAATATGATTTATTACAAAAGTTCCGCGAAACGTTGCCATTTGAATTGACCGGCGCACAAAACCGCACAATCAATGAAATCTTTGCCGATATGGCGGCGGACACACCAATGATGCGCTTGGTCCAGGGGGACGTTGGTTCTGGAAAAACGATTGTTGCATTGGCGGCGGCGGTTAAAATGGCAGAAAGTGGCGCACAAACCGCCCTGCTTGCCCCCACCGACACTTTGGCGGTCCAGCATTTCGCAAAATTAAAGCCTATGTGCGACAAAATCGGAATCGTGTGTGATATTTTAACCGGTCGGGATAAAGGGGTCGCACGTCGTGAAAAATTGACCTCACTGCGTTCCGGACGTACGCGATTGGTTGTCGGAACACACGCATTATTTTCCACGGACGTTGAATATCGCGATTTGGGTTTGGTTATCATTGATGAACAGCACCGTTTCGGTGTCGCCCAACGCGAAGCGTTGCGGGCAAAGGGGAATAATCCCGATTTATTGGCACTGTCTGCGACACCAATTCCGCGCACACTGTCCATGACCATTTACGGCGATATGGACGTTTCAATTATAAATGAAAAGCCCGCGGGTCGATTGCCCATTAAAACAACAAAACTGCCGATGGCACGTGTGGGTGATTTGGTTGCGCATATCCGCCCACAGATTGAGTCTGGGGCAAAGGTATTCTGGGTTTGCCCATTGGTCGATGAATCCGAAGTGTCTGATATGACGGCGGTTCAAACACGATTTGATGCGCTGAAACGCGTATTCACAAATGTCGGTCTGGTTCATGGTCAAATGGATAAAAAATCGCGCGACGCGGTAATGCAACAGTTTGCCGATGATAGTTCGGGTATGAATATTCTGGTCGCAACCACTGTGATTGAGGTTGGAATTGACGTTCCGCGCGCCACAATCATTGTAATTGAAAATGCAGAACGGTTTGGGTTGGCCGCCCTGCACCAACTGCGTGGGCGCGTTGGACGTGGCAATTCACAATCTTTCTGTGTGCTGATATATGGCGACAATGTATCGCCCGACGGATTAAAACGTTTAAATGTATTGTGTGAAACCGATGACGGTTTTGCAATTGCCGAACAAGATTTAATGATGCGTGGTGTTGGTGAACTGTTGGGCACAAAACAGTCGGGTTGGATACAATATCATTTTGTGGACTATCGCGAACATCGCGATTTGTTCCGCTTGGCGTCAAACGCGGCACGCGACGGCGAACCCGATACGTGGACACGCGATTTAATGTATATATTTGACTGTGGGGTGAACGTTGGTGCGTAAAATTATTGCGATTTTTACTGCTCTCTTTATCGCGATTCCAGCAAACGCAGCATCGCTTATAAATGATACCCAGGTGGAAAAGTTGCTTGCCGAACTTATATCACCATTGGCAACTGCGGCGGACATTCCAGACGGTCGTCTGCGCATACATATTGTAAACGATGACGATTTTAACGCCTTTGTAATGGGTGGTGATGACGTTTATGTTTATACTGGGCTACTGACCCAAATTAAAACGCCCACCGCGCTCCAGGCCGTTATTGCGCACGAATTGGGTCATACGATTGGTGGGCACATGGCACAAATGTCGGCACGTATGGAAAGTGAGATGAAACGCGCCGTAATGATTCAGGCACTGGGCATTGGGCTTATGGTCGCGGGTGGCAACCCGAGTTTAGGCGCGGGTGTTTTGGCGGGTGCCGGTGGCGTTGCCCAGCAATCTATGTTGGCCTTTTCACGTGACGAAGAACGAATTGCCGACGATATGGGTGTTGATTTAATGGCGCGCGCGGAATTGGATCCAAACGCATTTACCGTTGTGTTTGAGCAAATGCGTGAAATGTCCGACGCAATTGAATCGCGCGTAAATCCAAACCGCATAAATCACCCGTTGACCGCGGAACGCCTTAAAAACGTGCGTGAAAAAATTGATAAAACAAAAATCGCGAAACAGGACAAAAAAGCAATAGCAAAACAAACCGAAAAATATGAACTGGTACGGGCAAAGTTGATTGGGTATTTGGACACATCGGCACGTGTTTTAACATTGTACCCATATGCCGATAAATCGGACCCCGCAATTTATGCGCGCGCAATTGCGAATATGCGCACCGGCAATCTGGACGCGGCACGTATGGGCACAGAAACACTGATATCGCGCAACCCAAACGACCCCTATTTCTATGAATTACTGGGAGATATTGAATTTCAATTTGGACATTATGACGACAGTGTTATCGCATATGAGAAATCATTGGAACTTTTACCCGATGCGCCACAAATTCAGACGGCATTGGCACTGGTGTTAAACGAACGCAATAAACCGGGTGATAAAGAACGTGCCGCCGAATTGACCCGTACCGCAATTTTGCGCGAACCAACCCCATTGGCATATTGGGTATTGTCGCAAACGTTTGAGGCGAATGATGGTCGCGCCGATTGGGCAATGGCGGAATACTATAACCTGAACAATGACGAAAAGAATGCGAAAACATATGCGAAACGCGCACGTAAAAAATTGAAATCAAATACCCCCGAATACATCAAATCTGGTGATATTCTGGATAAAAAATGGAGTGAGAAATGACCACACAACACGAACAAGATGTTATCACTGTCTTGGAACACATAAAAAAATATCCGTATGGATATATGGGCGCGTTGACTCACCTGAAAAAGCCCAATGTAGTTGAAGAATTGAAAACGATTGGCGTATTAAGAAACGGTCACGCCCAGGGTGAACAAACATATGCCCTTACCCCCATTTGGTCGTTCCTATATCGCCAATGTTTTACACAATAATAAAAGCAGATAAAAAAGGAGACCCCATGAAAAAAGGAACAATCGCAACATTAGCAACCGCGGGTGTAGTTGCCGGCACAATCGGAATAAGCGGTATCAACGCATCAAATGATTTACCAACCGTATATTTTACGCGCGATATTTCGCCAGCGGGTTTGGTGCGCGCATATACCGCATTAAATTGGTCTCCAAATGGCAAAGTCGGTATTAAAATGAGTACTGGTGAATCTGCGAAAACAAATTATCTGCGTCCAGAGTTGATAAAAGATTTGGTGGGTATTGTTGACGGAACAATCGTTGAATGCAATACCGCGTATGGTGGCAACCGCAGTGATTCTAAATCGCATTGGGCGGCAATACGCAAACGTGGTTTTTTGGACGTTGCGCCGGTTGACATTATGGACGAAGAAGGTTACATGACACTTACCGTAAATGGTGGAAACATTCTGACAGAAAACTATGTCGGGACACATTTTGCAAACTATCCGTCATATATTGTCCTGTCGCATTTCAAGGGGCATCAAATGGCGGGCTTTGGCGGTGCATTGAAAAACATATCTATTGGTTTTGCCTCCAGCATGGGCAAAAAATGGATTCACAGTGGTGGCACTTCCAAAGAGTCCATGTGGGGTGGCGAACAAACCGCATTTTTAGAAGCAATGGCAGATGCGTCTAAGGCAGTGACCGATTATGTTGGACACGACAATATGGTTTATATCAATGTACTAAACAGAATCAGTATTGATTGCGACTGTAATGGCGACCCCGCAGAACCTGATATTCACGACATTGGTATTTTGGTGTCACGCGACCCAGTTGCAATCGATCAAGCAGGCATAGATATGGTTTCTGTTGCCGATGGAAATGCGGCGCTGATGAAACGTATTGCGGAACAAAACGGTCTGCACATACTGGAAGCCGCCGAAAAAATCGGTGTCGGCTCCCGTAAATATAAATTGGTTGATTTGGATAAATAATAAAATAAAAACCGCCGAATTTGGCGGTTTTATATTTCGTGTTCATCAAAGTCCTGTGGAATATTCATTGCCGCATTTATTTCAGACAATGTTTCAACACGCTGAATCCCCTGGGTCATAATCTGTATCTTGGTTTTGATTTTGCGGTCAAAGCCCGTGAGCCATAAAAACTTTTTAATATAACGCGCATTTATACACAATTCTAAACCATCTGTTTCTGGGTTACGCAATACGACAACTTCTTTATTTTGCCACGCTTCAATATCTGCGGCAAAAATCTGAAGAGCATTTGTAATATCATCCAAATTGATATCCAGATTCCATTCTGTTTTCAATTCGATGGCATTTCTCCATTTATCCGTTTTCATTGGTATTGGCGATGGTGTCAAATTCGCAAACTTGCATAAAGATTTCAGATATACCATATTGAACAACAATGTTTTACGGTTACCCGCCAATTTAATTGAATTTGGGTGTTCTTTGGCAAACTCTTCCACGCTTGCTCGTAAGAAATCGGGTTCTACCCTTTCGCCTACATAATGAGCCAATTGATCCATAGTTTTCCATTTAAGTCGTTCTTGGCTTGGGATAGTCTTGTCCATATCTGGTGTTACATATCTGCCATTTGGCTTGTCTTTTGCTTCAAATCCCGCTGTTGTAAAAAACTCTTCAACAAAATCTTTATGCAATTTAAGGTTTGGAACCTGCCCAATTACCGTAAATTTTGTAGTGCCGTCGGGTTTTATTGCTTTACGCAATTTTGCACTGGGATTCAGATACATGTCACAACCGTATTTATTTTTGTATGAATCTGCGGTTTCGTACCATCTTATTTCTTTTGGTTTTTTTTCACCATTATAAATACGTTCCAAGGCAAGATAAACCTGCCATGGGCGCACACCTATACACCTTAACACCAACTGTCTTGCGTCAAGATATATGTATTTTGATAATAATTTTGTTTTTGTTTCCCACCAATCTTTATAATTTGGATCGGCAAAACGCGCATCATATTTTGCAAGTTGGCTTTGTGTTAAACACAAATACACTTTACCAGTATCACCATCAATTTTATGTTTTGCGCCTAGCTTTTGTCCTAATTTCAATGCTTCGGGTTTGGTTATATCCAAACAACGTGCGACTTGATCAATATCCATATCGCGCTTTGTTTTTCTGGTAAGTTCCATAAAACCACATTTTTTCACAAATTCATCGTAATATTCATCAATCAAAAAGAATGCCCGGCGATTGTTTTTGGTAAGCCGTACATGGATTGCATCCGGCATTGTTGTTTCTTTCAGTTCCCGCATTTTGTTTACCATTTCAGCCTGAAAAACATAGGTGACGGTTTTCGGGTCAAACAATTTTCGCGACAAATACTGTGCGCTTATATCATGCAATTCATCGGCATACGGTATAAAGCCCGGTGCCCAGAAAGATTCATCACGTTGCCATTTCTTATACAACGCATTCAGTTTGCTAAGCAGGCTTGCATCCGTTATCACATCATAAACACGCTTTGGTTTGTCCAAACCTTTTGCTGTTGGTCGTGGTGCTTCATTTTGTTCTTCGGGCTTTACAACAAATTCACCAGCAATATCGCGGTATAACACTTGGCCTGCGATAAAAGCATTTTTTAATGAATCTTCCAGACTTTCGCCCGGGCGTGACGGGAACACCGTATCCAAAACATAGGCAAATTTGCCTGGATTTGTTTCATCAATTCTTAATACACGACCACCCGATTGTTCTATTTTCACCGGTGAACAAGACGGATAGTTTATACATAATTCAACAGACGGGTCGTCCAACCCTTCGGTCAGGGTATTTACCTGACATACAACCTGATATTTTTTATCTAAAAACGCATCTACACGTTTCTTGAAATCTTTTTGTTTGCTGTGAACACAAATCGCGACATCCGCCCCCGCCAATTTGTTTATCTCTGCTGTCTGGGCTTCGGCGATTTCACAACTTGGACAATTTACAATGGCGCGCATATCACGAAAACGCCGATCACCATCGCCACTTTCCACATACAATTGAGCAATTTCATCAATCAGTGTTGTCTTGATATTTTTGTTGATTTTATCATAGTCCAAATCGGCATCCGCCCCACGTGCCATTGATGCCTTTACAATGTCGAAAAACTTACTTGGACGATATAAAATGTTTTTAACTGGACATAAAAGCCCATATTTAACGCAATCAGAAATACTTAACGAATACAATTCGTGCGTCAGCAAATCACCCAACGCATGTTCTTCGGAAAAAGTCGGGGTTGCAGTAAAACCAATCACCGGTGTATTTTCCGCAATATCGGCTATTGTCTTTGCCGTATGTTCCCCCAGGGCATGATGTGCTTCGTCCGCAATAAGCAAGCCGATATCTTGATTTTCTTCATTTAACTTGTTAAATAATTTTCGGGCCGAATGATATGTTGAAATAATAATATCTGACGAAATATCTTTGTCATTGGTGTAATACAAACTGGCCGAAACGTTTCCAAATTGTTTAAGTTTATCCAACGTCTGCCACAACAACGCCACACGTGGCACTAATATAACAACCTTTGATTTAGTTTCGCATTTATCCACAAACGCGCGCGCAATCAGCGAAAACATAACCGTTTTACCAAACGCGGTTGGCAGGCGCAAATAGCCGTCCGATATTTCAATTAAATCTTTATCCGCCATCGCAACCAGCGCATCGCGCTGTTTATCACGCAGAACATTTTTATTGTTCAGAATGGTCGCCAACGCTTTGTGCAGCGTTTCTGATTTTGCGGTTTTTTCTTCGTTCATTTTCGGTGGACTTGGTTATATTCCCTTTAAGAGGTTATTATACCACATTTTGCCACAAAATCATATAAAAAAACCGCCTAAACGGGCGGTGATTTTAACGTGTAAAGCCAGATAAAAATCTAACTATCTTTCTTTCGTTGGTACTATAGATTTTTTCACGTGTGTTATACGTGTGCTCAACCGCATTATACAGTTTTTCTAAATCGCCATAAGTAAATTTGTTTGTTCTGTTTTGCAACCCTATATTCAACACAAATTCATACGCGCCATTTACATTGACTTTTCTGATAGCAAACACCCGTCTGCCACTTTTTGCCTTTACGATGTACTTTACAAAGCCATAAGGTGTTTCTGGCAAACAACTAAACAAGTTGTCTTTCTTGATAATTTTACTGTTCTTGTCTGCGATAATCTTTTGCATCGCATCGGTTGCAGATGTTCTAAACTCTGCTGAACCTATTTTTTCTGCTGCTGTTTGTACCATAGTCGCCCCTTTTATATGACACAACCATCATAACACCACAAAAAACATCGTCAATATATTTATTTTTGAGAATCTGGACACACCGAATAAATAAAAATATCGCCACTTTGGGCGATATTTTTATTTAATATGATTTTTTTGACTCATAATATTTTTATCAAGCAATCGCTTTTGTTTTGCAAATTCATCTTCTGCTTTAGTTTCTTTTTTGTCATTTATTTTGTGTTTCAACGACACACTTCCGACCAACGTACAATAGCCCAACAAAATCAATGCTACAACAAACATAGCATTTGATTTGTCTTTATCCATAGGTACCGTACATTGCAATGCCAGAAACGCTGCACCACACAGGCCCAAAATTACATGGTGGAAATCCGTTAAAGATTCTACAAATTTTTCTTTTTTATTTTTATCCATAATACAACCTCTTGTTGTTGACGGCAATCATTATAGACAAAACCATATTATTGTCAAGAAATTTATCAAAGATAAGATGGGCGACCTTTCCTCGATACGCAATAATAAAAATCTGGTCACACCAGATAAATAAAAAACCGCACCGTTTGGTGCGTTTTTTATTTATGGGGCGGGTGACCAGATTCGAACTGGCGACACCTGGTACCACAAACCAGTGCTCTAACCAACTGAGCTACACCCGCCATAACCCGTGTGGGATAATCCCACTTGACTTTTAATGGTGGAGCTGATCGGACTCGAACCGACGACCCCTTGCATGCCATGCAAGTGCTCTACCAACTGAGCTACAACCCCATGCAGCGTGATATTCTATATTTCTTCTTGCTAAATGTCAATTTATTTTGCTAATCTTGAAAAATACAAGGAGTATTATCATGGATTACAACGCTTTAAAGGCCGAAGTTGAACAAAAAACGGCTCAAACAATCGAAGTTTTACGTAATGAATATGCGGGTTTGCGCACCGGACGTGCGTCAATTCACTTGCTTGACGGTGTACGCGTGCCGGCGTATGGTTCCGATATGCCAATTTCACAACTTGCAACCGTTTCAACACCCGACAACCAATCACTTTCTGTAACGGTGTGGGACATCAACAATGCCGGCGTTGTAGAAAAGGCTATTCGTGATTCTGGATTGGGCTTAAACCCGATGACTGCGGGCGGTGTAATTCGATTGAACCTGCCCCCACTTACCGAAGAACGCCGCAAAGAATTGACACGCGTTTCGGGCAAATATGCCGAAGAAGCCAAGATTTCTATCCGCAATATTCGACAAGATGCGATGGGCAAAATCAAACGCGCCGTTACCGATAAAGAAATTTCCGAAGATGACCAGCGTAAATACGAAGACGACATCCAAAAAGTCTTTGACGCGCGTACATCTGAGGTTGACGCAATTGCAAAACAAAAGGAAGCCGATATTATGTCGGTATAACCAATGCCTAATCGCGAATTTCTGAAAAATAACCCAACAAAAGAAGAATCTATGTTAAAACTGTTCAAGAAAAAAGAAAAAACAATCGCACCAAATGCGGTGCCAAAACATATTGCGTTTATTTGCGATGGAAATCGTCGCTGGGCCGAAGCGCGCGGTTTGCCACCACTTATGGGGCACAAGGCCGGTATCGCTAATTTTGAAAACTTGGTCGATTGGTATTTCAAGCGCGGTGTGACAACAATCACGTTCTTTATTTTCTCTACTGAAAACTGGAATCGGTCAAAAGAAGAAGTCGATTTCTTGATGGACTTGTTCTATACCGAACTGAAAAAGAACAAGAAAAACGCATTGGAAAAAAATCTGCGCTATCGCGTGATTGGGTCACGTGACAGATTGCCCAAGAAATTGGCAAAAATGTGCGATGAACTGGAAGAATCATCGGCGGAAAACACTGGTGGAACGGTTGCGTTTGCGTTGAACTATGGCGGAATTGACGAAATTGTTGATGCCGTAAATGCCGCAATTGCCGCGGGCAAGCCGGTCACACGCGAAACGTTTGAAACATTTATGGATACGGGCGATTTGTTGCCGGTTGATTTAATGGTTCGCACCAGCAACGAAATCCGTATTTCTAATTTCTTGCTGTGGAAATTGGCGTATGCCGAATTGATGTTTGTGCCAGAACACTGGCCGGAATTGGTAAAATCACCAAAGATTTGGCAACGCACTTTGGACGAATTTGCGCGCCGTAATCGCCGCTTTGGTGGTGGTAAAAAAGCCGACTATTCTGGAAAAAAGAAAAAATAAACGGGGGAAAAATGTCAAACACATTAAAACGTATTATTGGTGGTGCAATACTGGCGGTGATTGTCGTTATCGTTGCATTGTTGGAACATTGGGGCATTCACGCGGTACGCTGGATTGCGGTAATTGCCGCGTTGGGTATGATTACTGAAATGATTTTGGCAATCAAACGCGCAGACGCCAAAATTAAATCTGGTCGCAATCTGTTTGTGTTTTTGGGATTCTTGGCTTGGTTGATTGTCGTGCTCTTTTCGGCATATTATGTTGGCGCACGGCCATGGATGATGTTGCTGTTGCTTATGATTATATGCTGTGCAGATATTGGCGCGTGGTTTTTCGGGAAAATTCTGGGCGGTGATAAAATGTGGGAACGCCTGTCGCCACATAAAACTTGGTCGGGCCAAATTGCCGGTATAATTTGCGGAACGGCCGCATCCATTATGTACGGAATGTTGGGCACCGATACATTTTTACCCCAGTTATTGTGGATTGGTATAAGTGTTTCGTTATTATCACAATATGGCGACTTAACAGCCAGTTGGATAAAACGCCGTTTGGGATTAAAAGATTTTGGCAATATAATTCCGGGTCATGGCGGTTTCTTGGATCGCTTTGACGGTTGGATTTACGCGTTGCCGGTTGTTTGGTTTATCTTGATGCATTAATGGGGGGATAAAAGCATGCATGTTATTTGGACAATTGTTGCGCTGTTGATTGTACTGGGGGTCGTGGTATTCATTCACGAACTGGGGCATTTTTTGGCGGCGCGTTGGGCGGGTGTTCGGGTCAATACCTTTTCAATTGGTTTTGGTCCGGCAATTGTCAAATGGCATGATAAACGTGGCACACAATGGCAATTGGCATGCGTGCCATTGGGGGGATATGTTTCCATTTATGGTCAAGAAGACATGTTCGACCGTAAAAAATACAATGCCTTGTCCCGCGAAAAAAAGCGCGGTCATTATTTGTCGGTAAAACCATGGAAACAATTTATTATTATTGCCGCCGGTGTCACAATGAACTTCTTGCTGGCGTGGGCGATTTATTCGGCGACATTTATGTTTCATCCACGCGAAGTACAATTACCCGTAATTGGTCAGGTTATCCGTGACAGTGTCGCGTTCAAAGCGGGCATTAAACCCGGCGACACCGTATTGCGTATTGATAACAGCAATATTACAAACTGGGGCGAACTGATTATCGCAAAAGAATTGGCGTCGACACGAGAAGCAAATGTTTTGGTCGTGCGTGATGAAAACATTGTTCGTGTAAAGTTAGCACCGGCGGAACGTTGGGGACTGGTTGCCGATGGCAGCAAAACCGAATTACGTAAAAAGGGATTCTTTGGCGCGATTTATTCCGGCGCACGTGAAACATATTACCAATCAAAAACATTGCTGACGGTGTTAAAGCAAATGGTGTTGGGCGAACGTTCAACAAAACAGTTGGGTTCGTTTATCACAATTGCCCAGGTTTCCGGCAACGCGATGGCGGCGGGATTCTTTGCGCTGTTATCCATCATCGCGCTGTTGTCCGTGAATTTGGCGATTATCAACCTTTTACCATTACCGGTGTTGGACGGTGGCTATTTGTTGATTTTGATTATAGAGGCGATTATCGGTCGCAAACTTGGTGGTAAGGGGATGGAATGGGCAATTATGTTTGGCTGGGTGCTGATATTGTCATTGTTCTTGCTGACCATGTGGAACGACCTGGCGCGCGTGTTTGGGTTGATGTAGTATGAAGAAATTGTTGTTGGCTTTATTTGTTGTGCTGGTGCCGAATGTTATAAATGCGGCAACGGTCGCACGTGTTGATGTGAACGGCAACAAACGTATGGACGCGGAATCGGTACGTATTTTGGCGGGTGTTAAACTGGGCGAAAACATAACGACTACGCGCACAAATCAAATTGCAAAACAATTACAAGAAAGTGGCTATTTCGGTCGCGTTGATGTGCAAATGTCGGGCAACGTACTGAAAATCAACGTTTCTGAATCACCCATTGTAAATATGGTCACGATTGAGGGTAATGATGAAGTTTCCACTGATGACCTGAAAAAAGAAATTCGGTTAAAGGAACGCGCGTCATATGATGAATCAACCATTGGTGCCGATGTCCAGCGCATGCTTACCATATACCAGCGCAAAGGCTTTTTCGGAACCAAGATTGACCCGAAAAAAATTGAACTGTCGGACAATCGCGTTAATGTTGTTTATGAAATAAGCGAAGGTCACCCGACATACATTACCGATATTGAGTTTAAGGGGAACAAGGTTTTCAGCGACCGCACATTACGTGGTCAAATTTTATCCCGCGAACACGCATGGTGGCGTTTCCTTACGCAATTTGACGTATTTGACGAAGACCGTATACAATATGACGGACAGTTGCTGCGCCAGTTTTATGCCGACAATGGCTATGCGGACTTTATGGTAAAAAATATCAACGGCACATTTACACCCGACCGCGAATACTATTCCGTCACATTTGATGTGGACGAAGGGGAAAAATACGAATTCGGCGATGTAAAAATAGACAATCCATTCCCAGACGTTCCCGACCGCGAATTGAAACGCGCACTGAAAACAAAATCGGGTTCGACATATAACGCATCAGAAATTGAATCTTCGGTATCTGCACTGCGTGGTGTGGTTGCCGATTATGGTTATGCGTTCATAAATGTTGAACCGGTACCCAAGAAAAACAACACCGACCATACCATTGATTTGGTGTACCAGATTCAGAAAACAAATCGTATTTATCTGAACTCTATTAACATTTTGGGAAATGTGCGCACATTTGATTCTGTGATTGAACAGTTATTGCCAATGCGCGAAGGTGACCCATTTTCATTACAAACCATTGAAGAAGGTCGCCAAAGCCTTATGCGCACCCGCTATTTCAAAGACGTCCAAATGGTACCCAGTCGTATTGCAGACGCAAATATGATGAACCTGGACATTCGGGTCGAAGAACAGCCGACCGGCGAATTGTCGGGCGGGTTTGGTTGGTCAAATATAAATGGTTTTATGGTTGACTTGGGTATCACCGAAAGCAACTTTATGGGGCGTGGCCAAATTGTACAATTGCGTGGTTCAATCGCACAATATCAAAAGCAGGCATTGTTCAGTTTCACCGAACCATTCCTTTTTGGTCGCCAGTTGTCCGCCGGTTTTGATATTTCATATACGAAATATGACTATTCATCACTCGGTTCATATGGATATGACCGCGACTCACTTACCGTATCGGGTCGTTTGGGTTGGAAATTGACGGATCATTGGTCACAAACAGTGCGCCTGTCTGCTTCATTTGACCAAAACTATGATTTACAATCGGGCGGTTGGAGTGACGCAAACTTGTACACACTGGGGACGAATTTCAAGTATTACAACTTGAACACAAATTTCCAACAAAATACTCATACGGGTATTGTGGGTAATTTGGGTATTGCATATACGGGCTTTGGCGGAACCGAAACATATATGCGTTATTCTGGCGACATTACCGCAATGGTAAAGTTCTTGGACGACCGTTGGCAATTACGGACATCTATGGATTTTGGGTATCTGCAACCATTGGGCGATGATTATATTTCACGTGTATACCGCTATTTCCTGGGCGGTGAAAGTTTGCGTGGCTTTGATATTGCCGGCGTTGGTTCACGTAATTGGTATTATCGTTCGTATGCGTTGGGGGGCTTGTGGAAAGTCAATGGTTCAACACAATTAAACTTCCCAATATTTATCCCCGATGAATATCAAGTAAAAGGTTTCGTATTCACCGACTATGGCGTTTTGGGCAAACCACCTGCACGCGAAGATTATTATCCACAAGACAAACGTGGCGATTCCAATTATCATAATTTGATAGATTCTGATTGGCGCACATCAGCAGGGTTCGGTATTTATTGGAATACACCAATGGGTCCTATGAATTTCAGTTGGGGTTGGCCATTAAAAATGAACAAATACGACCGCGAACGCAGATTCTTGCTGTCATTTGAAACCCAGTTCTAAAAATAAAACCGCCGAAATGGCGGTTTTAATAATGTTTATCGGTCTTTGCCCGGATTTTTAAGATTCATCATATCTTGCAAATCTGCCTTTAACCTTTCAATTTCAGCAAGGTCCGCTTCTATTTGTTTTTTATTCGCCTTAATCGCACCTTCGTAAAAACGGATATCCATTTCGTCTTCATTTTTATCGGTCCATTGCGCATCTTCCAGATGTTTAGCTGTGGCAGCACGGTCTTTTTCGTAACCTTCATTTTCACGACGCAATTTATCTATGTTTTTTTGTAACTTGTTTATTTGCGCATGGATATTCTCTATACCACCATCGTAAATTTCCAGTTGTCCTTTCATAAATTCACCCCTATTTCCAGAATATAAGGCTATTATATCATAAAAACAACGTAAAAACAAACCGCCCGATTGGGCGGTGTTGAATTTTAGAATCCGAAAACCATACGCTGTTTTGATTGACGTTTCTTTTCGTTGCGAACGGCTTCTTCTTTTAAACGTTTGCGTTTTGTTGTTGGTTTTTCATAACGCTGACGTTCTTTCATTTCGCGGTACAGACCTTCTTTTTGTGATTTACGTTTTGCAACGCGCAATGCCTGTTCTACGTTATTGTCGCGAACCAGAACTTTTACCATATATGATTCACCCCCTTTGGCGAACTTGTATTTCTATATAATGTTTTGGTGGAGCTGATCGGACTCGAACCGACGACCCCCTGCTTGCAAAGCAGGTGCTCTACCAACTGAGCTACAACCCCAAAACTTTGCTTTTATGGTTTTGTTCCCGTTGGCGACGATCCCTGCGTTGCAAAGCAACCCGCCCTCTACCAACTGAGCTACAACCCCAAAACTCTTTGAAAGCCCCCATATCTTATATTGAAATCGGGAAAATGTCAAATATTTTGTACACTTGATTTTGTAAAGCTTGTGGGCTATGATTTCTGGGTCTTAAGACAAAGGGTATATATGATAACGCTGTTTTTATTTGCATGCGTGTGGGTTTGTACTGCCAAAGGTTTCCGGCTGTCTGGACCCATGACCTATGTATTTTTTGCGTTTTTGATACTGACGGCAATATTCCGTATTGATGCGGTGTATTTATTGCCGATTGCCGCTATTTACGCACTTTTCGCGGTTTGGGCGGTGTTTTTACCATGGCCCGAATACATCTCTGAAAAACCACGCAGTGAAATAAAACGCTGGTGGAAACATCCACGCGAATTGTTTGGGTTCCGCATTATACAGGCACTGTTCTATCTTGTACCACTGGACGTGCTTTCTTGGTTGGGCGGGAAAACATTGGAAACCGTTGGCCCTATGATTAAAAAACGTCAGCATACAATGATCAAAAATCTGGAAATGACGATGCCCGAATACGCAAATGCCGAATTTGCACGACGCGTTTGGAACAACTGGGGGCGCACTTTTGTTGAAGGGTTAAAATTTTCAACCTACATAACTAAAATGAGCAAGTATATCCAGTTCCAAAATAAAAACCTGTTATATGCGCGCCCACAATTTTTATTGGCAATGCCACATTTTGGTTATATGGGTTTGTTGTCCACATCGTTCTTGAACAGTGGTTTGACAATCGGCGTCACATATAAACAGGCACGAAACCCACTGACCAACAACATTGTTTTGTCAAACTATGGCGAAAAAATGGTTCCAGAAACGCACTTTTTACCGGTTGGCAACGCAATACCAATGGTACGCGCATTACGTAACGGTGAAATATTGAATATCAATTCAGACCAACGTTTTCGTGGCGCACCATATATTGATTTTATGGGGGTGCCGGCACGCACATCAACGGGTTTGGCACAACTGGCAATTAAGTTCAACCTGCCCGTTTTAATAGCACATGTTGAACGCACACATGGCGCGCACCATAAAATCGTATTCGATGAGTTTTTGGAAATTCCACAATCTGGTGATACAGAAGCAGACGAAATAAATGGTATGAAGATTGTAAATGAAGCAATGGCCTGCATAATTCGTGCAAAACCCGATGAATATTTGTGGATGCATAAACGTTGGAGTTAAACAAAAGTGAAAAACTATGTCAAAACTGAAAGAAAAAATTAAATTGATTTTGTTTGGCAATAAAAATGATGCAGAAGAAGGCCGTGTAAAGTGGTCGTTGTACTGGCGCGTCTGGCGTGAAATTGGACTGCCACAATTAAAGTGGTTGATTGCCGGTATTATCGCAACGGTTCTTGCCGCATCGGCCGAGGCTTACACAATTACCCTGGTACAACAAGTTGTCGATAAAGCATTTATCGAAAAATCAATGGCGGCAATTTATTTCTTGGGCGTACAAATAATCATCGCATACGGGTTAAAGGGCGCATTTACATATTCCAAGGCTTTGATTATGTCCAAAGGCGGTTTGTTGGCGTATGCGCGCCTGCAAAAGCGTATTTATAATCATATGGTTCATATGAACCTTGCGCGGTTTTATGGTGATGGGTTTGGAAAAAATCTGAATTATTTTTCGGTCCAGGCTGGTGCAGTATTATCATTGGTCACAACTGCGGTTGTCCAATTTATACAAAATGTTGCTACACTGATTATGACATTGGCCTTGATGGTGTACTATGCACCACAAATGTGTGTCGTGTTATTGTTCTTGGTGCCGGCATTATTGTTACCAATGGTGTTTATTATGCGCCGTAAACGTAAACTTTCGCGCCGCGGATTCAAGATTGCAAATGATGTATCTCAGTGTTTGAACCAAACGTTGCGCGGAATTAAAACCATTCAATCTTTTGCAACAGAAGAACGTGAACAGAAAAATTTTGCGCACGTTTTGGAACAATCAAACATCAACGCGTATAAGGGTACCCAGGCCAGCGCGCTGCGTTCACCACTGATGGAATTTATGATTTCAATTGGTTTATGTATCGCAATGATTATGGGTGGTCACTTTATTACCAGTGGTGCGATTACGACCGGTGATTTCACAGCGTTCTTGTTGGCATTGACGGCGGCATACAAACCAGCGAAAAGTATTACTGGCACTGGTGAATCAATGCAACACGGTATTTTGGCGGCCGAAGTATTATTTGATTTCTTGGACAGCAAGCCCGACATTGTTGATACACCAGATGCCAAAGCATTAACGGCGAAAAATCTGTCGGTTGATTTTGATGATGTGTCATTCGAATATGTCGCGGGCGAACCCGTTTTACGTAATGTTTCGTTCCATGTACCGGCGGGAACGGTGTGTGCGTTTGTTGGTGAATCGGGTGGTGGTAAAACGACTATGTTTAATTTGATTCAGCGTTTTTACGAACCACAATTTGGTAAAATTACAATCAATCGCACCAACATAAACAGGTTCACACTAAAATCATTGCGTGAAAATATTTCAGAAGTTTCCCAAGATGTGTTTCTGTTTAACGACACGATTGAGGCAAACATTAAATACGCACGGCCAGATGCAACTCATGACGAAGTTGTTGCGGCGGCACGCGCGGCAAACGCACATGATTTTATTATGGAATTTCCAAACGGATATGATTCCCCTGTTGGTGAAGCGGGTGGATTATTATCTGGGGGACAAAAACAACGTATCGCGATTGCACGTGCAATATTGAAAGATGCACCAATCTTGCTGCTGGACGAAGCAACGTCTGCACTGGATACGCAAAGCGAAAAGTTGATTCAGGCCGCACTGAAAGACTTGATGGTCGGGCGTACAACATTTGTTATTGCGCACCGTCTGTCAACTATTTTGGATGCGGATATGATTTGTGTTGTTAAAAACGGACAAATCATTGAACAGGGTACCGACACAGAATTGTGTGAATTGGGGGGCGAATACAAGCGTCTGCGTGATATCCAATTTAAAACAAAAACTAAAAAAGGTACAAAATGACAAAAACAAGTATGGATAAAGCTAATTCGGTTATAAAAACTTTTACAGATAGTTTTATAGAAATCGAACCAAAATTAAATAAGAATCAATTGAAATTATCAGCAACTGCTGATGATTTGGGCATGGGTTCATTGGATTGGATGGACGTTATTGTTCAATTGGAAAGAAATTTTTACATACAATTGGCTAATATTTCTGGGCTTATTGGTGATTGCACAGTTGAAAAATTGTTGCGCACATGCACACAAAAATTGATTGCCCAGAAACGTTTAACACCAATCGAAGAAAACGTGGTTTTGGAAAGATATAAAAAATTACAAACCGTGTTGAAAGATATTGAAGCGGCCGCACCTATCAAAGTTGCCACTGCGCAGGCCAAGGTTCATACAAAATAAAGGTTAAGGTGTAAAAATGCGGCGTCGTGTATCATATAAAAAACTAAAATGGAGTCCGTTGTCAGTTGCGAAAACATTTGAAAATGTTTTTGCTTCTGTATACGACATTCGGCCATCAACACTTGATTTGTACAACACCACACCATCACAAATCGGTATGGATTCATGGGATGCGCTTGAGGCGATAATTACATTGCAAAACAAATTTGCAATAAGATTTCCAGATTCAATAGAAGTTGCATTGATCAATCGACCGATTATCAACATCTTGAATGCGTGTGCACATCAATTAACAAAAGACAAACGTTTAACACAATACGAAGAAACGCTTGTTAACACGCAATACAAGCACTTGGCTGGTGTACAATCGTTGCAAACCAAAACAAGATAAAAAACGGGGCGTTTGCCCCGCTTTTTATTTAACCGTCAATTCTTTGCCATGGGTATCAACAACAACGGTACCACCGTCCGTTACCGTCCCCGACAAAATTAAATCAGCAATTTTATCTTCAACCGCCGACATAATAAGGCGTTTTAATGGTCGCGCGCCGAATACAGAATCATATCCGTTTTCCGCCAACCATTTAATTGCGTTATCACTGACGTCCAATGTTATGCGGCGTTCAGCTAAACGCTTTTCCAAATTGCGAATTTGGATTTTAACGATGTTTGCCATAACGTCACGTCCCAGCGCATTAAAGAACACGATTTCATCAACACGATTTATAAATTCTGGACGGAAGTTTTTACGTACCGCATCCATATCTGGCAAATTACTTGTCATTATAATAATCGTGTTTGTAAAGTTCACAACGTGCCCTTGGCCATCGGTAAGTCTGCCATCGTCCAAGACTTGTAAAAACACATTGAATACGTCCGGGTGCGCCTTTTCAATTTCATCGAACAGCAACACCTGGTATGGACGGCGGCGAACACTTTCGGTCAAAACACCACCCGCGTCATAGCCGACATATCCCGGGGGTGCACCGATTAAACGCGCAACAGAATGTGGTTCCATAAATTCACTCATATCAATACGCGTCATCGCGGTATCGTCATTAAACAGATATTCTGCCAATGCTTTTGCAACTTCGGTTTTACCAACACCGGTCGGTCCCAAAAACATAAACGAACCCATTGGTCGATGTGGATCGGACAAACCTGCGCGCGAACGGCGAATCGCACGCGCAACAATGGACAGCGCATTATCTTGTCCCACAACACGTTTGCGTAATTCGTCTTCAATATTCAGCAATTTTGATTGCTCTTCGATGGTCAAACGTTCGGCTGGGACACCGGTCCATTTGCTGACCACCGCCGCAATATGTTCGGGCAGAACCGTTTTATATTCTTTTGATTCCGCGTTCATTGTTTTTATTTTTTCTTCTAGTTCCGGTATCTTGCCATATTGCAAAGCCGATGCTTTTTCATAGTCGCCGGCACGCATTGCCGATGCAACCTCTGCCTTTGCCGCATCCAACGCCGCCATCGCATCCGAAAGCCCATGCATTTTTTCCTGTTCAGCTTTCCATTCCGCCGTCATTTTTTCTGATTCCGCCGAAACGGTTGCAATTTGCTTTTCCAGTTCCGCAAGACGTTTTTTGGAATCTTCGTCTTTTTCCTTTTTCAACGCCTGTTGTTCTATCTTCAACTGCATCAAACGGTGATCGATTTCGTCCAAAGCATCTGGTTTTGATGAAACCTCAATCCGCACACGTGCCGCGGCTTCATCAATCAAATCAATTGCCTTGTCTGGCAAGAAACGGTCGGTAATATAACGATTGGACAATTTAACAGCCGAAACAAGCGCGCTGTCGGAAATACGCACACCATGATGCCCCTCATATTTCTCTTTCAAGCCACGCAAAATAGAAATTGTGTCGTCAACAGACGGTTCTTCGATGTAAACCGGTTGAAAACGCCGCGCAAGTGCCGGATCCTTTTCAATATATTGGCGATATTCGTCCAATGTAGTTGCACCCAAACAGTGTAATTCCCCACGCGCCAACATCGGCTTTAACAGGTTGCCCGCGTCCATGGAACCTTCGCCCTTGCCTGCGCCAACCATATTGTGCAATTCATCAATGAACAAAATGATTTCGCCATTGGCTTCTTTGACCGCCTTTAATATCGCCTTTAAGCGACCCTCAAACTGACCACGAAACATCGCGCCCGCCATCATCGCGCCCAAGTCCAGCGACAATAATTTCTTGTTCATCAGGTTTTCTGGAATATCGCGCGAAATTATGCGTTCCGCCAAACCTTCCACTATCGCGGTCTTACCAACACCCGGATTTCCAATCAAAACCGGGTTATTCTTGGTACGGCGCGACAGAACCTGGATAGTTCTGCGGATTTCTTCATCACGCCCGATAACCGGGTCCAATTTACCGTCCGCCGCCAATTTCGTAAAATCGGTGGTGTATTTTTCAATCGCCTGTTGCGGTGTCTCTTGCATTTCTTCTGGATTCATAACTTATGCCCCCATTTGTTTTGTTATCTTTCTATATAGTTTCATTTTTTCATCTTTCAAGATATGGGAATCAAAGCCACGGAACAAAAACACCCAAAAATAAAAACATTTCTTGACTTTCTTGAATTTTTGTTATAAATTGGGGCGCAGTTATAAAGGATTTAAGTTATGCCACGTGTATGTAATGTAACAGGTAAAAAGACAGAAGTTGGGATGAATGTTTCCCACTCTATGCGTCATACGAAACGCACATTTTTGCCAAATTTGCAAAAATTAAAGTTTCACAGCGATATTTTGAACCGCGACTTTTCGTTGCGCTTGTCAACGGCGGGTTTGCGCACTTTGACAAAGCATGGCGGTTTAGATGCCTATGTTATGGCAAAGCCAGTATCGCGTTTAACACCAGAAATGGCGGCGATTAAGAAAGCAATTGTGAAAAAAACTGGTGCGGCTGAAAAGCCTGCAAAAAAGCCAGCGCACAAAGCAAATCGCAGCGCCCGTTTGGTGAAAAAGGTTGAAGCGAAAAAGGCTGCGAAATAATCGCACCTTTTACGGTTCTGGCCCTGTGGTGGAATTGGTAGACGCGCTTGACTCAAAATCAAGTTCCGCAAGGAGTATCGGTTCAAGTCCGATCAGGGCCACCAGGATAAAGGAAAAGACACCGTTTGGTGTCTTTTTTGTTTTCGTATTGATTTTTCGGAATGCTATACTATAATAACCGTATATAACACTAACAAAGGATAAAACCCGATGCGCATGTAATATTGTAATTTTCTTATAAATCGCACATAGAAATATGTGCCGTGTCCATTACAATATAACGGGGTTTTATCATGACTTTCATTTCTTTATCAAATGTATTTTTTGGGTATTCCGACAATAATTTGTTGGATGGTGTGTCAGTCGCGTTTAATGACAGCGACCATGTTGCAATTATTGGCGATAACGGATGTGGAAAGACAACTCTTTTGCGGTTGCTGACGGGGGAAATATTGCCAAATTCGGGCAACATTAACCGCAGCTCATCTGTATTTATGCTGAATCAAACCAATGTTTCTGATTCTAAAAGTGGTGGCGAACAGCAAATGTTCGCGCTTATGCGTGCATTTGACAGTGCGTCCGACATTTTATTACTGGATGAACCGACAAATAATCTGGACGTGGATGCCAAACGATTGTTTTTCAACCGTATGCGAACATATCCAAACGGCATTGTCGTTGTGTCGCATGACCGCGAATTATTACAGCACGTTGATAAAATTATTGAACTTTCCAATGGGCAAATTCGCGTCTATGGCGGAAACTATGACTTTTACCAAACACAAAAACAAATAGAGGCAGACAGTATTTATTCCAAGTATGTTGACACTCAAAAATCTATTGCACGATTAAACGATACAATCAACATTGCGCAAAATACACGCCAACATCACGAATCAAAGCAACAAAAAGACCTGAATAATTCTAAACGCAGCAGAATGGCGGCAAACGCATTAAAGGGTAAATCTCAAGAAACCGAAGCAAAAAAGCGTGCCACTATTCAGAAAAAGATGGATAAACAGTTGCTGGCGCAACAAACGCTGGCCGAACAAATGCGTAATGACACAATCAAAATACCAATGCCGAACAAGCCATTTTACAGCAAAGAATTGGTGAACATATCTGCCCTAACCTTTTCATACGGCGACAAACAAATCTTTAATGATTTTGATTTTGTAATGTATGGCAAGTCACGTATTCGTTTAACTGGTAAAAACGGTTCTGGAAAAACGACATTGATAAAAATAATATGTGGCGAATTACAAGCGCAAACTGGAACAATTAAAACATTTGGTAAAATCGCATATATCAATCAAGATTTATCTGTACTGGACAAAAGCAAAACTATTGTTGAAAACATAATGGAAACATCGGGTTGTCTTAAACACGATGCGCACGCGATTGCTGCGAACTTTGGTTTTCGTGGCGATGCATCAACACAAATTGTCGGCACTTTATCGGGTGGCGAGTTATTAAAAGCGACATTAGCGGCAATTCTTGGCGATGTGAACCAACCCGACCTTTTGATTTTAGACGAACCAACAAACAATCTGGAAATAAAAAGTATATCAATTTTGGAAAATGCATTGAACCAATATACCGGTGCAATACTGCTTGTATCACACGATGAAATGTTCGTAAAAAACATCAAAATAGATAAAGAAATACACATTGGCGAACAATAAAATACTGTTGACCTGATATTCGTAATTTTTCTATAATCGAATTATTAAGGGGGAAAGGAATTATGAAAAAAGCAATTTTAGGGCTGTTTGTCGCGCTGGCGTTGGCTGGCTGTGGCCAGGTGTATGACCGCGAACCCGTTGGCGTTGGCTATGACAACAACGAAATGAAATTAAGCCCATGCGCCTGTATCATGGTGTTCCAGGCGTAATAGCGCACTGGTGTTGCCGGGGGGACGACATTGAATTATCCAGACGATTTTAATGTACCGACTTTTGCAGCGGGAAAAAGCATTGCTGTTTCCCGCGCTATGGGCATTGGAATAATGTCTGGTTTTTTACTTATCATTTTTCTATGTGGGCTTTTAATTTGGACAATTCGTTCGGTTCGTGTTGACCCATATATTTTATCAACTGGTGGCATAAATGATGAATGGCAAATTATTGCGCCCGGTGGCGGACGTCCAGAGGTTCAAATGACCGCAGAACAGATATTACAAGAATCTGTGGTTTGGAATTTTGTTCAAGATTGGTTCACGATATCAACAGACAATGATTTAAACGAAAATTTATGGGACGCGTCATGCAGTCGTACCGACTGCGACACGATGGATGCCAGTACGCCATGTAAAATACAGTGCGAAACAAGCGACAATTTATTCATACGATTCCAAGAACACGTTTTGCCAACATACGAAAAAATTGCAGATGACGGTGGTGCATGGACACCGATTGTTGATTCAATTCGTATAAGTCCCGTGGGCAGTATAAGTGTCGCGGGCGGCACTTGGCGTGTGCAAATGACGGTGTTCAATGGCAACGAAAATATGTCCATTATGGCCTATGCCAAAGTGGCACAAAATAAAAAGTCATATCCAAAAACAATGGGGTACTATATCGCGGACTTTAACGCATATCGAATGAAATGATACGGAAACTGATAACATTTTTAGCAAGTTTGGTTTTAATCGCACTGACGATTGCGATGTTGTTTTTGGCGTCTGCGATTTACGATTCGGCGAATAAAACATCGGTTGATACATTTTTCTTTCAGACAAATCGTTTGTCGGAAATGCGTCCGGGTGCACCCGTCACCGCCGCGGAAATTGGCGAAACTGCGATGCGTGAAATGCTGATAAAAAAATACGTCAACGAATACTTCTATGCAATACCAGATGCCGAAAACATTGCGCGTCGCACTTCGCGTGGGTCAACACTGTTCCACTTATCAACACCAAACGTTTTCAATACTTGGATACAAACCGAAGGCGAAACGATTTCTGCAATGGCTGAACAAAAAATGATGCGTATGGTGGAAATAGACGGCGAAATTTACAAGCCCAGCGACAGCGATTATTGGGTTGTACCATATGTTTTATACACTTGGACAAATGCCAACGATATGGCCTCCGCACCCGTCATCACACGCGGAACGTTGTTAATGGACGTGTTTTATGCCCCCGGCACACGCGACACATTTGATGTTGGAAATTATCTTAAACATGGTTATAATAGATTCGAACCGGCGCGCGAACCGGCAACAATATTCCGATTTGGCGTGCGTAATTTGGAACAGATAACGAATGATTAAACGGCTTGGATTTTTATTATTGGCAATCTGCGCGCTTGGTGCAAATGCCTTTGCCGCGATTGACGACGATTTCGACTTTGATAACTTTGCAATCGAAGACAGCGTAGATGCCGATATAACAACATCGTCTATTGCAATCAATCCCGATTCAATGCCCGCAAACGTGTCAACATTTGATATTGCTGGAATTATGTTGGGGATGACATTTGACGATGTTATGACAATTTTTTCAGATGGGGGGCTGTATGCGCCACGTCAAAACAATGCGGTCGTTTATACTATTTCACCCGATTGGCGATATAATTTGGACTATGAATGCACACAAAATGGCATTTTTGTTCCCGACCAATTGGAACAATGTATCCGTACATTGGCAAAAAATCGTGGTCTGATGTATGCATCTGAATATCACTTGGTTCGTGAATTAACTGGTGAAACAATTGACGTTTATTTTACAAGCAATACAACCAACAACGTTGTTTGGCGCATTGAATACAATAATGATGTTGATGATGTCGATGGCGATAATGAAAAGTTTGAGGATCAACGCCAGAAAAAGATTTTATCGTTCTGGGCGGGCGTGTTGGATAAATATGGCGCACCAAATTCGGGATCAGACAAATGGCTTTCGTCAAACAATGCATATGACCCAATGATGACGGCATACTATGGCGCACTGGAATTGGTTGACAATGGGGTTTATGCATCTGATTCCGCACAAAATGTTGCTGACGCTCGTGTAAATTTCCCGGCCAAGCCATATGCGTTTTAATTTGATATGAACAGTTATAAATCTGGATTATTTGCAGAGTTTTTAGCACGCATGTATTTGCGTTTTCATGGATTTCATATTGAAAAATCACGATATATCACTGGGCGTAATACTGGTCGGGCAGAAATCGACATTATTGCGCGCAGAAAAAATTTGATGATTTTTGTAGAGGTTAAACGTCGTCCCGACATTAAAACAGGTTGGGATGCAATTACCCCCGCTCAAGCTGTTCGACTGCGCCGTGCCGCTGAAGATTTTATTGCGAAAAACGCATGGATGGGTGACGCACGTTTCGATGTGATTTTGGTATGTGGTTTGCGTATATACTGGTCACACGCGGCATTGTAAAAATCTCTTGCCAAATGATTCTATTCCTTTATAATCGACTTGTACTTTTTCAACAGAAAGGAGACACCATGAAAAAAGTAATCTTGGCATTGTTTGCTGTTATGACATTGGCTGCATGCACTGGTTCTTATCACCAGGGCAACTGTGAATATCACTTCTTGTTACACAAAGATATTTCTGTATCGAAAATCATTGGTAACATGACAGGTTGCAGATAAAAATAAAAAAACACCGCCCAATCGGGCGGTGTTTTTATCTGTTTTTTATTTTGCAACCACAACCATTGCTGGTCGCAGGACGGTATCACCGAACATATATCCCGCCTGCATTTCTTCGATAATTGTATTTGATTCTGCGCTCTCTGATTCAACGACTTGAACCGCGTTATGAAATTGCGGGTTTAGTTTTTGACCGACACTTTCAATTTTCACCATACCGATATTGCCACATGCACCCGCGATTGCTCGCGCCATAGATTTAACACCTTCGTCATTTGGATTATGGACCAGTGCCGCATTCACCGCATCAATTACTGGCAAAAAGTGACGGGCAACCGACATCGCCCGATTGCGTGCCGCAGCATCCGCATCAATTGCAGCACGACGACGTGTGTTTTCCAATTCGGCCGCCACACGCAAATATTTATCGTTCAATTCGACAATTTGTGCGTTTAATACATCAACTTCTGATTTTTCAACTGTTTCTTCGGTTGGTTCTGTGATTGGTGTTTCAACGTTTGCATCTTCCAAAGACACCGAATCAACTTGTACTTCTTTATCTTCCATAATACTTGTCCATATCTTTTGGGGGTGGCGGATTCACCCCCTTGGTTATTACCTTATTATTATTTGATTGCTGTTATTATAGGTATGAAATCGTCAGATTTCAAGGATGCACCACCAACCAACACCCCATCAACATGCGGGATCGACATAATTTCAGCAGCATTTGCCCCCTTGACACTGGCACCATATAAAATTGGTGTATCGCCCCGCCCCATTGATTTCAGGATATCTGCAATCATTTTGTGTGCTGTGGCAATATCATCATTTGACGGCGTAATACCCGCACCAATCGCCCAACGTGGCTCATACGCAACAATTACATCACCATTACACATGGGCACCGATTCGCGCACCCCAGATTCGATAATTTCAAGAGTTTTGCCCGCATCCCGTTCATCCGCGGTTTCACCGACACAAATTATCGGGGTAATACCGGCAGAAAGAGCCTTTTCAGCCTTGTTCCGAACAATTTCATTTGTGTCGCCATTGTACATACGGCGTTCGCTGTGCCCCACAATCACATATTTTGCACCTGCGTCTGCCAACATTGTCGCGGAAACCTGACCTGTAAAGGCACCATGATCATGTTCAGATACATCTTGGGCACCGATAGCCGCCGGACCCGTACTGCCATCAACGAACGTGAACGGAACACATAAAATGACCCTATTTTCCGTATTTATACCCGCCAAGGCTGCCTGCATTTCACGCAAGCCCGACCGCGTGCCGTTCATTTTCCAATTTCCCGCAATAATTTTCATCTTTTTCCCTTTTTTTCGTTGATTTTTCACGTTTCGTTTTGCTATGGTAGCGCAAAAGGGGAACAAATGCTAGAATATTTACGTAATGCGTCGGAAAAACCGATTGCGAAAGTTTTAATTACAATACTGGCCTTTTCTTTTGTGGGCTGGGGTGTTGCAGAATGGATTTTTGGTAACGTGATGAGTGATACAACACTTGTGCGTGTTGGTGGGGACAAAGTCAGTGTCCAGCAATATAATATGGAACGTTCGCGTGAATTGGCGGCAATGTCGCGTGATGAAATGCGTAATGTATATATTGATCCAGTTGCGGCTGAAAAGTTCCAAAACGATATTATTTCCAAATTAACCACACAAACAATGGTTGAAAAGCGCGGACGCGAAATGGGCTTTATCGTTTCAGACCGTCGCATTGCACGTGAAATTCGTGAATATCCAGAATTCCAAGACAATGGTGCTTTTTCGACATTAAAGTTTGATACGGTATTGCGTAATTCTGGTTATTCTGAGGCGGACTTTGCCGAAGTTTTGCGTGCAAGCGTTTTACGTTCAATGGTTTTGGGGTCAATGTCGGCACCAATTAAAACACCTAAGTTTGCAACCACTACGATGTATAACGCACGCTATGCCGAACGCGATATTGATTATACAATGGTAAAATTTGATGATTTCAAGGTGGGTACCCCAACCGATGATGATTTACGCACATTCTATGCCACACATCCACAAACGGTTGCCGAAATGCGTAGCGCATCATATGTTTTGATTCCTGCGGATATGAGCAAACCTGATGAATACAGTGCTGCATACGACACCGCGATAAAGGTTGAAGATGCAATTATCGGTGGTGATTCATTATCCGATGCCGCTTCAAAAAATAAATCAAAGTTTGTTTCATTGAAACCATTTTCTGCGGAAAAATTGCCGTCTGACGATGTGTTAAATGACGCAATGATTTCCAAATTGTTTACAATGGACGAAGGTTCAGAATCGGAACTTATCGAAACGAAATCTGGGTTTGTGATTATGCGTTTGGATAAAATCACACCGGCACATACTGCCGCATTTGATTCTGTGAAAAAGACATTGGCTGATGATTGGAAGCACGAAGAGCAACGCAAACAAGCGTACGTTCGTGCCAATGATATTTTAGTTGATGTAAAAGCGGGCAAGCCGATGGCAAACAAAAAGTCAACGAACGTTTCGCGCACGAATGGCGCACCAGACGATGTTTTGGTTGCTGCATTTAAATCAAACATTGGCACCAGTTCGATTGTCCCGGGCAAAAACGCATTCTATGTTATGACGGTTAAATCGAACGCAAAACCAAAGGTTGATTCTAAGAAATCAGCAGATTTGGAAAAAGAAGTTGCAAAAATTTCTGCACGTGGAATTACAGACGATTATAATTCGTTCCTTATTCGTGAAAATCCGGTACGCGTAAATGAAAAAGTGTATCGCCGATTCTTGGGCAGCAACAAATAATAAGATCCCCGCATAACGCGGGGTTTTATTTTATAACCGCACTTTTAATCAACGTGACATCTTCTTTGATTCCGTCTATTTTCATTTGTAATTGACCGATACCTGTTTCCAAAATTGTCGTACGGTTTTCCAATGCTGTGATACGTTCATTGGCGCGCGCCAAATCGTTCAATGAAAAATCTTGGCGCGCAACCCAATAAACCATTCCCGCAATAAAGGCGATTAAAAACCACCCACCACGCAGTGTATCAACCAGGTTGGATAAAGTGTTTTGTTTGTTTGACATTTTATTTTTCCGTTCCCATACGTTCTATTTGGTGAACAAGTGCGCTTTGTGCCGCAGCCCAGCGCAATTCATCATCGGTTGCGTTTGCACCCATAACGCGTTCAATTGTTATCTTGCGCAGGTGTTCCAACACAATACGCCCCGATGACGTATTAAAAGCACGCACAAAATGTTTTTCAATATCGGTCATTGTTGTTTCCTTTTTATATTATATTTTCGGCAATTGCCATTTGTGTGATTGGCGCAATATATTTCAATTCTGCGTCACTGTTCAGAACGATTTTATCAATCACGCCACGGCGCGATAAAATCTGTAATCCACGGTCCACCAACGGTCGTATAAATTCGTGTAACAAACGACCGTATGCCGCGCCCAGAACACGCATCATGTCGGCATTACGCGCCATAATTTCCGTTGCGGTCATTTCTTTATCCGACAACAACCCCAATCGGTCCGCCAACAATGCGTGACGTATACGTTCGCGTAAATCTTTCAACACCAACTGTGAAACATCAAAATTTGCACCCGATGATAACGGGGTTAATCCCGATGAACCAACAGCCTTTGGTATAATTGCACCTGGGGTTAAATTGATGTTGCCCAAGTTGATAACACCATCATCATCGGCCTGCCAAATTCCAGAAACCGCGATAGTTGCGTTTTTCAACACCAATTCCACAACCTTGTTCGCAGTTTTAATATCGGGCAACGCACGCATAACCGGTCCACGACCGTATAATTCACCACTGGAAAGCGACCAACGGAAAATAATATATGGGTTTGTTTCGAATGTACCAGTTGAAACAATATTGTTTTCAATATCACCGCCCACATCCAGCCACGCAACGAAATCGGTGTCCACCAAACTCTGCACCAACTTTAATGGCATTTCCGGATCACGAACCATTTTATCGCGCAAATCAGATGGCGGTGTCCATTGTGGAAAACGCGCGACTACATCACACGCATGCATTGACGTTGTGTGAAATACTGCATTTGGTAAAATCGCTATATCGTACATTGGAATCGCAGTGAATGAAAAAGCCGATGCGGCACCAATTGGATTTTCCGCCATAAACAAACACGCCGTACCCATAACAACCAAATCCATATAGCACTGATGTATCGTTGTATAAAAATTAGAATCATTCAGATTCGCACGAAAAACATTTGTTGCGATTTCTGGATTTGGCGACATATCGCTTTCGGGTACCAGTGTCATCCACAATGATTCTGGTGGCGTTATCAGCGAATATATTGACGCGGCTAAATTATCAGCGGCATCAGATGCGGTCGAATCAAACAGCATTGCCATATCTTCGTCCGATGTCGGTATGGTATATCTGTGCGCATCATCCCAACGTTTTATCCATGGCGCACGCATATCCAACGCACGCGCATACATTTGTTGTAATTGTTTAATGTTTGTTGACATTTCGTATCCTTTGTTTTGAGTTTCAAGAAATTCTGAATTTCGTATTTGCAGAATAAATTCTGCCCACCCGCCCCATCGGGTGAATTGGTATTGGGGTCACCATAATTGCACCAGCAACTGCGTCAATCCCGTCATCGTGTGTGGTGTACCCAGTGGGCGACCAACCAATCATTTCCGCCAACAATGGTGTCCCACGCACACGCCCCGCACAATACAACCGCCCCGTTGATAATAACGGTTCGATGGTGTCAATAATTCTGTCTGATTTACGTTTATTATTCACAATACGTTGAACAACAATGTCATACCCACTTTGCGATGCACAGTCGCGCAATATTTCGGGTAAAGTATTTCCAATGCCATTTGTTTCAACACACAATTTTCGCACATTATAATGCGACATAAATTCCAGAACCCGATTGCACTGGTGTGCCATTGGATGTTCATCATTTTCGTTTGCTGTCATATACATCACATCGTGAATAAACACACAATGATTTTTATCATCGCGATATATAATGACACATACGCTGCCATCAGAATTTTGCCCACCAGAACTGGGATCCCAGTATACTGACGCACCAGTTATAATTGTATCGCCGATTTTTGCGTTATTCGGGTTAAAGTCATCATCGTAAAAGTGCATTGCCCCCGGATCTAATCTGATTCGGTCAAGTGGTACTGGCTTTAACATCATCTGCGACGCAAAGTGTCGCACACCCACCGTATTGCGCAACGTGTCAATCGTGTGCAATGGAAACATTTCCGGCCACACTGGCCGCCCCGCCCCATCAACAACAGGAATTTCAAGCCTTTTATATCCACGCAAAAAAGGCGTTGAAAACGCAAAATTTTTATATACTATATCAGACATGGACTTTACCCCGAAAACTTTACCAACGAATTTGGAAGCCGAGCAGGCAGTTTTGGCGGCTATTCTGATGAATAATCGCGCACTGGAACGTGTTTCGGAATTTTTAAGACCCGAACATTTTTCACATCCCGCACACCAGGAAATTTACAAGCTTGCACTGCGTCATTTTTCGGCGGCAAGCCAGTTCGATATTATCACCATCAAAAACTATCTGGACCAACAGGGAATATTGGAATCGGTTGGCGGTGTTGAATATTTGACTCAATTGGCTGGCGCTGGTGCAACTGTTGTGAACGTTGAACAATATGGTCGTATTGTATATGAAAACGCAATGCGCCGCGATTTAATCTCTATTGGTCAAGAAATCACCGATTCTGCATATACCGAAGATTTAGACAATCCGGTGTCCCGCCAAATCGAAGTTGCCGAACAAAAATTGTTCGAAATGGCAACAACTGGCACATCTGAACACGAAGTGGCACCATTGTCGGTTGCTTTACAACAGGCATTAAGCGAGGCTGAAATCGCATACAAGGCCGATGGTCAATTGTCTGGTTTAACAACTGGATTAACCGATTTGGACAAATCTATCAGTGGTCTGCACAAATCGAACCTTGTCATTATTGCTGGCCGTCCAGGTATGGGAAAAACAACATTGGCAATGAACATCGCGTTTAATGCCGCGAATGCTATTTTATCTGGTCGTGCAAATGAACAGTTCAAGGGAGCCGTCGTATTTTTCAGTTTAGAAATGTCGCAAAGTGAATTGGCGGCACGCGTTGTGTCGTCCCAGGCAAAAATTCCCGTTTCGGCCCAGCGCAGTGGCGCACTGAACGATAACGATTTCTTGAAACTGACACAATATGCATCGGCATTAAGTCGTGTGCCGTTATACATTGACGACACACCGGGCATGTCCGTTCCAATGATGCGCACACGTGTACGCCGTTTGGCTCGTAAATGTGGTGGCATTGCATTGATTGTAATCGACTATTTACAACTTATGACTTTGCCAGGTGGACGCAAAACCGACAACCGTGTTCAAGAATTATCTGAAATAACACGTAGTCTTAAAATGTTGGCCAAAGAAATGAATGTACCCGTAATTGCACTGTCGCAATTATCACGCAGTGTTGAATCACGTGACGACAAACACCCAATGCTGTCAGATTTACGTGAATCAGGTTCAATTGAACAGGACGCCGATATTGTTATGTTCACATATCGTGAAGAGTATTATTTGGAAAGTCGCGATCCGTCAAACAAACTTTCTGGCAATGTAAATGAAAAGATGCAAGAAAGTTATAAACGTCGTATGGAACGCGCACATAATCGTGCAGAAATCATTATCGGCAAAAACCGTCATGGTCGTACCGAAACGGTCAACACCGCATTCTTTGGCGAATACAGTTTGTTTGACAACCTGGATGATGCCGCCGCACGCACGATGGCCGACTTTATCCCAGTTGATGACGTACCACCGACACCGACCAACACAGGCAATGGTTCCGATGTTGATATTGGCGAGATTCCAGACGATATACCATTGTAATTTTTGCTTGCACGGGCCGAAAAAATTGACTAATATTTTGTCAAGTATTCCAAGGAGTTTTCAATGGCCCAAGAAGAAATCATTTTTCCAAATAACATTCGCAACATCCGATTGGCGCGCGGTATGAAAATGACAGAATTATCGCGTCGTGCGGGTCTTTCGTTATCCGCAGTATCAAAAATCGAAAAGGGTGTTCGTCGTTTAAATCAAAAGCAGTTGTTAAACATCTGCACTATTTTGGGCTGTAAACTGTCTGACATTTTCATCAAAGAATCTGATGATGTTGCGACCCAATGGCAAAGCGAAATTAAACGCCGTCTGAACGACAATGAAAACAGCGGGTTAAAGGTTTTTGGTTCGGGTCTGCGCAAGATTCGTCAACAATCTGGCAAAACCATTGCCCAAGCGGCCAAAGATGCTGGCATGACATTGTCTGTGTATCATAAGATAGAGGTTGGACAACGCGAAATCTATGAAAACGAAATTGAACCATTGGCAAAATCATTCACAATGTCTGTTTCTGGAATGTTTGATAAAATCGCCAAATTGTACAAATCAGGCGAATTAAACAAACAAATAAACAAGGTCAAAGAACGCGTAAAATCTGTTTTGGTGCCGGGCAATCCAGTTGCTGGAATCGATATGCATGATGGTCTGTATGGCGCAAAATTGTACGACAGTGCACGAAAAAAGTTGGTTCCAGTATTTGGTACACCGGCGGGTCGCGCAATTTCGTTCAAGAAATCTGATGAAACAATGATTGTTGCACCAATGAATCTTGAAGGACGCAAGGGCATCTATGCTGTAATTCCGAACACAAAACATTTGGGCGGATTTTTACCTGAAAAATCATATGTATTCGCCGATATAAATGCACCTGTATCTGTAGGTGATATGGCAATTTGCATTGATTCCGATTTTACGAAACTGGAATCGGCGGACGTTGCAACCGCACAAATTGTTTCTGTGCGCCAAGACGCTAAGGGCAAGATTTATGGCCAGGGTACATCTGCATCTGACAAAATTACCGGCAAATCTATGCACAAGGTAATTATGATTGTGATGGAATAAAACATATCACACCAGCGAGAGGGAAAACCATGAAACAAAAAGCCAGTGTTATCGCACAAAAGTTATTGAACCTTTACCGCCAGGCACATGTTATCATTGGTGGCTGGGGTGCATTAAATCCAATTTTTGTTGAAGAAGCGACCCCCGATGTAATCACAGAATTATCAGAAATGCCAACCGGCAAAATGCTGGTAAAACATATTGAAAACCTGAAATCTGGTAAAACACCAATGGATTCCATTGAACGCGATTTGTTGCCGTATGGCGGTATGATGGCGGAATCGCCTATTGAGGTAAACATGTCCGAATCTGATTGGCAAAAAATAGAATCAGCGATTCTGAATTTCACACCCGACCAGGACGGGCTGGATAAAATTCAGTCAATACCTGTTATAAAATCGTTTGGCCAAGAATGGTTGCAAAACATTCATGTGATTGTAACCAGAAAGCACCCAGAAATTATGGACAAATGGACAATTGTTGAACAAACCTATAACGCATTTATGCGTTGGAATACCGCGAACGATCTGTTGTCCAACATTATGACCGACCGTTCCCGCGCCCAACTGCAAGCGGATTTGCCCGAATACGAAACATACTTACCAATGTTCGGCGAAGAAGGACAAAAATTATTGGAAAAATTACGCAACAGTATCAGTGCACTGCAACATAATTCTACAAACTAAACTTCATCATCGGTTGTTCGATATATTGTATCGGTCGTATGTGGCGTTCCGATATAAATCATTGCGCCGTTTGGCGACAAAATAAAGTCTAACTCTCGCAGTCGTTCCCGCAACATTTCACGCTTTTGCGCCGTATTACACGTATTAGGCACTTCGACATCATCGCATATTATTAAATCAGCACGCGACCCAGTAATATTACCATGAATGCCCTGACATATCACCGACGGTTCACGAATTCCAACTGGACGATTTATTGTGATTTTATTTGTTGCCCACTCTTTTTTATTTTTCGGAATCATATCTGCACACAAGGGATGATTCTCCAAAATATTACGAATATGATTTACCATTCGTGCCGCCAATATATTTTCCGCAGACAATATCAACACACGCGTATTTGGTCGCATATACAGCACGCACGCCACAAACACCCCAACCACCGTTGACTTACCCGAATGGCGAAACGCGGTCAACAACCCACGACGCGGTTCATTTTCCAAAATATCAACTAAAAATTCCATTATTTGCCGATGGTGTAATGGCGTTGTCATACCAATATGTTCGTTCCACACATCCAAAAAATCACAGAACGCCGTAGTCATCTCTATTTTCAGTTGGTGCCTGTTCAGTAATTGAACCATAGTCGTTTATCAGTTCTGGCAATGCACTTGATAAAACAGCCAGCAAATTATTATATATGCCCAACACACCACCACCTGACAATTTGTCTTCAATAATGCCCAATGTATAGTTCAAGAAATTCACCACGTTATCATGTGTATTTCTCCATGTGGACAAATCAACATCAACGGCGCGCAAATCTTGGAATGCTGCAAGCAAGAAATTGAAATCATCGTTCAAATCTTCGGGATCTATTTTGTCTGTGGGTTGATAATCAATAATTCGCGACAGAGATATCTGACGGAATATATCAATTTGTTTGTTTTCCGCTGGCGCAGTTACAAAAATAACACGCCCACCTGTAAAGTTATTATTTGGAATAACACTGAAACCCGAATCAACTGGTTCATCATCAATTACAACATGCACATCGGCAACCTGGAAAAACGGGAAAGCAAACACAAATTCGGTTGTTTGCCCATCGCCCGTATATGAAACTTTATACATATTCGCCCCCACGTGTTATCCGACCAAGTTATCAAAATGCTTTAACAATGTTTTTAATAGGTTTGTCGGTTTTGATTCTTTGACCGCCTTTAATTTGCTTAAATTCGCCTTGTATTTCTTGTCGTATGGTTCACTAGTTTCTTTTTCGATGCGTTCCAGTACCGCCCCAGTTGTCATATTTCCGCCATTCACACCACCCGCGCCATATTTTGCACGTTGCGCCGCCAATGCTTTTTTAACAAGGTTTGTTTTTGTCGCCTTGTCTTCGGCAATTTCTTTCAGTATTTGTTTACGTTTAGTATTTGCTTCTTTCTTAGAGTCCTGATAATTCAGAACGTCTGTAACATCTGATAATATTTGTCCCATTTGTTATCTCCATTGTTATATTTCGTAATTTCCGTACATTGATACAGATATGACCTGGGCGGGTAATGGGTCGGTCCCATGAATTTGCCACGGACAATCAATTGTTGTTTTTACTGTCCCCAGTTGTGTGATTGAAACATCACCCGAAAAGCCCGGTGAATCATTATCATATACGCTGTTCGGCAATACGGCGCGTTTACCGTTTATAAATAATGATTTTGTGTTCAGCACACGCGCCACAACCTTGCGCACACGTAAACTGGATACGTTATGTCCAGACGCACGCAACGGCAACCCATGCGCACAAAAATCAAAGTTATTACCACAATCGTCCATTGCGGACACGTCAAACTTTTCAAGTTTCAAATTATCGCCACGCTTTACAACAACGTACGTTGTGTTATCCACAACCGCAATAGATTTGAAATCACCACTTGTCGTGTATTTTCCCCACGCGGAAATCCCCAGCCCAGAATGATAGTTCAATATCGACATTGTGCCGTCCAACATCACAACATACAATTTGTGTTCTGATGCGTTATACGCGATATCAACCGGTGTATTCATCAAATGCTTGGACAAAGCACACAAATCATTCGCGTTATAATTTTCGCCCAAATCGTCCAAACACAACTCACGAATATCGCACAGATTGCCAGACACAAATACAGTTTGCCCTTCTATCTTTTGCGGTGGCAAATATCGCGACACAACACTTCCAACCGATGTATGTTGTTTAATATCAACCGATGATGGTGTAAGTGGCTTATTAGAAATTGCCCATTCGCCCACAGATGTCAAAATCTGTAAATTGTCACTGCTGACAACGGTTGCTATTTGCTGACGGCGACTGGAAACAAGTGTTAAAAATATTGCCTCGTCATCTAGACCAGTACCGACCGAAAAGTTATGATGATTTCCAACCTGGGACAACCAAATACCACTTGGGTGACTGCGCGAACCACCAAAGACCAATCTGTCTTGGTGAAACGTGATACTGCACGGCCAACCACGATACGCGCCGAACGCCGCCTCAAACCAATCGGTAATTGGCGATGCGGGCAATGTATATGTTGAATTGGTATATGCCACAACCACCTTGGCATCGACATACGATGTAATTACCCATTGTTTGTCCATTAAATACAGGCGTTCACCAACATTATCTGCCGACCAAAAATTTTCGTTCGTTGTAAATGTCGCATAATTATTACCGCCCGCATTTGACGTCACCGTTATTGTTATTCCCGCCGCATCATCAAATTTCATAAATGGAATATTAACCGTCATATCATCATTGCTGGAAAATTCGAACGATTTTATTTCGAATCCACTGGCTGTTTGGGCAATGATACGTGGTTGATAATCGGGGTGTACCAAAATCATTGTTCCAAAACGTTGCGCATATTGTAATTTGCTTATATCCGCACGCGCCCACGGCGACACCAAACTTTGTACAACCGAACCATCGGTCCCCATAATCGTTGCCCGATAATCACCAATGGCCAAGATATAATTTTCATCTTCGCCCACCGAAAACGGTATTATGCGCACTACATCGGACAATGTTGCGACACTGGACAAGCCCGCACGCCGCGACAATCCACCACCCGACAACACGTCCATATTTTCAAGTTTGGCAACACCTGCAATATCGTCACGCGCAAAAAATTCAGGGGCGATTTCGCCACGCGAAAAATTATTTTGTGTTTTTATAAAATCAACCATCGTCATTCCCCATTGTTATTAAAACCGCGCATTGACAAGTGAAAAATTTTCTATATTTGTGGCCGTTGTTGTTGTGCTGTCGATAAACTTTGCCGAAGCATATTCTGTTTCGTATAATGCCGCCAACATTCTGAACACGTTGTGATTGGCCGTCATTGGCACACAGAAATCCATTGCCAACTTTGTCGCGACCAACGATACAAAATAACTTGGGTATGATTCTGGCGACACACGCACCAACGCTACAATTTGTATTTTTTCAGGTTCGGCGATTATGCGCCCCGATTCTATTTTACCCGGGCATTGCAGTATGCGTAACACATCACTTGGAATAACAAAATCGTCATCATCGGTCTTGGTCAATTCGTATGTACGCGTTGCGAACCGCCATGGATACGATGCCAACAAAGCGTCTGTGATTGGATCAAACAAAGTGCGCGCCAACTGGGCGCCGGCACTATCTTCGACAAGCGATTGTATCGGCTTTTCGCCAAGTTTTAACAATGCCATCGAACAAAGGTCTATTTTCGTGAACATATTTTCCCCCATATATCCAAATGGTCGGCAAATGCCGACCATTTGTGATTAGTTTTAGGATAATGAACTCAGTGTTATATTATCGCTCGACACACCAACAACTTTGATTGATGTGTAATCAGATGCGTTCACCAGAACAATATCGCCAACATTCATCAATGTTTTCACATTGTTGAAATAACCAGCGGTTGTAATTGCTTCCAACGTTTCATTCGCGGCATAGTGCCACAATGTGAAACCATTTGCGTATGCGATTACAGACAAGTTTTTATTTTGAAATGCCATAATTTTCCCCCATTGGTTATTGTTTATTGTTCTTTACACTTGATACGAACTATACCGTCGTTATCAATCAACACTGCGCCTTGGGACATACTGTTGCTTATAAAGTGCGCCGCACGTTCACCATGCCAAGAAATATCTGTTTTGACATCTTGCCCACATGCATGACCGATGCTTGACGCGTGATATAAAAAGCAATCGCGCTGTGTGCTGGACAACGGCAAACCGTTATACAGCAACCAAGTTATGCCCATCCACTTTTTCGATTCGAACCCAGTTGTTAACGGTGTATCGCCAACATAGTCGGCAGAAACGAATTCGTCCAAAGACAGCAATACGTTCCATTGTTTAACACCAACAACTGCAAAACGCCGGCCATCATCTGGAACATCTTTTGCGTTCAATGCTTCGATTGCTTCTAAAATCATTGTTTTAGAAAAAGCACTTGAATAATTACCGACATTGTTTGTTGTGTTAGACATTGCACCGATAATCAATTCATCGGTTTTGCGACCCAACGCGTATGCGCCAGCGGCCGCGACAACACGGCGTTCATCAACATTGGTTTTCAATTCATCCAATGCATCAACCCAATCACCCGCATAGTAATCAACCAGTGTACATTCCACAGGTTCGTGGTCCAAATTCATCACTGGAACGATACCATGACGTGATTTTGTGCTGGCAATACCCTTGCCTACTTTCTGGAACGTTGTTGATTTACCAATAACGCCCGATTTGCTGCGCACAGAACCGCGCAGTTTTGTGCCCATTTGCTGATAAGCCAAATGAACATCTGCTTCGAATTGTTTTACGAAGACCTGATCTATGGAAACAGACATACAATTTTCTCCATTTGTTTTGATTAAAAAAAGTGCGATAAAATCGCACCACCAAATAATATTTTGATTTATGGTTATGCCACGCGGCGCCACAAAGCAAAAATTGTATGGGTCCCAAACGGGATTATCCAGCATAATATCAGTCGCACATTTCTATACGACTGATACTAGGCAACGAAAAAAGGGGCCGAATATTTCGACCCCCAAAACAATAATCACAATTGTGATAGATTATTTTTTCTTTGCGCATTTAGCACATGGCTTTTTCGCAACTGCTTTTTTAGCAACTGGCTTTTTTGCCGCAGCTTTTTTAGCAACTGGTTTTTTCGCAGCTACTTTTTTAGCAACTGGCTTTTTTGCAGCTGGTTTTTTCGCAACTACTTTTTTAGCAACTGGCTTTTTTGCAGCTGGTTTTTTCGCAACTACTTTTTTAGCAGCTGGTTTTTTTGCAGCTGGTTTTTTTGCAACCGGTTTTTTAGCAGCTGGTTTTTTTGCAGCTGGTTTTGCGGCTGGTTTTTTCTTACTGAAGATTGACATCCTTCTCTCCTTTTTTGGTTTTGGATAGAACAAACTTTTTTTGTTCTTGATTTAATTTTATACGAAACAAAAAAAATAGTAAAGAAGAAAGTGCATTATTTTTTAATTTATGAATATAATTTTTTAAAACCATTTTCTATTTTACGAACATACTCTGAATCATGGTCGCGCCAGTACTTTGGATCACGCATCATACGCCGCAAATCATCATCAGTTAAATTTTCAGATTCATTTTTTTGCGTTTCTATTTTCGGTTCCATCGATTGCATCATCTTGTACACACCTTGGATTCCCTGGGGTGTACAGCATAACGCGTCAAACGCATCGCGTGGTAAAAACTTTTCACCAAACGAATTTATTTCACGCAACGCATCATACATTTTATCATCACCACCAAAGAAATTTTTTAATTCTTGGTATGCACTTGTTTCATTTTTCATCGTAAATAAATCTGAAATCAGTGGTGATAAAAATTCATTTGCGATTGAATAAATTTCTGCAACTTGATCACAAGTTAATCCAATGTCGTGAAATTTTTGTCGTAACGAATCGTTATCAAACATATCGTTTGTTGGATATTTTGATATATCATCGGGCACACCAATCGCACGGTTAAAGCGTTCGCGCGTACTTTCATCTGATTCGGAATTTGGTACCGACACCATTGAACCAATCTTTTTTTCCAACGCGTTATACGATTTAAGTAACGAATCAGAATTTAATGTTCCATCTTCATTCAGAAATTTTTCCGGAATCTTTTCCATATTATTTTCCTTTATGTTTATTATCAGATTTATGAATAAAATAAATTCCACAAATTGTGAATAACGCTTCACATAATGCAAACACGTCCGAATCACCGACCAAATATGATGCAATGGCAGATAATATACCAACGCCCGACATTATATATGTGCGTTTATCCGCCAATACTCCACCACGAACAAAAACAAAAGACATATGCGCACCTTTCTATAAATAAAACAGCAAACCATCAACATCGGCGATATATCCACGTGACGTTGCCCAATCGGGCATTTCGTCTGCGCGATGGAAACGCGTTGCACCGAAACACGTGTCAGTTAACCCGCCATGCACCATACGTTCAACAACACGCAGGCACATTTGAAACGCACGATTATTTTTTATATCAACATCAATATATTTATGACGTGGTGAATTTTCGTTTAACGAATCAAAAATCGTTTCATCAGATATCACATCAGATAAATCGCGTTCTGTTTTTATCATTATATTGCGAATCATTGACGCGACCGCTTCCACCGCCGGCAACGATGATGGATATGTTTCTGCATATATTACACGCGCCGCTTTATATAACACAATTTGTGATTCGTCTGGATTGTTTATAATTTCCAGTTGCATATTCACCCCCATTTTTTGATAAAAAAAGGCCCGCAAATGCGGGCGTGAAAAAATAAAAAAACCACACAAATGTGTGGGCATATTTTCTATCTTTGATGCATCATATGATATCACAAATCGACATAAAAGTCAAGATGTAATCGTGTCCATCGTTATTTCATCGCCGTAAACCAGCAAATATTCTGTGCCACGACGCAGCACCAACGCGCCGTTTTCATTTATGCCGATCAGTTCTACAACTTCACCACGATATTTCACAGTACGATTTAATCCGCTTGCTAATTCTGTCCACCGCGCGCGCACATCTGTAAATTCAGCATTACGCCATTTATCCAAATTGCGCATAAGTTTATTTAACAACTCATCACGCGTGACATTTGTATAGTTATCTAACTTGGTTGTTGAATACGAAGCCTTGACCGTTGGATTGGTTTTGATGTTTATACCAATACCAACAATTACAAATCGACCCGAATATTCAATTAACGTTCCAGAAACCTTTTTCCCATCAATTAAAATATCATTTGGCCATTTGATTGTCGGTACCACACCAAAAGATATTAAAGTTTCCGCAATTGCCACGCCCACCGAATATGCCAGCCGCGCATCGCGTTCTTCGCAAGTATAAACAAAACTGACATACAAATTACCATGATGCGAAATCCATGTACGCTTATATCGACCACGACCTGCTGACTGTGCGTCTGCCAACACCGCAATATGATCGGCACCACGCCCGTCTGCAATCATATTATGAGCATACGTCTGCGTGCTGGGGATTTTATCAAAAGATATAACCTTATAATTTGCCAAGTTTATACACCCCGCCATCATTTATTATAAATTCATGTCCATATAATTTGCGCAACTGATAAATCGCCGTATCAACCGCATGCGTTGTTGTATTACTGCTGTATCCCAATGCAGATTTCAATTCATCTGCCGTCATACCACCCGACTTATATAAATGCACAACAATTTGCGTATGCAGGTTTGATAAACGCACTGGCGCACTAAACACCTTATGAATAATGTTGGAATAATCTGACACGTCAATCAAAGTTGCCTTTAATTGCATCGGCGATATTGGCATAACAATATTTAACGAATCAAAATTCAGGTCGATTGAGTTCGGCGCATCAAGTACCGTTGCGCCCAAATCACTTAAAATGTTGCGCCAAAAAGAATCTGCAGAATATACGCGAACACCATTTAACATAACAATCAGAGTAAAGTATATATTTTACATTGTCCATAAAAAATGCCACCCAATGCACACTGGGTGGCAAATTCGGCGCATTATTGTCGTTCGTCATCTGGCGGTGGAACATCAATATATTTGGTAAAATCTTGGATACAAGACCCCGTTGATGCCAAAATTTTGGAAATACTGTTGGTTGACGGCCATCGTGGTTGACCTTCGCGCGACCACCGCTTGCTGCGATTAAACGTTGTCGGGTCCAGTCCGCTGCGCTTTGCAAGCCCTGAACAAGACATTCCATGTGCCGATGCGAAACGTTCGATTGCGCGCCATACTTCTGCATGTGTCATGATTCGTTTTCCCCCCATTGTTTTTGTTCATATACAGAAAAGATTTTATTCCATATATGATTTTTTACAACAGGCGATATTTCCTAGGAACCTATTGATTTTTCGACATTTTCTGAATAAAAACCTGTGTTTTTTATCATAAATTTATGTACTAAAAAAATTTTTTGACAAAAATACTTGACAAATTGACTTTATTGTATTACATTACGATTCGTCAAAGGGGTTAAACCCGATGGCACAAGGGGTTCAGGGATTCAGACTCCCTCCTACATTCTCTCTCCTCTGGACTCTGGGCCCCAACCAAGTTAAGAACACTCTATTTCTTTTTCTCCTTTCCTTCCTTTCAAGAGTGTTCGGAAAACTCCGCCGGCAACGGCGGTGTTTTTTTATTTATCAAATACGGAAAATAATTCCCAGTGCGCGCTTCCCACAAATTGATCCACCGGCACTAATTTCGCCAATTTATATCCGCCATGCGTCAATATTTCCATATCGCGCCGGAAAGTCATAGGATTACAAGAAACATATATCACGCGCGGAACGTTGCTTTTTACCAGATTTCGACACTGTGCCATTGCGCCCGCACGTGGCGGATCCATTATGACACAGTCATATCCGTTCAACATCCCAACCGTCAGCGGATTTTTGAACAAATCGCGCTTTACACCCGCACCAACAACATCAAAACCATCGGCATGTGTCGCAAATGTGAAATTGCCCAAACCACAGAATAAATCCGCCACGTGTTTAGATTTACCCACCGCCACAACAACCATATCGCGCAAAATTTCTTCGCCCATTTTCCCGGGCTGTAAAAAGGCATTTGGTGGATATTCAACTGCGACATCGCCGAACTTAATTATTGGCTTTGCAGTTTGGACAACAATTTTATCATTCCACACAACCCGAATTGCGCCAACCCGTTCCGCCGCGCGCTTAAATTCGGGTGTAAAGTATGGCACATCGGCATTTATAACAATATCCACACCGTTTTCACATGCGGTAATTAAACAAGAACCCGCCCCACCCCACGGCAAATCTGCAACACGGGGCAAAACATCATTTATTTCACGCACCATATTTGGACAGGCACGCACCGGAACAATATTCTTAGACCCCTTTTCAAACAAACCGAATTGCGCCCCAGCAAAGCAAAAATCACCCCGCCGGCGTGTACCCGCATCAACCCAGCGCGCAGAATCGGTTATTGGAAAATCGGAAATCTCACTCAATTTATTTGTGCAATAGGCGGCATCTGTAAAATCATATTTACACCCACCACACAAATCAAAGAACGGACACTTTTTCATAATGCGTTAAAAGTTCACACGTGCACCAATACGAAACTGGTGCGCCGTTGGATTCAAACCGTCAACAATGTCGAACTTTGGCGAAAACATATACATATAACGATATCCCGCATCAATCGCGAAATATTCACCAAATTCAATCCCCAGACCCGCCATAACCGCAACGGCTGGACTTAATTTATCTTCTATTTCGGCACCACTGACTTCATTACCACTTAAACCGACACCCGCGCCAACATACGGCACCAGGTATTGTTTGCGGAACAAGCGATATAAACTGTCAATGCGCGCGTCAAATATGCCGTTGATAAACAGTGTATTACCCGTCAATTCAATATCGCCAACCTTTGCGATTGTGCGTGTATAGTCCGCTTCGATACGGAACGTGTCATAAATACGCATACCGGCAACAATATCAAAAGACGAAGAATCTTTCCCTTCGAAATAAACATCTGAATCATCGGTGTACGATTGCCACGCAGAATAGTTATACATTGCACCAACATAAAAACGATGTTCGCGGGAAAATGCCTCATCATCATTACCGTCTGGAATTTCCGGTGCGGGCATAACCACCTGTTCCACGCGATATGGAATAGATGCATTTGCCGCCGTTGTTATTAAACACAACATACCAATAATTATTTTTGCTTTCATTGTATTTGCCCCATCAGAAGTTCACACGAAATGACGCGATAACATTGCTGATATTATCCACGCCACCATGACGTACACCCCAACCAAAACCGTTACCAATCATCATCTGGTACTGATACGCGATATCAACACCGATTAAATCAGTGAACATTATGTTAAACCCAAGTGCCGCACGTGGTGCCGCAATAACAAAACCATCGGAACCAGACGCGCCCTCAAATTCATAATAGCCGGCGCCCGCACCAAGTCCCATAAATGGCACAAAGTGGCGCATACGTGTAATATCACCCGTTTGGACATAGCGACGCGCAAAATCAAAATACAGCATCGCACCCAACGTTTGATAATTCGCCTGGAAATCATGTAAGTCAGAAAAAGTGAACGTTGACATTTGTGCATCAATTTCGCCACGCACATACGAAGACAAATTCCACCCAAGTCCGATTTGTGTTGTATAACTGCCCGCGGATTCGTGTTTTTTACCCGCCATCTTTGCTTTATCGGTTGCGAATCCCAAATTCAATCCCGCACCCGCACGAACATACATATCGGTTGGTATAAACATACGCATATCAGACGAATCGACAACACCAACAGACTGGTACACATCGTAACCTAATTCACCCGGCGCGGCATCTGGCACAACATGTGCGTTTGATTCCGCCCCCACGATATCCAGACCACGCGACACTTCGGCGACAAACCGACGGTCGCTGTAATTAGCATTTGCGGGCATTGCCGCGACAAAAGCCAACAAAACAAAGTACGATATTTTTTTCATATGCGTTGCACCCATTAAATCGTTACATAAATTTTATCATAAATTGCAACTTGATTCCAGCCACTTTTATTCGTACCATTTAACATTATGAAAAAAGACATAAACAACATCGATAAAAAAGTCGCCTTGGTTGCGGGGGCATTACAACTGCCGTTTTTTACGCGTGATGCGTTGCGCCGCGCGGGCTGGGATGTTTTTGTTGTTGGGCTTAAAAACTTTGTTGACCCGAAATTACGACCAGATATGATTGTTCGGCTTGGTGGTGCGGGTCGCGCGGTGCGTGAATTTCGTCGTCGCGGAATACACAATCTGACATTTGTTGGCGCAATTGGCCATCCAAATTTAAGTGATATACGACCGGACCTGTGGTCGCTGGGCGTGCTTATCAGTATTATGAAACATCAACGGGGGTATGATTCAATGGCAACTGCATTAAATACTGTTCTTGAAAAACGCGGATTTCACGTTTTGGCGGCACAAGATTTGGCACCCGAATTGACATTTCAAACGGCCGGTGTCCAGACAAAGACAAAGCCGACCAAGTCGGATATGGCGGACATTGAACGCGCGATAGAGGTTTCACACACAATCGGCAAAATGGATATTGGCGCATCCGTTGTTGTTGATAAACAGGTTATCGCGGTTGAGGCCGCCGAAGGCACCGCAAAAATGTTGGAACGCGTTGTAAAAATGCGCGCAAAGAAAACACGTAATTCTGGCGTGTTTGCAAAAATGACCAAACCGGGTCAAGATTTACGCATTGATATTCCGGCAATTGGTGTTGATACGGTGCGTGCGGTGGCAAATGCACACCTGCGTGGAATTATTGTGAACACAAAAACGTGTTTCATTGTTGACCGCGAAAATGTAATACGCGAAGCGAACAAATCAAAGATATTTATTATCGCAATGGACGAATAAAAAAACCGCACCACTTGGTGCGGTTTTTTATTTTATTCCAAACAATTTTTTATAATCTTCCCATGTCGGCATGAAATAGTATGTCTTACCTGTTTGCCACACATGAACATCATTAGCACCGTAAGCACACTCACATGTTCCCCCGAAGCGCAAACCATTATCTCTATCATAATACACACTATTTAAATAACACGCATTGGCAACAGCTACCTTTTTACAATATTTTTTGCATTTACCTAGCGTTATTTCATCGCTTCCTGGCTGTGTATAAGTTGTATTTTCGCCATAACGGCACAAACCATTGTTACGTAAAGCCCTGTTGTATTCGTTTTCCGATGTAAAAACCTTGCCTTTCCGAGCATCAAACTCAACATCTTCTGAATCATCAGAATCTGCATATTGTGCCGACACCAATTTATTATGTTCATTCACAACGTCCAACACCAACTCCATACAAACCTCACCCTGATAGAGACGGTTTTCCTCTGCTTCTTCCACCCAGGATGGATTAAATATTAACCTGGGTCCATCAGCATTATGATTAACTTCCACAGGATACCCGTACGCCGAACCCTTTTTCATACAATTTTCATTTATTGTTTTTAACGTTATCTTACCATGTTTATTATAAGCTTTTTGGACAAGATCCATAAACTGACCTTTTTCTACAAACAATTCAACGCTGTCAGGATCATTCGGTATTTCTATTACTTTCGGATATAAAGATAACGCATTACGAACCGCATCTGGTCTTACTACTGAATTAAGAATATTTTTGCCATTCAAATCTATTTCTTCGGCAAATGTGGTTGTAAACGGAAATACAATCATAAATAAAAATAATAATATCTTTCTCATATTCCCCCACCCCAATATTTATGGGGATATTATATCATAAAACACCCCCTTTTGCAAAAAATAAACTATTGTGTTTTTCCTTTTCCACAAAAAAACCGCACCAAACGGTGCGGTTTTTATATTGGTCCATAACAATTATTTCTGAATTTCTTGGACGGTGACTTTGAACACAACGGCCTTGCCCGCCAAACCTTCAACATATTGTTCTGGGAATGTGATGTTGATATCACGTGTTTCGCCAACCTTCATACCAACAACTTGATCTTCGAATCCCGGCACGAATTGACCACTGCCCAATTTTAATGGGAAACCATTTGCGGTACCCCCATCAAACTGAACCCCGTCCAAATAACCCGCGAAATCGATAATTACTGTGTCGCCGATTTTTGCAGTTGCATTACTGTCGCATGCCGCCAACAATGCCGCGCCACACAAACCCAATACAGACATAAACTTTTTCATATTTTTCCCCTTTGGTTTCTTGTTCCAGATAAATATATTAAATGAACCCATGTTTTTGCAAGCGGAATTTTAACAAAAAAAAGTGCCGGTCGCCCGGCACCAATTCCACAAAATTTAATTTTAGTTGTTATACACGCAACGGAAACCATATTCGCGCATAGTTGCACCTTCGGCTTCAATTCTGTAATCAAAGTATGGTGTCGGGCGCATAACTTCAAATGACGGTTTGTCATAAACCATAACAATGCTGTCCGCGTTACGTCCGCAAACACGTTTCATTTCATAGTCTGCAACCTTTGCCAATATGGTGCGTGCATCGCCGTCAATATCCATACCGTCGGCATTTTGCATCAAACGCAAACGCATTTCGCGCAAATCAGTATTTCCCAACAAGATTTGCACACGAACCATTGTTCCCTTGTATTCTTGCCAGCGGGTTTCCATATGCGCGGTTTTCCATTTACCCTCACTCTGTTCTTTTTCAGCGGCGGTTTTCGGCTTATAAGAATCAATGTTGGAATATTGGTTATCCGCCTGCATAAACTGGCTTGACCGTTCGTTGTACAATGGCGCGTCCGCACCACCGTTTTCAAAATCCGCGGTGTTATACGGCGTGTCATTACCCGTTGAACACGCACCCAAAACCAATACAGAACAAATTAAAGCAAACAAAGATTTTTTCATTTTGTCTTCTCTCTTTTTTTCTATTTTACCAAATAAAGCATTTTGATTCAAGGGTCGATTTATGATAAAATTAAATATAATGTCAAACATAGTTCTTGAATCTTTATTGAAACCATTGGCGGAATTTTACACCCCGTCTTTTGTCGAAGAAATCGCGATAAACCACGCGGGCCAGGTTTGGATGCGACTGCACGGCGCACGCGTTCCGTGGGTTGCGTACAACGCGCCAACGCTTTCCAAACAATATTTGGTGGATTTGATTCATACGGTCGCGAACATATACGAACGCCCATTTGACCCGATTCACGGTATGCCGGTTGTTTATGCGACATTACCGGGCAATCATCGTTTTTCTGCAATTGCGGGTCCAAATGTACAATATGACGAAAGTGATGTGACTGGTGGTGTTGCGTTAAATATTCGTGGTGGTGGTGCAACCGATGTTTCGTTCGAAAACTATCATCTGGAACGCGGGAAAAAGTTATTGCGTGTAAAACCCCGTGACAATGTCCGCCCCGATGACCCATACGACCGTTTAATGTCCGCCATAAATGACGGCAGCCCGATTTTGATAAGTGGCGCAACCGCAACTGGTAAAACGACTTTCTTGAATCATATGCTGACACTGATTGACCAAAACAGTCGTGTTATTACGGTCGAAGACGCACGCGAAATTCACGTACCCCAGGAAAATCGGGTTCACTTTGTGCTTTCGCGCACCGAACAAACAAACGATTTCAACTATGCGCGATTATTGGACTTGGTCGTACGTATGACACCGGACGTAATTATTGGTGGCGAAATATCCACAGACAACGCATCGGTACTGTGGGAAATGCTGGGGACTGGTCACGAACACTTTTATACAACAATTCATGCCGAAAGTGCCGAAGCCGCCTATACCGCATTTGCTGACCGCATTTTACATACTCAACCGGCATATGACCGTGGTGAATTAATTGCCGAAATGAAAAAGAAGATTCGTGTTGTACAATTATCGCGCGATGGTGCACTGCGCGCGGTTACCGAAGTTGTGTAATAAACAATGGGGGTGTGCTATGCCAGGTCAAGAAATCAAATACGACGGTTCTGATTCTGAAATGATGAAATTGGGTCTTATTGACGAATCGGGTTCGTTGATTGTTGAACGCCGTAATGAATACAAAGAATATATGCAGATGGCACAACAAAAGAAAATGGTTATTCCCGCGCCCGCACCCGATCGCGAAAAAATGGAAGAATATTTCCGCGCCCGCGAATATCAACGCAAAGCACGCATTGCACGCTGTCGCGCTTTTATTACAAAACTGTTTGGACGTTCCAAATAGAATTTACATAAAGTTCACAGGGTTCACATCGATTTTAACGCGAATATTTGCGGGTTGTTTCACGCGTGATATCCACGTTGCCACAATCGGCTGTAATTTCGCACGCACATCACCCGAAATTAAAAACCGCATACGATACCAATTACGCACCTGATATATTTGCGCCGGCACTGGCCCCATTATACGACCATCCGTTATATTTGGTGCCACCGCCGCCAAGTCTGCGCAATACTTTTGTAAAACATTTTCGCGTTCACCTTCGACCACCACCGCAATCAGTTGCCCATAAGGGGGCATTTTTGCGGCGCGCCTATTTTCCATATCGGTTTTCATAAATTCATCACGATTGCCGGCACATATTGCATTTAATACTGGATGTTCGGGCTGATACGTTTGTAATAAAACACGTCCCGGAAACGCGCCACGACCGGCACGACCTGCAACCTGGAATAATTGTTGAAAAGTGTGTTCTGCGGCGCGAAAGTCTGTACCAAACAAACCCATATCCGCGTCCACCACGCCAACCAAAGTTAAATTTGGAAAATGATGTCCCTTGGCTAAAATCTGGGTTCCAATCACAATGTCAATTTCGCCAGATTCCATACGCGAAACAATGCGTTCCAAACTTTGACGTGATGCGATTGTATCACTGGACACCAACGCAGTTCGCGCCCCTGGAAAACGCGCCGCAATTTCTTCCTGAATCTTTTCAATACCAACACCACGTGTTGAAACATCGCCACCACAATTTGGACATTTATCGGGCATTGGTTCGGCACGTCCGCACATATGACAGAGCATTTTTCCAATTCGTTTGTGATATGTCATACCAACACTACATTCATCACAGACGGATGTCCAACCACATTTTTTACATTGTACAATCGGTGCAAAACCACGCCGATTTATAAACAGCATAACCTGTTGATGATTATTCAATGTTTCACGGATTGCGTCACACATCTGCATCGACAGCGCGCCCATAACGTCCACCGTTTCATCGTCCGATTGCTTGCTGTATGACTCTGGACGATTTTCGCGCAAATCTATCGTTTCAATTTTTGGTAATGTCGCACCACCAAAACGCGAAGAAAGTTTTAACCCACGATATTTTCCATTTGCAACATTTTCCAGCGTTTCTTCGGACGGGGTCGCACTGGCCAACACAACTGGGAACCCGGCAATTGATGCGCGCAAAATCGCCATATCACGTGCGTGGTAATTTCCCATATCTTCCTGTTTGTATGACGTATCGTGCTCTTCATCAACAACAATTAAACCCAAATTTTGCCATGGCAAAAACAGCGCACTGCGTGTTCCAACAACAACACGAATTTCACCACGCAATACACCACGCCAAATATCACGCCGGCGTGCCGCGGTTAAATTGCTGTGCCACACAACGGGGGGCGCACCAAAACGCGATTCAAAACGCGACATAAATTGCGCGGTCAGTGCGATTTCCGGCATCATCAGCAATACCGACTTGCCCGCATTATATGCACGCAACGCAGAATCAAAATATACTTGTGTCTTGCCCGAACCGGTAATTCCGTCCAACAAAAACACCGAAAATCCACCATTCGAAATTGCCGTACCAATCTCGCCCGCCGCCGCACTTTGTTCGTCATTCAGCACGACATTTCCCATATCACGATATTCATATATGAAACGATTTTCGTTTTCAATCGCACGCGAATCAGCCGGTACAAGAGTTTCATTTTTTATCATTGTGCGCACAACTGCATTTGATACATGCGCAATATTCACAATATCATTTACTGACATTGCCTCGTTATCATTTGATGAAAAAGCGTCCATAACCGCCTGACGCGCAGTGGTCATTTTTGCGTTTGTATCAAAATTGAAAGAATACAGTTGTTCCATACGCGGTGGCGAAAAAGCATCTGGAATATTCAATATCAGTTTTAACACCGCGCCCGGCGTCATCAATGTCCAATCGGACATACGTTTTATCCACTGTAAATCGGCAACGGACAGCCCCGAATTCAACACACGCACAACACTTTTGATTTTATCTTCTGGCAATCCAGAATCGCCAACACCATACACAACACCAACATACGCGCGATTCATAACACGACATTCAACAAACGTCCCAAGTTCCGCGGGCGCGTTCAATCGATAGTCGTATCCAGTGTTCACGACATTTGGAATAAGTACTTTTACAATATCACCACTTTGGAACATACCCATAAAATACTTGTTTTTTTCGTTTTTTTCAATATCATATTATTAAGAAAGTTCGGACGATATTATGTGGCAAACTTTTTTCAGAATTTGTAATTTTTTGTGTAATTTTATCCCAAATCGCACTACGCGCGAACGTGTTCGTCGCGAAAAGTTTTATGATTGGGCGAAAAAATACCGCGCATTGCGTGATGCTTGCCCAGACCTTAAATTTCGCCACGTAAAAATGATAAAGGGTGGATGGAATATCGGCTTTATCGTTGACCACAAATACGTTTTTAAGATTCGCAAATTCTTTTCTGACGAAAAAAATCAGATTGAAAAAATTATGCGCGAAAAGCGTATGACCGACACTTTTGCACCCATTGTGCCGTTAAAAATTCCAAACATCGATATTATAACTGCGGGCGATTATACTTTTTATCGCTATAAATTTATATCAGGGAAAAATATGAATACGTTCCCCTTGCGTACAATTCGTAAATATGAAAAGCAATGGGGAAAACAGATTGCCACGTTTATTTATAAAATGCATAACTCGCGCCCACGTGGCATGAATGACTTGCAAACCCAAGATGGTGACGGATGGAATCATCATGACATTTGCAACAATGTAATTATTGATCCACATAAAATGCGCGTTGTTGGTTTAATTGATTGGGAATATGCGGGTTGGGGTCCACTGGAAACAGAATTTATGAATTGCACCATATTTTCTAAAAAAATTCGCCAAACGAATCTTGATAAAATTATTCGCGCCGAATACGCGAAATTGAAAGCAAAGAAAAATTAAATTTTCGTGATTATTTCATCGGGCTGAAACTGTGTGCGGAACCACGTACGCTGACGTTTTGCATATTGGTTTGTTTTTGTAATCCAATTTTCTATCGCCGCATCCATTGTAATTTCACCACGCAGATATTGGCATAACTGGGCCGCACCAATCGCACGACTTTCGTCCCAACCCGCATCAATAACCGCCCGCGCCTCATTTAACGCACCACCCGACATCATTTCTGGAATACGCGCCGCAATACGTTCGCGCAAAACATCGGTGTCGGGATTTATTAAAATACGATGTGCGTTTGGCGCAACACTGCCCACGCGCGCCGTTTTCTGAAATTCTGTAATATGTGTGCCAGTCTGTAAAAATACTTCCAGCGCACGCGCCACACGTTGCGGATCGGTTGCCCCAAATTCCGCCGGCAACATTTTACGCACCGAATCAATATCATCTGCAACCATTTTGCGTGCTTTGTTTCGCACATCGTCATCAATATCTGGCATTGGCGAAACACCATTTATAAGCGCATTTATGTAATACCCCGTTCCACCAACAAAAATTGGCACACGTCCCGCGGCAATCGCCGAATCATATTCCGCACGCGCCAGTTTCAGATAATCAACCACACTAATTTGTTCGGTTAATGGTAATATGGAAAACAGGCGATATGGTACGCCGTCTATGTCCGGTGTAATTTCACGCGATGCAAATGGCGATGCCGAAATATTTTCAATTCCGCGATAAATCTGGACACTGTCGGCATTTATAATCACGCCGCCAACTTCGCGTGCTAAATTATGGGCAAACGAAGATTTACCTGACGCGGTTGGACCTGTGATAATATACGCATTGTGTTTCATATTGACAATATTATAAAATGGCAAATATCAAAATTCAATTGTAATGTGCATAAATAAAGTGCTAATATACAGGTACAAAACAACAAAGAAAGGGAGAAAATATGGCAAAGTTAAGAGTTGCAATCAACGGGTTTGGCCGCATTGGTCGCTTGGTTTTACGCGCAGCATTGATGTCGGGTCGTAAAGACATTGAATTTGTTGCGGTAAATGATTTGGCTCCGGCCGAAGAAAACGCATATTTATTACAATATGATTCTGTCCACGGCAAATTGCCAATGGACGTAAAAATGGACGGCGAATATATCATTGTCGGGAACCAGAAAATCAAATGTATTTCTGAACGCGACCCGTCAAAGTTGCCATGGAAAAAATTGAAAATCGATGTTGTTATGGAATGCACAGGTTTGTTTACCGCCGCTGACAAGGCACGTGTTCACCTTGATTGCGGGGCAAAGCGCGTGTTGGTGTCGGCACCGTCCGCCGGCGCGGATAAAACAATCGTGTTTGGTGTAAATGAAAAGACATTGACCGCCAAAGATTTAATTGTTTCCAACGCCTCATGCACAACAAATTGTTTGGCCCCGGTGGCAAAGGTTTTGGACGAAAAGTTCGGCATTGTGTCCGCATGGATGACAACTGTTCACGCATATACCGGCGATCAACAATTGTTGGATAAAAACCACAAAGATTTCCGTCGTGCACGCGCGGCGGCCATGTCTATGATTCCGACATCAACCGGCGCAGCCAAGGCGATTGGTCTGGTTCTGCCGAATTTGGCGGGCAAAATGGACGGTATGGCAATTCGCGTTCCAACCCCAGATGTTTCTGTTGTTGAGTTGGTTGCAAACTTGGCAAAATCGGCAACAGTTGAATCAGTCAACAAAGCGATGAAATCGGCCGCATCTAAAACATTTGGCTATAATGACAAGCCATTGGTTTCCGTTGACTTTACCGACGACGCACACAGTTCCATTTTCGATGCCGGCCAAACAAAGGTCTTGGGCGACAAGTTGGTACACGTGACCGCATGGTACGATAACGAATGGGGCTTTTCTAACCGCATGTGCGACACCGCCGTTGCGATGGGAAAACTGATATAAGTAATAAAAAGAACCCGCAAACGCGGGTCTTTTTTATCTGGTATGGATTTTAACCTGTTCAATAATCGCGCGATTTTTTTCGGGCGTGATGTCGAACACCCAGCTGAGTCCGCCATTTTTTTCATTATCAATTGCCCAAACAATCGCACCTTTCTTTTCCTTGAAATCAGGCAAAACCACAATACGTTGGTTATCTGATAAATGCACAATTGATATTGTTCGCATTTCTGGCGCATTGGTAATTTTTGCTGGTAATGATTTAAGGTCGTTCAAGAATTCCCAAACAACATCACGTGGCAAACGCAACGCCGACGTAAAAGATCCAGCGGTTTGGAATCCTTCGCATGCGACCGGAATCATATCACAAGATGAAAACAACGCGTAATTCAGCAATAAATGCTTTGGATCAACAACTGTATATGTTTCAACAAAATTGTATTTTGATTTAGTCGGTAATTGCTCATCTACCGATTCATATTCAGTATGATGTTTTCTGTTATGAACATTATTAAACCACTTTGCCATAGAATACTCTTTTATGTTGTTTGCCGACAAATACTACACCAAATTGTATAATTGTCAACAAATTCACCACAAAATGAAAAAAATACTTGCAATCAGGATAATGTCGGTATAATATATGTGGGCTTTCGGGGTGTTAGCTCAGCTGGTTTAGAGCGTCTGCCTGTCACGCAGAAGGTCGAGGGTTCGAGCCCCTTACATCCCGCCAGTTTTATTTGCCGCCACCTTCCCACGGCGGTTTTATAAAGTTTCGGCCCCATCGTCTAATGGTTAGGACACCGCCCTTTCAAGGCGAGAATCCCGGTTCGAATCCGAGTGGGGCTGCCAAAAATCAAAAATCGGGTTTTATACCCGATTTTTTATTTTTTGATATCATTATTGTTTAAAATAAATTGAAAAACTATCTCTGGGTATTTTTCTCTAAACATACGACGTTGTATTTCTGTACCACCTAATTTTTTATAAAAACCGCATGATTTATTTGCTTCTAAACATCCAATGACAAATTGTTGTCCATTGTTCTTTTTGACCCAATCGGCAAATTCTTGCACTAATTTTTTACCAATTCCGCCACCAATATGTTTTGGATCTACATATAAGCCCTGTAATTCGAACTTCTTTTCACTGTTTATAAGCCCGAACATTATACCAATAACCATGCTAGCTTCGTCTACTGCGACTAATTTTATTCCGTCTTTGCCAGATAAAAATTCTGCTGTTTTATGGGTGTTTTTTATAAAGTGTTCCTTTGCACCATCTAAAAATTCATCTTCAAAAATTCCACGATATGCGTATTCCCATCCTGCTGCATGAATTTCTTCCCAGCGTGTAGCATCTGATGCTTGTGCTGGACGTATTGTAATAGCCATATTTTATCCTTTTCCTTTAATTCTAACATATTTGTGTCAATTTTCAATGTGTTTAGTCCAGATCATTTTTTATAAATTCTTCCAACGCATCCAAGTTTTCTTGAATTTCTGCCTCATACAGCGATACAGCAGTTCGAATGTTGTCAATCTGGGGCTGCCAGAAATTAAAAAATCGGGTTTTATACCCGATTTTTTAATTTTGTTCAGCCACCGGATTTGAACCGCAGGTTCGACACGATAGTTGGCAAGAACAAGCGCAAAGCGCGCCGTTCGCGCCTTACGTGTGGTGAGCAACGCGAACAATCCGAGTGGGGCCAATTAAGAAAATCTTAAAAAATCGACAAGGGGAGATTTTTTTGATTTTCGTTATTGCAATTGCGTTATCTAAGGAAACGCTGGGGCTGCCAAAATAATTGATTGTTTCGTCATTTTGTGATATAATATGTGCAATTACACGACGGCATTTGCCGTTTTTTTTGTTGCCCTGCTCTCGCAGGGTTTTTATTTATAGGGGGAATAAATGCATATCAGTAAAAATGGTATTGAATTATTAAAGGAATATGAGGGCTGCGTTATCCGTAACCGAAAACACGTTATTTATGACGACACAACCGGTCAACCGGTGGACACACACAATTCGTTACCACGTGGTGCGACAATTGGTTATGGACATCTGATAAAACCATATGAATATTTCGGGGACGGCATTACCGAAAACGTCGCCACCGAATTATTGCGCCGAGACATCGCAACTGCGGAACAAGCCGTTTGCGATAACGTCACTGTTTTACTGACCCAAAACCAATTTGACGCACTGGTAATTTTCGCATACAACATCGGCGAAAAAAACTTTGCCAAATCAACCGTTGTTAAATATATCAACGACACAAACTTTCACAACACAACCTATCCAGACATTGACTCTGCATGGCGGGCGTGGTGTAAATCGGGCGAGCGCACAGTATCGGGTTTAAAACGTCGGCGTGATATGGAATTGAAATTATTTCACACGATTTGACTTTTTCGTTGTTTGCGGTTTATAATAATCGCATGAAAAAAATAATTCTTGGATTTTTGGTTATTGTATCACTGGCATGCGTGCTATCCGCCTGTGGCGTTAAAAGCGGTTTGGAACACCCCGGATCGTCGTACCCACGCGCATACCCGGTGCATTAATCTTTCTTTATGCGGGTATGGCGAAACTGGTAGACGCGCTGGATTTAGGTTCCAGTGGGGAAACCCATAAGAGTTCAAGTCTCTTTACCCGCACCAAAAAAAACTTGATTTTCGGTAATTTTTAACCTAATATTCAGTGCAATATAAAATCAAAGGGCAAAAAAAATGGCATCTAAAAAAGGCAGCAAAGAAGTTATCAAGCTGGAAAACAAAGAAACCGGCTATTTCTATACAACAACAAAAAATACCAAGTCGGAAAATACCGCTGGCAAAATGAAAATGCGTAAATACGACCCAAAGGTTCGTAAGCACGTTGTATTTACCGAAGGTAAAATGTCGCACTAACGACGGTTGTAAAAAGATTTACCCCCACAATCGTGGGGGTATTTTTTGTTAAAACAAATTTGATATCAAAGAATATAAACCCGAAAAAATAAACACTGCTAAAACAAACAATACTATTAATCCAAGTGTAATTCCAATTAAACGCCAAATAAAAACTAACGCTTTTTTCATTTTTGCCCTTCCCATTATTTTCCAAACTTTCCACTGCGCGGGAAGCCGACCGGAACGGTACGACCCTGGGACGCGCGCTTACCCATCCATGGTGCAATGTCGTCAAGTTTCGTTGTACCACGGCCCGTTGTCCACCCAAAGCCGTCCGCCATATTAAAGAACATTGCATCAATCGTGTATGTCCGTTCGGCATTGTATTTCTGTAATATAACACCCTTGCCCCGTGTCATCTCTGGGATTTCATTTGCCGCAAATATAAGCAATTTATCGTTTGAGCCCGACATCGCGACCGTATCGCCCACAACATCAACGCACAACACCGCCGGATTTTTGTCGTCAACGTTCATAACCTGTTTTCCGTTTTTCGTCTGGGCAAGGCAGTTTTCACCCGAAACAACAAACCCGATACCATGGCGCGCAATCAAAAGGTATTTCGCATTTGTATCCAGCACGAACGCACGCACAATGTTTTCTTCGGCACCAATGTCCGCCATCATACGCACTGATTCACCAAAACCACGCGCCGATGGCAAATCGTTCGCCGATAAAGTGAACATTTTGCCCGATGCGCCAAATATGTTGATTTTATCGGTGGACATTGCGTGAAACGCCGACAGTAATTCATCGCCTTCCTTGAACTTTACATCCAAGTTGTTCAAGTCCAAATGTCCCTTGGCCGCGCGTATCCAACCCATTGTAGACAAGATGATGGTAAGCGGTTCTTTTTCAATAAATTCATCCGCATTCACAACAATTTCTTCGGTCTGGGCCGCCCAAGTTGTGCGGCGGCGACCTAATGCGGTCTTTTTATCATAACGCTTTTTAATATCACCAAACCACGCCTTTAATTGCTCGTTTTGGATTTCTTCGGACTTCAGCAATTCTTGCAGTTGTTTTTGCTCTTTCTTTAATTCTGCATCTTCGCGTTTGATTTCCATTTCTTCCAATTTACGCAAAGAACGCAAACGAGTATTCAGAATCGCTTCAACCTGTAATTCGGTCAAATTAAACTCTTCCATCAGTACAGATTTCGCATCATCTTCGGTACGGATAATTTCAATCACCCGATCCAGATTCAGATATACAACCAATAACCCGCCCAAGATTTCCAAACGGCGCGTGATATTCCCCAATCGCCAATTTGTGCGACGCAATAAAACCTTTTTTTGATGCGCGATAAATTCACGCAACACATCGCCAATTCCCATAACACGTGGCGCACCATTGGAATCTATGACGTTAAAGTTCATATTAAACTTGTATTCCAAATCGGTCATCGCAAACAAATGCGCCATCAATTTGTCCGACGGAACATTACGCGATTTCGGTGTAATCACAATACGCACATCTGTTGTTGATTCATCAACAATGTCGTCAACCAGCGGCAATTTCTTTGCGTCAATCAAGCCCGCAATTTGTTCCACCAACTTTGATTTAATTAAACCATATGGAATTTCAGTAATAGCAATTTGATAACCGCCACGGTCCAACTCTTCCACAGCCCAGCGCGCACGAATACGAAACGCGCCACGTCCAGTATCATAGTTTTTACAAATCGTATCAAAGTCATCAATTAAGATACCGCCGGTTGGAAAATCGGGTCCAACCAACTTTTTCATAATTTGCGATGTTGTTGCGTCCGGCTTGTCCACAACCAAGTTCAACGCATCACAAACCTCTGCTACATTATGTGTTGGAATATTTGTTGCCATACCAACCGCAATTCCCATACCGCCATTTGCCAGCAAGTTTGGAAACGCACCCGGCATAACCGTCGGTTCAACCGTTGTGCCGTCAAAGTTCGGCATCATATCGACACTGTCTTCGTCAATACCCTCCATAATAAGCATTGCCGCATCAGTCATTTTTGATTCAGTATAGCGGTATGCCGCCTGGGGGTCACCGTCAATATTACCAAAGTTCCCCTGGCCATCAATCAATGGATAACGCACAGAAAAGTCTTGTGCCAAACGAACCATCGCATCATAGACCGATGAATCACCATGTGGGTGATAATGACCCAACACATCACCAACAACCGTTGCACACTTACGAAAAGCAGCCGCCGGCGACAGTTTTTGCCGCAACATAGAAAACAGAATACGACGATGTACTGGCTTTAACCCATCACGCACATCGGGCAACGCACGCGACACAATTGTTGACACCGCGTATGACAAATAACGCTGGGATATTGCATCGGACAACTGTTGTGAATCTATTCTTTCAACAAAATCTGAACTTTTTGACATCTTTAACCAATCTTATGCTTTATTTCACGAATTCGCGCCAATATTTCCCGCAAATCAGCATCTGTAACCGATGGCGTGGGTCGATTATGCAATTCATCAGCCATAACAATACACAATGTTGCAAGCAATAAACTTTCTGGCAATGGGCCGATTTTATCCAAAATCTCACGCGCGCGGGCATCAACCATTTGTCCCAATTCAATCAGGCGCGATTCTTGGCCATCTTCGCACCCCATTGTGTAATTTTTATTTACAATTGGTATCGACACTACGCTCATTGCAACTTCTTTAGTATTGTCAGCGACTTATCAATCATTTCACCCGCACGTTTATTTTTGTCGCGCAATGTTTTAACCTGTTCGGTCAAGATTGCGACCTCAAGATCCGTCTGACGACCCGCTACAACCGCCGCACCACGCAGGCGAGAAGCCTCCTCTTCCAATGCGGTCAGTTCGTTAAAAATCTGCTGTTTGATATCTGACATAATCCCATAATAAGATATTTTTTATATGCGTTCAACCCCAAAATGTGATATAATGCGCGCATGAGGTTATGGGGATTTTTGGTATGAAAACGAAAATTATTTATATTTCTGGAAATGAATTGTTTGATATGGCGGATATCCGTGCCGCTTTTGAAGAGGTTCGCACCGCGCTTTCATTGGGTGATGATACGGTTTTATTTGGTGTTCCGGTGGATAATGACGACGCGCTTGCCGCGCCCCAAGACACAACCGAAATCGTTGCTGAACCCAAACCTGTTATTGAACAAATTGTTGAAGAAACACCCAACCCTGTTCCCGATATTATTCCAGAACCAAAATCAAAAAGAGCAAAAGTTGTTCCAATTTCCGAACGCATCGTTCACGAAGAACCAAAACAAGAAGAAGTCGCAACAGAAGAAAAGTCAACTGTTGTTCCAATTCTGTCTGTGTTGGGAACAAATTCGACAGATAAAGAAACAGAAGAACTTGAACAATCAGAAACATTTATTGATAATATCGAAATTGAAACAACCGAACCAGTCCCAGAAGAAAAAGAACAAGAAAACACCGATATTGCAGAACCAGAAATTACTGCATACCAGGTGACAATCACCGATATAATCACCGATGATGTACCGGAAATGGAATCTGAAAAAACATTGGAACAGTTGTTGGAATCAATGACTCCATTGGGTGAAGATGCAGATAAAAAACCAGAACCAATTGTTAAAGAAGAGATTGCGGACGAACAAACTGTTGAAAACTTTTCTGAACAAAACTCAGACGAAGACGATACCGATATAACATTGGAAAAATTGGCAACCGAATTCGTCGCATCTCAAGATAAAATCGAAACACCATCAAAACCGGCGGGACGTGGCAAGATTGGAAAACTGAAAAACATTTTGCCATTTAAAAAAGCGCGTCATGAAGATTCTGGTTTAATGGGTGATTTATTCGGTTGGGCTGGTGTTGCGGCAAATGATGAAGACTTTACAATCCCGGGATTCTTTACAAACGCGACAACAAACCAAAACAATAACAAATGAATACAGAAACAATCGTCCGATTGCTAGTCAATTCCGGAATCACTGTACGTGGTGCAGATGCTAGTTCTGTATATATTGAAGATCCATCGTGCATATTGCGTGGCTTTGAGACGTTTGTCGAATACGCATGGACAATTATCACTATTATAACTGGCGTTTTGATATTTGGCTGGGGAATTTCCAGAATTCGTGGCGCAAAAAATGATATTTTTGTAAATATGCGCAATCTGATAATAATGTTTGCGACATTATCTATGGCGGGTCCAATCATAAATGTCATTTGGGGTGGTGATTTATTTGCACGTGGCTGTGACACAATTTCCGTACCAATGGACAAGTTAAATGAATTATTAGATGCCCGAAATAAAAAACTAAAAAATGCCAGTGGCGATTTATATGAAAACCTGGAAATATATGATTCTGGGGCGGGAAATATTGATCCCGTATCAATTCAATAACTTTTATATTAAATGCATCGCGCGCATTGAATACACACTGTCATTTGCGACCAACAAATGATCATACAGTGCGATATCCAGTGTTGCTAAAACCATTTTAACCTGGGTCGTAACGGCAACATCATCTGCTGAAAAAGAATTAACAGACGTTGGGTGATTGTGCACCATAACGATTGAACGCGCATTTAATTGCAACGCACGCCGTGCAATTTCACGCGGATATATTGCACTGGTGTCCACTGTACCTGTTGTGTGTACGTCGTCCGCAATTAATTTCAAATTAGTATCCAAATACAATACGTGTAATTCTTCGACTTGTTTACCCGACAACACAACGCGACAATAGTTATGTAAAATCTTTTCATCGTGGAACACTGGGCTTTCTTTTAATTGCCCCATATATCCAATTTGCATCATTTGCTGAACAACTTTCAAAAAGATTGCTGTATTACGACCAACACCTTTGACTTTTACCAAATCATCAATCGATGCTGTCAGCACTTGATAAACACCACCAAACTCTTTGACCAAACTGCGTGCCAACGGTCGCACATCACGACGTGGTATTGCGTATCCCAAAAGCAATTCTAATTTTTCATAATCAGCCAGTTGATTGCTTACAAATTTTTCGCGCAATCTTTCGCGATGACCGGTATAAAATTTTTCATCTTTGTCCGGCAAAATACTACCCCCCCACATTACATCATACGTTCGGTAAATATAATTACACCGTCTTCGGTAATACCCAATGTGTGTTCCCATTGTGCCGACAAACCACCGTCAACTGTACGCGCAGTCCAACCATCCGCATCTATTTTACATTCAGGACGACCCGTATTTATCATCGGTTCAATTGTGAATACCAAACCCGGCACCATTTTCACCTTGTCCCACATTTTATCATAGAAATGATATATCTGGGGGTCATCATGCATAACCTTGCCAATACCATGACCGACAAAATCACGCGATATAGAAAAGCCATGTGGTTTTACAACCGCCTCAATCGTCTTGCCAATTTCAGACAACGGCACACCCGGTGCACAAATAGAAATTGCCGCATTTAACGCATCTTGGCACGTTTGTACCAATTCGCGTGCTTTTGCAGACACATTGCCAATCATATACATACGTGATGCATCACCGTGCCACCCCTTGTATTCCGCAGTCAAATCGACATTTACAATATCACCATCTTTCAATATAACGTCATCACTGGGGATACCATGCACAATAACATCATTTACAGATGTGCATATACTTTTCGGATAACCTTGGTACCCTAAATCAGACGAACGTGCACCATTTTCCTTTAAGAAACTGGCAACCAAACGATCAATTTCACCAGTTGAAATACCCGCCTTGATATACGGCGAAATAAAATCAAAACAGCGCGCGACCAAATCACCCGACACACGCAGACGTTTGAAATCTTTTGGTGCATATACCGATGCTAACATTTTTAGTTCCTTTTTCTTATCGCCATTTTTGCGGCACGCATAGCCAACTTTAGCGAAAAATCACGTAATAAAATTTCACTTGGCATACCCGTTGTACGTAATTGTCGTTCTAATTCATTTAATCGAACCAACACTGCGGTTATTTCAGATTCCGACCATATGCGTATTGCGGTACGGAATTTGTCTTCAACCTTCCAAAAAAGTCGCGGCAATTGTCCGTCAACAACCGCGGCCAACAAACGTTTGAAATGAGTATCCAACATACGAATAAGCATATTTGGTTCCGAACCAGCATACAACAATCGATCCAGTGCAGTAACCGTTTGCGCGATATGTCCCGCCGTCAAAGAAAACAAATAATCGTCTGTATCGGCAGCGCCAGTATCTGGTAAACATTTTTCAACATCGTCTAACTCAACAATATGCTTATCACTGACATAAATGGCTATTTTGTTCAGAAAACCACGCGTTATTCCGCGATCACCACCAAGATGCGTTGTCATATACGCCATTGCATCTGGGGTAATTTGTTTTATACCCGCGTCCGCCGATAATTCTTTGCGAATAAGTGTTTCCAATGTGCGTGCATCATCATTATAACAAGGTAGTGCTGCGATATCGTTTCCGTTCTCGAACAACGTGCGTAATCCACCACCCGCACGCAATTCGCCACCACACACAATCACCGTCGCAGACAAACCTGGATGCGAAATCAATTCGCCAATTATTTTTGCATCACTATCACCAGCATTAGAAATGATGACCATCTTGCGACCACCAAACATTGATGGTGTGCAACTTTCGGCGAATAAAGCCTCTTGCTTTTCGGTCAAATCGTTCGAATCCAACGCAAACAAATTATCTTTTTCGATACCTAATTTTTCAACAGCTTTGTCACAATATTCATCGACCTGACCAGCATCTGGTCCATATACCAACAATGCACGTACTGTTTCAATTCCGCTCTTAAAATCAGCTTCTTTCCATTTCATTACTTATTACCGTTGGAATGTTTGTACACTTCGGCCATTGCACGATTACCAATTTTATCAGACAACACTGTTATAATATTATTCACCGCATTATTGTATGACGCATTTGCCGCAACCAAATATTGCACAAAAGAATATGATTCTGATGCAGACTCTTTGCCATTTGCAATAATACTGTCGCCCGCCTTTAATGTATAATTTGCCGTCAACGCAACTTCTTGCCACGTCGCAACGCCGGTTTTATCCAATGCCTTGTATGAAGTATTTGGTTCAGATAAAGAAACCTCCAATGTATATGGCGCGGTCGCATCATGCAACCCACCAAACTTTGCATTTAACGCATTACGCAGTTCAATACCATTTGCACCACTGGTAATTGGTGGAACGTAAATGTCCGTATTTTTACCCGAATACATTGGCGTAAAACCGCATCCCGCCAACAATAAAAAGACTAAAAGTTTCTTCACGCCTGTACCTTTTTTGTTGCGACAAGTGTTTTCCTGTTGCTTTTTATTTGTATATTACCTAGACTTTTAATAAATCGCAAGAGAGAATGATGAATATTTTTATCATGATTTTGGTAGCACTGTTTATGGGGACATACTATTTGTTGTCCAGCCCGTCCCTGCACATCCGTGAACAAGAAATCGATTATTCCATAACACGTGCCGATATGCGTTCAATTGCCGAATGTACAATGGCCCTGCATAACGCCAATATGAACCAAACCGAATTTGACGACGTGTGTATCAAGAAAAACGATATTCACAGCGAAATTTTCTGTATGGATTCCAAAATGGCGATTACAGAATGCAACGCTATTAAAAACAAGGCACCCGAATACACATACATTATCACATACACAAAACCATTGGATAACGCGTCATATAACGACATGATGGAAATATTAGAACAACATTACGCGGATGCGGGTACATTTGGGGTATTTATGGAAAATCAAATTATATCTGGTGGTGGCACAAAACGCAGTATTCCAAAATCGATATTGAAAGACCACGAATTCCAAGACGGTCAATTGGTATATATGACCCAATATTCAATTCCAACAGCTCAGACAGAATTTTTAACCGATACATCCGACACAATAACGTGCCCAACTGGAATGTCATCTGTGTACCGTTTTGGTCGTTGGCAATGTATTGCGTTGAACGCCAAAACCAATTGCGGTGGCGATATGATTTGGAATTACGAAGAAAAAAAATGCGTTCCCGATGAATCACGCAAACCACTGTGCGCGGCACAACAAACCGCCGTTATTGTTGACGATGTATGGGAATGCATTGACCCTTTTGCCGAACGGACGTGTCCGGGAAATCTTATTCCGCGATTGAATTACAATAATTTGGAATGGGAATGTGTCGAAGATCCAAATGCAACGAACACCACTACAAAATGCCCACACATTATAAACGACGCGGCTGCTGGTCGCCAAGGTGCCAACTTACGTATTTCTGCATCATCTTGCACTGATTGCGAAATAATGGTTATTGATGAAACAACTTGTCGTGCAATATGTATCCCAGACCCACAACAAATTGAAAACCAAATGTGTTATCCGTCATCAAATTCTTGTTCTGGCAGTGGTAAAGCATTTTATTTTGGTTTTCCAAATATTGCATATATTGCAAATGTTGCCGCGGTTGCGGGGAAAAATGTGCCACTGGATGCGATGCATTCACAAAATCGTAAGTTTAATTGTATGGATTGTGGAACTGCTGGCATAAACGAATCCAAATCACTTCCACCATACATTGTTGTATGTAATTAAAAAACACCCATTTGGGTGTTTTTTTATTCCCGCCATAAAGTGTTGGGAACCATGGCGGTAACTGTTTTACGCAACTCGGCGTCATTAAAAAACTGTTCACGTTGTTCGGGGGTTGTTTTATGCGCTTCATCTTCGAAATGGTTGATGTATTTTTGTATCGCGACGTTCTGTACCCCACGTTCACTTAAATCGCGTACAATCGCAATTAAATCGTTTTTATCAATAAATCGTGGATCACATGTAATACGAACTTCAAAATCTTTACCGGTTGTTTTCCAGAATTCCAATGATTCAATCATATTGTCGTATGCGACCCTGTTTCCAACCAGTGCTTCATATTTTTCGGGGGTTGCCTTGTAATCAAGTCCAATCCAGTCAACATATTCTGCGGCACGCTCCAACATTTTTGGATAAAAACCGTTTGTGTGCAGACCAATGGCAAAACCCAATTCTCGCACACGTTTGATAAAAGAAATGGTGGCATCACCCTGCATCAATGCTTCACCGCCCGAGAACACGACGGCTTCTAACTTACCAACACGGGACTCCAGCCAACCATATACTTTTTCGGGGTCATATTCACCCGGCCCCAATTCCAGTAAATGTGGATTGGAACAATACGCACACCGCAACGGACATCCAACCAAGAACAGCACAGCCGCTAATTTTCCCGGATAGTCGATTGTTGTGAACGAAACCAAACCACCAATCTGGACATCACGCATTGCTTTATGCCGCCTTTTTCATAAGTTCAGCGTGGCGAGCACCAGCCGACAAAGAATTGGCTTCTGTAAATGTTTTTCTTTCACAGAATTCAGAATATTTACCAATGTTAAAGTTGCGAACTGGTCTGATATAGCCCATCGAACGTGAAAATACTTCACATTGTGTACGTTGTGTATTTGCTGCTGCTTGCATTTTTCTCCCCTTTGTTTTTTTGTTTTTTATTAGTTATTCGCCGTCTTGTGATCGTTGCTGTTTGCAGCAATTTCTGCATCACATTTCGGACAAAACTCATGCTTACCCGGCAAATATCCATGCTTTGGACAGATGGAAAATGTCGGCGTTAATGTCATATATGGCACCTTGTAATTTTCAAAGATTGTACGAACAATCTTTTGTGCTGCATCCCCACTTGACACTGGCTCACCCATATACAAGTGTAACATTGTTCCGCCAGTATATTTGCGTTGTAATTCTTCCTGGTGTTCCAATGCAACAAATGGGTCATCGGTATAGTTCACCGGCAACTGGGTTGAATTAGTGTAATATGGCGCGTCTTCTGTCCCAGCTGTTAAAATATCTGGGAAATTCTTTTTATCTGTTTTCGCAAAACGATATGCGCAACCTTCGGCTGGTGTCGCCTCCAAATTATACAGGTTGCCCGTCTGTTCTTGGAAATTGGCCAAGTTTTCACGGATAAAGTCCATTACGTCCAAAACTAATTTTTTACCAAGCGGTGTCGCGATATTTTCACGATCGTTTGTAAAGTTGCGAACCATTTCGTTGGCACCGTTCACACCGATTGTTGAAAAATGATGATTCCAATCACCCAAATAGCGACGTGTAAATGGATACAAACCTCGTTCCAAATTCTTGGAAATAATTTTACGTTTGATTTCCAATGAATCGCGTGCCAAATCCAGTAACCGTTTCAATTCTGCGAACAAACCGTCCCTGTCACCCTTGTGCGTATAACCAAGGCGCGCTAAATTGATTGTGACAACGCCGATTGAACCGGTCTTTTCTGCGGAACCAAACAAACCACCACCGCGCTTTAACAATTCACGCACATCCAAGCGTAAACGACAGCACATTGAACGTACATCGGTTGGGTTCAAGTCAGAATTCAAGAAATTCTGGAAGTTTGGAATACCGTATTTTGCCGCCAAATCAAACAATGGTTTTACATTGGCATGATTCCATGGGAAGTCATCGGTAATATTATATGTTGGAATTGGGAAAGTGAACGGACGACCATGTGCATCACCTTCGGTCATAACTTCCAAGAACGCCTTATTTATCATATCCATTTCTGGTTGTAAATCACCGTATGTGAAATCAACCTGTTTTTTGCCAACGAACGGATGTTGGTCACGCAAATCTTTTGGACATGTCCAGTCAAATGTAAAGTTGATGAACGGTGTTTGTGTTCCCCAACGGCATGGCACCGAACAATTAAACACCAACGTCTGCATAGAATTTTTAACATCTGAATAAGACATTTTATCAAGACGGACATATGGTGCCAAATATGTATCAACCGATGAAAACGCCTGGGCACCTGCAAATTCATTTTGTAATGTACCCAAAAAGTTCACCATGTGCGAAACCGCTGTTGCCATGTGTTTTGCCGGTTCACATTGTAAATACCCCGGAACACCGTTTAAGCCTTCGTACAACAATTCACGTAATGACCAACCGGCACAATAACCCGTCAACCAACCCAAGTCATGAATATGAATCGCGGCCGAACGATGTGCATCACCAATTTCTTTTGGATAAACATGGAACCAATATTCCGCGGTCATACGTTCACTGCTGCGCAAAATAAGTCCACCAATTGAATAACCGATATTTGCATTTTCTTTGACGCGCCAATCCGCTTCGGAAACATAGTCACCAATAACCGATATCGCATCAACCATTGCTTCACGCGTTTCAGAACGTTTCTGACGATATATAATATAAGATTCAGCCGTTTTATATGCGTGCGCATCCATCAACGATTCAATAACGATTTCTTGGATGTCTTCGATTTGTGGAGTTTTATCCGCAAATTTAGCGTCCAATTTATTCAACGCATTTTGTGTGATTTCGGCAATACGCTTGTCACCTATTTCGCTTGTGACCGCAACTGCTTTCTTTATAGCATTAAATATTTTCATCGCGTCAAAAGGAACGGTTTCACCCTCGCGCTTTTGAACGATGGCCATTTTTGTAGTGAACTGTGGCACCATTTGTACATTATCGTTTGCTTCAGACATTGACTAACCCTTTTTTGTCAAAAAACACAATATATAGTGTCTGTTTTGCTGTTTTAATAACAATATATAGTATTTGTCGTTTTTCAACAACAAATAAAAAATGTATTTTTTTTCATTTTTCGCTTTACTTTTTAACAAGGTATGTTTTCCGCACCTCTCAGCGCGAATCGGAATCGGCAATATTGACACAAAAAATTGCTTTGTATGATGATTTGGAAAAAATTTTATAAAAAAACGATTCGATTTTCGACTAAAAACACAAAATATTGATAAAAAAAAGCATAAAAAAACGATTCGAGCCCAATATATTGATTTTTCGATTCGCTAAAAAAGTGAGAATAAATACATATTTTTAGTTGTTTTTGTGATATAAAATCGTTTATACTTGTGTGAAAAATAAAATTGTAAGGACGAAATATGTTATCCGATATGAACAATATCTATGAAATGCTGAAGGACGTATGTACACGCAATGCAGACAAGGTTTTCTTTGTACGTGAAAACAAGACATATGCTGAATTTTTAGATACGGTGCAACGTCGTGCGGTCTTGCTTACTAAACAGTTCGACATTAAAAAGGGCGATGTTGTTGCCCTGCTTTGCTCTAATATTCCGGCATTTATTGAATCGTACTATGCGATTTTATCAATTGGCGCACGCGCATTACTATTGGATACGGGTCTTGCACACGAAGAACACATAAATATGATGACGCGGACCAAGGCCAAATTAGCACTGGCGGACAAACCACACATATTTGACTGCGATTTTCCGATGTTTGATATTGAAAATGTTGATGATACAGATACCGCGGACTTTGTTGCCGCCGATGTTGTGCGTTCGGACATTGCACAAATGTCGTTCACATCGGGATCAACCGGCAATCCAAAGGTTGTGGGAATAACACACGGTAATCTTTTGGCTTTATGCGAAGGTGCCGAATATTATAAACACGTTGCAAAACCCGGCTTTATATTTTATGGCTTCTTGCCATTATACCACATATACGGAATCGTGATAAATGTTATCTGTCCGGTCACGCTCCAGGGTAAATTGTTATTGCAACCAGTATTAAAACCAACCGAATTTGTTAAGGATTGGAAACAGTACAAGCCAGAGGTTATACCCGCAGTTCCACGTATATGGGAAGTGTTCTATAAAAAGATTGTAGACGAAGCACGCAGCAAACACTTGTGGACAATTATGCGCATAATATTGGCATTACAAAAACCATTACGCAAAATCGGACTGGGCGTTTTGGTGGACAAAGTAACAAAACCAATACATGACATATTCGGTGGACGCACGCGCGTATTGGTGTCTGCGGGCGCGCCATTAAAACCAACGATTCGCAAGTTCTATGAAAAATTAGGCTTTTCGGTTGGCGATTGTTTTGGGCTTACCGAAACAACGGGACCGGCATTGTTTAATTGGGCGGTACCAAAACCTGATGGTCATGGTATTCACTATGCGGGACCATTGATGGGTAATGAATTGATTATTCACAACCCCGATAAAGATGGCGTTGGTGAAATCTGGTTCCGTGGATCTATGCTGATGCCGGGTTATATTGATAATGATGAAGCGAACGCGGCCGCATTCGAAGACGGCTGGTTCAAAACCGGCGATGTTGGTATGCTTGATGCCAAGGGGCGCTTGATTGTAAAGGGTCGCCAAAAACAACTTATCGTTTTGGAAAGCGGTAAAAAGATTTGGCCCGAAGAAATGGAAGATTTGTACCTGCAAAACCCGGATATTTTGGCGGCGGCGGTATTTGAATACAAAATAAATGACAAAGTTGTTCCGTATGCCGTGTTCCAGGTTAAACCGGGGACCAAGCCGGAATACATATCGCTTCTTATCAAGGCATCAAACCTTAAAATCGCACAGTACAAATGGGTAAAGCATTTCGCGATTACGGACAAGGAATTGCCCCAGACATCCGCCAAGAAGATAAAACACTATATGGTCAAAGAGTTGCTGGACAAGGGCGAATATCAGCGTTTTGACGGTTAAGATAAAAATGGGGCGATTGCCCCATTTATTTTTTCCCTTTATTCAAACGGTTGACAAATTATAAAAATGTGCTATATATAAAATAGCCAAGGGGGTGTTATTATGAATAACAGAGATATAAGTGTAATGCGCAGTATTTTACGATATAACGCAAATCGTGCCTATATGGGTAATTTGACGGGTGCGGAATTAAATGGCGCATTTGAATTATTTGTACGTTCCCAGGACTGGGACAAACCAATAATCAGCCAAGCGATTGATACCGGATATATTGATGGCACTATAATTTGCCGTGCGGTATGGCACGAAATGTCGTACAACCCAAAACGCTTTGGCACTGTTTCCCCGTTTTTACATAATGGTCGCGAAAATATCTATCATTTTTGCCAAGATGGCAACGAAGTCCCACTTGATACACCGGGATACCCAGTTGTCGCGGAACTTCGCCAGAAAATGAGAAACTTTTTGTTTTATAACAAATTAGAAAACGGCAGTTGGTATGACGTTGTTGATTCGTCCAAGGGTAATATGGTTGTCCGATTTGTAAGTGGCGCATCAGACAACAAATACAAAATGTTGGCGACACTGCGCGATATGATACACATTGTTGCAAGTCAAAACTCCAAAGACGTAAATATCGCGGCATATCGTAACGCAATGAAACCGATTATTGACGCGCGCCACCCGAACGGTGTTCGTGCGAAAAAAGAACCATATTGTGCGGACAAAATACTTACCTACGAAAAGCAACAACGCGCATTTGAACAGGCAAGCCAGGAACGTATGGACGATGCCGAAGACAGCGCAATGATTACACTGGATACGCGCACACGTTCTGGTATTTCCGCCGAACAATACGAACAAGCGGTTGAAGATTTGGAACAAATACGTAAGAAAAAAAATCAACACACAATATAAAAATCGCCCCAACGGGCGATTTTTATTTATCATCATCTGGAAAAAGTTTTGCAAAATCGGCAAACGACATATTTAATGAATTCAGCACCTTGACCAAAGTGCTCATTGATGGCCAGCGTTCTTTGCCCGTTGGGAAAACCCGTTTGCTTTTATTAAATGTTGTTGAATTCAAGCCACTTCGCAATGCCAAAGCCGATACACTCACATGATTCAGAGTCGCCATTTTATCAAATGCCGCCCATGTTTCAAGATTTGTAATCATCTGAACACATTCCTTCACTATCGTACAAACAGCCGATTCGCAAAAACCGTATTCGCATTATAATTGAATATACATATAAAATCAACCCGAAAGATTTCTTATTTTATCAAAATAAAAAATGCCCAAATGGGCATTTGATTTTTGTGGCGGGCTAGAATTCTGTTGCTAACTTTCCCATACCTAAATATGAAAAGTTGCAAAAATTTAAACTTTGAACTAGTATGATAAAAACCAATGGTGAAAGTATGATAAATATAATAAAGAAATTTAAACAATATTCAAATACGGATGATATTTTGAAATTGGTATATGGTATTCCATCAACAGAACATTTTGATTGTGTTTTTATCGCGCCATCTTGGAATATTAATAAAGTTTTTGATTTATCGTCAATCAATACGGAATTATTATCTGAAAATCAAGATATAACTGCACACAAAATTATGCATAACGGTAAAAAATACCTGTATGCGCAATTAAAAATTGGCGCACCAAACATGGTAGATTTTTGTGTGTCTTGCTGTGATCTGGATTGTGATAAATTCATATTTACTGGTTCCGTTGGGTCATTGGCCCCAGAAATAAATTTGGGCGATATTATTATCCCGGAATATTCGATATCTGGTGATGGGGCATCATTATATTTACATGATGCATTAGATAAAGACAATATGTTCAAACCAGCATATTCTAATCCAGAATTAAACCGCTATATTAAAAATGTTTGCAGGGCACAAAACATAAATACTGTAAATGCGGTTCCAATTTCTGTGGACAGTGTTATGTGCGAATATCAACATTTGGATGAATTTAAAAACATGGGTGCAAATGTCATAGAAATGGAAACCGCAACTTTTTTCAATGCGATGAATTTAATCGGCAAACCGGCCTCTGCGGTTTTGATTGTGTCCGATAATTCTTCGGTGGGTCAGCATTTAATAGATGTTGACAAAGAAACGCGTGATAAATATCATGTTGCACGAACATGTATAAAAAACATTTTGTTAAATATCTAAAAATGTCCCATCGGGACATTTTTGTTGTAGCGGGCCGGTTTCTGTTGCGAACTTTCCCATACCTAAATACGCAAATTTTACTTTTTATTGAATTTTTTTATTTTTTCACGACGCGATTTCACGATATCTTTTCGGTTCATAAAATAGTTTTCCAAAAACAAATATAAATCAGCCATTTCCCCATTTAACTTTTGAGACAATAAATCAAAATCTTTTTTTGTAGCAGACGGTGTCGCCTTTAAGATTCTTTGTTGATCGGTTAAAACTTGAATTTCCCGACAATGATCCAAAATCGCATACATATTAAAATTTTCTGGAAAAGGGAATAAAATCTCTGTCATTTGTCTCTCCGTGTAAAAAAATGGCGGATGGGGAGGGATTCGAACCCCCGGAAGCCTTGCGACTTCAACGGTTTTCAAGACCGTCGCATTCGACCGCTCTGCCACCCATCCTAAACTTTTTTCATACTTCCGCCGGTCTTTCAACCTACGGTTTTGTTCGCTTTTCGCACCTGGCGGTGCTGCTCACCACTCGTTCGCGCTCGGCGGCACTTCGTTTGCCTTGCTGACTCGTATGCAAGACCGTCGCATTCGACCGCTCTGCCACCCATCCTAAACTTTTTTCATACTTCCGCCGGTCTTTCAACCTGCGGCTATCTCAGCCAGGGTCACCCATGATCTTTCTCCTTTGCACTGCGCCTATTCTAACTTTATTTTTTCTTAAACGCAAATATATTTTGCGGGGTTGAAATGTTGCATACACCGATAATAAAATCAATCAATGCCCACCACGATGTCACAAGAATACCAACAAGGCTGAACGTCAATAACAACATACAAATTCCCGTTCCTGTTTTACCGGCATAAAAACGATGCACCCCAAATACACCAAACAAGAAACAAAAAACCAAATATAACGCCACAGACTTTGTAAAATCATATTCACGATAGCCACACTTTGGACATGCGGCCGCCCGATCCGAATAACGCCGTCCACATTCACGACAGTAAATCATTGCCATATTATTCCCCTTTACTATTTTTCCGAATTGCCAACGTGAAAACGATTGCGCCAGCGACAAACATTATCCCCGACAACAACATTCCCATGGTCAGTCCCCACGATGTCAAAAAACCAATTTGCACATCGGGCATACGGAATTGTTCGCAAACAATACGCACAACCGCATATGCCATGCCCATAATTCCCGACAGTGCGCCCGAATACTTACGCAAATTTGTAAAGCGGTATAATATTGACATCAGTACGAATAAAAATGCGCCCTCACCCAATGCCTCATAAATCGGACTGGGGTGTAATGCGGGGGCGTTTTCACCGAATTTCACCGCCCATGGTACGCTTGTCTCCGCGCCCATAAGTTCCATATTTACAAAATTCGCAATACGACCAAAGAAAAGTCCAATTGGCGCAACCACCGTCATCATGTCAAGAATGGACCACGTACGAATTTTATTTTTACGGGCGAACATCCATACGGCAATCATAACACCGATAAGCCCCCCATGAAAACTCATACCACCGTGCCACACCGCCAATATTTCCAACGGATTCAGAATAAAAAATAATGGGTTATATACCAATACATAACCCAATCGTCCACCAATAATCACGCCCATAATAACGGCGGTCAACAAATCGTCCAGTTGCTTTTGATTCATAGCAACCGGCGACTTTGGTGATTTCAACATTTTGCGATATAACAAATAACCCAATACAAAGCCCGCAATATAGGCAAGCGCATACCACCGTACCGACAACCCAGCCAAGCTGAATGCGACAGGTGAAATTGGATCTATTGTTATCGCCATATATTATCCACGTTGTTTTTCAACAATGCTTTTATATTGTGCACACTGTCTATTATACAACTCTGGATTACGTTTTGCCAATAATTTTAATACAGCATAGCGAACACTGTTTACATCACTGTTTTTTGCATATGCAACCGTTTCTTCGATTGTCGCTTTATCCGCACCCAACATACGCAAGTGTTGACGCATAGAATCCAAGCAACCCGCTAAACTTCTGTTACAACTTTTCAACCAATTATCATCAGCAGATTTAAGTGCTTCGCGTTCTGCCATACGGCTTTTTATCACGAATATTTTATCCATAGTATCCAAGATTTTTTGACCACGTTCACCTACACCTATGGCACCAATAGCAAGTGTATGAGCATTCGTTTCTACATTCAATTTTCCATAATTACTGCCAGCTGACATAATCTTAATCCTTTTGTTTTTTTGTTGTCTTTTAACTTGAAAAAGGAATACCATTATATTATATAAATATCGAATAACAAGGAGAAAATTATGACAACACGTCAAAAATCTGTATCAACCACCGATGGTATGTCGTTGTACCTGAAACGCGTATTTGCGTTGATGTGTGGGGCGATTGGTATTACCGCAATTACGTCTTTTTTAACGATGACAACACCACTGTGGCGGGCATTGTTCACACCGACTGGACTTTCGGGCTTTTATTATGTTTTGTTGTTTGGTGGTCTGGCGGTGTCCATTTGGGCCCAGGTTCGTGCATTTCACCTGAAACCATCAACAGCGGCGATATTATTGGCATTGTATGCGATAATGATGGGTATGGTGATGACCCCATTGTTATTGGTGGCGGTGACCAACAATCCATTCACAATTCTGTTTGCGTTTATTTTGACCATGATTATGTTCGGGTGCATGGCGCTGTTCGGGTATAAAACCGTACGTGACCTGTCTTTCTTGGGCATATTCTTGTTTATGGGAATGATTGGTTTAATCTTGGTCGGATTGGCATCGTTCATTTGGCCGGCATTGGTTGGTGGCACATTTGGCACGATTGTCTGTCTGTTGGGTGTTCTGATATTCGCGCTTTTCACCGCGTATGATATGCAGACGTTAAAGAACGCATATTTCTATGTTGGCAATGGCGAACAAAAGAACCAGTTGGCTGTATTGGGTGCATTACATTTGTACATTTCGTTCATCGCAATGTTCCAGTATATTTTAAGTTTATTTAACCGCGATTAAAGAAAGGGATATAAAATGGCATATAAAATAGATAAATCACAATGTGTCGGCTGTCATACATGTGCGGGCGTTTGCCCAATGGGCGCAATAAAAACAGATGCTGATGGCAAATGTATAATCGACCCGTCAAAGTGCGTTTCTTGCGGAACTTGCGCGGCAATGTGCCCCGTAAACGCGATAAAGGCAGAATAATATTAAAATTCGGGGCAACTGCCCCGTTTTTATTTGTATTTCACCCTTGCAAAATCTCTAATTAGTTATAAAATATGCCCATATTGAAATTTGGAGTAATAAAAAATGCCTGCAAAAAGTGTAAATGATATTGTCGCATTATGCAAACGTCGTGGTTTTATTTTCACCGGTTCTGAAATCTATGGTGGACTGGGTGGCGCGTATGATTACGGTCCGTATGGCGTCGAATTGATGAAGAATATTCGCAATGCGTGGTGGAACGCAATGATTTATTCCCGTAATGATATTGAGGGGCTTGATGCCGCGCTTATTTCCAACCGCTTGCTGTGGAAATATTCTGGGCATGAGGCATCATTTTCCGACCCATTGGTTGAATGTAAAAAGTGCGGTACCCGCATGCGCCAGGATAAAATGAAAGACCCAACAAAGTGCGATAACTGTGGTTCAACAGAAATCACCGAACCACGCGCATATCAATTGATGATGGGCTTGTCCATTGGTGCAATGGCGGACGGTGCAATAAACGCTTATTTGCGCCCCGAAACCGCAACAACAACATACGTCAATTTCAAGAACGTCTTGGACGCAAAACCACATAAATTGCCATTTGGTATTGCCCAGATTGGCAAGGCGTTTCGTAATGAAATCTCGCCACGTGGCTTCGTTTTTCGTATGCGCGAATTCGAACAGGCGGAAATGCAATACTTTGTAAATCCGGCGGACGATGAAAAGTATTTTGAACAATGGAAAGCGACCCGTTTGGCATGGTGGATTGATGTTTTGGGTATTCCGGCTGAAAAACTGCGCTTTTTGCCACACGAAAAGTTAGCACACTATGCAAAAGCCGCGGTTGATATCGAATATGCCTTCCCAGATGGTTTTGATGAGGTCGAAGGTGTCCACAATCGTCAAGATTTTGATTTGGGTTCACACACAAAATCCCAAGAAGAATTCAAGATTCACGCAAACGTTTTAGAGAATAAGGACAGCACGACCAAATTGGCATATTCCGATGCTCAAACGGGCGAAAGTTTTATTCCATACGTCATTGAAACCGCTATGGGTGTAAATCGCGCCATGCTGGCGGTTATGATTGAGGCATATACCGAAGAAGACCTGGGCGACGGTAAATCGCGCGTTGTGTTGAAATTAAAGCCATGGTTGGCACCAGTCAAAGCGGCGGTTATTCCATTGGCACGCAATGTCCCAGAATTATTGGAAATATCCAACAACATTGAAAACGATTTGCGCAAACTGGGCATTGGCCGTATTGAATTGGAAAACAGCGGTAATATCGGTAAAAACTATCGCCGTCACGACGAAATCGGTACACCGGTATGTATAACGGTTGACCACCAAACGATTGAAGACGGCACCGTAACACTGCGTTATCGCGACACGATGGAACAGGTGCGCGTACCAATCGCCGATGTTACATCAAAAGTTTTAGAAATCGTAAAACAATAAAAAACGCACCGTTTGGTGCGTTTTTATTTATTTGCCTCTGGAATAAACACCACGTCATTATAGTACGACAAGAATCGCGACCCCGTTACACAATAGAACTTTTGCAGTGAATCTTTATATTCACGGACCGCCGCAACCCAACGTTCATCAATATCGTCTTGGGCGCCCTGGTACGCGGTAAATGCACCAACCGCACCACCAACACCCGCACCAATAACGGTACTTTTAAGGCGCGCTTTATTACCCAAATCAACAATACCACCATCGGATGCGTCAATATACATTGGATAGAAATTTTCCAAATTTATAGTTGAATCTTTTGCGCGCAAATCTTCGCCCAAACTGCCATTGCCATTACGATAATAGATTGAGGCATTTTGATTACCCTCGGTATTTTTCCATTTCCGCCAATAATCTGCCTTGCGCCCAAACGCACTATCATCAAAATCGGCAATCAGCACCGGTTGTTTCGGACCGGCATCCATTTTAGCTGATTCAATCGGACGAAATGTATGGCTTGCTACTTCGTTCATACCCGATTCCATTACCTTGTTATTATCTGTATCTTTGGCGATATGATATACATTATTTTGGGTTTTTAACGCGTCCAAACCTTTACGTTCCAAGCCCTCTAAGCCCTTGCCATCAACACGAATTGACACCAAATTTGATACGGTTGAACATTTACCATCATCGATATCACAGCGCATTACCGTTTCGCCATCATCCAAATCGATATAGTATTTATAGCATTCTGTTGTATTTTCTTTGCACAAAAGTCCCGGAATTTTTGATTCATCAGCAACCAAATTCGGACCCGTCACCAAATAGCCCCACAAACACGATGTACTTGCGCCATTATTGTCTGTACATTTTTCGATACGTAATACGGAATCACCCGCGGCCATAATATTTCCAACAATACCGCCCGCCGCCGCGTTTATACCCGCCGACATAATCATATTGCCCGCTTCGTAACCGCTGTACGAACCCGCCGCACCAATCGCCGCACCACCAACCGCGCCAACAACAGTGTTTGTAATCTTGCTTTTGCTGGTACCAAACAGACCATCTTTGCCCACATCGTTTTTACCGCTGATGTTGCCACCAATACCACCAATCAACGCCGCCGCCGCGATTTTCAGACCCGCGTTCTGCTTTTGTTCTTGGTTCATAACCTTTTTAACATCTTCGGTTGTGGGTTCTGCATCCGCTGGGAAAAGCACATTTTGCGCATCCAGTGTATATGAAGATTCTGGAAAATCTGAAATATTACAGTTTATTGTTGAACCCGCCGCAACATTTGCACGCGCCAAAACCGCATCTGTACCATTTTGTCCCATTTGATAGCCACGTAATTCAACCACTGCAACACATGTTTTTGCACCACCGGCACCCAAACCCGCATTTGGACGTGCCAGTGCAAATTCACCATTTGGATAAATTTTGGAACACATTTCCAACTGGTGTTCTTCACCGGGCTTTACATCACTTGCCGTCATATCCATATCGGTTCCCGACATACGCGCAATATCGTTCACAGACGCAACTTGTTGCTGTTGCATACTGGCGATACGTTGTTGTTCCACCATTTGTTGTTCATAGTAATTGTTGCGCGTTGCATTTCCAATACGAACCGCAGAATATGAATCACCACCCACCAGCGCACCAATGGCACCAATAAATAAAGAGTAATGCAAGATTCTTGTTTTGCGCACCATTTTCTATCCGAATTTTACAATTTGCAATGTCTTAGAATTGCAATCTTAAACGCACGCCGACATCTACCATGCTCAGCCGTCCGCTTTCATACCAATTGGTATAGTGGTAAACACTGTCATATGGTGCTGGGCTTTCGCCACTGGCCGAGCCGCTGTCTTTCATCCATTCTGTCTGGGACATAACAATACTGCCCGATGTTTTAACACGACCCAGATTTGTATAGCGCACAAAGAAATCAACCTTTAACCCGCCCGACAAATCAGATGTCACACCACCTTCCAGCATAAATGCCAACTGTTCATTGGTTCCGCCATTATGATATGCGATAATATCCGACACACCCGTCAGCACACCGTCTGGTAATGGGGCGATATCTTCAACTTCAACATAATAATGGTTATCAGAAACAACATAGTCCGCAATCGTGTTCAATGATAAACCAGCACCCAAACCAACATACGGACGCAGTGACCCACCCGCGATATAGCCAGTATAAGAGTCGATGTTGTAATACACGTTCAACATTGTTGCGTTTGCAGTAATCGCACCACCGTCAACCGACGCTTCGGCAAAACCACCATCACCGGTTGATGTCTGAACCATATCTGAATAACCCAAACCACTGTAACGCAGAAGTGAAAAGTCAATACGAACATCGTTGTTTATCGCAGCACCAACAGAAATTTGTAATGGAAGCACTGTATCTTTATTAAAATCCGCCGCCTTGAACGCGCCTGGAACAAAAAACGCCTTATCCTCACCCGCATAGTCCGCCGTCATTGAACCCATAACAGACGCGCTGTATCCTGCGGAAATACCAACATACAAACCACTGTCGGCCAATCTATCAAAATCCGCAGGCTGATAATACTGACGACCTGCCGCCGTCATATTTGATCCAACCTTTGGCAACATACCCGTAATACGCGATGGATTTGCCGCAACATTTGGATTTGCATAAATAACCTGATTTTGATTTGGAACGACCATACCATTTGTCTGGACAGCGTTTTGACGGTACACAGCATTACCGTTCGGTACCGCCATTTGGTTAGCCGTGCCATTTTGATACCCAGAATAGACTGGATACGCGGCACCCACGCCATATGGCGCGACAAGCACAACCCCAACCAAAGCGGCAGAAACACTGAACTTTTTCATTCTCGCTCCGACTTCCTTTTGATATATTATATCATAAAAAAGGCCTATAAAAAAGCGTTTTGTATATACAAAAAACGCCCCCACCGAAAAAGCGGGGGCATTTTACATCGTATATTTGTTATTTTTTTGTTTTTTTAGAACACAACGTTCAAGCGAACACCCATTTCAGCCTTGAAATCGGTTGTGCTTGCGGACAAGTGTTGACCGTCGTCAAGTGTGTTCTCAAAGAATGCCGCGATTTGCATACTGTCGCTTGCCTGATATGCAACAGTAAAACTTTGTGCAAATTCGCTGAATTCATCGTGCATTTCTTTATAGTTTGTAACCAAAGTATTCAAGACAGTTTGCGCACCCGGATTTGCAATTTTGGTATGCACCTTCTTGATACCATTTTCTGCGTGGTAAATGTATTTCAGACCAATACCGAACGACCAACGTTCATTAACCTGGTAAAACGCATTTCCACCAAAGTCATATTCAGTTGTTGATTTCAGATCAACCGACAATTTGCGTGGAATACTGCCCGCTGGTAAACTATACAACGCTTCTAAACCTGGTGCCACTTTGGACACGTTGATTTCGTTATTGTGGTTGCCCCATGTACGCAATAATTCAACAAATGCGCTTGTGGTCCAACGGTCCCAAACCTTACCAACTTTGGTTCCAACATGATAGCCCCAACGACCGTTTGAAAAGTTATCATACGAGAAAGTCAAATCTGCCGGATTTCCCGTTTTTGTAATCAATGAACCTTTCATCTTGCTGATACCACCCAGGTGGAAGTCGCCATAAACGTCCCAGATAAAATCTTCGGACAAGATACGATATGTCGTACCAATACGCCCAAGGTGGAAACCATAGCGTTCAGCATCATCGTTATGTGTATACCCCATTTGGCCATGAACGGTCCAACGATCGGTAATACCATAACCCAATTCTAATGATGGACGCCAAATTGGAAACTCTGTTTCACCATCGTGGAACAATTTCTTTTGGGCATCATTGCTGTCGGTCACCTTGTACATGACCCCAAAGCCAATTTTGCTGTACAATTCGCCAGAACTTGGCAAGTACAACGGATTTTCCATATTACGCAAAGTATTTGCAACATACGGACTGTCTGCTAATGCCGGCGCAGTACACAACGTAGCCGCCATAGCAATTTTTAATGTTTTTTTCATCTTTTATTACTCCTTAGTATTTGATGAAATGAACCGACCCCCATTATTGGCAAGATCGGTGGCACATATCAACGCCGGAAACCATCGGTGGCAACTTTTACAATATGTCCATCGTAAACTTTGCTATAATCTGGGAATAAAGTCAAAAAAAACTTTATCTTGACATATCACTTGAAAGTGTTTATGTCACGCGCTATAATATATCTCAGGTAAACAAGAATAAAAAAACATAAAGGGGGTTGCCATGCAAAAGAACAACATGGCCCAGGTTGCCAAAACCCAAAAAGCGAAACATAAAAAACAACATATTATTTCTGCGGCGAACCGCAAGAAACTTATTATCGCACATCATCAACTGTATCATGCGATGTTTTTACGTGGATTGTCTATGGGTATGTCAATTGGTGCTGCATCACACAGCGCGATGCAATTTGTGCGCACAAAATTATCAACAATGGATAAAGCAAATCCAGTAACGAAATTTTTACTGCGCGTGAATAAGCGCAGCGCGAAACATATTGCGAAGCGCATTATGTTGAACAAACACCGCGATATGCCGGTTGTGTTCGCGTCTGAACAACGTAAAAAGGTTGAAGCGCGCATTCCACAATGGACAAACAGCGCGTTGAAAACGTTCAACACAATTGCGGCACAGTACAAACCAAAACAAAAGGTTGTTGCGAAAACCGCGCCTGTCAAACAACCCGGTGATTTACCAACAATCGCTGAACACAAAAAGCGTGTTGTGGGTGTTATCACGATGGTTGGACTGATACGTGCACAAAAACAAAACGCAAGATAGAAGAAACGCACCAAACGGTGCGTTTTTTGTCATCCCCGCGCATTTTTTACATTTGTCATCGCGAGCAACAGCGTGGCGATCCAGTAATAGTGAAGCACGCGCCACTGGCGCGACATATTTACTGGATTGCTTCACTTCGTTCGCAATGACAAATGTTTTGAATACAAAAACTATTTTTTCTTATACGCAACAACCAACGGAACTAATTTATCGAAACCGTCACCAATCCACGCGCGCGGAAGAATAAGGCTGTTATGCTGACCGGCGGACATTTTCGGTAATTTTTCACCATTTTTCGCGTTTATGATTTCGACCAATTTGACCGATACTTTTTCCACCGACCCAGGCACCAAAAATGTTATTTCATCACCTGCGCAAATTTCATTACGCAATTCAAATGTGATGTTTTCGCCGTCGTTCGCAACAACCACACCTGCCGCGTGATAGTCGGATACCGAACGCGCTGATTCATAGTTATGCGCACTTGGTGGCAATGGCCCGTCAAAGAATGCCGTTGTATATCCACGCGTTTCCAGTTTATTTAAATCGTCCATAAATGGTGCGGGGTCAAAATGTTCGGGGTCGCGTGCATAGGCATCAATCGCTGCACGATACGCATGTACAACCGACGCAACATAATATTCGCTACGATTCCGTCCCTCAATCTTTAATGAATCTGGGGTGGACTCCAAAACCTCTGCCAAACGTGGCATTAAACATAAATCTTTGCTGTTCAATATGTACGCGCCATGTTCATCTTCATCGATTGGCATTTCAACACCGGTTTCCACTTCGCGTAAAATCACATCGTATTTCCAACGGCACAGTTGGGCACATGCCCCGCGATTTGCCGGCCGCCCCGTAATAAAGTTCGACAACAAACACCGACCCGAATATGCCATGCACATTGCCCCATGAACAAAAATTTCCAATTTCATATCGGGGCACGCGGCACGAATTGTCTTGAAATCACTGTGCGATAATTCACGTGCCAACACGCACAGCGATGCCCCCGCCTGTTGCCAGAATTTAACCGAATGCGATGAACATATATTTGCCTGGGTTGAAATATGAATTGGAATATCGGGGTGATTTTCCCGCACCCACGTCACAACACCCGGATCGGAAACAATCAATGCGTCTGGTTTCAGATAATTTATAATCTCACTGACACGTGGCAAATTTGGATATTCACAATCGTGCGCAAAAAGGTTGAACGCTAAATAAACTTTTTTACCCGCCGCATGCGCCAAATCAATACCGGTCTTTACTTCATCGGTGGTAATTTTCGCACGTGCGCGCATTGAAAAACCCGGCAAACCGGCATAAATCGCATCCGCCCCGTAAAGAATTGCGGTTTTAAACGCATCCAACGTTCCCGCCGGTGCCAATAATTCTGGTAATTTTTTCATAACACTTATGTTAGCAACCTTTTTTCCAATTTCCATATTAAAATAAAAACGGGCAAAGTGCCCGTTTTTATTCATATTCATATTCATTTTCCATCATCATTCTCTTCTGCATCAATTTCTTTTTTTTGTTGATAGCTTCGACAATTTCCTTCGCTTTATATTTAGAAGACAAACTTTCTACTTTTCTCAACAATGGTTCAAAATCTATACTTGGTGTTTGCGAATAGTTTACCCTGAATAACATGCCCCTTTGCACGTTACTTGGCACTAATCTGCGTGCTTCAAAAAAACTTTCTTTCTGTAAACAATATTCTCGTGCGTTTTGACAAAAAGCACTAAAATCTCCGTAAAATGGGGAACCAGAAAAACAAAATGCATTAATAACACCGGACGTATCCGCAACCACCATACGTCCTTCTTTTTCTGCACATTGCACAAAAATTTTACCCGACTTAAATACCATGTTTTTTCCGCCGAAAAAATCTACACTGAAATCATTTCCGTTTTTTAATACTTCTAAAAACTTTCTAAAAAATTCTTGATATTTCATAAAACACCCCTATCTCTACAAACCCCTGCCCCTGAATGTCCGCATCACAGATTGCCGCATAAGTGCACGAATTCCCAATTTTTGTCTTTTTATCCGTCTTTGCATTGCGTGTGCCGCCAGTTCTTTTCTTATGCTTTCTACTTCGCAACTTTTTTTGCTGTGTTGCTGTTCATGGTCGCGCTGTTCGTTTTCTGCATAGTTTCTTGTGCGGGCAGCCGACAACAATTCACAAAACAAATCGTGCTTTTCTTCTTGTGCCGCAGATTTTGAATTTTCCCGACAATCCATTGTTTTGGTTTCAATACCCATTTTATTCATGACGACCAGGTATATTTTGCGAATATCAAAAGAAATGTCTATTTTATCAAGACGATAAATCTCGCAATTTTCATGAACATCACAAGAAAACCATCTGGATTCCTTGATTTTATTATTCAAATCGGCAAAAAACGCCTTTGTCGTTTGCGATTTCTGTTCTGCCTTGTTTTCAAGTTCATTATAAAGTGACATATAAGTACCCTTTTGGTCCTGTTTTTCAACATACTAGCACAGGAAAGCAAAAAATCAAGACCCCCGAAAAATGTGCTTGATATTTATAAACCAACAATGTAATATAAGCCTCACCAGGCCAGTTTAGCTCAGCTGGTAGAGCATCTGATTTGTAATCAGAGGGTCGTTGGTTCAAGTCCGACAACTGGCACCAGAAATAAAAGCACCGTCCAACTGGACGGTGTTTTATTTTTTATCTTTGTTACCACCAAAAACCAAAGACAATATAGCCAACCACCCAAGAATTTTGACAATCTCGGTAATGATAATAGAAATCTTTTTACTGCGCGTTAACTGTGTCATATCTCAACAATTACCATAACCATTCTTAAATCGCAAATAAAAACACCGCCCGATTGGGCGGTGTTTGTCTATAAACATAAAACTTATTCTGCTTTTTGTAATTCTTTGGCAGCATCCAGTGCGTCTTGGACCTTGGCTGCGGTTTCAATTTGCAATAACTGATTTTCCAATGCGGTACGTTCCGATGATTTATAGCCCGTCTCGCTTGGTTGTTTTTCCGCCACTGGTTTTGCGCCACCGTTTTCCGATTTTGATTCTGGCTTATTCACCGATGCTTTGTTAGATACCGCTGGATTTATAAGATTCTTGTAAATCTCCATCGCTTCGTGTGTGCCCGCCATATCCCGCGCCAGCAATTTATTTTCCGCCCCCGGAATGAACCATTCGTCCAATTTTACCGCCGTAATTTGCATTATTGGGCGCGTACGTGCGGTTGCCAACCACTTTGGCAACATTGGTGCATCGGAATAGTACCATAACGCCACCCAATACACGACTCCCATAACGACAATTCCACGAACGATACCAAATATAACCCCCAGAACGTGATCGGTTAAACTCATAATACTGCCCTGAATCCAATCGCGCAATTTTTGATTAACAAACCCAACCAAAATTAAAATTGCAAAGAATATGATGAAATATGACGCAACCAGTGTTCCGACTGTTGATTCACTTAAACCAAACCACGACTGCAACCAACCATCCAGTGTCGGAGAGGCAAAACGTGCCGCAACTGCGGCAACAATCCACGATAATGTCGCAATTGTTTCATATACACCGCCCCGAATTGTCGCCCAACCTGCGGACGCCAATATCAAGACGATGTATATGTAATCAAGTGCCGTTAAATCAAACATAATTTGATATTACCCGTGATTATTATTTTTTGCGACCAGTGCCGACCAAGACGAACCCCAATCCAGCAACCAACGCAACTAACAATCCATAGAACCAAATTGACGAACCTTCGTTATTTTTTTTTTGCCGTCTCTTCGGACGCCGCAACAAATTCTGATATTGCACTTGTTCTGTCGGAATGACTGCTCTTGAAATCTTCAGCATTTTCTTCCAGTGCTTTTTTGTTTTCGGCGGCTGTTGCCTTATCCTCATCGCTCAGGTCGACTTCGATTGCTTCACGCAAATCGCCCTGCATAAAGTCGGCATATCCCTGGAAGCACTTTTCACCAATAACCAAAACCGGAACACCTCCCGATTCGTATTCACATTTCTTCAATGCGTCTTGGAATTTTTGTGAATTTGCACTGTCCATAACATTGACTTCGGTAATCGTCAATTGTGGGTACTCATAAATCAAACTGCTTGAAATAAAATCACGCGCATGATGGCAATGTGGGCATGTTGGTGAATAGTAAATTGTGATATTTGCCGCAGATGCCGCACCCGCGAACGCAACGCCACACAATGCTGATAAAATCGATAATTTTTTCATATTTGTTTTCTCCTTTGTATTTTGTAAGTCAATTATAGAAAATAAAATTTATTTGTCGCAAGTGCTTTTTATAAAACATACCAATTTTTTTACCAATGTGATATAATATGCACAACGAAATATGGAGAATCAGATATGAAAATTGCAATTATTGGAATTGGTTCGGTTGGTTCAGCAGTCGCAACTGCGGTTAAAAATACGGGGCTTGCTCACGAGATTGTTTTATATGACACCGATGGTGTTCGCGCACGCGCCGCCGCCGAAGATTTGGGACACGCGGCAGCTTTTTCGTTTGATGTAAAAATTACAGCAGCAAGTAATTATCGCGCAATACGTGGATCTGAAATTGTAATTATATCGGCGGGCGCAAATCAAAAGGTCGGTGAAACACGTACAGATTTATTGCATAAAAACGCGGCTGTGATACGCGACATTGTGCCACGCGTAATGGCAAACGTTGATAATAAAAATGTTAAACTGATCATCGTCACAAACCCACTTGACGTAATGGTTATGTTGGCACAAAAGTTATCCAAATTGCCGGCGGCACGTGTTATCGGAACGGGAACAATGTTGGATTCGGCACGTCTGCGTGTGATTTTATCGCGCACACTTTCTGTATCACCCCAGTCTGTAAATGCGTATGTCTTGGGCGAACATGGCGACAGCAGTATTATCGCATGGAATTGCGCAACAATCGGTGCAATTGGACTGAATGATTTTTGCAAACAGACCAAGACACCTATGACGGCAAACACACGCGCAACAATCGAACATCGTGTTCATACCGCTGCATATGAAATCATTCGTGGACGTGGCGCAACGTGGGACGGAATTGCCGGTGCGGTTGCTGATTTGGTACGTTCAATTGCAAATGACGAAAACCGTATTTTAACGGTCAGTACCGTTGATGGTATCGGTACAAAAACAGTCGCAATGTCTATGCCGCGCATTGTGGGTGCGAACGGAGCAACAAAAACATTGCTTCCACAAATGGATAAAAATGAATCATCAGGACTGCGGCGCAGTGGAAATATTATTCGTAAGAATTTCGATAATATTGGAAAATAATCAAATGGGGCATGCGCCCCATTTTTTTGGCATTCAATCATATTTATATTGCATAAAAAACTGGTATGATTAAATGGCATCTAAGGGGGAAAATATGTTAGAAGATATTACATATATACCTTTTCCAAACGGCAACGGTTTTTATGCGTATTATAATGGCCACCAAATCGGCAAAATAACATTTGTACGGACGGGACCGAATGCTGTAATTATTGACCATACCGAAGTTGATGAAGAATACAAAGACAGCAACATTGAATTGAACCTTGTACGGTGCGTATGTAATATTGCCCGCGAACAGCACCGCAACGTATTACCAATATGCCCTATTGCACAAAATATGTTCCAGCGATATCCAGAATTTGATGATGTACGAATGTTGCGCACACGATAAAAAACTGGGCAATGCCCAGTTTTTATTTCAACAAATCGATTGTCTTTATCACGTCACTCATTATCGAATCAACATTGAACGTTGTCGCAAATTTGGACGTGTCGTGATTATTGACACGATATTTAACTTCTATTTGATTATTAGCCAGATTCTTGGCCGAAACAATTAAACGTATTGGCGCAGCAATCAAATCTGCATCTGCAAACTTTTCACCAGCACGCGCATCACGATTATCCAACAACACCTCTATACCATTGGTACGCAAATCATTGTAAATCTGTTCAGCCAATTGTAATGTGCGACCATCTTTATCCGCCAAACCAATTACTTCGACTGCAAAAGGCGCCGTTTCAATGTTCCAGATTGGTCCATATTCGTCTGCGCTTTCTTCCATAATTGCCGCCATTGTACGACCAACACCAATACCATAGCATCCCATAATTGGATTCTTGCTTGAACCGTCTGCGGCCGTATATTCCAAGTTCATAGATTTAGAATATTTGGTACCCAATTGGAAAATGTTTCCAATTTCAATTCCACGCACAGAACGCATTTTTGCGCCACACTGTGGACATTTTTCTGTATCGTTATCGACAACTTCCTTATTCGCATTAAAACCACATTTATCACATAAATAAATCGTATCTTCGCCCATTTCGTTGATAAGTTGGAATTCGTGTGCAACACTGCCACCCATATCACCGGTTGCAGACAACACGTGTTCCACCTTTTTTAATCCGCAACGACGAAACACGTTGTGATATGCGTTCAAGCATCTGTCATAGTATTCTTGTAAATCTTCGACTGTTTCGTGGAACGAATAAGCGTCTTTCATAATAAACTCACGCGTACGTATCAAACCGGCACGCGCACGCAATTCGTCGCGGAACTTGGTCTGAATCTGATACACCATAAAAGGCATTTGACGATATGTTTCTAAAACACTTTTAACAAAATCAACAACCACTTCTTCGTGTGTTGGGTTCAATACATATTCAGTACCCGAACGTCCCTTGAACTTTGCCAAAACGTCAACAGTTTCATAACGACCACTTTCGCGCCACAAATCTGCGGTGGAAACCACAGGCATTAAAATTTCTTGTCCATCAATTTTGTTCATTTCATCGCGAATAATATTTTCAATATTCTGAATCACGCGCCAACCAATCGGTGAAAAAGTATAACCGCCCTGGAAAGTTTGATGAATATAACCACCCTTGACCGCGATTTTATGACCCTTGGTCGTTGCACCCGCCACATCACCAATCAAACGTTTAACACATAAGTTTTCTATTTTCATTTTACCACTCTTACTTTGTTACTTTTTTGTTTTTCAATTCCATATATTTTTCAGAAACCATATCGCCAACCTTGGCTGCGATTTCTTTTCGATTTAATCCAGTTAAATCTGGTACTGGCAAAACAGTCATTTCTATCATCATTCCGCCCAGCATCATAACATGATACAGTTGTCCAAATGCACTGCGTTCGCGTTCCGCCAATGGCCCCTGTTCTATTTTTTTATTATCAAAATACGCATAGTGATTTGCCATATCGTTTTCAGAAATCACATCACCATTACGAAAACGATAGTTCACAACAACGGGTTGAACCGCAATATTGGTCCCTTCTATCACATTAAACAGTGCACTTTTAAACGGTTTTACATACGCACCGTTTGTTGTGGTACCTTCGGGAAACACAAACAATGGATATTTAATATTCGCCAATGTTTTTTGCACCGCTTCCAATGCCGTCGCCGCAGTTGACGGATTACGATCAACAAAAATCACACCGAACTTTTTTGCGACCCAACCAACGATTGGCCAACTTGCAACTTCTTTCTTGGCAATCAAACTGCCACCAAAAGCCACTGGGAACATCGCAATCTCAAATACAGAAATATGATTTGATACAACCAATACCGGACGCTTGGTCGTTATTTTGCCGTGAACACGAATTTTTATTCCCGATATAATTTTCAAGAACCACATAAACACGCGCATATATGCAACCGATATGCGTCCCGTCGGCAACAAGAAAATTATTGGTGTTTGGATAACAACCATTATCCAAAACAACCCCATACGAATGCCACCAGTAATCGTGTTGAAAATATTTTGCTTACGTACCGCCATTGTAATTAATCCGCATCTGTATCATTATCTTTTGCAGTATCTTCGACATATTCTGCATCATCTGCATCTTCACGCAACATAAATCGCACCAGCGAACCCAAAACTTTTAATGGTCCGGTTACTGGGAACAATACGATTTTACCAAGTGTTTTTACTGCACCATCATCAATATCAACTTCTAAATCAGACAATGCGTTTTCACGACCCAAGAAATGTTTTTGATATGTCGCACTGATATTTTTGGTCTGCAGTGTCACAAATACATCATATGTATTGAAACTTTTATCCACAAATACACCCTTACCAAAATCGGCACCAACGCGCAAATAGCCCTTTACCAATGGAGGCATTTGACGAAACGCTTCTTCTTCATCAACAAAAGCTTTTGGCATAATGTTCATACGCGACAATTCTGGATTTATGCTTTCATGGAAATTTTCCGTCAACACAGTTGCACGCAAACGAGCCGGTGCCAAATTGTGATAGTATAAATATGAAATCGCGTGTGCTGACAAACCCGGCTTTTGACCAACCCAAGATGCAACACCGAACAAAACGCGAACCTTGCGACGCAAAACATATTCCGACAACCCCGCCCACAACAAACGCATAACCAGCGCATTTTCACGATATGCCGGATCCACGCAAGCACGCGACATTTCCGCAATATTGCCACGAACTTTTTTAATCTTGGAAATATTGAATTCGCCTTCGGTATAGAAACGCCCCATCTTTTCAGCGGCCTCTCTATCTATGATACGATAACAACCAACAACCGCGCCATTGTGAAACACCGCCATATATTCAGCAAAACGATCAAAACTGTCGTATTCTTCGCGCAGATTTTTCTGTTCTTCGGTTGCAAAAGCCCCCTCTTCTTCACAGAAAACCGCATAACGCAACGCGCGCACCTGGCGACGTTCTTCTTTGTTTCTGGTCAAACGAACCTCAAAATCACGAACCTTGATTGCCATAAGAAATCCTTACGTTCATATTGCTAGTAAACACACAGTAGCAAAAACACGCCCATTTTTCAATGATTTTTATTTTTTCTGTAATCTGCATCCAGAAATCGATTTTATTTCAATTTATCGGACAATTCTGCGATTGCAATTGCATACCAATTAGAACTGTTCCACTTTTTTATTCTATAAAAGTTTGGATATGCTAAATACGCCGTAATAACTGGCATTGGCGCGACATCTGTATCGGGCGATTCACTTGCCAACGCGGCTTCGCGCGCCGCATTTATCGCCACCACATCACCGACCAAACCAGCCACCATATCATTTGTCGGAATTGGCGAACCGTCTGGATTTACAACACCCATCGCAGCCCATTCGGAAAGTGGTTTTTTCACATCACCTTTTAATAACGAAGTATCAAAGTCCGCGGGTAAAATAACACGCCGTGCAATACGTTCGTTTTCGTTCCAACCCAATTTGCTTAAATAATTTCCGGCACTGAACATTGCATCACCGACACTGCCGATAATATCGATGCGCTTGTCACCATTTCCATCAACACCATATTGCGCAAGTGTTGTTGGAATAAACTGAAAGTGCCCCATTGCGCCGGCCCAACTGCCACGAATATCATTTATATCCAATTTATTTTTATCGGCAATTTTCATAAGCGCAATAAGTTGATTTGTAAAAAACGTTTCGCGTCGCCCGTCATACATCAACGACAAAAAAGCATTGATCAGTTTATGCCGCGATTTGACCTCACCATAATTCGACTCCATTCCCCAAAATGCTAAAATAATATGCGGTGGTACGCCATAGGCTTTTTCAACACGCGACAACATTGTCGGGTACCGCACGCGCATTTTTTTACCGTTTTCAATACGCTTTTGATTGACAGTACGGTTCAGGTATTCATCCAATGATAACTTGAATTCTGATTGGTTTTTATCGCTTTTAACAACAGATGGAACAAACACTGGCATACGTAAAGTATCGTCAATTGTTGCCTGGGAAATATTTTCAGATGCCGCGCGACTGCGTACGCCGTCCAAAATTGATTCCCAGCGCACCATATCAAATTTACCTTCGTCACAATATGATTGCATTGGCATATATAATGCCACCGCCAACATAATGCGAAAGACAAACTTAAAATTCATGGGGAACCCCCGTATTAAAACGCGTATTTAACACCAAGATGAATTCCAAAAGATTGCCAATTGGCTTCTTTCAGAGATTCCGTCACAGGTTCTGTATGTGCAGCAACCGTTTCATAAATTGGGTTACCGTTTTGGTCCACAACGTATTGACCAGTTGCTTCGTCAATAAGGTATTGACCATATGACGCGACATACAATTCACCACCAATTTTTCCAACATGGAAATAGTTTGTATCAACCTTTAATGCCAACTGTAAACGATTTGACAATCTTAGGTTATATTCCATTTCTGCCATATATGAATATGCGCCATTGTCGCCTTCGTCAAGGAAACTTGGGTTTTGCTGCCAATCCTCACGATTTGGCCAAATACCTTCGGCAGAATACTTTGGCAAACCAAATTGAACATAGAAACGCAGTTTATCCGCCAACGTCATCTGTTTTTCAATTTCCAAACCAATGTAGAATCCCGACCATGTCGTATTATAAATATGTGTTGTACCATCAACCAAAACTGGACCATCACCACCAATAATTATACATTCGCCACCATACACACCCCATGGTACATATTCCATACTGGGCGTATATTCGGTCATTGTAAAGTTTTCGCCCAACACTGCATACGGGGTCGAAGAATCAACCAATTTGATATCTTCGGGTGCCATACAAACCTGGTACCAATCTGACTGGGGCGCAACATCGGTTGGCAATGTGTAATAATAACCCTGTTCATCACCATATACATAATCGCCACTGGTCGCCATCAACGGCAAGTAAATCCCAGGATTTGGATACAAATGGTTGGACATTTTCAGGTTATGCTTAAACACCTCATACCCAATTGATGGTGATAATTTCCAACCGCCAATATCCCAGATATGATGTGCGCCAATTCCCAAGCGCAAATGATTTGAACGTCCCGCTTGGTCACCCATTGAAATTGTGAATATACCATATCTTTCATCGGCCCAATCATACGGTTCCAAGTCATAATCCATCGACAAACCGCCCGAAGCCATTTCACCATATGAATAGTCCGCATATGCAAATAAATCAAAATTACGCAGTGCAAAATTATGCTGAATTCCGACATTTACTTCATTGAAAACCATATCGTCCCATTCAAGAATCGAATTCACACCCGTCTTGAATTGAAAATCAGCAAATCTACGTGAAAATCCGGCGTACATTGTTGTTGCAGGTTCGCTTTCCATCGGCAACGCCATACCATTTGCCGTAAATGTACCATTTGCCGCACCAACATACGTACCGTTTGTCAATACCGCCGAAGTGTTATCTAATACAGGGTTTTTCGGACGTGGAACCTGGTACGTATATGTGTTTGTTCCGACAATTTGCTTTTGGCCCGACTGACCGACATATTGGGTATACCCCATATCAGAATACTGACCATACGCGGCACTATTTGCAGATACCGCTGGTGCAGTTTGATAATATGACGGCACGCCCTCATTTGCAGCAAATGTCGCAAAAGGTGCCAAAAAAGCCGCCAAAAATGCGATTTCTCCCGTTTTCATCCCTATTTATTACATACCATTATATCATAAAAAAGCCCCCCAAAAAAGCGTTTTCATTTATTTCTTGCACCAAAAGTATGTCTGGGTACAATACCCATACAATGACGAACGTCCATAACATTTATATTCACATACCTTTTTGCCTATCAAAGTGCAATTATTGCGCCTTTTTTAGTCGTGCCTGTGCCACGCCCGATTGGGAAACATATACGCGCGGAATTTTGTCAGAAATTGACACTTGGGCTACAACACTGGGCAAAATTTCCGTTCCAACAGTATTTTTTGGGGGTGGCACACCCTCACTGATGCCGACAAAATATTTTGCTCAGATTGTCGCACGTTTGCGCGAAAAATTTGACGTTTTACCAAACGCGGAAATCACACTTGAATCAAACCCGGGGACACTGGACAGCACACGGCTGACCGAGTTTATTACAAATGGTGTAAACCGCCTTTCTATCGGGATACAATCATTAAATGATGACGAATTATCTTTTATGGGTCGCCGACACAATGTTCACACCGCATTAAAATTACTAGACACCGCACAAACCGCGGGCATTCGCGTATCTGCAGACTTTATTTATGGTTTGCCTGGACACACATCAAAATCGGTTGAGAAGTTATGTCGTGATATAAACAAATTGAATCTTACACATTGTTCAATGTATGAATTGACGATTGAGCCATCAACCCCATTTGGCAAGATGAATCTGAATATGCCAACAAATGACGAAATGGCAGATATGTACACAGCGATAACAAACACGTTGAACTTACCACGTTATGAGGTTTCTAATTATGCCGCACCTGGTTTTGAGTGTGCACACAATCAAAATGTTTGGGACGGTGCCGCGTATATCGGTTTGGGACGTGGCGCAGCGGGTCGCGTATTTATGAACAACACGTGGTACGAACAACTGGGGAATAATGAAAAATGTGAACCAATGTCATTTAACGCACGCGCGATTGAACGTGTTATAACGGGACTGCGTACCGTGCGTGGTGTATTGCTTGCAAAAGATATTTTAAATGTGCTAAATAAGGAATACATAAACGAACATCCAGAACTTGTGATTACGCGCGATGACCGTTTGATTGCCACCGAACGCGGAATTTTAATTTTGGACGATTTGTTGGTAAACATAATAAACTAGAGAATTTTTATGGAACATAAAATATTAAACTTTCTTGGCATTTGCGCGGTTGTTATCGCAACAGCCTGTGCCGTATATATGACAAAGGGGAAAAATATGGACGCTGGGATAAAACTTGAAAATATGGATTTGGCGGTGCAACCGGGCAATGACTTTTATGCATACGCCACACGCGGTTGGTCGGAAAGAAACCCAATCCCAGACGATTATACACGGTACGGTTCTTTTGATGTTTTGCGCAACACGAACCTGGAACGCGTACGCGAAATTGCCGAAAACGACAACGGCAAAATCGGCACATTGTATCGCGTTGCGATGAACGCCGACAAATTAAATGCCGACAAAACCGCACCGGTTGCAAAATATTTGGCAAATATCGATGAATTGAAATCGGCGGACGAATTACCAGCATACCTTGGTCAAATGCACAAGTTCGCTTCGGCATTTTGGGGTGACGGTGTTGCCTTGGACGAAATGGACAGCGACCACTACCTTTATAATATCGGCCAGGGTGGAATCGGCCTTGCGCGTGATTACTATTTCGATACGGACGAAAAGTCGATCAAGACACGTGCTGAATACAAAAAGTTTATTGCCAAGCAAATGAAAAACTTTGGTTTGCCCGCAGATTCCAATAAATTATATAAATTTGAGGAACGTATGGCAAAATCGTTTTATCCAAAAGAAAAATTACGCGACCCACACGCGAACTATCACAAAATGTCAATTGCTGAGCTACGCGAAAAATTTCCAGACTTTGATTGGAACACATATTTATCGGCACGTGGCGCATCGGCCGCAGAATTTATAAATGTAAACCAACCCGAAGCCATCGCTGAATCTATCAAGATTATGCACGACACGGATTTTGATTTGATTAAAACATACCTTAAATATCGCATTGTTGGCGCATCTGACACATTACTGGACGACACAACATACGACATAACATTTGATTTTTATAATCGATTCTTGGCGGGTCAACCGGAACCAAAACCACGCTGGAAACGTGCGGTTGCGATGTTGGACGGATCGCTTGGCGAAGAAATTGGCCGCTTGTACGTGAAAAAATATTTTTCAGCGGCGGCAAAATCACGTATGGAAAAATTGGTAAAAAATCTGCAACGCGCATTGGGTATGCGTATTGAAAACCTGGACTGGATGAGTGATGAAACCAAGTCGCGCGCATTGGAAAAATTGTCCAAGTTCCACGCAAAAATTGGCTATCCAGAAAAATGGCGCGACTATTCCAAAATGGAAATAGACGAAAACAAATCACTGGTCGAAAATATGGTAAATGTGTCGAAATTCGAAGACGCGTTTTGGCTGGACAAAATCGGCAAAGAAAAAGACCCGTCGCTTTGGTATATGAATGCTCACGAAGTCAATGCTTATTACGATCCATCAACAAATGAAATTTGTTTCCCGGCGGGAATTTTACAATACCCGTTCTTTGATATGGACGCCGATGACGCATTTAACTATGGCGCGATTGGCGCGGTAATTGGCCACGAAATGACCCACGGTTTTGATGACCAAGGGCGCCAATTTGATGCAAACGGGAACCTGCGCGATTGGTGGACCGCCGAAGATGCCGAAAACTTTGTTAAACAAGCAAATGTATTACGCGACTTTTTCGATAAAATCGAAATTGCTCCAGGTATTCACGCAAATGGCGAATTCACATTGGGCGAAAATTTGGCAGACTATGGTGGTGTAACCGTTTCATATACGGCATATAAAAACTTTGGCACACCGTCAAACACCGCGTTTGATTTAACCCCAGACATGCGTTTCTTTATCGCATACGCGGGCGTATGGGCGGGAAATATCCGCCATGACGAAGAATTACGTTTGACCAAGGTTGATGTTCACTCGCTGGCCCGTAATCGCGTTAATGGCATATTACCACAAATAAATGCGTGGTATGATGCGTTTGGTATTACCGAAAATGATAAGATGTATATCGCCCCCGATAAACGTGTAAAAATTTGGTAAAACAAAACCGCCATTTTTGGCGGTTTTTTATGAGATCTTGAAATCAGGGCGGGCTTTGCGCAAACGTGATAACGCACCCGCTTGCATTTCACGAAACGCCTCTGGATTCCAAATTTGGAAACTGTTTCCACGACCAACAAAAACAGCCCTATCTTTAATGCCGGCGTGCGCTAACAGATCGGCGGGAATAACAATGCGGCCCGTCACATCAAATGGCAACGGACGTGCATCTGCAAAAAGCATTGCCGACAAATCGTCCAACGTACCATCGAACACACCCATTTTATCGGTTGCCGCTGACAAATTTTCCATCCGCGACATCGACATACCTTCGATACAGTTATTGGTAAAAGAACGATACAACACGACACCCGCGAATTTATCAGATGAAAGCGATGCGCGAAAAGACGCCGGCACAGAAATGCGCCCTTTGTTATCCAAACGATTTTCATAAGATGAGAGAAACAATGTCATTTTCTAATCTTTTTTTGGGGTTTGCACCGACATCTTTATCGTGCCTCGAAAAAGAATTTAGCACGCGAATATCTGGTTGTCAATGACAAACTATAATTATTTTATGGGATTTTATGGTTATAAAAGTCAAAAATAAGTATTTTTATATAAAATGAAAATAATTTATTTTTTCTCTTGACGTGCGATTCGTTTTTGTTCTATGATTGATGTATAGACAAGGAAGAAATCTATAAAAAGCCCAGAAAACCGCCTAAAAGCCGGAATTCTGCCAAAAACAAAAACGACAGGAAAAGTTGATTTCGATTTTTGTAAATACATCGTGTAAATACAAAAGACGATCAATTTTACTTGTAAAACAAAACGGAGGGACGCACATGTCGACAAAAAACATCAAAGACATAATGATTGCCCTGAACAATGTCTTGACGACAACTGTTTGGGTAAATAACGATCGCCAGATTATATCGCTGGCTGACGAATTGCACATTGGGAAAAACAATTCCCCACGTTCAATCGAAGATTTGGCTCGCCCATCTTTGGTTGGTGCGTATGTATCGTTGCAAATTCGTACCGATAACTTCGATATAGCCGCCGAAACTTTGGAAACAAAAGATTTGGCATTACGTGTAAAATCTATGGTCTTTGCTGAGGCAAAGAAATTACTGGACGCGGGCGATGTATCAAGCACGTCTGGTGTAGCAAAGGCTGCATAATCCCGAATTCCTGCGCGTGTGCGTTGGTTTTCTGGGGGCAAAAGTTTTCCGTTTACGGAAAGGAAGGGAGCGCCGCCGGCAAGTAATTGCCGGCGGTTCAATTTTCCCATTGTTGGTGTGGGGTACGGTGTCATCCTATGGCTTGACCATAGGATCCAGGTAGTAAAAAAGTACGCACACCTTGTGTGCGACATATTTGCCTGGATTATGGGGTCAAGCCCCATAATGACAAAAAGGATAACGACTGGATTGCTTCACAGGCTCGCAATGACAATTTTCCACGTGCAACAACAATCAAAAAACCGCCCATACGGGCGGTTAATTTGTTAAACAACGATTTTACGGATTCGATGTTGTACTGTTTGCTTTACATTGTGGTGTTGCACCCGAACCATCAAATGTATAGCCACTATTGCAAACACACTTTCTGCCTGCTAAATCTACCGTTGAATTCGTCAATTCCGAACAATCACACACACCACTCGCACTGGTCCACGAACCACCACTGTTTGTGCATTCTGTTCTGAACGTTGTCGAAATACCCGCGTCTAACCAGTCATAGATAGCATCCAACGAAGCTGTTACGTCAACTTGACCTTCGCTTAAGCCCAATGTGACCGAACGGCAAGAATTTATAACTGGTAAGCACGAACGTATCGCCATATCCGACGGATTTGAGTTTGATGAAGCATTAAACGCATAGTTGTTTTGGCTTAAACATGTACTAACGTCAGACAAGCAACTTTCCGCGTAACTCGCCAACTTGTTATCCTGGGCGACTTTGATTTGACGGAACGCGCGTTCCAACCAACTGTTTACGACATTGTTGCTTGGCATATACTTACCCGTTCTGTCGTATGTGTAATCTTGACATTTGTTCAAGACAGATATGCACATACCATAGTTACGACCTGTTGCATCATCGTGATAACCCATCTTGTTTTGCAGATATACCGACATTTCCGCCGAAGACGATTTTTTGGCGCTATCTAACTTCACTGTCTCTTCCAGATATTTGGAAAGTGTATACTCGTTATCTGTCGATGGCGCCCAGATATTCTTGGAATTGGTGTTCCACGTTGTATACAAACCACGATCGGCCGCCAACGCACTGTTGTCAGCACCCCAACTGCCACCAGACATACCCGGCATTGAACCGACAACGACTTCACCATCTACGATATATTTACCCGTTGGGTCCAAACAGTTTTCATAATCTGTACCACAAACATATTCATCTTGCATACAAGAATCCAACGCACTGATACAACCACGTAAATCATACTGATTCTTCTGTTGTGCAACCATCAAACGCGCTTTCTGTAAAACAGTTTTTGCATTACGTACGGTTGCAACCATTTGTGAATTTGCATCAGACAAAGCACGTTCATAAACGATACATTGTTTGTCGATTTCCATATCGTATGAATTAGATATAACAGCTGCATCAACACCCTGGGCAATACAGTTATTTAACACTGCGACTTTGCAACGTGCAGCCGCCGTTTTATACAACGCTTCGCCACGTTGATTTGTAATCGCCGCCGTATTTGATGACGATGACGTTGAAAACAACGATGTTAAATCAAACCCAGTACTGTCGATATTGAAACTCAACAAATTGGACAAATCTAAACTGATACCAGCAGTATCACCAACTGCACTGGCCGAACCACCCTTAACATCGACAATCATATTTCTAATACGATCAAGGTCGTTTTTAAGTTTTGTACTGTCTGTATTGTTCTGCATTGCCAATTCTGCTTCGGTTTGGCTGAACAAAGTTGTGATTTCTTCACCAGTCAAGCCAATGTATTGTATACGCTGCGCAACTTCCTGTAATTCTTCGGTTGCCGATTTCAGTGCAGATTCGGTCTTTTCATAATTTTTAACATTCTTACTACATGTGCAACGACCTTGGTTATCATCCAAAACGTTACAGAAATTATCCATACATGCCATATACTGCGCTTTGCAGTAATCGGTCAACTCCGCCAAAGTGTCCATCGTAGCAGTCGCCTCAGCTGCGCTGGTCGCTGTTGCAGTACTGGACGAAGAAGAAACGCTTATAGATGGAGAACGCGCCATACCAGTAGAACCACTCTGTCTACGCATAGAAACACTTCTAACCGAACTATCAAAAGAATTGTATACAGGTTTTGTCGCCGTGTTGGTTTGTACAATACTTCCCTGTGTTGTTGCACGTGCGGTATTTACGCCATTTGCAGTGCCACGACGCGTTGCAACACGACCCGTATTTGTATTGCCAGACGCACGCGAAGCAACCGAACGCGACGCAGTACCACGTCCATTGGATACCACACCACGCGAAACCGCATTACGTGTCGCGACCGTACGTGCACCATTCACCGCCGCACGATTATTTGTAGCGCGCGCTGTTGCCCGTGGCATTTGCACAACTGGCGATACCACTGTGTCATTTTCGGCAACAATTTCATCGCCACCAACGACACCGTCGTCAATCATTTCCACGTCCGCAAATTCGACTGCGTCGTCGAAATAAAACGGCGCAACCTCAGCAAATGCGGGCAATGCCAGCAATCCACCCAATACGATGACAAGTCTTTTCATAGCGTAAACCTTCCCTTCTATTGCTTACATTTTATCACATATGGCAATATTGTGCAAACAAAAAAAAATAAACAAAAAAGTAAAATTTAGATAAGCAAGCTGAATTCTTTCCTGACACACCCAATCTGTTTAACCTTGTTTTATGATTTGATGGTGTTATAATCGTGCCGCAAGGGTGAAAACGGTGTTATTATCTGCAAAACTTTCGTGGTGTTTGCTTGCGTTGCCATTGGTGGGGTGTACAACCGTACCAACAACCGCACACGATAACCGATTAAATAAATACGTTCCCAAAATAAAACCAGATGATTTTGACTATGACCCAATGGATACACCAATTGCCCAATGTTATGCCGATGAATTATCAAAAGGGCTTGATACCAGTGGCGCAACACTGATTGACGACGGGACATCTGCATTTTTATTACGTGCGGCATTTGCGCGTATGGCAACCAAAACCATCGATTTACAAACATATATTTACAGCAACGATTTAACGTCCAAGGTTTTAATTGGCGAATTACGTAATGCCGCAGATCGCGGTGTCAAGGTTCGTATTTTGCTTGACGACTATGGTACAAAATCTGACGTGGCGGATGTTATGTTGCTGAACCAGCATCCGAACATAGAAGTCAAAGTATTTAATACTGTTCGCAATCGTGCCAAAATATTGTTTTTGCCCCAGTTATTTATGGACTTTAACCGCCTGAATTCACGTATGCACAACAAACTTTTTATTGTAGACAATGTTGTGTTTATTACTGGTGGACGAAATATTGGCAGTAATTATTTTTATCCTGAAACATCGGCAAACTTTTCTGATACTGACGTTATGTTCATTGGTGCGATGACAAAATACGCAACAAAATCTTTCGATGAATATTGGAATCACAAATTGTCAATTCCTGCATCTGTTTTTCCAAAGGCAAAGTCAAAACGTGCCATGCAGAAACTGGAACGTAAATTTAACCAGATACAAAAACACAGTGCCGAAGATGCCCGCTCATACAACATTGCCATCTCTCTTGCCCAGCGCGAATTTCGGCAACAACGTTTTGACTTCAGTTGGGGTCATGGCACGTTTATCGCCGACCCACCGTCCAAGGTTGAAATGACAATGTCTGAAAAAGAAGCATACCGTGGCGAGATTATCAAAAAATTACAGGAATTATGGTCCAAAACGCGACATTCAGTATATGTATCGGCGGCATACTTTGTTCCTGGCATGGGCGGGTTGGAACATATTCGGCGCGAAGAAAATTCTGGTGTACACGTGACCATCGTTACAAATTCATTATCTTCGACAAATTCTGCATCGGTTTATGCCAAATGGGAAAAGTACCGCAAGAACCTTATTAAATCGGGCGCAGATATATATGAATTTATGCTGTCGGCTGAAAACCTGCGTGCAAAAAAGCATGGTCGTGCACGCCAAGCGCGTGGTTTTTCGGTCCTGCACAGCAAATCGATTGTGTTTGATGACAAAATCTCGTGGATTGGTAGTTTTAATCTGGACCCACGCAGCGCATATTTCAATACCGAAAACGTTGCGATATTTGAAAGCCCCGAATTTGCAGAAAAATTACGCAATATGATTATTGACGATACAAAGACATCGTGGCACGTGACACTGGACGGTAATTTTGTTAAATGGTCGGGGCAACGCGAATTGGATTCCAAACCACATGAATATTACCACAGTCCCGACACAACCATATTCCGCAGAATATGGAAAAATATTTGTAAACTGATGCCCGAGAAATATGTTTAGTGATGCGCAATGATGTGTAAAACGGTACTAACCACAAACAAAATTGTTATCACCGTCAAAATTATTTTCGATGTTTGATGGTTATGTTCCCCATGACAGTGGTCACATTCACATCTACATTCGCGCACGACCAAAAACCACGAAACACCCAACATTACCGCAGAAAATGCGAAAATCCACGGTTCCAACCATTCTGGCATAAAGTGTGAATGTGCAAACTCGGGCGCGAACAACCCGACAATTGACAACACAATTGGCAACACGCAACAAAACATATGCGGTAAAATTGACGCGATTATTCCGATACTAATTGCTTTCTTGGACATCTTTACACCTTTTTTTCTTGGTATCCCCAGCGAGAATCGAACTCACATCCGGGGTTTAGGAAACCCCTGTTCTATCCAGTTGAACTATGGGGACGAACGAAATATATTTTATTCTTCGATTTTAATATTGCAAGTTATTATCGTAAAGGCTATAATAACGGCACCAAGTTATAAAAATATAGAGGAAGAAATGGCAACAATTACAAGAACAGATTTTGCAAATAGATTGCGTGAACGTTTTGGTTTGACTACAACAGATGCAGCGAAATTGGTTGATGTTGTATTTGACGAAATACGTGAAGCATTGATAAATGGCGAAGAAGTCAAATTTGCCGGATTCGGAACCTTTAAGATTCTGACAAAATCGGCACGTATGGGTCGCAATCCAAAAACTGGTGCACCGGCGGTTATATCTGCACGTAACGTGGCAACTTTCCGCCCCAGCGCAGAGTTTCGCAAACGTGTTGCAAATGGAAAATAAAAAACCGGCAATTGCCGGTTTTTTATTGATTATATTCGCACTTGTCTCTATCTTCCTGGGATATAGTGTCAACTGCATCCACAACTACAGGTATATATTCTTCGGCACCGAACCAATCTGTTTCTACAAGTTCATCGACTGCCACCCCCAGACTGATACAGCCACCACTTCGTCTTTTATCTTTTATCTCTGTGCCGTGCAAATAAAAACCTGACCTGCCAACTGACTTGTTGGATACAGATGGAACTAATGGCACTCTGTGTTTTCCCCAAGCATTTTGTTGCTCACCTTGCATTGCTTCTTTGTGATTTACCAACGCTAAATACACACCATTTGGTAAATGTCCAACACCACCTACGTATTGATATGCACCATCTTGACAATATGAACGCCCTGAAAAACTTGGTTTGATAACATATTGTGCCAAACCATTTTCACAGGCAACTAGTACTTTACCATTGAAAATTAAAACTTTATTTGATGTGTTATTTGATTGTAAACCCTCTGTAAACTGAAATGTTTTACCAGCATATTTTA
>Ga0310690_10000265_pt1 | contig 122560 bp, 91 predicted proteins | sample AusTroGonzalo_MG_2_FD_207661 | JGI IMG/M metagenome (GOLD analysis project Ga0310690, IMG submission 207661) | Bovine rumen microbial communities from tropical cattle in Woodstock, Queensland, Australia - Gonzalo_04 (v2) (version 2) | ecosystem: Host-associated > Mammals > Digestive system >...
GCTGCTCCAATGTCGCCCACTGAGAGGAGCTGATGGTGTTGCTGGCGAAACTGGCGCCTGTGCTGTTGGTGCTGCTTAAGCTATAGGTACTTGTACTCCAGTCGTCAGGCAGCAGGATCACCCCGTTAACATTGTTCACACACGCCTTGGCGTATCGGATGCCCGATGAAGTTGTACGGGTGTTGAACACATACACCCATTCGTCCTTGGTCAACGTGCGCCACGTGTTTGCCGTGTTGCCGCCGTTGCTGATGGCGTTGTAAACGCCCCAGTCGGCATTGGCATAGTTTCCAGTCAGGTCGTTGGTGTACGAGCCACCAGGATAGTAGTCGCTGTACGATGTGCTGGTACTCCACGGCTGGTAGCAGTTTGCCCCGCTGTTCCATCCGCTCGTACCCCAGCCGAACAAATCTATCCAGCCGCTGTAGCTTGACGAGATGTTGCTGTTGGCATCTCCTATGTAGTCATACTGGTTCTCGGCAAAACGCCATGTGTTGGTGGAGGCTTGGTATTGCAGATTGCCTTGCGAGAAATAGACTTGCTTGCTGGCACTTACGGAGAACAGGCCATTCACCGCTCCTTCGGGGAGAACCGGGCCATCGGCCGTTGTAAAGCTCACCTCGTTGCCATAACCAGTTCCGTTGCCGTTCACCGCATAAGCACGGACGTAGTAGGTGGTGCTCGGCTCAAGCCCTGTCATCGTCACCGTGAAGCTTCCAGTACCCGAACCGCTACTGGCATGACTTCCGCTAACAGTGGGATTGTGGCTGTTGCTCCAACAAAGGCCACGCTCAGTCACATCAAGACCTCCATTGAAAGTGACGTTGCCACCTCCCTCGGCACTCTTGTGGGTTAGGTTATCCACAGCCGAAGTAGTCACAGTGGGGACGTCACTCTCCAACGTGGTGAATTGTGCTACCGCAGAACTCATACTTTGGAAGCGATTGGTCATGGTAACTCGATAATAATAAGTGGTTTTTTTGCTCAGCCCTCTCATTGTAGCGGTGAAAAACGTGCCGCCATCACTCTCCATAGTTTGACGTTGAGTGTTGCCCATGTCAGGCGTAAGACTCCATTCCACTTCAACCGTAATGTTTCCGGGGCATGTCACCGAAGCTGAACAAACGGCAAATGTGCCGCTTGCCGTCACCTCTTGTTCAATCGTAGGCTCAACAGGAAGAATGGTCAAGTCCTTTTCGCACGAAGACAACAACATCGCCATCAACGGGGCGACTAGCAAAACCAAAGCTCTTTTAAAATATGTTTTCATATCTCCACCTCCTATTATTTACGTTTCCAGCAATAGCCCAATCCCACTTTAACCTCAAGTGTTTTGAAATTTGTGGTAATAGCATCGAAGCTCATGGTGAAGCCTTTCAGGTTGAATTGCATACCTGCTGTGGCATCAATGCCCGAAAAGCTGTTGTCAGCCACCTTCACATAATTGCCGTCAGTTGTTAGCAAAGCATGTGTCCGCGAGCCGTATCCTGCTCCCAGGCGGAGGCAAAAAGGCCCTGCCACTTGAGCCACAAGGCCTCCCATCAACGAGACGCGTGTGTTTGATGTCTCACCTGAATAGGCTGGCCAATCGCCGTCAACCAAGCCTTCACTGTCGCAGGCCAGTTCGGCGCTCATCGCATCAAATTGGAAATTGCTGGCAGCACTTACAAACCATCCAATCTTTCTCACAGATCCTAAGGTGGCGCCAAATGAGGTTTGGGGAGCAGGGCTGTAGGCAAAGTCGAGGGTGGCGAAGTTTATGCCATTTTTCAGGAAATGGTCTAAGGTTTCGCCATGAAGCACCAAACGGTGTGAAGTCTCGCCACCGCTTTTTTGCACATTGATATCCTTATCAGCGTATTTCTTGCCCCGTTCGGCATGGATGGTATGGCTGCCATATGGCAGGTCAACGCTCAGGGGCGAAACGCCTACCTTCACGCCGTCAACCATCACCACATCGCCGCTTTGGTCGGTGCTGATGGCGATCAGCCTGCCAAACTCGAACATCATCTCTTGCCCGTTACGGGAGTTCTCTGTGATGTTGGCATCCTTCTCCACCTTCACGCCGTTGCGCATCACGCGGATAGTATGTCGTCCGAAACTGAGAGGGGTTTCGCGCGGAGTCTCCCCCACATACTGATCGTCCACATAGATCTTGTCACCCTGTCGGTCGGTCTTCACCAGCACACTGCGGCCGGTATCAAGTTTCTCGTTGAGCGTCAACGTCTTGCCCTCCTCAATGGTAATGGTCTTTACCAAAGGAGCGCAGCCTTGTTTTTCAAGCCTCAGGATATGCTCGCCAATAAGGATGGCCTTGAACTGCTTGGGGGTCTCTCCCATATCGGCACCGTCGATGATTATTTTGGCCATGGGTGGATTGGAGTTGACGTTCAAGACGCCGTTAATCGGTTGGGGGGCATCCAGTTGGATGGTTTGTCCGCTCATGCGGTCAGTGATGTTTTTCTGGACTTTGGTGGTTCGATGGCTCTTTTGGCGACATTCAATCAAGTAGTTGCCCGCCTCAAGGTCGCCGGTCCAAGTACGGGTGCCTTTCCTCACGTTGTTCACATAGATGTCGGCATCGGCATCCACCTTAAGGGTGATGGTGGAGAAGTTGGCATCGAGGTTCACATTCAAGGTGTTGGTCTCACCGTCGGAGATGACCACATCGCGTTCATAGGCTTTGTATTTGGCGTTTACGATGCGCAGCTTATGCTGTCCGCTTGCCAGCCGCAAGGGAGTTTTGAGTGCTTCAGAGGCATTGGCGTTGTCAACAAAGATGGACGACTTCTCGAGGATTGCCGTGTTGCCTTCGAGTTTCAGGTAACCAAATGCAGGTTTCAGATCGATTTCCTCAGTGACGGTTCCCCCCGATTCATCAACCGTGACCGTTCTTGTCACTGTGTGGTAGTCTTTGGCTTCAATACGGTACTCATGCCTCCCAAAATCCACCAAGTTCGAGGCAGTGCCGTCAATCACCTGCCAAGGTTTGCCGTCAACGGTCACCAAGGCATCTTTGGGCGTGACCTTGATCATCAGGAACTGTTGCGTGATGACCGGATCATTGTCGGGGCCTTTCTTCATCGTACCCTTAAGCACCATCTTATAGGTATGCATCGACTCGATCGTGGGGATATAGTTGGTAACGGGAACTTCAATTTTACCCAAGGGATGCCTGATGATCAAGGTCTTCAACCCAGGCGAAACCCAAACCCAAATCTCCGGTTCAACCAAAGTCTTTTGGACGATATACGAACCCCAATCCGATTCAAAATAAAAGTCCTTGCGTTTTTCCGGTTCTATATCCTGTGTGGCGATGCAGATCACGGCACACTTCCTTCCGTTGTCGTCTTCCTTCATGTGCTCACGGGCAATCATGGAGTTTGTCATCTCCGTAAAGGAAACCATACGGTAGTCCTGGGCTTTCAAGCCGATGCAAAGACAACAAAGGACAAATACGAGGGGCATCAAACGTTTCATAGTCACAGCCTTGATGAGTTTGTCAAAAAGAGGGTCGCCTCTTGACAAGCAACCCTCTTGGTATCAAACAGTTAAATTATTTCGCGGGATCTGCCAGCACGAAGTCGTCCGACGTTCCGGCACTGCCTCTCAAACCAGCTTGGCCAAAATAGTTACGAAGAGTACCCGTAACCGAAAGTGTTTTTCCAAAGTTCTCCGGATGATCCACCAGATTAACTTCTGTACGCAAAGGCTTGTCCTTTGTCAATTCAACAATAATACAATTGGTCACTTCATGGCAATCAGGGTCATCGGAAATCAACACATTGGTTGCACGGCTAAATGGAGCGGCCCATTCGATGTCATCATTGGACGAAACACTTTGGGGGCCACTTTTTACCGCACCTACAATATAACCACGTACCCAACCTGTGGCGTTTTGGCCTTGCAAGCTGATACCCGCTGCAACGTTATAAGGATCATCAGCGGTGCCAGAGCCCTCACCATTTCCTGGGGTTGGTGGTGTGGGAGGATCCGGAGGAGTGGGGGTGTCGCCAGTCTCTTCTTCAATGGTGATAGTCTTGATCTCGATGGTACGTGCTCCGGCTGTAGTAGAGGTATATTTGACAGCCACATTCACCGTTTGGCCAATGAACTCATCAAGATTGACCACCAGTTCATCGAAGTTCCAATCCTTGTTGTTATTGGTGAATGATGCTGAAAGCTCGGTCCAAGTAGCAGTGGAAGGTTCAGCGTTGAACTCATAGTTGGATGACACTTGGATGGTGATATCCTTCTCACTCGGAGCATCATATTTTGAAGCATATTCCAAAACTGCCTTGGCGTGCTCAACACCAGTAATCTGGACGGGTGACGAGATCAGCCAGTCCTCATTCTCTTTAGCCGAGCCATTAAAACCCGTCATCTTAGCTGATGAATAGGCAATCTCCCAAGCTTCCGCTCCAGTAACATTCTTGGTCACATAGGTTCCAAATTCAGTGGCAAACGATTGAGTATAAGGCATATTTTGAACCTCACCAGAAGGCACCACCGGGGTAGCACCCGGATCAACACCATAACTATTACCACCCATTTCAGCGTAGGTCACATTCTTCACACCTGGGACTCTGAAATATTTCTCAAGTGTACCATACATCAACACTTCTTGACCAAGATTGTTAGGATGATCCGCAAGATTCAAGCCTTCACGAATGGCACCCACTGGCAATTGTACCGGGACACACTCTTCGCTGCTGCTAGCATCAGCCTTTGAAAGGGAAAGGTTGGTATTCACGGCACCGTCGGCAGTGAATTGATAATTATAGTTGGCATCAACGAAACCAACAATATAGTCCTTCACCCAATATTTGTTGCCATCAGAGGTTTCAACACCCATGGCAATGACATCGCTGGCCGTGTAGGGATTCTCGCGGCTACCGTCACCTGTGAGGTCTCCAGGATTAGGTGGAGTGACACCGCCGCCGCCACCACTGGCAGTGCCTTCTTCGATGGCGATGCTCTGAACCTCAATGGTACCGGCTCTCTGTTCAGTGGAGACATATTTCACCGCAAAGTACACCGTTTGACCCACCATGCTGGTCAGGGCGATTTCAGCAGTCTTGAAGGTATTCCAGTCGGAAGACTCACTCAAACTTGCAGACATCTGCGTCCAAGTAGCGGTGGTAGGATCGTTGCCGAAGGTGTAATCCGTCGAAGCCCAAACGGTGATATCACTGCTCAGGTTGCTGAAATAACGACAGATATAGCTCATGGTCATTTTGGCATCAGTGATGCCCGTGAGGTCAACTGGTGAAGAAATCAACCAGTCTTCGTTGGCGTTGTTGGTGCCGCCTTCATAACCCGTCATCTTAGCCGTCTTGAAATCAATGATCCATTTTTGTGCACCCGAAACGTCATAGGTCGTGTAGGAGCCGAAACTGGTTTCAAAGCTTTGCACGTAAGGCAGTTTCTGCACCTCACCTGCCGGTGCAGGAGGCTCTGGGGTAACGCCACCGCCGCCTGAGAAGTTATGGAATTCCAGATCGGACTTCGAACGGACAAGCAGTTGCCATGTGCTCTTGTAGAGCGATGCGATGGCCACCAGGTTGCCGGTATCCGACGGAAGCGGATCTTGGGCGAAGTTGGCATAATTACTCGTGCGGACAATGAAATTATTGTCGCCCGTCGGGCTGGAAGCGTCAACCAGGCAACGCTCACCATAGCCGTTCAATTCGGCAAAGGTGCCCTGTTCGGTAAACCAAACGTTTTCCAAGCGGACCAAACGGCCGATATACTTGTCTTGATTTGCCTTGAGGTTGGCGATCGTGGTCGTCATAGGTTTGATGCGCTTGTCGTCATTGGCCAGGATCACGATGTGCCCGTCAGCCTCAAATCCGCTCAGTTGCGGCAGGTTGTTATACACCGAATAGGTCACACCTTTCAAGTAAACGCGGATATAATCGCCGGTGGTGACACCTGATTTGGCGTTCAGATAAAGCTCAATGGCCGCGTTCGTCTCTGGATCTTGGATAAACGCCGCCTTGTAGAGATTGCCTGACTTCTCGTCAGCAGTGACAATGCCATACACTGACGCATCATCGTTGAACACTGTGCCTGCTTCCATCTTCAAAATGGAATCGATCGTATAAACCGTTCCGACCGGAAGCACAGTAATGTTCGGCTCCGGATAATCTTTCTTGCAAGAAGTGAACATCACTCCCAATAAGGCAAGAAGAATAAAACTTTGTTTGAAAATCTTTTTCATATCTATAAATTCTAAATTATTAATTTTCAATTATTTTCTGACCGTCAAGCTGATAAAGAAATTCGTCCCGTACATGTACGAATACTTCGACGGGAACATGTCGGGATCGTTGGCGTTGAAGCGCAACTGATCGTAACCGTAGAGGATGGTGCTCTTGTTGTTGAGCACGTTGTTGACGCTGGCAGTAAACAGGAAGTAATAGCCTTTGTAGCGTCTTGAGTAACCGCCGTAAAAGTCGAGCGTGAAGGCAGACTTCAGCGGATCCTGGGCCAGCACCTGCTCAATGCGGATGTCACCCTCGGCATAGTGCGACAAGCCTTTGTCGGTGTGGTTATAGGGGTTGACATCGAAATACATGTTGGCCATGTAGTTGGCGTTCAAGCTGACCCACCAGTTCTTGGGATCGTTGTACTTGATTCCGAACGAGGCCACGGTCTCGGGACCTGACGAAACGTGGTAGTGTTTCAGGTAAGCGGTGTCGTTCTCAATATATGCAGTGGTATTGTTATCGTCAAAGATCGAGAACAGCGGATTGTTGTTGTAGATGTGCACGCCATTGGCTGCAGCGGCCTGCAAGGTAACGGTAGGCGAAACGTTGTACTCGGCACCCATCTCGACACCCAGGCTCTTTTGGTTGATGCCTGTCATCACAAAGTTGATGAATTCGCTCTTGTAGGTACTGCCTGCGGCAGTTTCACCGACAAATACGTTTTCACAATAGAAGCTGCGGTTCCAGATGAGGTTTTGATAGGTATAGTAGTAACCCGTCAAGCGGAACTTGAAGATATCCGAACGATGGACGTATCCCAAATCGATGGCTTTGATGCGCTCACTGCCCAACTTGTCGGAGACCACCGAATGGCGGGTACGAGGCGACACGTAGATGTCGCGGAACTGAGGTGCCTGATGCATGTAGGACAAGTTGGCCACAATGTGATTACGTCCGTTGATGGCGTAGGTAACACCGGCCTTGACAGCGGGATCAAAGAAGTTGTGCGGCTTGTCCTTGCCATAGGAATTATCGGCAAACTCACCGCTCTTGAACAAGCCTTCACGCCAAATCTGGGTAAAGGTGAACTGAAGTCCAAGATACATGTCGAAGTTACCCACCAGATAGTCGATCTGATCCCAGGCACGGACGTAGTTGCGATTTGCGTAATAGTTGTAGTTGATGATGTCGCCAACGTAAGCCACGTGGTTGGGGTTGTTCAAGTCGGTCTGGCTGCCGTTGCCTTCCAAGTCCTCGGCGTATTTGTTGTAGTCATAATAGAAATCGCCGCCAAGGAGGTCGCTCACCATCTCGTAGTAATGCGTCTTGGAAGCGGTTGTTGACAAGCCGCCGGCCATGAAGAGATTGGGCTGGAACTCATGCTTGAAATAGGTGGCGCCGCCCATCTGCATCTTATCGAAATGGCGTTCGGCAAGGATGTATTTCGAGCCCCATCCGGTGATGGTGTGGTTGGCAAGGCCGTTGGCATCGTGAACCGAGACCAGGTGGTTCCTGTTGGCATCATAAAGCGCATCCCAGTTGATCTGCGTGACGGATGGATCGGCACCCTGTTGCCAAGCCTGAAGTGCCGCCTCGTATTCAGCAGCGCTGTGGGCGCTGTTCTTCAGATAGCTCGGGAGGTTCTTGTAATAGTCGGGACGAGGATCCACGGCATCGCCCCACTCCAAGGCCGACTGTCCACCGGGACCGAAGGTATAGAACACGGTGGTGTTGAACTCGGTCTTTTGGCTTGGGTTCCAGTACCAGGTCAGCTGGGCCATCGGCTGATGGTAACGGCTGACGCGTGAGTTGCGTTTCACCTGGGTGCCGTCGGGCAAGGTCTGGTAGCCCCAGTTGGGGTTGTAGTAGTTGGTCCCGACAAGGTCGTAGGCTTCCTGCACCACCGGCGAAGAGCCACCGCGTTGCGAAGGTGCGCCATAGAAAGTGAAGTCAAGGCTGTGCTTGTCGTTGATCTTCTTCTCAACCGAGAGGAAATAGCTGGCTGCCTCGTAGAAGGTGCCTTCGGTATAGCCTTCGCCTGCGTAACGGCCACTTGCAGCGGCCATCAGGTACCAGCCCTTGCCAATCTCACCGGTGCCGATCGATGCCGTCAGGCGGTGGTTGTAGGAACGGTTTGAGAAGGCATAGCTCAGCGAGACCTGCTTGCGGTACTGCGAAGCACGGGTGCTGTAGGCCGTGAGGCCACCGAGACCGCCAAAGCCGGCATCGGTACGTCCGAGACCTTCGGTGATGACCGAATTACGGAACGCGTCGTTCAAGCCTCCCCAGTTGGAGAACACCGGACGACCCGTCTCGGGATCGTTCATCAGGATACCGTTGATCATCACATCGGAATACTTGGAGTCGTTGCCACGCACGCGGTAACGCAGCGACCCAAAGTTGAAAGCCGCGATGGAATTGAACACATCGCGCGACGAGTTCAACAAGGTGGAAGCTTCGTTCACCGAAGTCGATGACTCGTCGAAGTCAGCGTCGGACAGCATGATCGTCGGAAGCTCAGGAACCTGATTTTCCGTGGTATCAACCGTCTGCGCCGAAAGCCGCACAACTAACATGGCGGCCGTCATCAAGAGTAACAGTTTCTTCATATTGTTAAAATTCATATTTTTCCTTATAATAATTTTGCAAAAATAAAAAAATCCCGAATTGAATTGACATAATTTTTTATTTTTGCAGTTACAAAACGCATCATTATGAAAAGATCAACCTTAACGGCCGTGCTCATCGCCATCGGCTGCCTGTTTACGAACCTTGCCAACGCCCAGGAAAAACAAGCCTACAAGGTAGGACTGGTGGGCTTCTACAACTTGGAGAACCTCTTCGACACCATCGACGATCCCAAGATCAACGACGAGGAGTTCCTCCCTAACGGCGGCAACCAGTGGAACACCGAGAAATACATGGCCAAGCTGCATAACATGGCATACGCCATCTCCACCATCGGTTTGGACTACTCCCCTGACGGCGTGGCCGTTCTTGGTGTTTCGGAGATTGAGAACCGTCATGTGCTGGAGGATTTGGTGCTGCAGCCTGAGATTGCCGACCGCAACTACCAAATCGTGCATTACGACTCACCCGACCGCCGTGGCGTGGACGTGGGCTTCCTCTATAATCCCAAGTATTTCAAAGTGACCGGCACCAAGTCGTACCGTACCGTGGTGCCCAACCAGCCCGAGTTCCTCACCCGCGACCAGCTGCTGGTCTCCGGCCTCTTCGACGGTGAACCCATGCACTTCATCGTGATGCACTGGCCTTCACGCTACGGTGGCGAGAAGCGCTCCCTGCCTGGCCGTATAGCCGCTGCCACCTTGTGCCGTCACATCACCGACTCTCTCCTGGCCGACGACCCTAACGCCAAGGTCATCATGATGGGCGACTACAACGACTATCCCACCAACAAGAGCATCACCAAGTATCTTCGTGCCAATGGCGACCGTAAACGCATGAAAGAAGATGATTACTACAACCCCATGTATGAGCTGCATCAAAACGGTATCGGCACCAATTATTTCCGTGACGTCCCGGGCGTCCTCGACCAGACCATCATGACGCCAGCCCTGTTAACTGGCGACTATACCACCTATCAGTTCAAGAACGCCAAGGTCCACAACAAGGAGTTCCTGAAACAACACGGCGGCCGTTACAACGGCTTCCCGTTCCGCACTTTCGCAGGCGGCACCTGGATGGGCGGCTACAGCGACCACTTCCCAGTGTATGTGGTTCTTTTGAAGAAGGCAGAATAACAGAAGTCAGAATATCTTAAAGGCGCCTCGCAATACCGATATGTTTCAACAGACTCACGCCCTTGCCAGTTTCTTGGTCGAAAACCACGAGAATATCCACATCACTGTCTGGATGCTGCTCACCCCGGGCATATGAGCCAAACAGCCAGGCCTTCAACACCGGTTGGGTCTTGAAGTACTCAGCTATCAGTTGAATCATCATTAAGGTTTGCTTGCTCATGGCAGTCAATCATCGATTATTGATAGCGCAAAATATTCATTTTTTTCTATCTTTGCAAAAAATCATATGACTATGAAAAAACTATCTCTCCTTTGCCTCGCGGTGCTAATGTTCACTGCCTGCACTCAGAAATTGCCTGAAGCCAATTATGACGTTATTCCTCAGCCGAAGGAAGTGGCGTTGAATAACGACAAGCCTTTTGTCCTTGACAAGCAAACAATAGTCTATTTCGAGGAAGGCCTCCAGCGGGAAGCGGAATTCCTCAGCGAATATGTCAACGAAATCCTGGGATACCCGCTCCAGACCATGGCTTTTGATGGACAGGCCCAAGGCATCGTACTGAAACAAGTGCCAGAAGATTTCGACAAAGCCGAAGCCTACGAGATGGAGATCACCCCGAAACTGGTCACCATCAAAGGATCGGATGCCGCCGGCGTGTTCTATTGCATCCAAACTTTAAGAAAAAGTTTGCCAATAGCCCCAGAAGACACCAAACTCCCTGCGTTCCTGCCTTGCGGCACCATCCGCGACTGGCCTGAATTCCCCTACCGCGGCATGCACCTTGACCCCTGCCGCCATTTCATGGACATCGACTCGGTGAAGATCTATATCGACATGCTGGCGATGCACAACATGAACCAGTTCCACTTCCACCTCAGCGAAGACCAAGGCTGGCGCATCGAAATCAAGAAATACCCTGAGCTGACCAAAGTCGGAGCCTACCGCAACGGCACGGTCATCGGACGTAATGGACGGCTTTATGACAGCATCCGCTATGGCGGTTTCTATACCCAAGAGGAACTTCGCGACCTGGTACAATACGCCGCCGAGCGTCACGTGAACATCGTCCCGGAAATCGACCTCCCAGGACACATGCAGGCGGCTTTGGCCTCCTATCCTTGGCTTGGCTGTACAGGCGGCCCATACGAAGTGTGGAAACGCTGGGGCGTGTCTGACGACGTGCTCTGCGCCGGCAACGAGGCCACCATGCAGTTCGTCGAAGACGTGCTCAACGAGGTGATGAACCTCTTCCCCTCGCCCTACATCCATATCGGTGGTGATGAATGCCCCAAAGTGAGATGGGAAAAATGCCCGAAATGCCAAGCCAAGATCAAGGAGTTGGGCATCAAGGGCAATGAGCGTTTCTCTAAGGAGGATTATCTCCAAAGCTATGTGATGAACCGCATGGCCAAGGTGGTGGAAGCCCGTGGTCGCCGCGTGATCGGCTGGGATGAGATCCTCGAAGGCAACGTCTCCGAGACTGCCATCATCATGAGCTGGCGTGGTACCGAAGGCGGCATCGAGGCGGCTCAAAAAGGCCACGATGTCATCATGACTCCGGCTTCACACCTGTATTTCGACTACTACCAAAGCGAAGATCCCGCTACCGAGCCCTCGTGCGTAGGCGGCTACCTGCCCGTGTCGAGGGTATATGATTTCAGGCCTTTACCCAGCGTGCTGACCGAAGAACAGCAAAAACACATCATCGGCGTGCAGGCCAACATCTGGACGGAATATATCACAACATTCAAGCACGTTCAGTATATGGCCATGCCTCGCATGGATGCCTTGGCAGAGATTCAGTGGAACAACCCCGATCCCGAGAGCCGCGACTTCGACGCCTTTGTGGAGCGTTGCCGCCGGATGGCTCAGCTGTACGACCTGTATCATTACAACTACGCCAAGCAAATCTTCAGCCCGCAGGTCTATACCGACACGGTAGTGCCGAACCTGGCTACCCGCAAGCCCATCTATTTGCGTGAGCAGCCCAACGAGAAATACGCTTCCAAGGGTGCCGTAATCTTGAACGACGGTGAGATGGGCCGGATTGCCTATACCTCAGGTCGTTGGTTGGGCTTCTGGGGACAGCCCATGGATGCCGTCATCGACATCGAAGCGCCTGCAACGATGAGCCATGTACGGTTCCGTTCTCTGGTGAACAAAGGGGCTTGGATCTACAACCCGAGCCATGCCAGCGTGCTTGTCTCCGACGACGGCGAGAACTTCCGTGAGGTGGCACAACTCGACATCCCCATCACCACTTGGATGGACAACGATGGCAATTTTACCTATGAATTGGAGTTTGAGCCTGTTACGGCCCGCTACGTGGAAGTGATCGTCAAAGACCACATGCTGCCTGAAGACCATGACGGATACGGCTATCCAGCTTGGATCTTCATCGATGAGATTGAAGTGTTCTAAAGGAAAATAGCCAAAAGCACAACGGCGATGATCAGGATGATCACCGCTATGCCGCAGCCTCGGTTGCTGCGGCTACGGGCCTCTTCTTCCCTATGTCTTTCCTCCGCGCTTGCCTTGATCGATTCGGTCAGGTTTTCCCTATAGCTTTTCTTGGTTTGGCTACTAGAGGCTCTCCTTTGGGTAGGCTGAGTCTGAGGCTGATACTGGGGCTGCGACTGTTGCTGGACCTGAGGTTGTGGCGCAGGCTGGGGATTGGGATTCTCCCAACTGGAAAGCACCACCTCTCCGGGCTCAGCGGCAGCATTCCAGAAACTTTCATTCGACTGCCCTTGAGGTGTATTCACCTGATGGCCACAATTAGGACAAAACCTGGCCCCATCTTTCATCGGAGCGCCGCAATTTGAACAATAACTCATAACTTATAGACAATCATTAACTTCCTTGATAATACTTGCACATTCCTTGATCACTTCCTCAAGGGTGGTGTTGAACTGGTCCTTGAGCACCAAACGGGCTTCCTCGACGGAAGCGAGCGGCAGCACATCCTTCGAAGGAGGCACGCTCAACCCTTCCAGGATGCGTATTTTCTGGTACAGCGCAGAAAAGTCCTTGCCCTTCACGCCTTTCGCCACAAGCGCCTGGATGCGCGGGTCGAGGATGCGCTTGAACTGCTTCACATTCTGGCGTATGCCTTCCTGTATCAACTCTTCGCCATAGCCTATCAAACTCTTCGCCCTGTATTCGAAGCCTTCCAGGAAGAGCTGTTCCGCCTCGTTCTGCAGTTTCTTGCCTGCGTTGATGAACTCCATGCATTTGTGCTCGAAGGTCTGGGCCACACGCTCGGGGTCAATCAGCTTGCTGGCCTGCAGTTCCTTGTTGATGATCCTCCCCAAATCGTCGCCATACGACTCGAGGCCCGTCGCGCCGTTCACCACGGCCTGGTCGAACTTCTTCAGGAAGTCGAGGGCACGCTGCTTGTCGGCCGGGAGCGAGCCGAAGTAGTATTCGAAGAAGGTTTCCCCATAGACCTCCTCCATGATGTCCTCCTGGATATCGACCCATTTGCCGAACTTGTCGCGGACCTGATAGGTCACATCACGGTCGGCGGCGATCTTCTTGCCGAGATACAAGTCTGTTCCCGCATTGCCCGAGGCCTGGGGGCCTATCCTGACATCGCCATCGGCCACCTTGAGGCGGCTTGCGAGCTTCTTCAAGGTGGGTCCATCGACTTCCTTGTATATCTGCTCGATGTTCTGGTTATAGTTGGCCCTCAGCAGGTCCGAGGGGCTGTTGCGCAAGAGGTTCTGGGCTGATTTGTTGCCCTGGATGGCGAGGGTGGCGCGACGCACCTCCTCTGGGCTTGCCGTCGGGTTGTTCACCACCTTCTTGAAGTTGTCGATGATCTGTTGCGCGTCCTCGCGGGCCTGTTTCGAACATTCCTCCATCAGCTGAGACTTCTGGGTATACACCGCGTCGCCTTTCATGCGGGTCTTGCGGATGGCATCGTTGGCCCTGGGAACCGAGGCCTTTTTGACCTGAGCGACTTTCTCACTGCCTGCCTTCACCCTCTCCGACAGCTGGCGGGTGCTGTATTCCTTGGCCGAGGCAAGCTCCTTCGTCGCCGCCTTCCCGTTCTTGGCCTGCGTGACGGATTCCTTCAGCTTAGTGTAGGCTTCCTTCAGCTTCTGGCTGCCCTTGCCTGCCAATTCCTTGATCTTCTGGCCGGTTGCGGTACTGTCGAGCAGGTCCTTGGCTTTGCCGGCGCCCCACTTGACCGCCTTGCCGCCCACGTAAAACACGCCTTCCCAGAACAGCACGTCCGCACTGGCGATCACGAAGGCCTTCACCGCACTGTCGCCACCCTTGTCGACATATTCCTTCATATGCCTCGTGGCACTGAGCGGCGTGAGCACCAGCTCCGACGCACCCGCCGTGAAGAATCCGAGGGCGATTCGCGTCGCGATGCCCGTGGCAGACTTCTCCATCTCCCCGAAGGTTGCCAGGAATGCGTTGAAGTACTCCTCCGAAAGCGTCCATCGCGGTTGCCAGGCCGTCTCGTTCACAAAGTAGTTCCCGATCTCGCCCCTGCAGTACTTGTCGAACACCTCCATCAGCTTCTCGTAGTCGGGTTCGTACAGACCAAATCGGGCATCATAGCCGTCAATCATGGCGTTCACCTTGTAGTAGAACGGCGTCAGCTCAGCAAACCTCGGGTCGCACTGAATCTTATAGCGAAGGTCCGATAGATGCCGCAGCTTCTCCTCGTCCTCCTTCAGCGCACGGCTGTATTCCCGCTCGTCGTTGATGATGCGGTACGGCTGTGAGGTGACCGCCACGACCTCCGTGTCGGTGTATACCTTCCCGTTGTAGCTCACCTGGACGGTCACCTTGGCCTTGGAGCGGTTCGGAGGCAGCAGTCCGCCTACGGTGGAGTGGGTGACACCTAAGATGGTGTTGTCGTCAAGCACCTCCATGAAGTCGTACTTGAATTGCGCCGAGTCGCACACCGACTGGATGATGTTGCCGTTGCGATCGGCGAAGAGCACGTTGCCTTCCTTGACATCCTCGAAGGTGAACACCGGATCCGCATCGGGGATGACCGTCCTGATTTCGCCTGTATCCTTGTCCTCCGCGAAGACCTTCAGGGCCGTGTAGCTCTCACCCCATTTCTTCTGACGCTTGGGGTCGGTGGCCAGCACGTCATGTTTCCAGTCGCTGCCGTAGTCCACCAAATAGGCTTTGAGGGCGTGCATGTCGAGGCGAACGCCGAGATGCATGCGGTAAAGCTGGAACGCTGCGGTGACGGCTTCCTTGCGTCCCTCCAACTGCACTTTCACGCCGCACTCGAAGCGCTCCGCGTCGCCGGCCACCACTTTCTCCTGCTGCTGTGCCTGACCTCCTGGAGGTTCTGGCAATTTGCCACGCTCGGTGATGTTGATGCGGTACTTGAGATGGTTTTCCTTGTCGGGCACCAACTGCGATGTGAAGTATTTGGCGCCTGCCTGTTCCATGGTCACTTTCACGCCGAGCACCGCCCCGCTGTAGTTGTTGATGCCGAATTCGATGTATTGCGTCTTGCCTCCCTCGGCCTCGAAGGTGAGGGCCTCAGCAATGACAATCTCGGGGGCGCCCACCACCTTGAACACCACGTGGTTGATCAGCGCTCCAAGGGGGCCGTTGAACACCACGAGCACTTTCGCCGTCCCAGGCTCTCCGTCGGCAGGTGCTTTCAGTGCCGTGATGCCGCCTTGCCTGTACCGGCCTTCCATCTTCACATTGCCAACCTTACAGTTTTCTTCGGCCATAATGGAAATCTTGGCCGTCAGATCTGGACGGTCTGTCTTTTGCCCATCAGGGGTGATTTCCTCGATTCTTGCGCCTAACTTCTTGGGCGGGTCGCCCTCCACCAGCGTATCGCCAAAGTCCTTGTAGAGCACCATGCGGAAGCTACTTTGGCGTTTCGCTTCCTGCTCCTCCTCGTTTTCCTCCTGCTTTGGCGGCGTTTTCCCCTTCGGTTTGCCTTTGCCTTGGGGTTTCGGCTTGCCCTTGCCACCCTTGCCGATAGCGATGGCAGCGCCTCCTGCCGCAACCGCCCCGATGATGATGTAAGTCCATGGAATGTCCACCCCGTCATCCTCGCCAGCCTCCGATGAAGCCCCCGTGGTGACTTCTTTCACCTTCCCTGACTCGGAATAGACATAGTGGTAATAGACACCAGTGGGAGACCAAAGTAATTTAAACTCCTTGGGTGAATAATGATTACCAACAAAAATATCCATTCTGCTATTCTTATCAAGGCCTGCATTAACGGCATGTTCGCTTAAAATTCTATCATAATCACGGTCAGCGTATAGACCAGATCCTCGTTCGTCGAAAACAATGTTATAATCATAATCAGCATTGGGAGCAAAGTGATTCGTCGTCGATTTAAAGATACATTCTTCCTTTGTACCTGGGAAAAAAATCAATCTCGCAGAAACCAGTCCCTCGTTTAACCTAACCAGAATCAAAGGATGTACACCTAGTGTTACTATATATCCATTTTCATCTCTCACTGTCTCTCCCCTATTTTGTCTCCTTCTAACTTCCTTAAGTTGTTCCAGTTGACTTTGCAAAGAATTGTCGCTATATTTAACCCTGCCTGGAATCTCGATATGGTTTTCTTCTCCAAACGCGATTTTGGCAGGCGGAGCTTCCCATGTGCAGACATCGCCATAAGAATTCTCTCCCCTGCCCGGTGAAAAGTCCCATTGGTTTTCTTCGGATGTTTTAAAAGAATCTGGCGTTGCCTTCACTTCGGTACCAACGAGCACCCACCAGCCGCGGTCTTGGGCATGGGCGAAACTTGTCCCCGCTAGCAGGAACAGCAGGAACAGTAGGGTTTTATAGTGTTTCATGGCAGAATTATTCATTTTGCAAAGCTAAAAAAAATTTTGGAGAGAAACAAAAAATAATCGCGATCATACAAATTAATCAGCCGCGAAATGGATTTTTTATTGTTTCACGGCTGAATAATTTTTGCCTGAAAAAGGATTTTTATAAAATTAATCAGCCGCGAAATGGATTTTTTATTGTTTCACGGCTGAATAATTTTTGCCTGAAAAAGGATTTTTATAAAATTAATCAGCCGCGAAATGGATTTTTTATATCTTTGCGGCTGATTAATTTTTAAAACAATGAAGAATCTCATCGTCGCCAGAGAAAAAGAGCAGAAAGTTTTCGAGCAACTGTTGAATGAGCCTACAGCACAGTTTCTCGCTGTTTACGGCCGCCGCCGTGTTGGAAAAACTTTCCTCATCAGGGAATACTTCGAGGACAACTTCGCCTTTATGCATACGGCCGTATCACCCATGGAGCTGAAAGACAAAGACCGACAACTACTCTATCGCATCCAACTGGACGAATTTGCCGCCTCGCTCAAAAAATACGGGGAACGCAACGACACTCCCATAAAAAGTTGGTTTGACGCCCTCCATCGTTTGGAAGCACTTTTGGATGCCAAGAAATCAAAGAAAAAAATGGTGGTCTTCATTGACGAATTGCCTTGGCTCGACACGCCCAGAGCAGGATTCCTCTCTGCCTTTGAGCACTTCTGGAACAGTTGGGGCGCAGGCAAACACAACTTGCTTTTAATCGTATGCGGCAGTGCCACCACCTGGATGCTCGACAACCTCATCAACAGCAAAGGCGGACTCTACGGCAGGACAACCCGCGAAATGCACATCCATCCTTTCACCTTGGCCGAAACAGAAAAGTATTTCAACTGCCGAGGCATCACGATGGACAGGTACGACATCACGCAAACCTATATGATGTTGGGCGGCGTGGCCTATTACATGTCTTACTTCCAACCCGGAAAATCATTGGCACAAAACATCGACGGTCTTTTTTTCGAAGAAAACGGATTCCTTCAAGCGGAATACGACCGACTCTTCACTTCACTATTTGCCAATAATGAAAACTACAGGAAAATCGTGGAATTGCTTGCCCGCAACCGATACGGCCTCAACCGCGAAACGATATCCAAAGAAACCAAAATCAAAATCGGAGGAACGTTGAGCAAGATACTGAAAGCTCTTGTCAAGAGCGATCTCGTCACCACATACCACAACTTCGGCGAGTCGAAACGTAACCTATACTACAAACTTACGGATATGTTCTGCCTGTTCTATTTGGGTTTCGTAAGGAAGAACCCGACCAACAACCGCACCTACTGGTCCGACAACCAAAACGCTCCTAAACTCAACGCATGGAAAGGTTTGGCTTTTGAAGACATCTGCTTTGTGCACCAGCAGCAAATCCGGAAAGCTTTGGGAATCAACGGCATTCAAGCCGAAATCTATCCTTGGCATGCCACAAGCAACGGCAATGCGCCCGGAGCCCAAATCGACATGCTCATCGACCGAGCCGACAGGGTCGTCAATCTTTGTGAGATGAAGTTTTTACAAAACGACTTTGCCATCGACAAAAACTACGATGCAAAACTCCGCAACAAGCTGAGTGCCCTGGCGGAACACATCGGTCGCAAAAAAAATCCCCAGTTGACATTGGTTACCACCTACGGATTAAAGAAGAACATGTATAGCAACAGGATTCAACGGGTAGTCGTGTTGGATGATCTTTTTGGTTTATAGCAATCACCTCTTCAGCACCTTGTTAATGGCTTCAACCACCATCGCTTCCATCTGGAAATAAGTGTCGGGGTTGGGGTGGCAGCCGTCGTCGCTCAACGACTTTGGGAACCCCATGTTTTCATCGGCAAGAGCCGCGTGATAGTCCACATAAACGATGCTGTTCGCCTCGGCGAAGGCCTTCAATTCCTTATTGATGTTGACAATGGTCTGGGCGGCATTCTCGATTTCGGGTCTCCAAACAAAACTGGTGCATGGTGTAATGGAGCTGATAATGGGAATGATTCCATTGGCTTTAGCCAACGTACACATGGAAACCACATTGTTGACCACCTCGTCGGGAGCGACCCAAAAATCGTTGTGCGCCACATCGTTAGTGCCAGCCATGATGACCACCACCTTCGGCTGAAGTGCGATGACATCCGATTGGAACCTCACCAACATGTGAGCTGAGGTCTGTCCACCGATACCACGGCCTAGATAGTTGTGCTCCTTGAAGAAATCGGGGTGGAAATAAGCCCAGTTCTCGGTGATGGAATTCCCCATAAAAACAACTTCTGGGAATTCCTTGCTTGCTATAATCCGTTCGTTATCGGCCTTGTAGTCGTTAAAGCGGAAAAAGTCTTGTGAATAGCCTAACATAGACATAGTCAATAAATAGATGATGATGATTGTTTTTTTCATGGTTTTCATGATTTAGCGTTGACACAACGGCTTTTGATATATTCGTAAACGAAGTCGAAGTCCTCGTCGGTGACATAGATCTGGTTCTTCTCGATAAACTCATTTACTTTGATGACATGCATCCGTCGGCGAGGCTTTACACGGCGCACCTTGGTATAATCTGAGACAGAAGTATCCTTCGAGGCCATCAGCAGGCCAGCACCAGCCAAGGTGAAATTGCCACTCATCATACCCGCAAAAGCGTTGATCTGACCCATCTTCTTGGCTTTGCGGAACTGCTCCGACACTTGGATGTGCTTGATCTGATGCTCATCCATCTCGAACATGACGATATACTTCCCGTTGTACATGGCAGCTATCACCAATACGCCCAAGACGTTCAGCACGGCGACGATTCCCAAAGCGATCAGATAGCTCTTGGCCATCTCCCATAGGCCGGCCCAGTCGCCATGAATGGCGTAGATAAAGGTGCCGAACACGATGAAACTGACGCCAAAGATATAACCGAAGACCTTTAAAACAGTCAAGTAAATGACAGGGTTGGTGAGGAGGGGCATTTCATACACCCAACGGTATTTGCCATCATTGTACTGTCGCACTTTGTGGTCAATGATGGATTCAGGCCCTTGGCCGAAGTCGTTTTTGTAACTCATAGCTATGCTTTATTTCGTTTTTTTATTGATTCATCCTATTCAGAAACCACACCCCATTTGTAAAACCAGCGTGTGTAACTGCCACAGGAATAGAAAGTAAGTGTACTCTGTTTGTTTTTCCGGCCTTTCGGGATGTAAATCACATAGTCCCATTCACTCGAATGGGGGCTTCCGTAGCGGATGCCGACACTTCCGGTACCGACCATATTTCTGGTATAAACACGAGCGCCGTCAAATGAGACTGACGCATTTGCATCGACGTAATAGCCGTTTTCTTTCCCATCCACGTTCAAGGTGACGTGAAGCACAATCGAATCGCCAGCTTTCATCAACGCCGGTGGTGCATCAATGGTGGCCGTAAAGGTAGCTTCGTATGGACGATACCAGACATCATACTCAAATGTTTCCGGAGCGTCGCAAGAAGAGACGTATCGGTGCATGGTTTCAGAGGCGGAATAAATGTCGGTGTAGGGAGAGCCGCTGCTGTTTGGAGTCCTTTCAATCTCCGATCCGGCAAGCATCCAGCCATACACTACATCCGTCCCGTCCTTGGGCTTATTGGACTCTTCCTTTACAAGCTCGTCCTTACTGGACTCGTCTTGCTTTTCGCCTTCACTTGACCCTTCAGGCGCGCTCCCCGCTTTCAGCAATCCTTTGCTCTTCAGATACTCACAAAACTTCGTTATCGCCGTTTGCTTGGGATATTCAGAAGCCAACGAAACCCACAAATTGATCAAATAACCGTAGTTGTAGCTGTCTTCTATTTTGGCCGTCTTTGCCAGTTCCTCCTCGTTGACATACTGCGATATGAACTCACGTATTTTCACAAGGCGTTCCAATCGGTTGGTAACGCTGTAATCCTTATAGGATTGCTCTCCGAAAAAGCTTGCGTAATTGTACCTGTAGAGCACTCCCGAATTGGGATCCATCATGTCCTTCATGCATATCCGCTCCAGCTTCTTGATCTTTTCCGCCTCAGCTTCCTGTTTTCTCCGAAGCTCGAAATACTCCATTAGGCCATCCTCCACGCGTTGCTCGAAAATAGCCTTGTAATGCTCGTCCAAGTTGTCGTAGTCGGAACGCGACCATCCGAACTTCTCGCACACCTCGGCCACCTTGTCCATGTTGTAAAACCGATATACGCCCTTGGCTTTCGTGAAGCCGCTTGAATAATTCAAATACTCGATGAAGGTTTCCCTGTCGCCCGCAATCACCTCGTTGCCGAACAGGAATTTTCCACCGTTTTTATAAATTTGGTACAGTTCCTCCACTTCGTTGGCCTTCCAATATGTAAATGCTGTGTTAGCTGTGAGCGCGAGGAACTTGGCGCCTTTTGTCCCCAGTTCGGCTGCGGGATGAATGCCCTGAAGGATGTTGCCCAATTCCTCCATAGCGCCTTTCGTATCGCCTTCAACGATGCGTCCGGCCATCGACCCGATGCCGCCCAAATTGGATGTCACGGTACTGATTGTTCCAGGCACAAACTCCTTAACATATTCCGACTTGAACAGGGCATCCGCTGCACGCTCGCCGAACTTGTAATCACTCCACACTTCCATAAGGGTCGAGTTCACCAAGTCGTTGATGCCTCCGTCCATCGCATCGGAATCCTTGTCCCATGCCGCGCGTATGGTGCTTGTCAGGGCCTTGGTGCCCGTGCCATAGGCGGAATTGTCCTGAAAATCGTAATCCGTCACCTTCCCAGTCTTGTAATCGACATTCTCTCCGTAACTTGACGTAGCCTTGCTCACCAAAGTGTTCACCGTAGCCTGAATCAAGTCCTTGGCTGCTTCTTGGGTCAGTCCCAGCATCTTCACCTTGGCCTCCACGTATGGGGTCAATTCAGCTGCCGCCTGTTTCTGACGGCCTTTCTCCACCGCTATTTTCGTGCAATAGCTATCCAAAAAGGCCTCCATCTCTTCCTCTTCGGTCAGTTTGGCCGACCACCACAACGAGAAGTGTGGCATGCGCAACGACATGGTGTTCTTCTCCTGATTGTAGTCGGTTGGCCACAGATAACGCATCTGCTTCGTCTTTTCATCATAACACGCAAACACATATTTCCCGGGATCCATGTCCTTTTCATCGACCAGTTTGGGCAATGGCATGGTCAACACGACATCCGTCCCAAAGAATGAGCCGTCATATTGGTCGCTGCTGATGTCCATCGGAGCGACAACCATCTCAAATTTATTGCTCCGCTGAATCTTCTCTATCATTTCCTTCGATGCCGATTGGGCCTCCACGACCGTTCCTTCGGGAAAAGTGCCATTCCCGACAAACAGTTTCATGTTGGCCGTCTTCATTCCGCCAAGGGTTACACCCCCTTTCGTGGCATCAACTCCCACCTGCTCACTGAATCCTTGTCCAGTGTACACCCTCGTACCAGTGCCCGTCGTATTGCTGCCTTGGCTCGCACTCTCGGGTTTTGAGTTGGTCGTTTGCGTTACTTCCTGATGGAAATCCTTCTTTTCTTTCGAGTGTTTGAAGTACGACACTGCACCCACAATCACCACCACAGCGAGAACCGCAATGAGCAAGACCTTTCCGCAGCCGCCTTTTTTCTTGGGAGCCTCGGTTCTTGCCTCGGGCTTCGAACTCGTCGATACATTGTATTTCGGTGCTTGATAATTGGTATTTACTTTTTCCGTTAAAAGCACTTCATGTCCACAACCGGGACAGAACTTCACTCCGTCCTCTAGCGGCGTGCCGCAATATTCGCAGAATTTTGGCATAATGGGTTGTTTTATTCTTGATAGTAAACTCGTTTCACGCGTTGTGAGATGCGTGTCATCACCTCGTAGGGGATGGTCTGGCAGGCCTTGGCGATATCATTGATGCTGTGCTCAGCGTCGAAGACCACCACGGTATCGCCTTCCTCGGCTTTCACATGGGTCAGGTCAAGCATGCACATATCCATGCAGATGTCGCCTACAATGGAGACTTGCTGGTTGTTGACATAGAACTTGCCGTTGCCATTGCCTAACAAACGCGAGAGGCCGTCAGCATAGCCGATAGGTACGATGCCAATGCGCATGTCGTGTTCAGCCCTGCCATGACGGTTATATCCTATGCTGTCACCTGCTGGGATCTCCTTGATTTGATTAATGGTAGTCTTGAGCGACACCACCGTCTCCAGCACGCCTTCGTCCTGCTTACATGTGGGGACTCCGTAAAGCCCGATGCCGAGCCGCACCATGTCGAACTGATATTGCGTGAATCGGGTGATTCCGGCAGTGTTCAGGATATGGCGCAACACCTTGTAGGGGAAGGCATCCACGATCATCTGGCTGCCTTTTTCGAACACTTGGATCTGACTCATGGTGAACTCGTCCTCGTTGGGATTGTCGGCCGTGGCCAGATGCGAGAAGGTACTCCGCACGTGGATCAAGGGGTTGGCTTGAATGCGACGGATCAACTCAGGCAGTTCTTGCAAGGAGAAGCCCAGGCGGTGCATGCCCGTGTCGAGCTTCACATGGACGTTCAAAGGCGTTGTGGTACCCGTCACTTCCAAGGCTTTCTCAACGAATTCGAGATTGCGGAAACTGAACACCTCAGGCTCCAGATGGTATTTGATGATGTTGTCGTAGCTGTTCACCTCGGGGCTCATCACCATGATGGGCAGGTTGATGCCCGCCCGACGGAGTTCCACGCCCTCGTCGGCAAAAGCCACCGTCAGGTAGTCGGCACGATGGAACTGGAGGATGTTCGACACCTCGTAGTTGCCGCTGCCGTAGCCGAACGCCTTCACCATGACCATTAACTTGGTCTCAGGCTTAATCAATGAACGATAGTGATTGAAATTGTTGATCAGGTGGTTGAAATTGATTTCCAGCACCGTTTCATGGGCTTTCTCCTGCAATTCCATACTGATCTGCTCGAACTCAAAGGCACGGGCACCCTTCAGCAGGATGGTTTGGTTGCGGAACTGCGACAAAGGATAATGCAACATGAAGTCGTCAACATCCTTGAAGAAACAGCTCTTCACATTGAATTGTCCAGCCTGTCTTGAGATGGCTTCACCAATACCGATCAGCTGATCAACGCCTTTATTTTCAATCAGTTGCGAGATATAGCCGTACAGTTCACGCTCGTCGCGACCGCTCTGGAGGATGTCCGAGAGGATCAAGACCTTCTCCTGATGCTGCTGTTGCTGGTTCATCACGTCGAGCGCGATGGCCAGGGAGTTGACATCGGAGTTGTAGTAGTCGTTGACGATGGTGCAGTTGTTGATGCCCGACTTGATCTCCAATCGCATGGCCACTGAAGTCAAGTCAAGCAGCCGTTTGGCGAGCACCTTGGCATCCATCTTCATCAGCAGGCACACCACGATGCAGTGGATGGCGTTTTCGATGGATGCATCATCTACAAATGGAATTGTAAAACACAGTGTATCATTTTGATACACCATCTTCAACAGGGTCTGTTTCTCTTGTTTTTCCACTTTCGCGACATAGACGGTGGCTTCAGGGAATTTACGGCTCCAAGTGAGCAAACGCTCTTTCTTGCCCAGATCGGCACGCATGATCACCTGCTGGATGTCGTAATAATCCATGCAATATACCAAGGTCTCCACCTGGGTGAAAAGGTTGAGCTTCTCCCCTGCCTTTTGCGTAAAGCTGATGAAGTTCTCCTCGTGGGCTTGCCCGATATTGGTGAACACACCGATGGTCGGCTTGATGACCTTCTGGAGGGCACTCATCTCATCAGGCTTGGAGATGCCCGCCTCGAAGATGCCCAACTGGTGACTCCTGTTGATCTGCCAAACCGAGAGGGGCACTCCCACCTGCGAGTTGTAGCTCTTGGGACTGCGGACGAGGTTATAGTCGGGACTCAGCAGCTGTGCGAGCCATTCCTTGACGATGGTCTTGCCGTTGCTGCCCGTGATGCCGATGACGGGGATGTTGAACCGGTCACGATGGTGGGCGGCCAGCTGTTGCAAGGCCAGCAAGGTGTTTTCCACCACGATGAACGAGGCCTCGGGATAGTCGCCTTCTGGCACTCGGTTGACCACAAAGGCGCGAACGCCGTTCTGGTACAGGTCCTTGATGTATTTGTGGCCGTCGTTACGGTCGCTCGTCAAAGCAAAAAACAGGGTCTGGCCGGCGTTCACCAGCTGACGGCTGTCGATGAGTAGGTCGGAGACCAAAAGGTCAGCACCAGTCCCAAACAGGTGACCGTTAACTATTTCGGAGATTTGTTTTAATTGGTACATCAACCAAATTACGGGTCGATTACGTCATTGCGAGCGAATCGAAGCAATCCATTTCGGGTAGTACTGGATTGCTTCGTCCCGCTACGCTACGCTCGCGGTTTCTCGCAATGACGGCTATCGGCCTTCTTATTATTTAACCAAATTAAATGTGTCCTGTGCGATCACAAACTCTTCGTCGGTCGGATAAACCACCACGGTGACCTTCGAGTCGGGCGTGGAGATGACACCAGCCTCGCCGGCGAGTTCCTTGTTGGCACGATGGTCGAGCTTGATGCCGAGGAATTCCATGTCTTCGAGGATGGCCTCACGCATAAACCAGGCGTTCTCGCCGATGCCTCCGGTCATCACGACCACATCGGCACCGTTCATCACGGCCATGTAGCCACCGATGTATTTCTTCACGCGGTGGGCAAACATGTTGAACGCGTAGGTGCAACGCTCGTCGCCTTCTTCCTTGCCGGCGCGGACGTCACGCATGTCCTGCTTGCCGCCAGTGATGCCCACGAGACCTGATTTCTTGTTGACCAGGGTGTTCATCTCCTTGGTGTTGAGGCCTTCCTTGTCCATGATGTACATGAAAGCGCCAAGGTCGAGGTCGCCGGTGCGGCTGCCCATCACGAGACCTTCAACTGGGGTGAAGCCCATGGAGGTCTCGACGGACTTGCCGTACTGCACGGCGGCAATGGAGGCGCCACTGCCGAGGTGGCAGGTCACGATCTTGCTCTTCTTCCAGTCCTTGTCAACGAAAGCGGCTGCCTTCTCGGCAACAAACTTATGGCTGGTGCCGTGGAAGCCATAGCGGCGGATGCGGTACTTCTCGTAGTACTCGTAAGGCAGGGCATAGAGGTAAGCCTCGGGCGGCATGGTGCTGTGGAACGAGGTGTCGAACACGGCGGCCATCGGGATGCCGGGGAGCACTTCCTGCATGGCGGCGATGCCTTGCAGGGCACCTGGATTGTGAAGCGGAGCCAGGTCGCAGAGGTCCTTGATCATGTTGATGACGTTGTCGTCGATGCGGACGCTTTGTGAGAACTTCTCACCGCCATGGGCCACGCGGTGACCGACGGCGTTGATTTCCTTCAGGTCCTTGATGACGCCCATCTTGGGATCGACCAATGCCTTGAGCACCAGTTTGATGCCTTCGGTATGGTTCGGAATGGGAAGCTGTTCGTAGTGCTTCTCGCCGTTGTATTTATGGGTGAATTCGCCCATTTCGAGACCGATGCGCTCGAGGAGACCCTTGGCCAGCAGATGGGCGCTGTTGGCATTTTCCATATCCAGCAGCTGATATTTAATGGAGGAGCTGCCGCAGTTTAAGACCAATATTTTCATTGTTGAGGTGTTGAGTTGTTGAAGTGTTTATTTGTTTTTCTGGGCGATAGCTTGATTACACGTGATGGCCACCAGTTTATACACATCGTCGATGGAGCATCCACGGCTCAGGTCGTTGCAAGGTTTGGCGAGGCCTTGGAGCACGGGACCTACGGCCTCGGCGCCGGCCAGACGCTGGACGAGTTTGTAAGCGATGTTGCCCACTTCGAGGCAGGGGAACACGAGGGTGTTGGCCTTGCCGGCGACTGGGCTGCCTGGAGCCTTGCTGGAACCCACCGAAGGCACGATGGCGGCATCGGCCTGAAGTTCACCGTCAAGTACGAGGTCGGGACGGCGTTCCTTGGCGATGCGGGTGGCTTCGATGACCTTGTCAACGACTTCATGCTTGGCGCTGCCCTTGGTGGAGAAGCTCAGGATGGCGGTGACGGGATCGATCTTGGCGATGGCCTTGGCGGTGTCAGCCGTGCAGATGGCGATCTCAGCCAGCTGCTCGGCGGTCGGCATGGGGGTAACGGCGCAGTCGGCGAACACCATGCGGCCGTCGGTGCCGTAAGGGCAGCCTTCAGGCAGGAACATCGTGAAGGCACCGCTGACACAGCTCACGCCGGGCACGGTCTTGATGATCTGAAGGGCGGGGCGAAGCATGTCGCCAGTGGTGCTGCGAGCACCACTCACGAGGCCGTCGGCCTCGCCGGCCTTCACCAGCAGGATGCCGAGATACATGAAGTTACCAGCCAAGTCGTAAGCTTGCTCTGGAGTCATGCCCTTGGCTTTACGGATTTCGAAAAGAAGGTCGGCATATTTCTGACGCTCAGGGTTGGTCATGGGGTCGATGATGCGAGCCTTGCCGATATTCTTGAGACCGAACTCGGCGGTCATCTCCTTGATCTTCTCGGCGGGGCCGATGAGGATGATGTCGGCAACGCCGTCGGCGAGAAGACGGTCGGCGGCTTTCAAGGTACGAGGTTCGTCACCTTCGGGGAGCACAATGCGCTGCCTGTTGGCTTGGGCATTGGCAATGATTTCATGCATTAAGTCCATGTTTGTTTATTTGTTGAGTTGTTGATTTGTTGATTTGTTAAGAAGTGCAAAATTAGGAATTTTTCTTATTTTTGCAAACGAAAAAAACGATACATTCATGAACGGGGATTCCACCTTTATCACATCGGGTTTCGAAGGGATCATCAGCCCTTTGGAAAGGGTCACCCACGAGGTGTTGGTCGGATGGAACCTCCTCGTTTTAGCTGCGGTATTGCTCTTGGTGGTACTCAACAAACAGCTGTATCCCAGGCAGTTTCGCCAGCTCCTCTCCATCCCCGGGGGCGTCGCCCACACCAACCAGTTGCTCCGCGAGTGGTCGCCCACCTCGAGCTTCATCGGCTTCTCCTTCACCTTGTCATACATCACCGTGATCGCCCTGTTCCTTCAAAAAGCCATGGTGATCTTTTCCAACGACGTGACGGAATACAACGGCTCCAATGTGTTCGGCATCCTTTGCGCCTTTGTTGCAGGATGGGTGATCCTGCGCCATCTCATCCTCGCCCTGATGGGCTGGCTGTTCCGCCAAAAGGAAGTCGTCATGCGCCAGACCACCGTCGAGCTTTCAGCTTCCACTTTCTGCTTTCTGGTGCTTACCGTCATCCTGCTGCTGGTGCTGTACATCCCCAACTCGGTTTTCGTCTGGATCGGAATTGGCATCATTTTTGTTTTTGCATTGCTGAAGTTGTTTCTCGACTTCAACGAAACCAGACTTTTTTCAAAAATGCCTACATTATACATTTTTTTGTATTTTTGCACGCTCGAAATCGCACCCTTGGTCCTACTCCTCACAGCAGGGATGCGGTACTTCGACCAAAGCACTGTATTTTAATCAGTTAGCCAATGAAGATTAAATCCATTTTGGTGTCACAGCCACAGCCGACGGATGTCACAAAGACCCCGTACGGTGACATGATGAAGAAATATGGCGTGAATTTCACTTTCGAGAAATTCATCAAGTTGGAGGGTGTCACGGCAAGTGAGCTTCGTCAAGAGCACATCAAACTTCCAGAATATACGGCCATCATCCTTTCAAGCCGCAATGCGGTCGATCACTTCTTCAGGGTTGCCAAGGAAATGCGCTACGCCGTTCCTGAAACCTTAAAGTATTTTTGCATCAACGAATCGACGGCACTTTACCTGCAGCGTTACGTGCAATACCGCAAGCGCAAGGTGTTCTATGGCAACCAAACCTTCCCCGACCTGCTGGAGATCATCAAGAAGCACAAGGAAGAGAAGTATCTTTATTGCTGTTCCGACATCAGCTCCGACAGCAACATGGAGCTATTGAACGAGGCAAAGATCAACGCCACCAAAGCCGTGATGTTCCGCACCGTGTCGGCCGACCTTTCCAAGACCGTGAAGATCGCCGACTACGACATGCTGGTGTTCTTCAGCCCGGCCGGTATCGAGTCGCTGAAAGCCAACTTCCCGAAGTTCAAGCAAAAGGAAGTGGCCATCGGCGGTTTCGGCGAAGCCACTTGCCATGCCATCACCGAAGCCGGCTTCAATCTTGACTTCCACGCTCCCACGGAGACAGCACCTTCGATGACCATGGCCATCGAGGAATTCATCGCTGCGGAAATCAAGAAGAACAAGAAGAAATGATGGAGGACTTCCCGAAATACGAACGCATCTGTAAAGAGAACGACATCCAGTCCCTTTTCGAGAAAGGGGCTGGTTTTTCGTGTTATCCCTACCGGGTCGTCTATCTTTTCAAGCCTGTCGGCGACAAGCCCGTCACCTGCCGGCTGCTGCTGTCCGTATCGAAAAAACGCTTCCATCACGCCTTCAAGCGCAACCGCGTGAAACGCCTCATCCGCGAGTCGTGGCGCAAAAACAAGCAGGCACTCTACGAAATCTGCAACAGAGATACTATTTCGCTGGATGTGGCGTTAGTATATAACGCGACCGTCATCCATTCCTACGAAGAGATGTACCGTAAGACCGCCAAGGCCGTCAATGAGCTTGTCACCAGATATGAAAAGAAAATTCAGGCCACTCACTAAGCTGCTCATCGGGCTGATCAGGCTCTACCAGATCACCCTGTCGCCATGGCTCGGCGGCGCCTGCCGCTACACGCCCACCTGCTCCAACTACGGTATCCAAGCCTTGGAGAAATACGGCGCCTTCAAGGGCAGCTGGCTGACGATCAAACGGGTCGTCTCGTGCAACCCTTGGGGAGGAAGCGGCTATGATCCGGTACCGTGAAATTAGAAGACAGAAGTCAGAAGAAAGAAGAAAGAATATGAAAAGAATTTGGGTTTTAAGTTTATTGATCGGCATGATGCCCTTCGCCCTGATGGGTCAAGAGAAGCAAAACAATTTCGAGATCTCGAAGAGCATCGATATTTACAACAGCCTGCTCAGGGAATTGAACCTGAACTACGTGGATGAGATCAACCCGGCGGAACTCAATGAGATTGCCATCGATGCCATGCTCAAGGAGATGGATCCCTACACTGTGTTCATCCCCGAGTCGGAGATCGAAGACGTCAAGCTGATGACCACAGGCGAATATGGCGGCATCGGCGCCCTGATCCAATACGACGGCGAATACACCCGCATCTCCGATCCTTACGAGGGATGGCCAGCCCAGAAAGCAGGACTGCAAGCCGGCGATGCCATCCTCTCGGTCAACGGGGTGGACACCCACAAAAAACCCACCGACCAGGTCAGCGAGTTGCTGAAAGGCCAACCTGGCACCGAGGTGACCATCAAAATCAAGCGCTATGGCGTTGACAAGCCCATTGAGAAGACCCTGAAACGCGAAAAGGTCAAGATCGAAAACATACCCTACGCCACCGTGTTCGACAACGGCATCGGCTACGTGTGCTTCAACAGCTTCACCAAAGATGCCGCCAACGAGATGAAGCAGCATCTCCTTGACATGAAGAAAAACCACGAACTCAAAGGCTTTATCATCGACCTCAGGGGCAACGGCGGCGGACTCATGGGCGAGGCCGTTGACATCGTCAACCTCTTCATCCCCAAAGGCAAGCCCGTGGTGTCAACCAAAGGCAAGTCACAACACGCCGGCAGCGTTTACAACACCAGCCACCAACCCGTTGACGAACAGATCCCGCTCGCCATCCTCGTCGATGGCGGCAGCGCCTCGGCAAGCGAGATTGTGGCAGGTTCCATCCAAGATTACGACCGAGGCGTGGTCATTGGTCAGCGCACCTTCGGCAAAGGCTTGGTACAAAACATCTTACCATTGTCGTACAACACCCAGATGAAGGTCACCATCGCCAAATACTACATCCCCAGCGGACGCTGCATCCAGGAGATCGACTATTCCCATAAGAAAGACACCACCAACACCAAGACCGACACGCTTGGCAAGCCTTTCAAAACCACCGCTGGACGTACCGTTTACGAGGGTCACGGCATCATGCCCGACGTGAAGATCGAACCCAAGAAATACGCCACCGCAACGGCTTATCTCTACGCCAAGAACTACATCTTCGACTACGCCACCAAATATGCTTCAGAGCACAAGAGCATCGCTCCAGCCAAAGACTTCAAGATCGACGATGCCACCTACAACGACTTCATGGCTTTTGTGAAGAACAAGGGATTCTCCTACACCACCGAGAGCGAGAAGAAATTGACGGAGCTTAAGAAAAGAGCCAAGGAAGAGGGATATCTCGAAAGCATCGGCACCCAATTGGAAAGCCTTGAAAAACAGCTGAAAGCCGACAAAGAGAACGACTTGACCAAAAACCGCGCCGACATCGAGGAACTGCTGCGCCTGGAGATCGTCGGACGCTACTATTACCAAGTGGGACGTATCATCGCCTCACTTGAAAACGACGACGACCTGCATGAAGCCTTCAATATCCTGTTGGATCAAGACCGATACAAATCCATTCTGAAGCCTTGAGTTGGAGAGATCAGACACGGCAATACGAGCAGACAGCCTATTTCATCTGTCTGGCCATCATGGCGGCGAGCCTCACCCTTTCGGCGTTCATGATGAGCATATCCCAATTTTTGCTGCTGGGCGTTTGGCTGTTTACGGGCGACCCCGTCAAAGTGAAGCTCCAACGGTTTTGTCACAACAGGATTGCCGTCCTGCTGGTCTCATTTTATCTGCTGCACGTCATCGGATTGTGTTACTCCTCCGATGTCCATTATGCGCTCAAAGACCTGAGGATCAAACTGCCGCTGTTGGTTTTCCCCATCATCCTTTCCTCGGTGAAGCCCTTGGAAAAGCGCTTTTTCGACCTCTTGATGCAGCTGTATGTTGCCGCCATTTTTGTCGCCACCTGCATTAGCTTCAGCATCTATATGCAGCATAAGTTCAGCGATGTGCGTGAGATCTCGATCTTCATCAGTCACATCCGCTTCTGCCTGAACATCGTGCTGGTCATCAGTATCATTGGCTATTATCTCTTCACCCGAAAAACGCCTTGGTGGGAGAAGCTGTTGCAGATCGCGCTCATCGTTTGGTTTATAGGTCAACTCTACATCTTCGAATCCATCTCAGGCTATCTCGCCTTCTTCTCCATGGTTTGGGCAACCCTGCTGTTTGCGGTTGGCACCAAAGTGAAGCCTTTGCCTTGGCGTGTCGCAGGCATAGCTGTCATCATTGCCTTGCCTGTGGCTTTGGGCATTTACAGCTATCGTCTGGCATCTTCCTTGCTCGAACGGCCTTCCGTTGATTTTAACAGCCTGGACCTGACGACCGCACAAGGCCATTATTACTGGCACGACACCGCATGTTTCCCCGTGGAAAACGGCAAATACATAGGCCTTTATTTCTGTCGTTCCGAGATGCGCGAAGCATGGAACCGTCGCAGCTCCTTCGATTACGACGGGCTGACCGCTGATGGCGAGAACCTTGAGGCCACCTTGGCCAGATACCTGACATCAAAAGACCTCCGTAAAGACGCCGAGGGCATCAATGCCTTGACCGACCAAGACATCCAAAACGTGGAACATGGCGTCGCCAATTACGACAACTGGTGCCACCCAGGAATTCATGCCCGACTATCGTCCACCTTGTTTGAATACGGCCAGTATCGCCAAAACAACAACCCCAACGGAGGGTCGCTGTCGCAGCGCATTGAATACACCAAGGCATCGCTTTACCTGATTAAAAAGCACCCATTATTCGGTGTGGGCACCGGCGATGTTCCCATCGCCTACGCCCAGGCCTATGACGAGATGCAATCGCCATTACACCAAGAGTATCGGCATAGGGCACACAACCAATACCTCGCCATTGCAGTGGGCTTTGGTCTTGTTGGGCTCCTATGGTTCCTGCTTGTTTTGCTGTATCCCTATTGCAGTTCCAGGCGCAACCGCAGCTATCTCTACACTGTATTTCTGGTGATTTTGCTATGCTCCATGCTGCCGGAGGACACCCTTGAAACACAAGCCGGTGCATCATGGTTTGCATTTTTCAATTCTTTGTTTATCTTTGCAATCGGAAATAAGGAGTTTTTTCCTCCAAAAAATATAACATGAAAAAGCAGCAGTTTATATCAGATTACACCGTTTACGAGAACGAGAGCGAATTGGCCTCCCATGATGCCATCGATGCCGAACTTCTCGAGCAGGCCCACGAAGCAACCAAAAACTCGTATGCACCTTATTCGAAGTTCCACGTTGGTGCCGCTGCCAGGCTGGCCAACGGTGTCATCGTCAAAGGAAACAACATCGAGAACGCCGCCTATCCCAGCGGCCTGTGTGCCGAACGCGTGACCCTCTTTGCCGCCCAAGCCCAATATCCCGACGTGCCTGTGGAAGCACTTGCCATCACCGCTTGTTCAGAACACGCCGAGGTGACCGAACCCGTAGCCCCTTGTGGCGCTTGCCGTCAGGTGATGGTGGAGACCGAGCAGCGTTCAGGCCTTCCCATGCGCATCATCTGCCAAGGCCACACCGGCCCCGTCTTTGTGTTCGACGGTGTTGAAACCCTGATGCCTTTCATCTTCCTCACCAAGTTCCTTTAATGAACCCTTACTTTTTGAAATTCCTGAAGTTCAGCGCCGTAGGTGCATCCGGAGTGCTTGTCAACTTCGGAGTGACATGGTTTTTCAAGGAAATCTGCAAACTAAACAGATACTTCAGCAACATTCTGGGATTCATCTTCGCCGCCACCACCAACTATCTCCTCAACCGATGGTGGACTTTCCAAAGCACCAACCCTCAGGTCGGCACCGAGTATGCCAAATACTTTCTCATTTCGCTTGTCGGCCTGGGCATCGACACCCTGACCGTTTACCTGCTCCACAGCAAGCTGAAATGGAATTTCTACCTCAGCAAGGTCTTTGCTGTGGGTGCCGCCACATTGTGGAATTTCTTCGGGAATCTATTGTTTACATTCGCTTAAGCTGTTGGCCTTTCAGGCCGTCCCCTAATCAACCCCGATCATAGTGTGGCATCTCCTCGGGTAGGATAATGGAGAACTCCACCAGGCCGCCAACAACGGTCTTGGCATCGTCTTCATACCAGGGTGTCTGGTAAATCAGCTTCTTCTTGCCTTTCTTCGAGATGGTATAGACGTTAGTGGCAGCATCGTCGAGCAGATGCTGGATGATTTGCTGCGAGCGCTCATTATGGCATTTCATCAAGTCGCGGCCACGTGCGTCGCCATTGACATCAATCGAGCTATCGTTCTGGTACAATATTTCACCATCTTTCTTGCTTACGGTGATGGCGACATTCAATCCTTTGAAAAAGTCCATATCATTTATTATTAGTATAGTCAAGGATAATTACGACGGGCAGACTTTGCGCACCGACCAAGCCCACGCCGTTTTTCACATTCGAATAAACCTGGGTGGGTTCGGTAAACATACCAATCAATCCGCTATCGTTCGATTGGCTGAGGCCAAGCGTTTTTTCATACTGGTAAAAGTCATAATCCACCCGTGAAACTTCCAGTGTAAAAGGCTCTTCAAACTCTCCCGAGGCGACCCACACTCGATGACTCATACTGACCGAGTATTGTTGGCCTTCAAAATAGGAGTCGTCAAACAAGTTGACGGATCCTCGGCCATAATAATTACTCGTTCCGAACATGTCTTCCAAACTCGAGACACTCATAAAGTCAGAAAACACCGGGTCGGTGGAGGTGAAGCCCTCAAAGCCATCCTTGGGATAGAGGTTGTAATAGTCTTTCCCAACCGGATCGTCAATCTTCAGCGAGAAAAAGAGGTTGTTGACTTCTTCGGAGATATATTCCGAACGAACGGTATCGAAACTGATCACCTTGGGGGCTGAAGGCATCTTGGTCTCAGCCACTGCCGTCTTTTCAAACTCACTCGAGCTAACCTCGAAACGAAGTTCGTCGCCCTCGCAAAGGATATAGGTCCCCTTGCAATAATTGAAGGCGCACCGCAGACGGTCGTATGTGTAAATGCTATCGGGATCCTCGCTCCAGACACCGTATGACTCCATGATCAACGAGTCGCGCACCTGAAGGGTTTCCTTGAAAACCCCATTCACATAAAGGTCGGCACGGACATCTTTCACCCTGAAATCGGTCTCACTGTTGATGTAGAACGAGCTTTTTTCCACAATGAGATATGCCGGTTCACCCACGTGCTGGAGGCCGTTCACCACCAACAAGGGTTCAGGGGCGATATCTTCGTACAGGATTTCCTTCTCGCAGGCGGTCAATGCCGCTATTAATGTGATGATTGATAATAATTTGAAATATTTCATGGTTCTAAATTTTTTATTCCCAAGGCGTTGCCCTAGGCTATTTGCTTTTGCCCCTGCGGGGCATCTCACTCCTCACTCACCATTTGTACTGCCAGCTCACGGTTGGAATAATCGGAAAAATGCAGATTTGGCGTAAGGTTTTGTATTTATAGGATTCCCCAGTCGTCGGGTCGTAAGCCACTTGGTCACGAGGGAGGACGACAAACGGATTGTTGTGGCACAAGGTATTGTAGATGTTGATCGAGAAGATGCGCTCGCAATGCTTCTTTTGCTTATGGAAATTGGCCACCAAATCGAGACGCTGGTAACTGTTGTAACGATAGTTGTTTCGGCTTTCGATGTGATTGACCACCGTCGGATCATAATACCAATATGAATTATTCAATCCATGATAGCCCTGCATCGGAAGGGTGGCACAGTTGCCCGAGCTGTAAATCCAGGTGGCACCCACGTCGATGCGCTTGTTGAACTCATACATTGCAACGATATTCAGGTCGTGACGGCGGTCGTACTTGGCCGGAAACACATTGCCGAAGTTGAGTTCCTGTCCCGGGCGGTTGAAGAGACGGTCGGTGTGCGACCAGGTATAGCCTATCCAGCCGGTAAACTTGCCTACCTGTTTCTGTGCGAACAATTCAATGCCGTAGGCCCAACCATCACCCATCACCACCTTTTCCTGCCAGCCGGTCTGGTCCAGCGAGAAGAACGAGGCCCCGTCCTTGTATTCCATCACGTTTTGCATCTTCTTGTAATAGCCCTCCAACGAGAACTCAAAGCCTTTCCAATCATAAAAAGCTCCCAAGGCCACCTGATGGGCGTTCATGGGAACCACCTGGCCTGTAACCGGCACCCAGAGGTCGGTGGGGAGGCTGATGGCATTGCTTGAGAGCAGGTGGATGTACTGGCTCATATAGGCATAGCCCGCCTTAAGCGAAAGACTCTCCGTCAACAAAGCCCTTAAACTCACTCGGGGTTGGAGGCTGGGGTAGGTCTTTTGGTCCACGCTGAAAGTGGAGAAATGCAAGCCGGCGTTCAGCTTCAAAAGACCGTTGATATCCCAGTTGTCCTCGATGTAAAGATCCGTTTCCAACGCTCTGATGCGGGAATCGTTCGATACACTGTCGAAAGCATAGTCGGTCTGGTTGTCCTGGGTCTCCTTGAGATGCAGGGCGGTTGTCGTTGGACTATAGGTGTGATGCGTGAGGTTGGCACCAAATTTCACATCGTGGTTTTCAAAAGGCTTGTAGTCAAAATCGGCTTTGGCACTATAGTCGTAGATGCCTGAGTGCACACCCAACTCCATACTTTCAGAATAGCTCGACATCGTGTAGTTCGACTCACTCTGATAGCCCACGCCCATGTAATGCCGATATTGGGTATAAGCCCCAGTGACGTTCATGAAAAGGTTGGGCCGGATGACGTGATTCCAGCGCAAGGCGGCGATGCGGTTGCCCCATTTCCAGTCAAGGTTCAGTTTTTCAGTATCGGTTCCCGAACCGTTATAGCTACTGTCATAGGTCTCCTTGTATTTCACATTGGCATACACCTTGTCGTCGCCCGAGTAGATGCTGAGGAAGAGGCGGTCCTTGTCGGAGAACTTATGGTTGACTTTCAAGTTTAGGTCGTAGAAATAGTAACCCGCCCAAGCGGAGTTTTTTCCTGTCTCGGTTTGCTGTTTCACCAAATAGTTGGCCAAAGGGGCGGTGATGACATCGTAATAGGTGCGCCGAAACGAAAGGTTGAACGAAGTCTTTCCTTTGACGATGGGACCTTCGATATTCACCTTGGAGGCGATCAGACCAATGCTGAGGTTGCCGTGGTACTCGTACATGTCGCCGTCCTTCATGCGCACATCCACCACCGACGAGAGGCGGCCTCCGAAACGTGCCGGGAAGTTGCCCTTATACAGCGTCACGTTCTTGATGGCATCGGAGTTGAAAGCCGAAAAGAAGCCCGCCGCATGGTTCACGTTGTAAAGCGGCACGCCGTCGAGCAGGATGAGGTTCTCGTCAGGACCGCCGCCACGGACGTACATTCCCGCCGAGCCTTCCGTGCCGCTCTGCACACCCGGCATCAGCTGCAAGGCCTTGATGACGTCCGACTCGCCGAACAATGCCGGCACCTTTTTCAACTGCGCCACTGGCAAATCGATGGTGCTCATCTGCGTCCCCTTCACGTTGCTTTCGATGGCACGGGCGGTCACCGTCACCTCGTTCAGCTGGTTCGACTGTTCCATGGCGATGTTGATCACCGTGTCCTTCGTCAGTGTGAAAACCGCATCGAATTGATCGAACCCCACAAACGAAGCCCTAAGGCTGACCTTCCCCTCATTGAGCTTCAACGAATAATAACCGAAGTTGTTCGTAATGGAACCTTTCATTAAGGTAGTCTCATAGATCGAAGCACCCAACAGCGTTTCCTGGCTCTTGGCATCTGTCACATAGCCACTTATGGTATATTGTTTCTTGACGTTTTGGGAAAACGACAAGCCCCAAACCATAATCAATAGCGTCAATAATAAATCTTTAGCTTTCATGTTGCAAAATTAACAGAAAAAAACATATCTTTGCATTAATAAATCATTGTGAAAAAGCTTTACCAACTCATATTAAAATCGTTTTTCGGCAGTTTCATCTTCACGTTTTTCATCGTGATCTTTGTACTGTTGATGCAGTTTTTATGGGTTTATGTGGACGATTTGGTTGGCAAAGGCCTTTCGTTCAAGATCCTCATGGAACTCTTTTTCCATGCCTCGGTGACCTTTGTTCCCATGGCCTTGCCTTTGGCCATCCTGCTGGCCTCCATCATGAGCTTCGGCGATCTCGGAGAGCATTACGAGTTGGTAGCCATCAAGGCTTCAGGCATCTCCATTTGGACCGCCATGCGTCCATTGTTCATCTTCTCCATCCTGCTCAGCGGCATGGCCTTCATCTTCTCAAACAGCATCAACCCGGTAGCCATGCTGAAATTCAAGACCTTGCTGTTCGACATCCGAAGGCAGAAGCTCGCTTTCGACATCAAGGAAGGCCAGTTTTACAGGGACATTGAAGATTACGTCATCTATGTCGATAAGAAAGGAAAAGACGGCAGTACGATCTACGGGGTGAAGATCTACGACCACACCATGCGCGAAGGCACCAATAAGATCATGGTGGCCGACTCGGGTGTCATGTCGCTCAGCCCCAACCAACGCACCATCATCTTTACCCTTTACAACGGGCACAACTACACCGAGGACAACTCCAACGAAAAGACCTACCTCCACGACAGACCTTTCGAGCGGATGTCGTTCCGGGAGGAACAGATCAAGTTCAGCCTCGCCAGCTTCGACCTGACCCGCTCCAATGAGGATATGTACAAGTCGTACCAAGCGATGATGAACATCCATCAGCTCAGCACCGCCCTTGATTCACTGGAAAAAAGGCTCGACAGCCGACAGGAGACCTTCTCCCAAGGTTTCCAACACCGCTTGGGCAACTATGAGAGCAGCAAACAAAGAGACACCGCTCTCCTCTCAACGCTCAACGCTCACCTCACCTGGCCTTTGCTCGACAGCCTCGACCCCATAAACCGCAGAGCCGTGTTGGAAACCGCTGTGAACCTATCACGCAACGCCAAGGAAAACGTCTCATTCAACAAGCAAGACCTGGGGGCACAAGACCTCAACATCAGGAAACACAAGAAAGAATGGCACAAGAAGTTTACGCTGAGTTTCGCCTGTCTGATCTTCTTCTTTATCGGCGCCCCTTTGGGAACGATCATCCGAAAAGGAGGACTGGGACTGCCCGTGGTGATCTCCGTACTGTTTTTTGTCATCTATTATATCATCTCCACCGTAGCGGAACGCATGGCGGAATTCGGCGATCTCAACATGTTTTTAGGTGTCTGGATCTCCTCCCTGCTCATCTTCCCCATCGGCCTTTTCCTAACCTTCAAGGCCACTAAATACTAACACTATGAAGATACTACTGCTTTGCAATAAATCACCCTATCCAACCTCCGAAGGCGGCCCCATGGCCATGAACAGCATCGTCACCGGACTGCTCAACGCCGGTCATCAGGTCAAGATCATGGCCGTCAACAGCAAGAAGTTCAACGTCACCTTGAAGGATATCCCTGAGGATTACCGCCAGAAAACCGGCATCGAGCTGATCGACGTTGATTTGCGCATCAAGCCGTTGCAAGCCTTCAAAAACCTCTTCACCAACAAATCGTACCACGTGGAGCGATTCATCTCGAAGGATTTCAACAACCGGCTGATTGAGGTGCTGAAGGGTGACAACTACGACGTGGTACAGCTGGAGACCCTTTTCATGGTGCCCTACGTTGACACCATCCGTACCTACACCAAGGCCAGGATCGTACTGCGCGCCCATAACGTAGAGCACCTCATCTGGGAACGCATCGCCAAAGGCACGCGCTTCTTCCTCAAACGCGCCTACATCAACCACCTGGCCAAAACCTTGAAGAGCTATGAGCTATCCGCCATCAACAAAGTTGACGGCATCGCCGCCATCACCCGCAAGGATGCCGCCTTCTTCAGGAAATATTGCGCCACCACCACTATCGACATCCCTTATGGGGTCTATCCCGACGAGTTCCAGCCGAAATATGAAATCCAAGGCAAGCCCACTTTCTACCATATCGGCTCGATGAACTGGATGCCCAACGAAGAAGGCATCCGATGGTTTATCGACAACTGCCTCGATGCCGTGGTCGCCAAGGTGCCTGATTTCGTCTTCCATTTGGCGGGACGCCATATGCCCGAATGGCTGAAGGAATTGAAGAACAAGCATTTGGAAGTCGTTGGAGAAGTGCCCGATGCCAAAGAATTCGTTGCCAACCACAACGTCGCCATCGTTCCACTCCTCTCAGGCAGCGGCATCCGCATCAAAATCATCGAGTCCATGGCGTTGGGCAAGACCGTCATCACCACTATGGTTGGAGCCGAAGGAATACTCTACAACGAGAACGTCAATATCATCATAGCCGACAACAAAGCACAGATAGCCGAAGCCATCCGACGCATCGACGAAAACCCCGCCATGGCCGAGGAAATCGGAAAAGCGGCACGCAAATTGGTGGAAGAGGTGTATGACAACCGAAAACTCACCGAAAGGTTGCTTATGTTTTACGAACAAATCAAGCCCTCCTCGAAAATCACATTCGTATGAAAATCTTTGTACTCCTTCCCCGCATACCCTATCCACTTGAAAAAGGCGACAAACTGAGAGCCTATCATCAAATCAGGCAACTATCGAAAAACAACGAGATTGTGCTCTGCGCCCTCAACGACAACGGCAAGGTCGATGAACAGCAGGCCTTTCAAGCCTTGCAGCCCTATTGTGTATCAATTAACTTTGTCAAAATCAATAAGTTACAAATCCTATTCGGACTTCTGCGCGCTTTTTTGAAAGGACTTCCCATGCAATGCGGCTATTTCTACAATCGCAAAGCTGCCCGCAAGGTTGACCAACTCATCCAAAAGCACCAGCCCGACATGCTCTTCGGCCAGTTGCTGCGCGTGGCAGAGTACATCCGTCACAAAGACAAGCCCAAAGCCATCGACTACCAAGACATCTTCTCCTACGGCATGAAACGCCGGGCCGACATCGCCTCGTTTGTGACCAGGCCTGTCTATAACATGGAATATAAACGGCTGAGCCGTTACGAGGCCGCCATTTTCGACGACTTCAACGTGAAGTCCATCATCAGCGAACCCGACAGGGCACTGTTCCCCCATGAGAAACGCGACGAGATCCTTATCATCCCCAACGGTGTCGATCACGACTACTTCAAGCCTCAGGAGCGGGAGAAGAAATACGACTTGGTTTTCACTGGCAACATGAGCTATCCGCCCAATGTGAATGCCGTGGAATACCTGGCCAACGAGATCCTGCCCATCGTTTGGAAGACCCTGCCCGAGACCAAGATATACATTGCAGGAGCCTCACCTGATCCCAAGGTGAAGAAAGCGGCTTCCGACCGCATCATCGTCAGCGGCTGGCTCGACGACATCCGCGACGCCTACGCACAGAGCAAGGTTTTCATCGCCCCCATGCGCATCGGAACCGGCCTTCAGAACAAACTGCTCGAAGCCATGTCGATGGGACTTCCCGCCATCACATCACCATTGGCAAACGCCTCGCTTGGTGCCAAACCCAACGAGGAAATCCTGATTGGCATCAATGCCGAAGAAATGGCCAACAACATCATCACCCTGCTCACCGACTCCCAAAAGGCACAACAAATCGCCCAGGCGGGATATGATTTCACGAACTGTGTGTATGATTGGGGCAAAGCAACCGAAAAAATGGAAATCGCGATGAAAAACATTCTGAATTCTAACTTCTGACTTCTATAATTATGGCCCAACCCGACGACAAAAAAATCATCTTCTCAATGGTAGGCGTGAGCAAAATCATCCCGCCTTCTAGACAAATCCTGAAAGACATCTACCTCTCCTTCTTCTATGGCGCCAAAATAGGCATCATCGGCTTGAACGGTGCTGGTAAATCCACCCTGCTGCGCATCATCGCAGGCAAAGAGAAATCCTATAACGGTGAAGTGGTCTTTTCGCCCGGCTACTCTGTCGGGATGCTCGACCAAGAGCCGCAGTTGGACGATAACAAAACCGTCCGCCAAGTGGTGGAGGAAGGCGTGCAGGAGATTGTGGACATCCTCAAGGAATACGAGGAAATCAACAACCAATTCGCTGAGCCAGACGCCGACTTCGACAAGCTGATTGCCCGTCAAGGCGAACTGACCGAACTCATCGAGCAACACGACGCTTGGGAGCTCGATAGCAAGCTGGAGCGCGCCATGGATGCCCTCAACTGTCCCGATGGCGACACTCCCGTCAAGAATCTCTCGGGAGGCGAACGCCGCCGCGTAGCTTTATGCCGTCTGCTCCTGCAAGAGCCAGATATTCTGCTCCTCGACGAGCCTACCAATCACCTCGATGCCGAGAGCATCCAATGGTTGGAGAGCCACTTGCAGCAATACAAGGGCACCGTCATCGCCGTCACCCACGACCGTTACTTCCTCGACCATGTGGCCGGCTGGATCCTCGAACTCGACCGTGGCGAAGGCATCCCGTGGAAAGGCAACTACTCCTCGTGGCTTGACCAGAAGACCGCCCGCCTCGCCATGGAAGAAAAGACCGAGAGCAAACGCCGCAAGACCCTCGAACGGGAGCTGGAATGGGTGCGCATGGCCCCGAAAGCGCGTCACGCCAAAGGCAAAGCCCGTCTGGAGTCGTACGAGAAGATGCTCAACGAGGACGTGAAGGAAAAGGAAGAAAAACTTGAGATCTACATCCCCAACGGCGACCGTCTCGGTGCCAAAGTCATTGAAGCGCATAACGTGACCAAAGCCTATGGCGACAAGCTATTGTTCGAAAACCTCAGCTTCAGCCTACCACAAGGCGGCATCGTCGGCGTGATCGGTCCCAACGGCGCAGGCAAGACCACCCTGTTCCGCCTCATCATGGGATTGGAAAAGCCCGATTCAGGCACTTTCGAGGTCGGCGACACCGTAAAGATTGGCTATGTGGATCAACAACATGCCGACATCGATCCTGAAAAGACCGTTTGGGAGGTCATCAGCGGTGGCAACGAGCTGATTCAGTTGGGCAAGCGCAGCATGAACTCACGCGCCTACGTCTCCCGCTTCAACTTCGGCGGCAACGACCAGCAGAAGAAAGCCGGTGTGCTGTCAGGCGGTGAACGCAACCGCATGCACCTCGCCTTGACCTTGAAGCAAGAAGCCAACGTCCTCCTCCTCGACGAACCCACCAACGATATTGACGTGAACACCCTCCGTGCCTTGGAGGAAGGCTTGGAGAACTTTGCGGGCTGCGCCGTCATCATCAGCCACGACCGCTGGTTCCTCGACCGTGTGGCCACCCACATCCTCGCCTTCGAGGGCAACTCTCAGGTGTATTTCTTCGAAGGAAGCTACTCCGAGTACGAAGAGAACAAACAAAAACGCCTCGGCAATGTGGAGCCGAAGCGTTTCCGTTACAAAAAACTAAAGGTCGATTAGATAACAAGTTGACGGAATGAAAAAAAATTTGTTTTTTCTGATTTATTGTTTTATTTTTGCTCTTCGGAATAAATTGATTTAACCAATAACTCATTAAATCTTAAATTATGGAAGCAAACAAAATTCAAGATTGGAATCGCACCACTGAAGCGATTTACAAAAACGTCCTGTTGTTCTCAATCGCAGGTATTGTGGCCTCTCTCTTCGGCATGATCCCGCTGATGGGTTGGCTTGCCAAACCGTTCAACATCCTCGTTGTCGCAGGTTACGTTGCCTTCTACATGAGAATCAAAGACTTGGCTCTACTGTCAGATCCTAACGACTCCGAAGCCATGAACAAACTGACCAAAGGCGTACTGCTGTATCTCCTTGGTATCATTTTGGGCGAAATTAAAGTCATCGGTTGGATTGCATGCCCAATCCTCTACATCATCGCTTTCATTTTCATGCTCTTGGCATACAACGCACTGAAAAAGTCAGAGACCTTCGCCGGCAGAGCAGGTATGAACATGCTTTTCATCGCTATGATCATCGGTCTCGTTGGCGCAATCTTCGCCATTATTCCATTGGTTGGTGCCATCATCGCTGGCATCCTCTACATCGTAGAGTTCGTCTTCGTCCTGCTGGGCTGGAAGAAAGTCGCCGAGCCTGTTGCCGCAGCATAAGACACACAACAATACCCATAATAAAAATCCCCGCCAACCGACGGGGATTTTTTTATTTTTTCTGGGCTTCCAGAAAACGATTCATCACCGAATCCATGATGCGCTCCAATGTCGCCAATTGGTGGGTATAGTAATACAAATTCGCCTCAAAGACCGTATCGGTGATGCCATAATGCTCGAAAACCTGATTGTAATAGGACTTCTGCAACAATCCCACATCCTCGCCGGCCGACTTCTTTCGAGTCAACTCGGCTTCGATGAAATAGGAATCCGTCAGCACATCGATCATCTGCTGTTCGGTCAAAAACACCTCCGGCTTCCCCACCTTCTCCTTGTTGTTGCAGGAAGCAAAAACCAACGGCAATAAAAGCATTAAAAGCCAACCCCTCTTCATCACATATCAGTTACCGACATCCGACATGAACTTGATACGCATCAAACGAACCTCTTCCTCGCTGTATTCATCCTCGCCAAGCTCGCGAAGCGCCTGTTGCACATCGTCCGACTCAGCTTCCCTGAAGTAGTCGAGAATGTCCTCCTGATGATAGATGTCGATATTGTCCTCAATGTAATAATTAAGGTCGAGGCGCGTGCCGCTTGACACGATGCTCTCAATCTCCGACAGCAGCTCGTCGAACGACAAGCCCTTGCCGTAGGCAATGTCCTCCAATGGGATACGTTTGTCAATATTCTGAATGATATTGATCTTCAGTGCCGACTTGTTGACCACCGATTTCACCACCATGTCGTTGGGGCGTGTGATCTCGTTCTCTTCCACATACTCCTTGATGAGCTTGATGAAAGGCTCGCCAAACTTCTCGGCCTTGCCCGCTCCCACGCCGGCAATCTGGGTCATCTCCTCCTTGGTGATGGGATATTGGATGGCCATGTCCTCCAACGATGGATCCTGGAAGATGACGAATGGCGGCAGGTTGTTCTGCTTGGCTATGGTCTTTCGCAGGTCCTTGAGCATGGTGAACAAGGTGCGGTCGGTGCCGCTGTCCTTGCTCATGCCCATCGCCATGGCTTCGCTTTCTTCGTCATCGGCGGCATCGTAATCATGGTCCTTGACCAGCATGATCGTGTAAGGCTTCTTGATGAAATCCTTGCCTTCCTTGGTGATCTTCAGGATGCCGTAATTCTCAATGTCTTTGCTCAAGAGCTTATGCACCAAGGCCTGACGGATGATGGCCGTCCAATACTTCTCGTCATGGTCGCCACCCGCACCGAAGAACTCACTGTTCTCCTGCTTGGCTGCCTTGATGTCGCCCGTCATCTTGCCGACGAGCAACTCCGCAATATGTTTGGTCTTGAAGAGTTGTTTGGTCTCAAACACCGCTTCAAGGATCATCTTCATGTCTTCCTTGCCGTCGAACTTCTCCTTCGGGAAACGGCAATTGTCGCACGATCCGCAGTTGTCCTTCTCGTATTCCTCGCCGAAATAATGGAGCAGCAAGCGGTGGCGGCACACTGCCGATTCGGCATAGGTCACCGTCTCATTCAGCAATTCACGGGCAATCTCCTGTTCGGCGACGTTCTTGCCCTTGTTGAATTTCTCCAGCTTATGGATGTCCTCGTAGTCGTAGAAGGCGATGCAGTTGCCCTCACCGCCGTCACGGCCGGCGCGACCCGTCTCCTGATAGTAACCCTCGAGACTCTTGGGAATGTCGTGATGGATCACGAAACGCACATCCGGCTTGTCAATACCCATGCCGAAGGCGATGGTGGCCACGATGACATCGACCTCCTCCATCAGGAATTTGTCTTGGTTTTCCTTGCGGGTCTGGCTGTCGAGTCCGGCATGGTAAGGCAACGCCTTGATGCCATTGACCACGAGGGTCTCGGCAAGTTCCTCAACCTTTTTGCGACTCAAGCAATACACGATGCCCGACTTGCCGGGATTCTGCTTGATGTATTTGATGATGTCCTTGATGACATCCTTGGTCTTGGGACGCACTTCGTAATACAGGTTGGGGCGGTCGAACGACGATTTGAAAACCTTTGCATCCGTGATCTCAAGGTTCTTAATGATGTCCTGTTGCACTTTCACGGTGGCAGTCGCTGTCAGCGCGATGACTGGAAGATCCTTCCCTATGGCGTTGATGATGGGCCTAAGCCGACGGTATTCAGGACGGAAATCGTGTCCCCATTCCGAAATACAGTGTGCTTCATCAATCGCCACAAATGAAATTTTCAAGGTTCTTAAAAAATCGACGGTTTCTTCTTTGGTCAACGACTCAGGCGCCACATACAGCATCTTGGTCTTCCCGCTCTTCAGATCCTCCTTCACCTCCAACAGCTCGGCTTTCGACAAGGATGAATTCATCACATGGGCGATGCCAAGGTCGGTACCGAAGTTGCGGATCATGTCCACCTGGTTCTTCATCAAGGCGATGAGGGGCGAGACCACGATGGCTGTGCCTTCCTTCATCAAGGCAGGCAACTGATAGCAGAGCGACTTACCTCCACCCGTGGGCATCAACACAAACGTATTGTTGCCCGCAAGGACGCTTTTGATGATGGCTTCCTGGTTCCCCTTGAACTGGTCGAACCCGAAAACCTCCTTCAACAACTTGTGGATCGATGTCTCTTCTTTTTTAGCCATAAGTTCTCATTTTGGTTAATCCAAACTTTTCAAGTATATTTGCAATCTGAAATGAATTCGTTCGTTATTGTTACAAAGTTATAATATTTGCTCCTAATTTGTCAAGAAAAAACAAAGAAAAAATGCTTTCTTTTGAAGATATCTATAAAAACGCAGTTCAAGTTATTGAAAACGAGGCTATTGCGATAAAAAAACTCATCCCATTGCTGGACAAAAACTTCAGCGAGGTGGTTCAACTCATGCTTCAAAACAAGGGGAACATCGTCTTTTCAGGCATCGGGAAAAGCGCCATCATCGCCCAAAAAATTGCAGCTACGATGAACTCCACCGGCACCTCGTCGGTATTCATGCACGCCGCCGATGCCATCCATGGCGACCTGGGCATCATTCGTGAGAACGACCTGGTGGTGTTGCTTTCCAAAAGCGGCGAGACACCCGAAATCAAGGTGTTGGTGCCATTGATCAAGCTGCGTGGCAACAAGATCATCGCCATTGTGGGCAACCGCGACAGCTATCTTGCCAAACAATCGGACTACGTCCTCGACGTCACCGTTGACAGCGAGGGCTTCCCCGACAACTTGGCCCCCACCTGTAGCACCACCGCCCAACTGGTCATGGGTGACGCCCTCGCCCTTTGCCTCATGAAGTGCCGTGGCTTCTCCAACGCCGACTTCGCCAAGTACCACCCTGGAGGGGCTTTGGGCAAACAGCTATACCTCCGCGTCAACGACCTTTATAAAAACAACGAGAAACCCGAGGTTCATCCCGACGACAGCTTGGCTCAAGTCATCATCGAGATGACCAAGAAACGCCTCGGTGCCGCTATTGTCACCGACCAGGGCGCGTTGACCGGCATCATCACCGATGGCGACCTGCGACGCATGTTGCTCAAGCACGCCGACATCGAACACGTCAAGGCCAAGGAAATCATGACCCCCAACCCCAAGACCATCAACGAGGACGACCTCGTCGCCGACGCCCTGCACAAAATGCGCCAAAACAGCATCACCCAACTGCCCGTGCTCAAGGACGGCACCTACGTCGGTGTCATCCACCTGCACGACATATTAAAAGAAGGAGTATTATGAAACTGTGGACTGAAAACCTCGTCAAGAAATACAAGCAACGCACCGTGGCCAACAACGTCAGCGTTGAGTTGAAACAGGGTGAAATCGTAGGTCTGTTGGGCCCCAACGGTGCCGGAAAGACCACCACTTTCTACATGATCGTGGGACTCATCAAGCCCAATTCGGGGAAAGTGTTCCTCGAAGACCGCGAGATCACGGTAGAGCCTATGTACAAACGCGCTCAGATGGGCATCGGTTATCTCGCCCAAGAACCTTCCATCTTCAGGCAGATGACCGTTGAAGACAACATCTACTCCGTCTTGCAGTTCAGGAAAAATATGAAGAAGGCCCAGCGGCAGCAGAAACTCGAAGACCTGCTGGACGAATTCGGATTGCAGCACGTCCGCAAGAACCTTGGCGTCCAACTTTCGGGTGGTGAGCGCCGAAGAACCGAGATCGCCCGTGCATTGGCCGTCGATCCCCATTTCATCCTACTCGACGAACCCTTTGCCGGCGTTGACCCCATCGCCGTCGAAGACATCCAGAAGATCATCGCCAAGCTCAAACAAAAGAACATCGGCGTGCTCATCACCGACCACAACGTCCATGAGACCCTTTCCATCACCGACTACGACTACATCCTCGCAGACGGCAAGGTGCTGATGTCGGGCGCTCCCGAAGAACTGGCCAGCAACCCGCACGTCCGCGACGTCTATCTCGGACACAATTTCGAATTCAAAAGAAAGGTTTTTTAAGGTTTATAAAACAGCACTGACATCAGGATGTAAACCAGCAGGATGAATGGCAATGCCACAAAACGGAAGACGGCAAAGCCCACTACCGCTATGATCAGGAATATCCAGCGCACCTGATTGCCTTTCCAACTCACCGACTTCATCTTGAACGAGAAGAAGCTTAGGTTGCATACCATCATCACCGAAAACAAGATGACGATGCCCAAGCAGAGGTAAGGGTTCAGCACAGGCTGTCCCAACAAGTCCAACTGCCACAAAGCCAGCGGCAGCGAAGCCATGAAGATGGCCATGGGCGGCGTGGGCAACCCAATAAACGAAGTGGTTTGACGGGTATCCACGTTGAACTTCGCCAATCTGACAGCCGAAAACACAGGCAGCAGAAAAGCAAAGCATCCGAACCACAAGCCACCCATTACATGATACATGATAAAGCCAGGTGCCACGCCAAACGACACCACATCCGACAGCGAGTCTAAGTCGCCACCAATGGGCGAATGGGCCTTGAGCAAACGGGCACTGAAGCCATCCAGGAAATCAAACAAGCCGGCAGCGAAGATCATTACCGATGCCAACACTGGCATCCCCTCAAAGGAAAACAGAATTGAAAAACAGCCTGACAGCAGGTTGCAACAGGTGATCGTGTTAGGAATATGTTGTTTCAATCCCATTTTACTTTACAGCTTTCAAGGTACAGACCTTATCCCCACTCTTGATCTCCAACAGATAAACACCCGCCGACAAACGCTCCATCAAGTCGCCAATAGCAAGGGTTCTCGAACCTCCAAGACGATTTACCTCCTGGGCAACACAACGTCCCGTGATGGCATACACCGACAGCTCCACCTCCCCTTTCACAGCCTCGTCAAACTCAATTCGGCTTTGCGCATGCAAAGGATTGCCGACCAGCTTGGCAAAAGGAGCGGTTGCATGCTCGGAGACCGTTGCGCCGGAATACTCGTATGGTCCAATGTCAATGCATTGGTTAGACACCCGATACCAACCGTCCAAATCCTTGCCATCAAGTACATATTGCGGGGTGTTCGGGTCGCCAGCATTAATGCAGGGGCTGCCCTCAGCAATGTGGAAGTCATGGTTTTCGGCATCCACAAACATGGGATCGGCGTCGATGATATTCTTCATGACAGGGGGAATGCCATCCGCTAAATGAAAATAGCTCAAGTCTCCTTCTATAAGGCAGTTATAGAATTCGGGAGCAAAACCTTCATACGTCCAATCCCACATTTCCGTCGTATCTGTGTGCTGGAATTCAGGATCGGGATAATTGCCATAAACGATGCAATTCCTCAAGACTGGAGAGCTTTCACCATAGAAAAATATGCCATTGCAGCTTACGCCATACGACTTGTTGTTGATCACCAAGACATTGGATATCTTCGGCGATGAGTCTGCCACAGCAAAACCGCCGCCGAAATGACCTGTAAAATTGTCATCGAACAACAGGTTTGACATACTACATTCCTTATGGTTACTACGAATCAGGTACAATCCTCCTCCATTGATGCCTATATTGTCAGCGAATACCGACCTGTCAAGCACCAACGAACAGCTGTCAAGGCTCAAAGCCCCTCCAATACATGACTCTCCTATATTGCCACGAAACTCCATCCCTGTCATCGACACATCACATCTTAAGAAACAAGCGCCTCCGCCATACATGGCATAAGTGCCGTCTTTGGTGTAAACCAGATTATCGCTGATGCTACAATCCTTCATAGTCAATTTTGAATCAATGCCATAGATGGCACCGCCGTTTTCACGCGAAAAATTGCATCGGAATGTCGTATTGCGAATGTCAACGTCTTTGCAAAAGCTCACATTCAAGGCACCACCGAAACGATCTTTAGGATCTGCCGCTTTTCCATATTGGAGCAGGCAATACTCCAGCAGGAAACGGCCGGCTCTCTCAAGGTGGAAGCCGTTCCAGCCTCCTTTTCCTTGATCATAGAGGGAAAAACCCGTGGTGTCAGCCACCGTGAACACAACACTGTCAGCCTCCGTACCTTGTGCTACAAACAAAGCGTTTTTCCCAATGGAAATACTGTAAAAACCCTCGAAAAGAACCAAGGTTCCTGGCATCACCTGCAAGGATCTCCCCACCGTTACATCCCCGACGACCCGCACCGTGTCGGCATCCCAAACGCCCGATTGTTCGCCATTCACCTGTATGGTCTGAGCCTCAGCAGCGAAACACACCGCCAAAAGCAAGAATAGTAAAGTCTTTTTCATGATGATTACTTTTTATCAATTTGCAAATATAGACAAACTAATAGTACTTTTGCAAAAAAATTTCACTGATGATCGACATTAAGAACATCTCCATCGACGAATACGACTACCCTCTGCCCGAAGACCGCATTGCCAAATATCCCTTGGCCGAGCGCGACGCCTCCAAATTGCTGGTGCTGAAAAACGGCAAGATACAGGCCTCGCAGTTCAAGCACATCGGCGACTTCTTGCCTCCCAAAGCCTTGTTGGTCTTCAACGAAACCAAGGTGATCCGTGCCAGGTTGCAGTTCCAAAAAGAAACCGGATCGCACATCGAGATCTTTTGCCTGGAACCCGAGCAGGACTACCAGATTGCTTTCAGTAGTGCCTCGCCGGTACGGTGGAAATGCCTGGTGGGCAACTCCAAACGCTGGCGCGAAGGCCTCCTTCAAATGCAACTGAACGTCCAAGGCCAAGACGCTGTGCTATCGGCCGAAAGGATGGAGCGAAACGACCAATATTCCGAGATCGAATTCTCATGGATCCCAAAGGAACTTCCTTTCGCCACCATCCTTGAGGCTGCGGGAGAAATACCGTTGCCACCTTATTTACATAGGAATGCCGAGCCTGAAGACCGCGACCGCTACCAGACCGTGTTTGCCCGCTACGACGGCTCGGTGGCGGCTCCCACAGCGGGATTGCACTTCACCAAGCCCTTGTTGGAGCAGCTTAAAGCCAAAGGCTTTGAACTCGATGAAGTCACCTTGCACGTCGGGGCCGGCACGTTCCGCCCCGTGTCAACCCCCACCATCGGCGAACATGCCATGCATTCCGAAACTATCATCATCCGTAAGTCATTGATTCAAAACCTGATACAGCACCTCAACGGCAACATCATCCCCGTAGGCACCACCAGCACCCGCACTTTGGAAAGCCTCTACTGGATCGGCATGATGCTTCAGGAACAAGGCCTGGCACTGAGAGACCTCCATGTCAACCAGTGGTATCCCTACGAGAGCCATCCCGAGCTGCCAACCCAAGAGGCGTTGCAAAACATCCTCGATTATTTGGAGCAACACCAACTGACTAGACTTGAAGCCAGCACAGCCCTTATGATTGCTCCCAGTTACCGCATGAAAGTCATCACTGGACTCATCACCAACTTCCATCAGCCTAAGAGCACCTTATTATTATTAGTCTCCGCACTTATCGGCGACCGATGGAAAGAAGCCTATCAATTTGCCCTCGACAACGGCTTCCGTTTCTTGAGTTATGGCGACAGTTGCTTATTTTTTTAGTGTTTTTTTATTTTTTTTGTTTTTTCTTGTTTTTTGGTATAGTAATTGTTATTTTTGCTGAGTGTAAAACTTAACAAACAAACTTATTAACCATTAAAATTTCAAAACCATGAAAAAAGCATTAGTACTCGGAATTTTGGCCATCTTCGCCCTGAACATCACCAACGTGAACGCTCAAGTTAAGAAAAAAAAGATGGTGACAACCACTGAAACCACTGAAATTAAAAACCAACAGGTTACCACCGCCCCAGAAGCCACAACCGCTCCCACTCTCAACCAGACTGTTGGTAAGGACAGCAACAAAACCGCTGGAAAGGAAGTTGGCAACACACAAGACAATACCAACGCAATCAAGAAAACCTCAGCTCCAAAGCAAATGAAGCCCGAAAGCAACAAGACTGCCGGCAGGACCGTTGAGCCCAAAGCTTCCCTCTCAACCTCAAAGGACAGAACCACTGGTAAAGAAAAACCACAAGTAGGTGTTCCTCCAACCCCAAACAAAACCAAGGAACCTGCTTCAACCACAACCAAACCCACTAGCAACAGCACCAAGTAATTGATAATCAACCGATAAAAAAAGCGAGCTTTGTAAAGCTCGCTTTTTTTTATTTCTCCCTGCCCGAAAGCAGATCGGCATAATGCCTCAAATGTTCTTTGCGCTCTTCGGGAACATTCACCGCATCAAGGCAATCCTTGGCCTGATGGAAATAATCGGCCATCAACAGCTCCACAGCCTCCCTCACATGGTGTTTGTCGTAAAGTGCAATCACCTCGTCAATCTTTTTTTGCGGATTGATGGAAATCTCACCTGAAAACAGTGCCTCCAGCCGTTCACGATCTTCTCCCGAAGCCAGTTCCAAGGCCTTCAGGTACATCAAAGTCTTCTTGTTTTCCACGATATCGCCTCCCGTCACCTTGCCGAAAACCGCCACATCGCTGTAGCAGTCCAGGATGTCGTCCTGCAACTGGAAAGCCATGCCAAGGGCAATGCCAAAATCGTACAGATGCCGTTGGTCGGTCTCGCCAGCACCAGCAATGACGGCACCCATCTGCAAGCTGGTCGCCAACAGTACGGCAGTCTTCAAACGGATCATCTCCAAATACTCAGGGATGGACACCTCGCGCTGGGTCTCAAAGTTCATGTCGTACTGCTGACCCTCGCCGATTTCAATCATCACCTTATTAAACAAAGTGGCCGCCTCCACCGGCTTGGTGGTGCGCATCACAAACTGGTTGGCCATCATCAAGGTAACGTCGCCCGACAGGATGGCCGTATTGGTATTCCATTTTTTATAGACCGTCTCCATGCCGCGACGCAATGGCGCCTGATCCATAATGTCATCATGGATCAAAGAGAAGTTGTGACCCGTCTCCAAACCCAGGGCAGGATATTTGGCATCATCGAAATCGCCTCCAAACATGTCATTGGCCAGCAGGCAAAGCATGGGACGAAGACGTTTGCCCTTCTGCAACACGGTATAGGCGATAGGCTCATACAGGCCTCTCGGCTCCTTCACAAATTCCACCGTCTCCATGAAGGCAGTGAAATCACGCTGTAGTTGTTTAATCTTTTCCATACGGCAAAATTAGTAATTTTTTGGTGCGATATTTGTACTAGTATAACTTTTATGACAAAACATCCAACCATGAAACGTCTCTTTGTTCCCATAGCACTGCTGGCCTGCCTGTTGGCCACATCGTGCAACACCTCCAAAAGGCTTTATGAAACCGGCATGGCCTACCATCAGGCCAACCAAACCGATCACGAACGCATCCAAACCTTGAAAGCCTCAGGGAGTCCCGACATCTGGCCTGAGGTCTTTGAACGTTATTGCAGCATCAAAGGGCGCAGCGACGAGATGGCGCATTTCCCCGCCGAGGTGAAAAAACAAATCAACTATAGGCCTATCAACGTGGATGATGAACTGAAAGGCGCCCGCAACAAGGCCGAAGCCTACCTGACGGCAAAGATCAACCAAACGCTCAGCAACGACCCCGTCGATCTCGACAAGGCCGACAAGTTGATCAGGGACTTGGAGCGCGTCAACCGCGACAACTCCCGACTGGGCGACTTCCAGCTGAAATCACTGGCAAAGCGCTATGGCGGACTTGACGGACTCATGCATGTGGAAATCTTCCACCAGAAAGTCGGCCCCAACCGCGACGAGACCGTCTCATTCAAAGAGACCAACGGCTCGTTGACCGCCACCGTCACCGACCATAAGCTCAGCAAGAGCGCCACCATCGACGGAAAAGTTTTCTTCATTGATCCCAAAAGCAAACGCGTGCTGCTCACGATGCCGTTTGAGATGACATCGAATTTCGAGCACAACTACTCCACCGTCGAAGGGTCGCAGGAAGCCTGCTCAGTGCAGACCCTGGAAAACCTGAAGCAAAAGCCGGTGCCTTTCCCCACTGATGAGAGCCTCCTCGAGGATGCGGAACAGAAATTGCTTGATTTGATTTTCCAGAAAATTCAGTAAAAGCCACTGAAGCCGTTCGTCGTTGCGAGGAGGTCGCTTCTTTCCGCAACGGATCTATCATTACCAATTCAAGATCTTCTTGAAGTCATAGTCTTCCGGATTGGGAAGATATTTCTTGGCTGCAGCGTAATCTTCAGGGGTGAGGTACTGCAAGCCCTCGTTGAAGATCAGCTCGGCCTTCGGGCCATTGAGGTTGACCAGACGCGGCTTGATCTTGCCGTTCTCGTCCTCCACGTCCTTCAAGTACAGCGGGATGATCTCGCCCTTCGGGTTGGTGGTGACCATGGCTCCGGTGACACCTTGCAGAAAGAGCTTCTTCACACCGTAACCGAGCAAAGAGCAGTAGGTCAGGTCATAGCCATTGGGCTGCACACAGCGGATGCCATAGCCGATTTCCACCGGACGGCTCTTCACGCTGATACCAAGCAACTTCAGGCGTTGCTGCAACAACAGGTTGAAGATGTGTGCCTTGCTCACGTTGCCCAGCTCGGGATGGCCGTGTTCGTCGTAGGTGAACGCCACACCCGACTTCTCAATCTCAGCATCGGTCATGAAGTGGAACACGCCTTCGCTGATGATGATGACACCGTAGTCAACGCCTAACAGTTTACGCTTGACGATGGAGCTGACCATCAAGTTGATAATGGCATCGAAGGTGACTTCCGCCTTGTTGAACATCTCGGGGATGACCACCATGGGGCAGTGGCAAGCCGAAGTCATACCGAAGGCCAGGTGGCCGGCTTCACGACCCATGGCGGAGAGCACAAACCAGTTGCCTGAGGTACGGGCGTCTTCATAAACGGTCTGCACCAAATGCACCGCAGCGTCCTTGGCCGAATAGTAGCCGAAGGTGGGATTGCCGTCGGGCAGCGGCAGGTCGTTGTCGATGGTCTTAGGCACGTGGATGTTCTGAATCGGCACATTGTTCTCGTTCAGATACTTGGAGATGCGGTTGGCCGTCGAGGCGGTGTCGTCGCCGCCAATGGTGACGAGCAACTTAATGTTGTTTTCCACAAAGAAATCAGGGTTGAACTCCTCGTTTTTCGGTTTATAGCGGCTCATACGCAAGGCCGAACCGCCTTGTTTCTGGATGTCGTCGGCCCACATGAAGTCAATTTCCTCCAGTTCCTTTTCTTTCTTGAACAGGTTTTTGTAGCCGTCGTGCAAGCCAAGCACACGATATCCGTCCTTTAGGAAGGTCTTGGCTACGGTACTGATCACCGTGTTGATGCCAGGTGCCGGACCGCCGCCGGCGAGAATTACGATTGAGTCTTTCATATTTTGGATTTAAAGATTTAAAGATTCAAAGATTTAAAGATCTATTCGATGACGAATTCGTCACAGAAGATCCAGGCTGGTTGGCCAGCTCCTACATGCCAAACGGGACAAACGCCGATGTTTTTCGCAGCCATCTTCACGTAGCGTGCCTCGCAACGTGGACGGACGCCCAGCTCTTGAGTCAAGGCACCCTCCTCGTTTTCAGCAACCCAATTGGTCGCCTTGCCCACGCTCCTAAACGTCTTGCCATCATCGCTGACGAAGAACTCCACTTCTTTAGGCATGAAAATCCATGAGCCTTGGTCTTGCAGGAAGCTGCCTGCCAAACGGCTCACGCGCATCTTGGTTCCCAGGTCAACGGTGGCCACCAGATCCACACCTTGATAGCCTTGCCACACACCGGTGCGGAAGTTGTCGCCGCCACGCTGGTGGTCGATCAAGGCCGTCAAGCCGCCTGCCTCATATTGGTTGGAGTAAGGATGCTCCAGCTTCACGGCACGTTTGGCATCGATCAGATAGAAATTGGCGTCGATGACGCTGCTCCAACGGCCGTCCTGCATGGCAGCGGCACGCACTTGGGTGTTTTTTTTCAAGACGATGGGCTCGGTATAGACCAGACTGGTTTCGGAGGGTTCAGTGCCGTCCAAAGTAAAATATATGGTGGATTGCTTCGTCGCTGACGCTCCTCGCAATGACGCAAGGGGATGATCCATAGTCACGACAACGCTGTCGAAGAAGGTATTTGACTCTGCATTGATAGCGGGCACCACCAGGATGCTCTCGCCAGGGATGCGCACCACCGGGCAGTTCTCGGGTTGGGTAGCCCATGGCGAGTCGGGCTTGGAGGTCATGGTGAACTCCAAGGTGCCGCCATTGAAGATCTCGTCGAAAGTGATGTAGCTGCGTTCCAATGATTTGCCATTGAGTTTCACCGACTTCACAAAGCAGTTCTGCGGACTCAGCTTCTTGGCTTCAACCGTGAATTGCTTGCCGTTGTCGAAGTTCACGGTCACCTTGTCGAAACGCGGGATGCCCAGCACATAGCAGCCTGATGCGGGAGTTGCCGGATAGAAGCCCATGGCTGAAAACACGCCCCAGGCCGACATCTGACCGCAGTCCTCGTTGCCGCAAAGGCCATCGCGCTCGTCGGTGTAGAACTCGTCCATCACCTGTTTCACATATCGCTGGGTCTTGTTGGGTTGACCGATGAAGTTATACATATAAACGGTGTTATGGCTCGGCTCATTGCCGTGGGCATATTGACCGATGAGGCCGGTGATGTCCACTTGTTCACGACCCGTGAGCTTGCTCGGTGCCGTAAAGAGGCCGTCGAGCATCTTGCCGTATTCCTCCCAGCCACCCATCATGTCGATATGGGTGTTGACATCTTGCGGAACAAAGAAGTTGTACTGCCAAGTGTTGGCTTCGGTCAGCGTAAAGTTGACCTGTGTGGGATCGAAAGGCTGCATGAAACCGCCGTTGCGACGACCGTGGAAGAATTTGTTTTGCGGATTGTAGAGGTTCTTGTAAGCTTGGGCACGCTGATAGAACTCCTGGGCGATGTCGGCTTTGCCCATGTCTTCAGCCATGCGGGCCACGCACCAGTCGTCGAAGGCATATTCCAAGGTCTTGGAAACGGCTTCGCCTTCCACGTCAACGGGGATGAAGCCATATTTCACGTAGGCACTCATGCCGCGCCGGTTCTGGCGTGAGGAGTTCACCATGGCTTCAAGGGCTTTCTCCACATCGAAGTCGCGGATGCCGCTAAAGTAGGCGTCGGCGATGACTGGAATGGCATGGTTGCCGATCATGCAATGCGTCTCGTTGCCTGCCAATTCCCAAATGGGCAGCATGTGTTCCTCGTCGGTTTCGTAATTATTGATAAAGGTGTTGATGAAATCGACTGTACGCTCGCGCTGGATAAGGCTGAACAACGGATGCAGGCTGCGGAAGGTATCCCACAGCGAGAACACCGTATAGACGGGACGGTCGGAGTGATAGACCTTGAGATCGTGGGCGCGATAACGGCCATCGGCATCGGAGAACAGGTTTGGGGCGATCATGGCGTGATACAGGTTGGTGTAGAACGCCCTCACATCGGAGGCATCCTTACCCTGCACCTTGATGCGTTTCAGTTCGTTGTTCCACTGGCCATAGGTCTTCTGCGCCAAAGCGTCGATATCAAAATCACCGTCAGCCAATTCCGCTTTCAGGTTGTTTTTGGCACCCTCGGCATCGACAGCTGAGATGGCGATACGCATGACGACGGGTGCTCCGTCTTCAGCATCGAACTCAAACGAAGCGTTATGACGGTCATCGATATTGACCGACTTCATCGGCTTGGAGAACTCAGCATAGAAATAAAGGTACTGGTCGTCGGCCCAGTCGCGGGTGCGGCGGAAGCCCGTGACGGCGGTTGGGGATTCCACATCGAGCGAGGATTCATACACAAACTCATCATTGACGCCCTGCACCATATTTAAAAGAAGCTTGGCTTCGTTGGTCTTGGGGAAGGTGCAGCGCATGATGCCCACTCGGTTGCCGGCGGCCAGTTCCACGTTCACCTTGGGATTGTCGAACTCCACGCTGTACCAACCTGGACATGCCGACTCGTTCTCGTGTTTGAAGCCCGAGCAGGTATCGTTGCCAACGGCCGGGGTAAAGCGGAAGTCGCCATAATCGGAGCAGCCCGTGCCGCTAAGATGGGTGGTGCTGAAACCCAGTATGGCATTGTCGGAGGTATGGTAGCCCGAGCAGCCGTCCCAGTCGTTCATACGGGTGTCGGGACTGAACTGCATCATACCGAAAGGCGCGGTGGCACCGGGGAAAGTATGTCCATGGCCTCCCGTGCCGATAAAGGGATCAACATTGGCAACTGGCTCAACGTCCGTAGGTTGCTGACAGGCCACACAAAGCAATAAAAGCAGCGAAATGATAGATAATGTACGATTCATGGCAAGATTTTTGTTTGTCAAAAGTAAGAAAAAAACACATAAAATAGCAACAACAGAAATTTTTTATTATTTTTGCATCAAATTTTGTTGAATTCAAACAATCTAAGTATTAACTAAACACACAAAAAAAATGAAAAGAGTACTTTTACTTTCATTGAGCCTTGTATTGGGCTTCAGTGCAATTGCCCAGCAGCGCGTCATGAGAAATGACATTCGCAAGGCAGAGGCTTCTGCCAAGAAACAGCTTGCCGGCAAGGAAATTTCCGAGGCTTCGGCACAGGTAGCCACTTACGCTCCACAAACTGCCAAAAGCGTCGTATCCAGCAGATACGAAGCCTATGAGGCTGCTGAAACCATGGTAACTTACTATGACCTTCAGTCGAACCAGTATGTTGCCAACCGTATGTATCAGTTACCAACCGGTGAGGTGGCAGTTGTAGCAACCATGTCACACGAAAACAACCAGACCGCTTCGGACCGTGGTACAGGTTACAACTTCTTCGATGGTAGTGATTGGGGCGATGAGCCGGATGCTCGTGTTGAGGGATTCAAGACAGGTTGGCCTTCAATCGCACAATTTGGCGAAAACGGCGAAATCCTCCTCGCCCATGGCAATGGCCACATGCAGTGCTTCATCAGAGAGACTGCAGGTGAAGGCGATTGGACCTATGTGGGCGCTCTTCCGGACTATCCAGAAGGCTATGCCTACACAGAATACCCAACTTGGCCAAGAATCGTCACCTGCGGTGACAACCACAACATCGCCGTTGCAGCTGCTGTTCTTCAGCACTCCATCAGCTCAGACGAAACTGATCTCCAGACTGTGGTTTGGCGTTCAGAAGATCCAGCCAACATCGACAGCTGGACCATCAGCTACGGTCCTCTCCATGAGACCGGTTGGGATCACAACCAATTCTCAGCTGACGACTACTGCATGGCTGCCAACGGCCACAATGTAGCTCTCCTCTATTCAGGCTGTTTGACCAACAGTACCTGGTTGTTCAAGTCAACTGACGACGGTTTAAACTGGACATCAACTAAAGTTTGGGAAAACCCATACGAAGGTAGAGAATTCGACGAAGAACCAGCTTGGGGTATGGAAGACACCCTCTTCATGCCTATGAACGGTTCAATCGTTATCGACAACAATGGTACTGTCCACGTCGCTCTCAACACCTTTGAAATGGCTCATACCTTAGACAACGAACCTGGCTACTATAGCTACTACTACGGCCGCGGCGTTGACGGTATCCTCTACTGGAACGACACTGAGGTTGCTCCTATCCAATCACCTGACGGCAACCCACACCATGCAGCTCGTCTGTGGTGGCCAGCTGGCGATGGCTATGTCCACAGAGAAGCTGACTCAACCAGATGGATCGGTTTCATCCCAATGTACGAAGGCATTGATTGGAGCAACGATATGTTCTACATGTCAGGTTCAGAATATGTCAGCAAGTTCTATGGCGCTTCAGGTCACCCAGCACTCTCATGCGACCCCAACGGCAACCTCGCTTGCGCATTCTCAACACCTTGCACAGATAGCAACAACGGCACTTATTACTTTAGAAGAATTTATGTCAGCTACCTGAATGTTGAAGAAGGTTACTGGCACCAGGTTGAAGATGATATTTGCGAAGATGAATTTACCACAGCCGAACAAGAAAACCTTTTCACTTGTGCCGTTCCCAACACCGTGAACGCAGGTGAATATTGGTTCTCATTCCAAAGCGATTCAGAAATCGGTTTCTATTGGGGTTCAAATGCTACACAGACCACAGGCTCTGAGAACAGCATTTATGTTGTCAAGGTAATCGCCGATCCTGATATGGTCAGCGTTCCTGAAGTGGAAGCCAAGAATCCTGTTTACGGCATCTATCCCAACCCTGTAGTTGGCAATGTGATGAACATCAAGTCAGCCATGGATGCAGAGGCCACCATCACCATCGTTAACCTCGTCGGTCAGACTGTGAAACAGTTCAACCAGAGCCTCAACCTCGGTGAGAACGCCATCAGCGTTGACCTCAAGAGCGGTGTTTACTTCTGTACCATCACTGCCAACGGTTTCAACAACACCGTTAAGTTCGTGGTGAAGTAATCATAGCACCTTGAATGAAAACACAAAAAGGAGGCTTCGGCCTCCTTTTTTTATGGGTTGTTGTCAAGCTCACATCGGATCGACATCGATCTGAACGATGACCGACTTATAGTCGGGAAGCAGCTGAAAGAGGTGTATCTGCTTCATGATCAACTCTTTCACCTGCTGGGCATTATGCTCACGGTTAAATTTCACCATCATCTGCTTGATATACAGGTTTTTCACCCTTGACACCATGGGGTATTCGGGACCCAACAAGTCATGCTTGAAGATGGGGCGAAGCATGCCGGCCAACTCAGTGGCTGCGGGGTTCAGTTTTTGGTAGTCCTTGTGCTTCAGCCGAATCAAGACAATGCGATAGAACGGCGGATAACCGAATTGCCTACGGGTTGCCATCTGCTTTTGGTATAGGCCTTTGAAATCGTTGCGAAGCACGTCCTGAAGCACAGGATGGTTGGGTTCGTAGGTCTGGATGATGACTTTACCCTGCTTGCCTTTGCGGCCTGCGCGACCCGCCACCTGGGCCATCAGCTGGAAACTGCGCTCATGGGCGCGGAAGTCGGGGAACGAAAGCATGTTGTCGGCATTGAGGATACCCACAACCTTTACTGAGTCGAAGTCCAATCCCTTGGTGACCATCTGGGTGCCCACCAGAATATCCGTTTCCTTGTCTTGGAAAGCCTCAAGGATACTTTGGTAGTCGGTACGTGAGCGCGTGGTGTCCAAATCGAGACGAGCCACTTTGGCCTCAGGCAAGACGATTTGCAGGTCCTCCTCCACCTTCTCAGTGCCAAAGCCATGCATCTTGATATTGGTGCTATGGCAATTGGGACATTCCGAGGGAACGCTCGTGGTGTAGCCGCAATAGTGGCAGCGCATCACATTCTGGTTCTTGTGGTAAATCAGGCTCACGTCACAGTTGATGCATTGGGGTACATAGTGGCAGTCGTCACATTCGATACGCAACGAAAAGCCGCGTCGGTTCTGAAAGAGGATGGACTGGTTATGCTCCTCAAGTGCCACCTTGACAGCGTCAAGCAATACGCTTCCGAAGTCGGCCTGCATGGTTTTGCGGCGTTTCTCCACACGCATGTCGCTAAGAATGATCTCCGGCATTTGCACCCCTCCGAAACGCTCCGTGATCTCCACCAGATGGTAACGTCCGTTCAAGGCATTGTAATAGCTCTCGTAGGACGGGGTAGCCGAGCCGAGCAGCACCTTGGCATGGTGCATGGCACCCAGCACGATGGCGGCATCGCGGGCGTTGTAGCGTGGGGCGGGATCAACCTGCTTGAAGCTGCTGTCGTGTTCCTCGTCAACGATGATGAGGCCGATATCGGAATAAGGCAGGAAGATCGCCGATCGCGACCCGATGATGATTTGCCGCTGCATGCCTTTGTTTTGGGCAAAGTCGCGCACCTGTTGCCACACTTCCACCCTTTCGTTGACACCGTAACGGGAGTGATACACACCCAAACGGTCGCCGAAATATTGTTTCAATCTGTTGATGATCTGTGCGGTAAGGGCAATTTCAGGAAGGAGATAGAGTACCTGCTTGCCTTCGTCGATGGCTTCCTGGATCAGCTTGATATAGATTTCAGTCTTGCCGCTGGAGGTGACGCCATGAAGCAGCACCGGCTTTTGTTCGCCAAAGCCTTCCTTGATGTTGTCGTAGGCCTTTTGTTGAATGGCAGTGAGCTTAATACTTGACACTTCCACTTGTGCCTTATAGTCCTTCAGGCGGCTTACCTGACGTTCATAGACTTCAAAAACGCCCTTGTCGGCCATCGCTTTCAGCACTGTACTTGTGGCATTGGCTTTCTTCAGCAGATCGGCGGCTTTCAAGTCGTTGTCGCAATCGCCGCCAAGGGTAAGATAGGCCAGTAGGACCTCCAGCTGCTTGTAGGCGCGCTTGGTGAGGGCATCCATCAGGCCATGCAGGTTGGCTTCGTCGCGATAGTCGGAGGTCAAACGTACAAAGCGTTCGTATTTGGCCTTGTATTTGTCGTTCAGCTCCTCCTCCATCACCAGGATGCTTTTCTCCATCATGGTATGGATCAGGGGCATCACCTTCTTGAAGCCAATGATCTTGCTCACCTCACTGATGGCGATCTTAGGCTGAACCTGAAGGGCTTCCACGATCATGTATTCGTAATCGTTCAAAGACATGCTGTCAAGCACAAAGTCGTGCGAAAGAGCCACTGTGGATTCGCTACTCAGTTTCAGGGCCGAAGGCAGGGCTGCCTGCATCACCTCGCCAAGATGGCACAGGTAGTACGACTTGACCCAGTCCCAAAACTTCAGCTGCATCGCATTGACCAACGGCTGTTCATCAAGGATGTCGGTCAAGTATTTCACCTCCGCCTGTGGCACCTGCTCCGTCAAAGAGATCACCAAACCCGACATGATCTTGGTTTTGCCAAATTGCACTACGACACGCTGCCCGACACGGATGGCGTCGTTCAGGGCATAAGGCACACGATAGGTGAAGGTTCCCGGAACAGGAATCGGCAGGAGCACCTCAGCAAACAAGGTCAAGCGCTCAGTCATGGTCAATGGGAGTTTACGGTGGTGTAGCCGATCAATTCGTCATAACCCTTGATGGCGTTGTAGTAATAGAAATACACCCGATAGAGGTTTTCCGTTTCCCAGTGGTTGCCTTCGGTCAACTCAGTGGATACCTGGCCGGTGTTACGGTCGGCGGTTACCAACAAAAAGTTGTAATAGCCTTGCTTGAGCAACAGTTGGCAGAGATAGCCATGGAGATTCATGTCATATTTCATCAGGTTCCGTTCATCGAATCGCCAATCGTTGACGGCACCCATCACATAAACGTCCTCATCAGCCAGAGGCATGGGCCAGCGCAGAAAGATGTTCACCCAAGCATAATCGGCTTCGGTGGCGGTTTCGCGATCGTCGTTGGCAATATAGATGTACTTCTCACCGTGGATGTCGTCATAGGTGACGAAGGGCTTCTTCGCCCGAGACTCACAGGTGGCATAGTCGATCACGTAATAATCGTCGGTTTGGTAAATCCGTGCGATATTCTCCGATTGGAAATAGAAGTTGCTGAAGTTGACGCGATGGAACTGATTGGCTGCCGCAAAGACCGTCATCGGGTTATGCTCGTAGCTGATATAGTCGGGATAGGTGAACGACGGCTTCAGACCAACAGCGGCATTGTCCCATCGCCCGTTTTGGCGGATGGTCAGGGAGGCATATTCCTGCACGTTGCCCGTCATGATGCTCGACATGGCGACTTTGATATTGAGTTGCTGATGGGTGTCGCTCAACGAAAGGTCGTCGCAATAGCGGGGCACCGATGCGGTGATGGAGGCTTTCTCGTCAATCACCATGAAACGGCGAGTAAAATAGATGTTGTCTTCCGTCAGGTCGTCATCATAGACGATGAGCAGATAGTTGCCCGAGATGATGGGAAGCATCTCCTCGTCTGGAAGGCTCAGTTGATAGTGGACGTAATCCACCAAGGTGTTTCTTGAGAACTCGTAGCTGTCGATGAGCCCATAGTCATAACCTGAAACGTAATAGCTTCTCCTGAGTTCGGTTGGATACCAATCGTTGGTACAGTGGATAAAGGTGTAATTCAACACTTTTCCTTCGGAGCCCAACAAGTCGAACCACAGGGTGAGTCGATGGGTGGGGTTGGCCAGCGGGACGATGGGTTCCTTGGTTTGGTTGCCGTCAGCGAAAAGTGAAACTCCCGCCACCGACTGTTTATAGTCGAGATCGGCGCATGGGAGGTCGAATTCCTGGCCGAAAGCGCCCATGACCATCAGAAGCGCAACCACAAGAGAGAGTGTGTTTTTCATATCAGCCTATGCTTTCTGCAAAAATAATGCATTTTTTTAAAAAAAGTCCTTATCTTTGCGCAAGATTGAGACAAAAAAGCATCCGTCATGAAAAAGACATTACCTTTTCTGCTATTGCTGGCGATGGCCTTCGCTTGTGCCGTCGTCCGCGCCCAAGTGATCACCCGAGACGGTCGGGTTTATGAAAAAAACATTGTTGTTGGATTGAAGGGAGGCATCAATGCATTGGGCATGCAATACAAGGTTGAGGGTGTGAAGGACAGCAAGAGCTTTTATAACCCTTCGGCCATCGGGCAAGACTTTTCAAACCTGAAAGGCTGCTTCAAAGGCGGAGTTTTTGTGGAGCGTGTGATCCCGAATTTTTCGTACGGTTTGGAGTTTTTGGTGGAGCGGACTTATGCCAAGACTCCCAAGGACACCATATACCAGGCTTCGTATGACTCAGCCACTTTTGCCAGTATTCGAGTGCCTTTGAAAATCAAGTTCTTTGAAAACAAGCTCATTTCACCCTATATCTTTGTCGCACCCGGAATAAGCACTTATCTGAGCGACACCATTGCCGGGAAACTCTTTAACGGCTATTCAGGATGGAACGGCAATCAAGTGCAGTGGGGTACCAGAAACACCATCAGTTGGAATTTCAATGTCGTTGCCGGCGTTGGATTGCAAGGGACGGTTCCCATGGGGCTGTATGAGTTCTATGTGCGGCTCGAAGGCGGTTACAATTTCGGGTTGCAGAACCTAAGCCCGAAAGAGACCAAGTTGCCTGAGCGGAGAATGAAAGGATGGGAAGCCACCCTTGGAGTGGCGTTCCCATTATTCATCAATCCCAGCTATAGCTGGTTCAATTAAGCCTCTGTGATTTTCTTTTGGATCTCAAGGAATTCTTCTTGAGACAGTTTCAGATGTTCCTTCTTGAAGTCGAGGTCGCCTTCGTTGGTGATAGGAACGAGATGGATGTGTGCGTGAGGCACCTCAAGTCCGATAACGGCCACAGCGATGCGCTTGCATGGCATAGCCTTTTCGATTGATCGGGCGACTTGTTTGGCAAAGACCATCATTTGGCCAAGTTCCTCATCATCGAGGTTGAAGATGTAGTCGGTCTCATGTTTTGGGACGACAAGGGTATGGCCTTTGGACAATGGGTTGATATCCAGGAACGCGAAGAAACGGTCGTTTTCCGCGATCTTATAGCAAGGGATTTCGCCGTTGATGATTCTGGTGAAGATTGTTACCATGGTTTTGATTATCTTGAGATTTCAAGGATTTCGAAAAACATTTTCCCAGCGGGCACCATGATTTCAGCGACTTCGCCGACCTTTTTGCCGAGGAGACCTTGGCCGATAGGCGAGTTGATGGAGATTTTGCCTGATTTAAAGTCGGCTTCCTTTTCAGGAACGATGGAATAGGTCATGGACGCATTCGACTTCTTGTTCTTGATTTTCACGGTGGAATAAAGGAGGACTTTTGAGGTGTCGATCTTGGATTCGTCGAGGACGCGTGCGTTGAATATCAAGTCTTGGAGGTCGGCAATTTTAGCTTCCAGCAGGCCTTGGGCTTCCTTGGCAGCGTCATATTCGGCATTTTCAGAAAGATCACCCTTGTCGCGTGCTTCAGCGATAGCCTGGATGATACGGGGACGTTCACGAAGGATAAGGTCATCGAGTTCGTCTTTCAGTTTTTGCAACCCTTCAGAGGTGAAGTATTTAATTTCTGACATGATGTTGGTTTTTAAAAACGTGAAAAAAGGAGACCCTTACCGGAATAAGGGTCTTCTTTTTTCGATTTGCAAAGATACTAAAATTATCTTAAATGTCGCAAAACATTTTAGAAAATAAGTCTAGCACCGATGCTGTGCGAGCCTTGGAAGCTGTAGGTCTGACGGAACGCATAGTCGATAGCGATCATAGGGGCATCCTCGTTCTTGGAGAGTGGCACTTGGACAGAGCAACCGGCATGGAGGCCTCTGTTGATGTTCATGCACTCGTCATCCAAGACGCCTTTGAAGATGCCGCTCTCGAAGACATAGCCTCCGCGAACCAGCAACCATTCTCTCCAGCTGTATTCGACACCGAGGACGTATTGGTCCTTGGTAAAGGAGTTGGAGATGAAGTTACCTGCAGCAGTCAAGCGATGGGTCTCAGCGAAGTGGAAGTCATAAGCTGCGGCGATGCTCAGTTGGGTAGGAAGCTCAAACTGGTCAGCGCGTTGGATCACAGTCCACTGCAAAGAGCTGTTGGTGTTGAAGTAAGCCTTGAACGAGAGACCGTCGCCTGAGAAGGTCATGGTGGGTCCAATGTTCTTCAGAGTGATACCAAAGTGAATGTTGTCGAAGGGGCCAGTGACATACTGGATGCCTGCGTCAAGAGCCACACCGGTAGCACCCATGTCGGCGATGGATTCGTTGATGATCTTCAGGTTGAAGCCACCGCTGATGCTGTTGGAGAACATCTTTGCGAAGCCGAGATCAATGTGAAGCATCGAAGGCTTGTAGGTACCGATACCACCATCAGGGTTTTCAGTGGTGGTCTGCACGATTGAACCAGGGTTAAGTGTGAAGAATGTGAGACCGAGAACGCTTGATTCACCCACTCTGACGGCGAGGCCGAAAGAGGAGATCTTCACTTCGGAGCCTTTCAGCCAATCGGTATGGGAGAAGTTGACGTCGAGTGAGCGGATGGTGGAGATACCAGCCACATTACCGAACATAGCTTCCACACCTTTGACATAAGACATACCGGCGTTACCCCAACCTGCCGAAGCGGCGAATGGGTTGATCAGAAGTTCGGGAGCGCCAGCCTGACCTGAACGGTCCTCATTACCTGCAAATGCCTTGGGAGCACTGACTCCAAGGAGGAGTACCAGGCTCATAACTATATATCTGAATGATTTCTTCATGATTCTGAAATTTTTAAAGTTAGCATTTCGATAAATTAGTACGTATTCAAGTCGATTAGACGCATGGCACCGAAGAACTTGATCGTGCGTTCACCACCACTTGTATCATCCTTAACATGGATCAGGTAGAAGCCTGAAGCCACAGGAGTGTTGGCAAAGTTGGTGAGATCCCAATCAATGGAGGTAATCTCATTGTCCTTCTTGAATTGACGGATCTTCGTACCACTCAAGTTGTAGATGGTAACCGTACACTTGTTGGGGAGGTTCGTAATCTTAACCATATTATTCAAGGCGTTCTTCTCATAGGAAGAGTATGCATAATACGGGTTAGGTACGATGGTGATCTGATCGAGGTGGGTCTCCAACACTGAATCGTTGACGATTGGATCCAGGCCATCAATTGCGAATCGGTAGAGCGGATACTGGTTGTTGATATTCAACGAATCGTCATTCATATACAAGGAGTCGAGTTCAATATTGGCATAGCCTTTAGCGTAAGGTTTTGACACACGGATACTGATCTTTGCGTCATTGCCAGGTTGCAGCCATTCATTACCTTCAACAGCCATAGGCATACCGATGTACTGGGCTTGACGATAGAAGTATGGGAGCAAGCCTTTTGCCGTACCTTCCTTCTGGTTCTGGATCTTGAACAACAAGTGTGAGGTATAAGTACCGGCATCGTAGGCTGGTGAATAGAATTCTTCATCAGCGAGAGGTGAGGAATTAGGAATATCGTTCGGAGTATCCATGCCAATGATATAGACGTAGTGACGGGCACCAAAGACGGGTTCTGAGTTCACTTGACGATAGATGGCAGGATCATACATCTGTGAATATTCGCCATAAGCCTCATCAACGGTAACCTTTTTCAACGCCGGAGGATTGAAGAGCATGTCGCGTCCATTGAGGTCTTCAAGGTAAGAATTCTCACCGAACACCACATTCAAACGGGCACCGGTCTCAACATCGACGACATAGCCTGGGAACCAACCCATACCTTGTGGGAAGATGTAGTTAGGAGAGTCGGGATCGTTAGAGCCAAGGCCATAGAGAGAGTCGTTATCGGCATGATCCCAATCGGAGAACGGCACGCCATCATTGTTCGGGCAATACGGGTTGCCGTCTTTGTCAACAGAGGCGGATTTTCTCATCATGTAAGGCCAAGCTCCGTTCTCTGACAAGTACTTGTCAGTACACATTTCGACCACGGGGCAGCGGGTCCACTTCGACTTATCAGCAGTCAAAACGATATCGACGCTATTGATTCTCGGGAAGTATTTGGCTGCATAGTTGGTCACCTTGGTATGAGGAATAGGATAAACCGAACCTTCGGCAAATGCACACAACATGGCAGGAGCCCAAGTTCTGTTGGCAATCTTTTCAAATGCCTCATCCGGGTCATACGGCAAATCGTTCTTCATATCAAAGTCGTGATCGTTCTTGTTATCATCCTCAGTAGCTTTGTACTTACCGGAACGGATCCAGTTCAGATACGAGCCAGGGATATCCTGATCATGAATACCGTCAAGCCATTTATTGGTACTATCCTGGAATGTCAATGACGAGGTGATCATACCACTGTTCTTGGCAACAACTTCCTTAAATGCATGCCAGTGATTGGTATTGTCATCTTTATCATATTTATAACCAATCAGGACAGGACCGAAATCGTAAGGTTGATTGATACTTACAGAAAGACCTCTTTCAATAAACATCTTTTCGTCACCGAAAGCGGTAGTGGTGTCACTGATCTGCTCCTCGCCGGTTGCCAGGTCTTTCAGATACCAGTGAGAAACCATACGCGAAGCTTCGGTACCTTGTACATATTGTCCATTGATTGAATCGTAAATAAAGATTTGCTGGTTGGAAGAGACGTTCTTGGTCTTCACTTCGACCAAGGTGTCGAATCTCAATTCGTAATTGCACGTTTTGACATTCAACGGGTCGATGATCTTCACGTCGAGAGGACCGTAGCCAACTTTATACTTAGGATGATAGATGATCGGGTAATCCTTGTGACCGAGGGCAATGCGTTCGCCATTTTCAACGGAGTTGGCGAGTTTCTTGGTGAACAGCTCTTCTACACATTCATCGGCCAGTTCAAGTTCGTTACCACCGTTACCCAGACCGACGATACGTTGGATAGCTGGCTTTTGGCCATACTCGCAACGCAGCACGGTACCATTCATGAGTTTATGAGGAACAGCGGAGTAGCATCGGATGTTTTTACGACCTTCGAGGTAAGGCTTCTGCTGACCATAGAGGCCCCAAGAATCGCTAGGATCCTGTGAATAGGTCAAATAGTTGTTGTAAGCATAAGCCACTGCCATGAAGTAGTAAGTCTTATGGTTCACCAAGGCCGGGTTGTCGTTGGTTGAGAACATGTCGTCAGTGACAACAAAGCTATGGGTGATTCCGCCATCGGCACCTTCAACCTTGAGTGAAGGAACAATAGCGCCAACTTTATCATTCAAGGCATAGTTCACAAGGTTGCCAACACCGTTACGGACGTCGCATTGGAAGATCAGACGAGCCTTGCTATTATCATCAAGCTCATCGGCACCAACTTCATCGTTGAGGAGCTGATAGACCTTGTAACCTTCGAAGCGGTAGTTACGGTCGCACTTCATGGTTGAAGTTGTGTCATCAGGACGATATTCCGGGATTTCGGGGTCGAATTCGACGTAACTTTCCTTATAGTTATTTGAAATGGGTTCGTTCTTGAGGTAGATGATGAGTTTCTTGTCAAGCTCGCGGATGACGAGGTCAGGAGCATTGGGACCATCAATGACCTTGAAGCAGTTGTCGAACAAAGCTTGGCACTTGTCGTCAACCACGCGGAGCAACTTGACCGACTCCCAAGCGCCTCCAGAGTTGGCGCGAGCCCACGGAATACCGAAGGTAATGTAGTTGACAGCACCTGGTTTCAGGGTGAAAGGACCAGCGGACTGCATGAAACGACGGTCGTACGGAGGGTTGCCTGCTTCGGCATCGGTCCAGTACTTACCATCCATATTGTAACCGCCTCCAGGAGGTTCTTGGTTGGTACCCCAGTTCCACGGGTCGGAATCGCCAGGGAACATGAAGTCGCAAGCAGGACCCACGGTACCGGTTTCATAAGCATTGCCACCGTAAAGCATCTTTTGACCATTACGCCAAATACCTTGAAGCATCAAGTAATAGTCAGAGGCTTTATCCGGGTCACCGACAACAGTCTGTTTATTATCATGATAGAGGAAACGGCGCATACCGAAACGTTCATCGTCAACGATACCGTTGCCGAAGTTCACACCGTTGATAGAAGCATCGACAACCTGATCGTAACCGGTAGTGTCGTTAACGATGGTGCCGTCAGCGAGGGTATCCTGTGTGATTTGATAAGTGTATTTCGGGTTATCCTTGCCATCAGCATCCATATAGGGGCCTTGGAAGAAGTCAACACCTACCGCGGGAGGTTGGTTGCCATAGGCTTCAGGTTCACCGGAACCATCGGTTTCAGTACCGTTGTAACCGTAACCAAGACCACGGCCAACGTCGCAACCTACATAGTCGTCATAAGCATAACCGAGGTCAACGTCGGTCCAAGGGCAGAAGTAGGTACCCGTGAGTTCGTATGTTGAACGGTTGATGATTTCGTAGGAGCAGAACGACATGTTGTTGATTTCGTCGTTAGTAGCAAAAGCGAAAGCTTGGGCACGAATTTCAAGACCGATGGAAGCGCCTTGGGTTTCAGTATGGGAGTTACCTTTATCGTTGAACACCCACCAAAGGGTTTGGTCGCCTTTCAGCACTTGGTCAGCGAGGATGGAACCCCACATGGCGCCTTCAACAGATTCATCCATGGTCGGGATTTTGGTATGGCAGAGTTCATTGTCAATGTCATAGTATGGGATATCACCTTGCTTAGGGTCATATTCGCCATTCTTATCATTGTCGTAGAAAGGAGCAATATAATGGCTGACAACACCTGAAACGCCTCCGATGTCATCCGGATGAGCGGGCCATTTGTCAATGATCTTTGGAATGGTGTAACCTGCCTCTGCTGCTGCTTCAGCATTGAATTTACCATATTTGGCAAGTGTTCCATCGTCGAGGGTAAATGGTATGTCGCAAAAGCTCAAGAACTCATCCACTTCAGCGCGACTGATCTTGAAGATTTGGTCCCATGCAGCGCAGGTAACAGCGTCGATGGAAGCACCTTCAAGGGTCAGAGGGCCGGTCCAGAAGTCGTTACCGTTGCCACGGTAACGCTGGGCGGCGCATTTCAACTGGTTGTTGATGTCAACACCGGCGATCCAAAGGGCACCGGCATACAGAGAAGTGGCAGTACCGCTGGCAGGGATGAAGTATTGGGAACCAATACCACCTTTGAGGTCCCACCACATATCACCACCTGCATTAATACGTGTTCTGACATTGTTGATGTTCAGCCATTCGAAAGCTGATGATGGAGAACATCCGGCTGTAGTCTGTTTCAGTTCTTCGGATCCTCTTGATGGTCCTCCGTCACCTACATAGATAGAAGCCTTTCCTGGAATTGTAACACCCGCCATAAGGAGTGCCACAAACAATAGACGTACTATATTCTTCATATTAACTGTAATTATTCGTTATTATAAACCATCATACATTAGAAGTTAAAGCTAGCACCTACTTTGATTTGACGAGGAGTCGAGTAGTGACCGCCGTTGTTCACATAGAGGCTATACATGTAAATGAAGGATTCCGGATCCAACTGGTCGTAGATTTCCTTCTGGAACTTCGAGGATGTCAGATATCCGTCATCGTCGGCATCACCTGTAGCGGGATAGACTGACAAGATATTCTTGGCATTGAGCAAGTTGGTAACGTTGACATAGACGTTGAAGTAAACGTCACGGCCGGTCTTGCCTTCCTTATTGCCACCCAAGGTGAGGTAGAAGTCCTTGTCGGCACGGAGGTCGATCTTGAAGGATGCAGGCATTCTTGAGCCATAATAGGTACCCTTCAGCAGGTTTGCGCTACCACCGATTGGTGATGCCACGGTACGTGAAGCGGTGTAAGGAGCACCGGAACCACCGGTAACTGTCATAGCGACGCCGGCGTTAGCCAAAATTTGCAACGGGCTCTTTCCTGACTTCTCACGATTGATGACTGGGCCATCGTACTTCTTGCCAGAGCCGAAACGATAGTCAACGGTAAGGCTGAGAGCGTGACGACGGTCGAAACCGGTCGGGAAGGTGGATCTCAGGTTCGGCACACCAGCGTTGATCAACGCGGCAGCGGCAGATGAAGAAGCACCGGTCATGTTAGCATACTGCAAAGTGTAGTTGGCACGGACACGGACGTTCTTGGTTCTACGGAGGTCGTACTCAGCGGTAAGACCCTTGGTTGTACCGAAGTCGAGGTTACTGTATGAGGTGTAGGGTTTAGGATATGCACCATTGAGACGATACATCTGGATCATGTTGCGGATCTCACGGTAGTAAGCTGTAATGGTGAATGATGAAGTATTGTTGATCTTCTGGGTGAAACCGAGTTCATAGTCGATGGTCTGCATCGGTTTCAAGTTAGGATTGGCGATTGCGCCGGAGATCTCATTAAAATAATAATAGGTGAGCGGTGTGATGAAGTAGGAGCTGGAAGGACGCTGCGTCAACACATCATAGTGAGCGAAGAACAAAGCCTCATCAGAAATTGGGAATGAGAAGGAGATACGAGGCATGAAAGTCCAGCTGGGTTCATAGTCCTCGAACGAGTCCTTATCGACTTTCTGTTGATCAGGATTGACAAGCCATGGGGAGACGCCTGAGCCTTTGTCCAAAACGGTCGGGTTGGCGATCAAGGCACCGTCGGCATTGTACCATGTGTTGCCACTACGGTAACCGACGATTTCGTCAATGTCAGACACCTTGTTAACATAAATGGCGTAGTCGTCGCCGATATTGCTAGGAACGCTGACTGCATCACCCTTAGGCATTTGGATGTAGCCATTGTTGCGTTTTTCACCAACTGTATAGTAGCTATAGAGGATGAACGGATCTTTCAGCACGAACTGGTTGGCATCGAAACGGTCAGCACGGAGACCGATTTGGAAGATCAGATCCTTGAAAGCGAATTTGTCTTGGATATAGCCGGCAGTGTAAATTGGCTGGCTGGAAGCGACCGGACGGGCAAGGAATGTGTTTCCATTTTTGTCGGTCATGGTTTCAGTGAAGAAGTCGTCGAGGGTAGGACGTTCGCTCCAGCTGTGCTTTTGGCCGTCATAGGTATAGCCGTAATAGGACACATACAGATTACCGTCGCGGGTAAGTTCATCAGGTGAGAACATGCTGATATCGAGGCCACCCTCAACATGGCCATCCTTATGCAGCACGCCGTCCTTATCGTAGTACCAGATGGAGTTGTCGTCGAAATTATAAGAGTCGATAAGGATGTAGTCGAGTCCATCGACGGGCAGGTGCATGGCTTTACGCAAGTTCTTGTCGAACACGAATTGGGCATCGGCGTCATAGAGTCTATGGAAGCGGATGGTATCGACGAAGCCGTCATAGCTTACAGCAATGGGGTCGGACATATCCAACTCAAGGATATGTTGGTTGACCAAGCCACGCATGAGCGTCCAGTAGTTGGAACTATAGCTCATTCCGCTTGTGTTGCGTTGTTCATATTGGAAACCGAGTTTCACTTCGTGAGAACTTTCGCCTGAGCCAACGGTCATAGATGCATTGACGTTGACTGAGACCTGGTCGCTGACGTACTTGCTGTAGCTGTCCATCAGTGTACCGGGAGCGGCAAACAAGCCGTAGATACCATCTACTCTACCACCGTTCAACAAACCGCCGTTCATTTGCAGGTTGGTGTAGTTGTTGTAGTAGCCCTGCGAACCGTATGAACTATAGATGTCGTAAACGCTCTGGGTATATTTAGCCAACAACGGGTTCAGACCAGAATCCTCGAATTCGACCAAAGTATCGTAGTCCCAGGAGTTCAACACCATCACATTGGAGAAGCTGTGGTAGCCATCACTCATTTTGACCGAGTCAACAGAACCAGGCTCGTAAGTAGGCATTTTGTAGGTATAGTAGCGACCCAGGTTGCCATAACCGAAGACGTTATCCCACAAGTCGGGATCGCCAGATTCATTGTTGTATCTGGTATAGTCGGCTTGGATGCTATAGTAGAAGTTACGGATCAGCGAGGTGCTATGGGAATCCGTGGGGAAGCGCTGGGTGAAGCGGACATAACCACGAACCGTATTGTCCTTGTCGATGGAGTTCTTAGCCGTATTGAAGTAGGAATACGAACGGGCAAAGTTATGGTACATGCTACGATAGAACGATCCACCGATGGTAAGGTTGATGGTCTCGGTAGTACGGACGTTGATGTTGCCCGAAAGGTTCACTGAATAGTTGCTGGTGTTGGTTGATTTCTTGGAATAGACCAGGTCGCCCTCCTTGGTGAAGGAAGCGGTTTGATAGGTACCTGTACCGATTCCTGAAGGGATGAGCGGGGTTTCACAAATCTTCTGGTAATATTCGTCAGTAGCGGTATAGAAGCCAGTTGCCGAGAGGGCGCCTACTTTGTTATAGGCGAGGTCGCCAGCGAGGAAGAAGCCCAACAGAGCTGTTTCAGCCTCCTTGCCCTTGATAAGTGGACCTTGGATGCTGAAGCCCAAGCGGTTGCGGCCATAGCCTTCGACTGAGGTCTCCAGTTCGAGACCGGCACCGAAAGTACGGCTGGGGCCCTTGGTGGTCACGTTGATGATACCACCCATGGCGTCACCATACATGGCGGGAGTACCGCCGAGGATGACATCGACTTGGTCGATAGCGCTTTGCGGCACGCTGGAGTTACCGATGACCTTAACACCGTCGATGTAGGTCACAGCACCTTCACGAGAACCACGGATACTACCGACCTCACCGTCGGCCGAGTACACACCACCAACGGTGGAAGCGACACCTGATGCCGAACGGTTAGGCAACTTAGCGATTTCCTCTGCCGTGATGGATGCACCGGAAGTAGTGTTATCCTTCGAGATCAGAGGCACTTCGTAATCGATAACCGTAACCTCGTTCAAGCTGATGGAGGCGCTGGTCATCTTGATGTTCCAATCAGTGATCTTGTTGGCAGGAATAACGATACCGTTCAGAACATACTTGTTCATGGTGACGTTACTCGCCTTCAGATCATACGTACCCGGAGGAATCGGGTTGATGTCATAATTACCATCGAAATCCGACACTGCACCACCGATCAACGTTCCTCCTTTTTCAAGGACCACGTTGGTAAACGGTACAGGTTCGCCGTTTTCATCGATAATCTTTCCTTTGAGTCGTCCTTGCTGTGCGAAAGCCAACGTACACGTAGCCAACACAATTGCAAGGGTCATTAGTAAATTTCTAAACATACCTTTTGTTTTTATGTTATACTTCCATTTTAATTTCAATTTGTATTAAAAAGGCTTCAAAATTACAAACTTTTTATAATGCGCACAAGAAAATTTGACTTTTAGTAACTTTTTTCTGATCATAAAATTTTTAACATTTATAAAACATAATGAAAATTAGAGCTTTATAGATGAATAAAAGTTCGGATGAAAAAAAGTGGCAGCGGAGAAATGATACCTATTTTAATTAATAATGCTATCTTTGCCCCATGAAAAAGACATTCACCATACTTTTCATCTTGATGCTGCCCGTTTTGTTTCACGGTTGCCGCAAGCCTTTAGTCAATCCCAACGCGCCGAATGCCATCATCAACATCACCATCAGCCTCAACGATCCAAGGTATTACGACTTGCGTTTCGACGGAGGCTACATGTACCTCACCTCGGATTACGAGAGTACCAGCAGAGGCATCATCGTTTATCGTTTGATCGACGAGTTCAGGGCTTGGGACAGGCTTCCGCCCAACAGTCCTAACGCATGCTGCGATTCGGTGACCGGCGACTGTAGCCGTTTGATTGTGGATGTGCCCTATGTCATCGACAATTGCAACGACATCAAGTACAACATCATTGACGGTTCCGTTTTTCAGGGCGAGGGTATCTATACCCTATTCCCGTACCGAACAAGCTTCAATTACAACACCCAGGAGTTGCACATTTATAACTGACGTTTGATGGAGGCTTGGTGGACAGCCTCAAACACGGCATCGACAAGCTCTTGGTCCAAGCCCAGGCTTTCACCCAAGGCGACATGGTCGGCCAAGATTTGCTTCCAGCGATCCATTTGGACAATCGTGACGTTGTTGCGTTTCTTGTATTCGCCAATCCTTGCACTCACTTCCATGCGGCGAGCCAAGAGCTGCAACAGTTCATTGTCGATATCGTCGATCTCACCCCGAAGCTCGGCCAAATCGTGTTCCATACTACCCGTTCCCTTGGCGCGGAAAACCAGCTGCGACAGCAGTGTTTTCAAGGCTTCAGGCGTGATTTGCTGCTTGGCATCGGAGAGTGCCTGGTCGGGATCGACATGACATTCGATCATCAGGCCGTCGGTAGCGAGATCGAGTGCTTTTTGCGCCGTGGCTTGAAGCAGCTCGCGGTTGCCACAGATATGGCTGACATCGGTGATGAGAGGCACATTCAGGCGCTGGGTCAGCTCGATGGGGATTTCCCACATCGGGAAGTTGCGGTAGGGCGTTTCCTTATAATAGGCGAAGCCACGATGGATGGCCGACAGCTGCGTCACCCCAGCCTTTTGGAAGCGCTCGAAAGCACCCATCCAGAGATTCAGGTCGGGCGAGACCGGGTTCTTGATAAAAACGGGAATGTCAACACCGTGCAAGGCATCGGCGAGTTGTTGCACAGAGAAGGGATTGACCACGGTCCGCGCCCCGATCCAAAGGGCATCGACCTCATATTTCAGTGCCAACTCGACGTGCTCGGGCGTGGCCACCTCCGTCGTCGTGGGCAAGCCTGTTTCACGCTTTGCTTGAAGCAGCCATTTCAGTCCGTCCTCTCCCCTGCCTTCGAAGGCATCGGGGCGGGTGCGTGGCTTCCAGATGCCGCCACGGAGCATCTTCACCTCGGGAATTTTGGCCAAGGCACGGGCAGTGGAGAGCATTTGGGCTTCGTTCTCCACGCTGCAAGGGCCGGCGATGATCATTGGAAATTTCATTTTGCAAATTTACAATCTTTTCGTAATTTTGCGCTTTCATTGATCAAACTTTCATACCGTGAAAAGAATAGAAATCAAACAAGCCTTGCAGATGCAGGCTTCGGAAGAAGAAATAACCGTAATGGGTTGGGTGCGCAACAAGCGCGGCAGCAAGAACGTGGCATTCATCGCCTTGAACGACGGCTCGACCATCAACAACCTGCAACTGGTCATCGACCTGAATGTCATCCCCGAAGAAAAACTGGCATTAATGCACGCCGGTGCTTCGCTGTGGGCCAAGGGCGTTTTGGTCGCTTCGATGGGTAGCGGTCAAGCCGTGGAGCTTTCCGTGAAGGAGATTGGACTGTTCGGCCCCGCCAACCCCGATGAATACCCGCTGCAACCCAAGAAACACTCCTTGGAGTTCCTGCGCGACATCGCCCACCTGCGTTTCCGCACCAACACCTTCGGCGCCGTGATGCGTCTGCGCCACGCCATGGTGTTCGCCATCCACAAGTTCTTCACCGAGAGAGGCTTCTACAATATCCATACCCCATTAATTACGGCTTCGGATGCCGAAGGTGCCGGCGAGATGTTCCAAGTGACCACTTTGGATTTGAACAACCCGCCCCGCGACGAGCAAGGCAACATCGACTACAAGCAGGACTTCTTCGGCAAGTCCACCAACCTCACCGTATCTGGTCAGCTCGAAGGCGAGTTGGCAGCTACAGCCTTAGGCAAGATTTATACCTTCGGTCCCACCTTCCGCGCCGAAAACTCCAACACCACGCGCCACTTGGCCGAGTTCTGGATGATTGAGCCTGAGATGGCCTTCTACGACATCAACGACAACATGGACCTCGCCGAAGAGATGCTTAAGTATTTGATCCAATATGCTTTGGACAACAACATGGACGACCTCCAATTCCTCAGCAAGCGCCTGCAAGACGAAGAAAAGGGCAAGAAGGAAGAAGACAAGTCGATGGAACTCATCAGCAAGCTGCACTTCGTGCTCGAGCATGAGTTCGTGCGCCTGACCTACACCGAGGCCATCGACATCCTGCGCAACTCCAACTACAACAAGAAGGGCAAGTTCCAGTATCCCGTTGACGGCTGGGGCGTTGACCTACAATCAGAGCACGAGCGTTACCTCGTGGAGAAGCACTTCAAGAAGCCCGTCATCCTGACCGACTACCCGAAGGAGATCAAGGCGTTCTACATGAAACAGAACGAAGACGGCAAGACCGTCCGCGCCATGGACGTGCTCTTCCCCGGCATCGGCGAGATCATCGGCGGCTCAGAGCGTGAGACCGACATCAACAAGATCCTCGACCGCATGCACGAAGTCGGCATTCCCGAGGCCTCCATGGACTGGTATCTCGACAGCCGTCGTTTCGGCTCCGTGCCACACTCCGGCTACGGTCTCGGCTTCGAGCGTCTGCTGCTCTTCATCACAGGAATGACGAATATTCGTGATGTCATTCCATTCCCAAGAACTCCTAAAAACTGCTTATACTAATGAGTGACCAAAGATTGACTCAGATTCAGCGCCAAGAGCTGAAGCTTTCGCCACAGCAGATCCAACTGATGAAGCTGCTGCAGCTACCATTGATTGAGCTTGAACAACGCATCAAGGAGGAGATTGAATCCAACCCTGCCCTTGAAGACAGCATCAACAGCGATGAGAATGAGTCAACCGCTGAGGAAAGGGAACATACCGACGACAACGATCTCGGCGGCTTCGACGACAATGACGAAGACAACGGCGAGAACGACGACTATAACGACGACGACTTCGACCTCCGCAAAGAAGAAGGCTTCGACTTGAACGACTATCTCCCTGACGAGGACGAATACGACTATGCCTACAAAGCACACGTCAACAACCACAGTGCCGACGACGAGGAGTATCAAGCTCCGATCGTCCACGAAGAGTCATTCCAAGATTACCTGATCCACCAATTGGGCTACCACGACCTCACCGAGGAAGAGGAAATCATCGGCGAAGTCATCATCGGCAACCTCGACGACAACGGCTACCTGAGCCGTCCCATCACCAATATTGTTGATGACCTGCTGTTCACCATGAATCTGGAGACCACCGAAGAGGAGGTCAAAAAGGTGCTCAACGTGATCCACCAGCTGGATCCTCCAGGCATCGGCGCCACCGACCTTCAGGAGTGCCTCTTGATTCAGCTAGAGCGGCTTCAGGAGGAGAATCCCTACGGCGACTACAAGCTGTGCATTACCATCATCAAGGACTGTTTCGAGGAGTTCACCAAGAAGCATTACGACAAGATCGCCAAGAAGACCGGTGCCAGCAACCATCAGCTCAAGGCCGCCTTGGACGAGATCCTCAAGCTCAACCCCAAGCCGGGCGACTCATCCACCTCGGGTGCCCGTAACAGCCACTACATCACCCCTGACTTCTTCGTCTATATTAAGGACGGTGTGCTGGAGCTATCCTTGGATGGAAGGAACAACCCCGACTTGAAGGTCAACAAGCAATATGTGAAGATGCTGGAGGACTTCTCGAAGAGCAAGGAATCGCGCAGCATGCAGGAAGCCGCCACCTTCGTCCGCCAAAAGATCGACAGTGCCAAATGGTTCATTGATGCCATCAGGCAACGCCAACACACCTTATACATCACCATGAAAGCTATCATGGACATGCAGCAGGAATATTTCCTGACCGGTGACGACACCAAGCTGAAGCCCATGATCCTGAAGGACATTGCTGAGAAGGTTGGGTTGGACATCTCCACCATCTCGCGCGTGGCCAACAGCAAATACGTTCAAACGCCTTACGGCACCTTCCTGCTGAAGACCTTCTTCAGCGAAGGCATCACCAACGAGGAGGGCGAAGAGGTCTCCACCCGTGAGATCAAGAAGATCTTGATGGACTGTGTGGCCGATGAAAACAAGACCAAGCCACTCACCGACGAGGAGTTGATGATCGTGTTGAAGGAAAAGGGCTATCCCATTGCGAGACGTACCGTTGCGAAATACCGTGAACAGCTGGGGATTCCAGTGGCAAGGCTAAGAAAGGAACTATAAGCTTATCGAAGTGCCTTTTGAGGCACTTCGAACGCAATGACGGCTAGAATAATTCTATTTCCCCCGTTTTGGAAATTCTTGTTTTTCCCAAGTGCTTATAAGCCAGATCCGTGCACTCACGGCCGCGTGGGGTGCGCATCAGGTAGCCTTCTTGGATAAGGAACGGCTCATAGACTTCCTCGATGGTTCCTGCATCCTCGCCCACGGCTGTGGCAATGGTGTTGACGCCGACAGGGCCACCCTTGAACTTATCAATGATGGTGTTAAGGATCTTGTTATCCATGTCGTCCAAGCCGTGTTCATCCACATTCAGGGCTGACAGTCCCACACGAGCGATAGCCACATTGATGCGTCCGTCGCCTTGTATTTGGGCGAAGTCGCGCACACGGCGGAGCAACAGGTTGGCGATACGTGGCGTACCTCGGCTACGACGGGCGATTTCGTAGGCGGCAGCATCGTCGATGGGAACTTGGAGGATGCCCGCCGAGCGTTTCACGATACCCGAAAGCGTCTTGGAATCGTAGTATTCAAGTCGCAAATTAATACCGAAACGCGACCGTAACGGTGCCGTCAGCAGACCAGAGCGTGTGGTGGCACCTATCAAAGTGAAGGGATTCAAGGCAATCTGGATGCTGCGGGCATTGGGTCCCGACTCGATCATGATGTCGATACGGTAGTCCTCCATGGCGGAATAGAGGTATTCCTCCACGACTGGACTCAAGCGGTGGATCTCGTCGATAAACAAGACATCATTAGGCTCAAGGCTGGTAAGCAATCCCGCAAGGTTGCCCGGTTTGTCGAGCACCGGCCCGGAAGTCATCTTCATGTTGACCCCAAGCTCATGTGCAATGATATGCGAGAGGGTGGTCTTGCCCAATCCCGGAGGGCCGTGCAACAAGGTATGGTCAAGCGCCTCGCCACGTTGGGCGGCGGCTTTCACAAAGACACGCAGGTTATCGACGACCTTCTCCTGTCCGGCAAAGCTGCTGAACGCATCGGGACGCAATACATTCTCCAAATCTTTTTCAGCTTTGGAGAGATGGGAGCCGTTGGGGTCGAGGTTACTGTTCATCGCAATTTGTATCAGGCTACAAAGATAATAAAAAAATGTGTAATTTAGCCGCGTCAATCCAGACTAATAAAAATGAAAAGATTCTTTTTGATCGTCATACTTTCCGCGTTGGCCTTCTGCGGATTCGCACAAAACAGAGGTTCATTGCATGTTATCCAAGACAGCAAGATAGCCCAACTTATGAAGCGTCAGCGCGACGTTTACGCCGTGAGCAACACCCTGAACGGCTTCAGGGTCCAGATCTTCATGGAGATCGGCAACGAGGCCGTCGATCATGCCAATTTGGTGAAGAAGGAATTCGAGGAGTTGCATCCCGAATTGCCCATCTACCTATCGTACGAGCAACCGTATTACCGTCTCCGCGCGGGCGATTTCCGCAACCGGGTTGAGGCCGAGAAATACCTTCGGATCCTGAAGCCCCAATACAGCTTGGCTTTCGTCACCGCCGACGTCATCAATCCGCCGGTGAGATTTACCCCTGAGGATATTGAAGACCTTCCCGACCAAGGGGAAGAGACGGGAGATAATATTCAGGAATAATTTTATTTTATTAAATCCAAAATCAATCCCGCCAAACGGCTTGTACCTACACGGAACAAGCTTGGATTAAGCCATTCATCGCCAAGGATGTGCTTCACCAGATAATAATAGGTGAGCGCGTCTTCAGGAGTCTTCATGCCACCGGCAGGCTTAAAGCCCACTTTCTTGCCTGTAGCCTCATAATATTCCTTGATGGTGTCGATCATGACGATGGCGGCCAAAGGCGTGGCTGCCACCGGCACCTTACCCGTCGAGGTCTTGATGAAGTCGGCACCGGCAAGAATGGCGATCTCGCTGGCTTTGCGGATGTTTTCAGCGGTCTTGAGTTCGCCCGTCTCAAGGATGACCTTCAAGTGCGCCTTGTCGCCACAAACGGCCTTGATCACCTTGATCTCATCGAAGACCTCGTCGTAACGACCGGCTAGGAAAGTGCCTCTTGAAATGACCATGTCCACCTCATCGGCGCCCTCGTTCACACAATATTCCACCTCTTTCACCTTGAGGTCGAAAGGCATTTGTCCCGACGGGAAGCAGCAGGCCACGGTAGCCACACGGATGCCACTGCCACTGAGCAACTGCTTGGCTTGTCGGATGAATGGGCTATAGATGCAGATGGCCGGCACGGAGAGGTGCGGTGCATGTTTCGGGAAGTCCAGTGCCTTGGCGCAGAAGTCACTGATCTTGTCAGCGTTGTCAAAAGCCTCCAAGGTGGTGAAGTCGATACTTTGGAAGACGGTTTTCAGGGCTTCCTTCTCGTTGCCATGCTTTTTCTCGATGTCGATGATTTGAGCGATTCGCTCGTTGAGGGCGGCTTCGCTATGATTGTAGGTTTGGAATTTCATGATGATTGATATTTTTTCACATTAATTCAAATATAAGCGTCCGGAATAGCCTTGGGTTCGGATCCTCCGTGCTGAACATCCACCCATGCGCAAGCCAATGCGTAAAAATAGCTTTTATCGTTCGGCAAAGGAGGCATTCCCTTTGCTTCTTTCAGAGACAAAAGCCTCCGGGACAATTCCTTGTTTGACAGAGAAAGCAAATTTGTCCTCGGGTATTTTTTCTCCAACTTTTCCGCCCAATACCGAAGGGCAAACCAGCCATATTCATTATCAGCCATTTTACCTTTTTTTAGTTTTCGTTGCAAAGATAGCATTGCATTGGCAATTATCATAGTATTTTGAAAATTATTTCTTAATTTTGCCATGATAAAACCCTGATGCCACCATGACCTTCCGCGACAAACTGCATATCCTTTGCTCCATACCAAAAACCTTAAGGTTCAATTTCCATTATTTCCCATTCAAGACGGCAATCAAGAGTCCCGTTATTGTGTCGAGAAGGGTTTACCTGAGGGAGCTGCACGGCAAGGTGACGATACCTGAAAATGCCGATACCGCAAGTATCAAAATCGGATTTGGCGATGTGGGGCATTATGACCGAAAGCGTTCGCGGACGATATGGCAAGTAAGTGGCGAAGTGGACTTCAAAGGCAAGGCCTCCATCGGGCATGGATCGAAGATTTCGGTACGCGGCAAGTTGGAACTGGGCGACAAGTTCAACATCACGGCTGAAAGCACCATCGTGTGCGCCAAGGAGATCAGGTTTGGCAACGATTGCCTGGTTAGTTGGGATGTGCTGGTGATGGACAGTGACGAGCATCCCGTATTTAAAGAAGGCGAACGCATCAACGAAGATCGTCCGATTATGGTCGGTAACCATGTGTGGATCGGCTGCAAGTGCATGTTGCTGAAAGGCGCAGAGTTGCCTGACAATACGATCCTCGCCGCAGGCACCGCTTTACGGTCGGCTTTCCGGGGCGAGGAACAGATTATTGGAGGGAATCCACCGGCGATATTAAAGAGAGACGTCGTTTGGAAAACAACATAAGGGCATCCGCCTTGGCGGATGCTAGCTCTGTAGGATACGAGATAATAACAATTCCGTTTCCTACAGAGCTAGCATCCCTCGGGATGCATCAATTAAAATGTATCAATAACAGCGCAAAGTTTCTTGAAGATCTCTGGGATCTCGCCCACGCCATTCACCGCATACAGCTTTCCTGTGCCTTGATAATAATCCAACACGGGTTTTGTTTTGGCTTCATATTCCACAAAACGATGCTTGATGGAATCGATGTTGTCGTCGGCACGGCCGCTGACCTTGCCACGCTCCAGCATGCGCTCGATCAAAAGGTTTTCAGGCACTTCGAGACTCAGCACACCCGAGAGGGCAATGCCATATTTCTTCATCATCTCGTCGAGGATCTCAGCTTGTTTCACGGTACGCGGATAGCCGTCGAAGAGGAAGCCGGGAGAGCTGATGTTCTCCGAGAGTTTCTTCTCGATAATGGCAGCCACGATCTCATCCGAGACAAGACCGCCCTGGCTGATGATGCCCTTCACCTGAAGGCCCAATTCAGTTTCGGCGGCGATCTCCTCACGGAGGATCTCACCCGTGGAAATATAAGTCAATTGATACTTTTCGCGAAGGAACTGCGACTGGGTTCCCTTGCCTGCCCCTGGAGGGCCAAAAAGGATGATGTTCAGCATACTGTTTTCTTTGTTGGTTTAACGTCACAAAGGTAAAAAAAGTTTGGATGCCAACGGCATGACCCCAAAAGAATGGGTGACAAAATGCAAAAATCGACTGACATTTTGCAAATTGTCAGTAAATAAGCGGCATCTCACCATAGGTGAGCAGGGACGATTCGGTATTTTTGCAGCCCAAAATCAATAGACTCAAAAATGAAAGTATTATCAGATCTCACAAACAATCTCACCAAGGCAGCCCTGATGCTGCTCATAACATTGCTTTCGACCACATTAAAGGCACAGCTCACCCAAGACGAAGACGGGTACTATCTCCTCAGCAACGCTGCAGACTGGGAGGCGTTTGCAACTTTGGTTAACAACAATGACGACTATAATGCCACTTACAATGCCCGCATGACAGCTGACATTAACCTTGGCGACAGCCAAACAGTTGTTGGCATGCCCATGTCAGGTGGTATTATTAACCATGAGTATTACGGTACGTTTGATGGACAAGGCCATACATTAACCGTAGCGTATTGTGGAAATGTTTGTGTTCGCGATGATTATACTGTAAAAAATATTTTCGGACCATTTTGCGTTGTGGGAACATGTACCATCAAAAATTTGCGAGTAGAAGGTAGCATAAGTGAAGTATATGGGGGAACTGGTAATGTTATGAATGTTGGAGGAATGGTTGGCCGCATTCGTAATCGGTGTATCATTGAAAACTGTTCTACAAACCTAAACATTACAGCATCCAATACCTATAATTATTATGTGGGAGGCTTGGTTGCGTGTTGTCCAAAAGTTAGTAATGTTAGTGGTAAGGTGATCATAAAAGACTGTTTATGCGAAGGCAGTATAACAGGAATCAACAACAACACTTACAAAACCTTTGAGGGAGCCTTTATTGGATATATCAATTCGACATCCACTTTAAACATTATTGACCATAGCCTGTCCACCATAGAGGTCAATAACTGTTCTCCTAAAAGTTGCGGAGCCTATTTTCATGGAACTGTGGCGGCTACCTGCACGCTTACCAACGTCTTTAGCCGTCCCGTAAGCGACCCGGAAAAGCAGCAGTGCAGCACCTTCACTGATGAAGAACTTGCCAGTGGCGCTATCGCCTTCGAACTGCAAGACGCACGCGAAGACTTGGCTTGGGGACAGCGCATCGGCACCGACAGCGCGCCAGTGCTCACCAACGAAGAAAGCTATCGTGTGTACAAAATGATCATTGGCAATGGATACACCAACGACCCGGCCAATGGCTACCCAGGTCTGCGACAGGATGCGGAGGGTTACTATCTCTTGAACTGCAAGCTGGCTTGGGCGGACTTTGCCGAATTGGTGGAAACCACACCCACAGCCAACGCCCGCATGACAGCGGATATTGATTTGGGAGACGAGCAAGCAAGATTGGGCGATGCAGACCATAGCGACTCCCCGACCTACTATTATCAAGGCACCTTTGACGGGCAGGGACACACACTAACCGTACATTACACCAATGTCGCACAGAATGCGCCTTTTGCGGTGATTTCGGCAGCCACCATCAAAAATCTCCATGTTGACGGCACAATAGAGAACTCCACTGGTAGCCAACCGGCAGTGATAGCACGTACCGTTTACGGGACAAGTACCGTGGAGAAAATTTGGAGTTCTGTGACCACTACTGATACCCACTCCAGTTGGGACGAGGCCGCTGCCATTGTCGGCTGTGTGGATGGTTATAAGAGCGGAAGCCTTGTGATGAGTGACTGCCTCTTCACAGGTACCATAACAAGCACTGGCAGCTATAATGGCTGTTTCTATGGTTATGTCAACAGCGGTGGCTCTGCTTCCATTTCAAACTGCCTTTCCCTCGGAACGTTCAATTATTCTGATGGAGGCTCGGCCAGCGGCTATGGCGGCACGCTTAACAACTGCTATATCCGTCAATTCCCGAGAACGATTCCAGATGAGATGCAATGCACCGATGATCAACTCGCCGACGGCACCATCACCGCCGCCCTTCAAAACGGTCGCGCTGAAACCATCTGGGTGCAAGACCCCCTGACGGGCCAGCCTATGCTGAAGCAATTTGCCAACCTCGCTGTTTTCAACACTGCAGGCAGCTGGAACGAGGGCAGCAACTGGAGCATCAATGCGGTGCCGGCCACAGCCAGCGACGTCACCCTTGCCGCAGCCGCCACCATCCCTAACGGCACTGCTGTCAACGCAGGAACCGTCACCATCGAGGAGGGCGGTAGTCTCACCATTGAAGACAGCGGACAATTGGAATGCAACAATAATCCTGTCGTTACCATGAAGAAAGGCATTTCGGCTTGGACCTCAGTGAATCCTGCAAACAACTGGCATTTCATCGCTTCGCCAATTGCCACTGACCTTGATCCAAATGACGTTGAAAACCTGCTTACTGAAAAAGACGCAGACGACAATACTTTTGATCTTTATCGGTACAACGAAGGCAATTCCACCGGTCTTGCATGGGAAAACTATCTCAACCATACTTCTGATTTCAGTCTCTCGAATGGACAGGGTTACCTTTATGCGAATATGAATCAGCAAACTTTAGAATTCACGGGAGCCATCAAAGTGTATGATGATGGCTACGAAATACCTGCTAACGGGACATGGAATCTGGTAGGCAATCCATATACCTTCGGCGCCTATGTCAACAGACCTTACTATAAGATGAATGATTACGGCACTGGTATTGAGCCGGTAAACAATAATGCCATCATTCCGCCATGCACGGGTATCATAATAAATACCACTGAGGTCAGTGGTCCTGTCGTTTTTACCAAAGAGGACCAAGCCGTTTCGTCTGCCAATAATAGCAATATCCAAATAGCATTGAGTCAAACCATCAATTCCCGTTCGGTTAAAACGATCGATAAAGCTATTGTGACTTTTAACGAAGGTTCTAAGCTTGGAAAGCTTTATTTCGGCAACCCTGATGCAAATATATGCATCCCTGTAGGTCACGAGGAATACGCCATCGCTTATGCCAGCGATGAAACCGAGCTGCCGCTGAACTTCAACGCCCACAAAAACGGCGAGTATATTTTGACCGTCTCAGCGTCCCCAACCTTCAACTATTTTCACCTGATCGACAACCTCACTGGAGTGGATGTAAACCTGCTCCAGACCCCAAACTACACCTTCAACGCACAGGACGATGATTACGAGAGCCGCTTCCGCTTGGTGTTCAGTGCCAACAGTGACATTGACACCAACCTCGGCGACGACTTTGCCTTCATTAGCGATGGCCAGCTCATCGTCACCGGCGATGGCACGCTGCAGATTGTCGACATGGTCGGGCGAGTGCTCGTTACTAAGCAACTGCAAACTACCAACTCCCAAATTCCAACCACCAATTTCCAGTCAGGCGTTTATGTTTTGAGATTGATTAATGGCGCAGCTGTCAAAACCCAGAAAATCCTGGTGAAACCGTATTGAATTTGTGAAAATTCATGGTTGATTCATGGTAATCCGTGCTGATTTTATATTTTTGAAGACCTATTCGAAAATATGCTTAAAAAATATCTCGTTTTAGTTGTATTGCTGGTTTCAGCCACCCTGCCGAAGGCTCAAAACCTCGATGCCGAGCGTCTGCCTGACATGAATGTACCACGTGCCGGACATAATGTGTTCTATGCCGACGGTGAGCTGACGGTGATAGGCGGCCACACCTCGGGATTCGTGCTTACGCCAACTGCCGAATACTTTAGCGACGGCATATGGCATCCCGTCCCATCTGTTTATACGCACGACAATGGCATGGCAGTGGTGCTCGACGGTGGCAAGCGGGTGCTCCTCGCCGGCGGCCACGAGAGAAACCTCGGCATTGGACAAAGTTACGAGTTGGAGCTATACGATCGTGAGACGCATACCTTCGAGGGATTCGGTTGTCTTGAACGTAACAGGGCTTTCGCTCAAGGCTTGGAGCTCGGCAACGGAAATGTGCTGATTTGCGGCAACCACAAAGGTAACGACTGCTTCGAGCTATTCGACGGACAACGGTTCTGCCACCATGTCAAAGACGTGGCAGTCTGGCGCTCATCGCCTTATCTGCTACCCATTTCCAACGACGATGTGATGGCTTTCGGCGCGGTGTGGAGAGGACGATTTGAACCCTGCGACACCGTTGACCGACTGAAAGGCGACCCGTTCTGTGCACCACTGTTGAAGGATTGGATGCCCATGTTTTACGGCCAAAACAGCCATGCCGTTGAATCGTTTATAGGTGACAAAACCAACAATGACTATTCCTATCTCATTGCGGCACAGAATCTCGATGGCGAGATAGCCTTCATCCATATCCAAGACACGGTGTTTTCGCTGTTGCCGACCACTTCGCCTGTTCCCACCTCTTCGGAATGGGGCAAAATCCATTACAACCGTGTCGCTGTCGTCGACCGCAATGCCCACAAAGCCTATCTGGTTGGAAACGATACCGATGGTCGCGCTTGTGTCGTGGCGGTGGAATACGACAAAAACCCTGCGCCGCTCAACTTTTATTATACCGAGCCATTGAATAATTTCGGCGATGCCACACCCGTGCTGACACCCGACGGTGACCTCATCATCACAGGCGGCATCCTCGGCGACAACTTCACGCCCTTAGCCTCGGTGTGGCTGCTGCACACGGGCACCGAAAAGGCCATCGTTAACACAAGTCCAAGCCTGACATGGCTGTGGATTCTTTGCAGCGTGGTATTATTGATCGTCGTAGGAGCATTGACCAAAAGGATGCACAAAAAGGGCACTCCAACTGTACAGCCTGAGACCTCCTCAAAAGAATTGATGGCTCGCATCACCGAGCTCATGGTGACAAAGCAACTTTATCTCAACAAAGATTTGAAGGTTTCCGATTTAGCCGATGCTCTCGGAACACACAAAAACGCAGTTTCAGCATGCATCAACGAAAATGGCAGCTCTTTCAGCCAGTTGGTGAACGACTACCGTCTCGAACATGCAAAGAATCTGCTGCGCCAATCGCCCAACATAAAGGTTGCCAATGTAGCCATGGAATCAGGTTTCACCAACGAACGCACCTTCTTCCGCGTTTTCAAGGAAGCCACCGGCATGACCCCCAAGGAATGGGTGACAAAAAACCTTTCTTAAATCACCTTATAGATATCTGGAAGGTTGCGGCCTTGCTGGTTGTAGTCGAGGCCATAACCAACGATGAACTCATTGGCAATGTCCATGGCCTTATAATCGATGGGATAATCGTATTGGAACGAATCCGGCTTGAAGAACAAGGTGGCGATGCGAACATCGGCGGCGTTGAGTTGATGGAGCTTCTCGATGGTATATTTCATCGTGTGGCCAGTATCGACGATATCTTCCACGATGACCACGTTGCGGCCTTCAAGGGAGTGGTCGAGACCGATGAGTTCACGCACCACATTGGTGGTCTTGGTACCCGAATAGGAAGAGAGTTTCACGAAAGAGATCTGGCATGGGATGGTAAGGCGCTTGAACAACTCGGAGGCAAACATAAAGGCTCCGTTGAGCACCACAAGGAACAGCGGATCCTTGCCGGCCAGGTCGGTATTCAGTTGATCCGCCACCGTCTGGATGGCATTCTCGATTTTCTCTTGAGGGATGTAAAGAGAGAACTCTTTGTCTAGGACTTTTACAGTTTTCATGTCATTAATAATTGAAAACACAAAAATAAGGATTTCCTTGGATGGCGATACCGAAAAAGTTCTATTTTTGCAAAAAACACGATCAACATGAATCCTATCGTAAGCATCATCATGGGAAGCACTTCCGACCTTCCCGTTTTGGAAAAAGCCGCACAATTTTTCGACGAGATGGAGATCCCGTTTGAGATGAACGCCTTGAGTGCCCACCGTACGCCACAGGAGGTGGAGACCTTTGCCCGTGAGGCCAAAGGTCGCGGCGTGAAAGTAATCATCGCCGCCGCCGGCATGGCCGCCGCACTTCCCGGTGTCATTGCCGCCAACACCACCCTGCCCGTGATCGGTGTGCCCGTGAAAGGCATGCTCGACGGACTTGACGCCATGCTCTCCATCATCCAGATGCCTCCAGGGATTCCCGTGGCTACCGTAGGCATCAACGGCGCACTCAACGCCGCCATCCTCGCCGCCGAAATGCTGGCACTGGGCGACCCGCAAATCGCCGCCAAAGTGGAGGCTTACAAGGAGGGATTGAAGAACAAGATCACCAAGGCCAATGCGGAGCTGAAAGAGATCAAATACAAATTCAAGACCAATTGAAAATGGTTAGGAATTGCATAAAACTGTTGTTTTTCTCGCTGTTTTCCTTGCATTATACATCATGCATCAATAAAGGCAACGATAGCAACCTCCCCGTCTCCTCCTTTCAGTATAACATTTCCCCAAGTGGAGACGGAATCGTTTTCAATGCCAATCCTGAAGAATTGTCCAACGCATCAAAAGACGGCATCACTTATCAATGGTATAAGGGCAATGACTCCCATTTTGATAATGCCAAACCGATCAAAGGAGCAACGTCAGCCACATACAATACCGGAAAAATCGCAAAAGGCATCCATTTCTATTTTTGCGTCATTTCTGAATCCCAAAAGAATGACACTAGCGCGACAACCCTATGCCCATTTTCAGTTGCGTTCACGGGATTGCCTTTGGTGGAAATCAACACCGTTGACAACGAAGAGCCCACCGCCGAATACGTTTCCTACGAAGACTATGGAGGGAACTATGGCAGGACATTGAGAAATGCCACAAAAGTCCCCGCATCCATGCGCATCATCTCAAACAAGGGCAAGGTGCTATACGAAAGCGGGGAATACACTAAAGGCACAAGTGGATTGAAGTTAAAGTTACGCGGCAACACAAGTGCCTATAGCGATAAAAAGCCATACAAAATCACCCTTCAAAAGAAAGCGGATTTACTGAAGGACATCTGCGTTTCGACTGCGGAAAAGCGTGTTGGGGAAGCCTACGAAGACACCGACTGGTTGTTGTTGAAAGAAGCCACCTGTCTTAAAACCTTTGTCAGCTTGACGGTTGCCGACATCGCAGGTATGCCCTGGACACCAAAGTTCGCCTATGTTGACGTGGTCGTCAACGGCTCATACAGAGGCATCTATCACCTGATGGAATCAGTAAAAAGAAGCGAAAAAAGAATCAATGTCAACGAGGACGGCTGGATCATTGAACGCGACTCGTACTGGTGGAACGAAGACATTATCATCGTTACCGACAGCTTCAACCAGAAATACACTTTTAAGTATCCCAAGCCAAAAGAGCTTCAGGAAAACGAGTTCCTTTACATGAAGAACTATCTGGCCAATGTGGAGTTGTCAGTTTTAAACGGCACGTACGACCAATATATCGATGTGCCCAGTTTTGCCCGTTGGGCTTTGATACACGATATTCTTTGCACTGCGGATTTGGGTGGCTCAAACCAGTTTTTCACAAAACTTGACACCACCTCAAACTCCCGGCTTGAATTGGCAACCCCTTGGGATTTCGACTCAACCATGGAGGAGAAAGACATTTGGTCGATATTCCACATTAGAAACCGAGGCTATTTCAAAGCCATGCTCAACAGTACCAATAGCAGTTTTTCCGATTCATATTGCCTCCAATGGGAAAGCATAGCCCCAAAACTATGGGCTGAATTGCACGCAAAGCTTGAGGATTTAAAAGCGAGACAGGGCGAAGCCTTGAATCTTTCCCGTGAATACGATGCGCTCCGATGGAACACTGAAAACAAGACCGTTGAAAATGAACTTGATACTATCGGGAATTGGTTTACTCATCGGATAGAATGGCTTAACAGCCACATAAGCAAGGACGCTATCGGTTTTTCCTCACCATCATCAACCCGTCCCTAAAGGGTAATAAAACATTCTCTACTCGAGGATCGCTTTGAACCTTGTCGTTGAACGCGCGGATGGCCTGCGTATCACGTTCCCTGGTGTCGGCGTTCAACACCTTGCCTTCCCACAACACATTGTCGGCCAGCATGATGCCGCTCGGGTTGAGCTTTTCCATCACCAAGTCATAATAAATGGGATAGCTCACCTTGTCGGCATCGATAAAAACAAGATCAAAGCCGCCTTCCAGCGTGGGAATCACCGTCTTGGCATCGCCGATGATCAGTTGAACGCGATCTGAAACGCCCGCCTTTGAAAGATATTTTCGGATGCCATCCTCATACTCCTCGTTGGCCTCAATGGTGGTCAACAAGCCGTCTTCAGCCATGCCACGCGCCATACAAATCGTGGAAAAACCCGTGAAAGTGCCGATCTCCAACACCCTTCGGGGACGCATCAACTGACAGATGAGCTGTAGGAACCGGCCTTGCACCGGACCCGAGGCCATGCGGGGATTCATGGCATGGAGATGCGTGTCGCGATACAGCGACTCCAGCACCTCATCCATCGGCGTGGTATGCTGTTCCAGGTATTCTTCGATGGCGTAGGTAAGGTCGATCATGACTTGGGTGCACGGAAGATTAGGGTGGAGAGCCGTGCTGGGTCGAACACCTCGTTGGCTTCTACCATCAGATCCTCAGCAGTGATGATGTCGATGGTATGGATAATATCGGGCACGGTCTCCACCGGCTCGTTCATCAGCATGGAGCGAGTGATGGCGAGCAGCTCGCTCATCCCCGACTCACGACCAAGGGCCAACTGGCCAATGAGCTGTTGCTTGGCATGATGCAGCTGCATGGTGCCCATCTTTTGGTTGCGTAGTTTATCCAACTCTTTGTAAACCAAATTAATAGCCTTGTCCAACGACTGCGGATCAACCCCCATATATACATTGAACAAACCCACATCGGAATAGGCGTTGTATTGCGATTCGATGGTATAGGCGAAGCCATACTTCTCGCGGATGTTCAGGCTGAGGCGAGAGTTCATGGCGGGGCCGCCAAGAATATTGTTCAGAAGCACCATGACGCGCTTCTTGGGATGGACAAACTCCGGCGCAAGTCCACCGATCATGCAATGGCTCAGGTGGTTGTTGCGTTCCATCTCCACTTTGACGGGTGCATACGAACGGAAAGGCTGACGGCGGTTAGGCATCCGATGGTCGGGTCGGTTGCCGAAGAAGCCCATCGCCATCTTCTCGAAGTCGTGGAAACTGATGTCGCCGATGGTGGCCAACACCATGGAATCGGTGCTGTAGTTGCAGTTCATGAAGTTCAGGATGTCCTCGCGGCGAAAACCTTTCACCAAAGCGTTGGTTCCCAAGATATTCCTTCCCAAAGGATGGTCCTTGAAAAGCATCTCCTCAAACACATCGTAGATCTCCTCCGAGGGCATATCGAGATACGAGTTGATCTCGTCGAGCACCACGTCTTTTTCCTTCTCCAGCTCATTCTCGGGGATTGTGGCTTGGAAGGCGATATCCGACAGCAGATCCATGGCCCGTTTGTAGTAAACATTCAGGAAAGAAGCTTGCAGGCAAGTCTCCTCCTTGGTGGTGAAGGCGTTGAGATCGCCACCCACGTTGTCGAGGCAGCTCAGGATGTGGTACGGCTTACGGTTTTGGGTACCTTTGAAAATGGTATGCTCGATGAAATGGGCCATGCCGTTCTCGAAGTCACGCTCATCGCGCGAGCCAGTGCCCACCACAAGCACCATGTGGGCGATCTCCCCTTTTTTCTGCCGATGCAGCAATCGAATTCCGTTGGGCAGGGTGGATATGTTGTATTGTTCCTTTTCCATGATAAAATAAAAAACGCCGCAAAGGTAATAAGATATTGCGAAAAACGTTAAGTTTGCATGCCGATTCCGATGAGAAATGAAAAAACCGCACCATGAAGAAATATAACCTAATCCTACTTGTCACCCTGTTTTTCACGCTTTCGGGCTTTGCCCAAAGAAACATAAAAAAGGAAGCCATCAACACGGCCATGTTCCAAGTGACTTACGCTGCCCAACTCCCCGGTTTTGACACCAGAACCGATTTTGGGTTCACCAACACCTTAGGTGGCAGTTTCATTTATAAGACCGACAAAAACTGGCTTTTTACCGCCAACGGCAACTTCATCTTCGGCGACCAGCTGAAGGGCGACCGTATCGACATCCTTGGCGAGGGCATCACCACCTTTGAGGGTGAGGTCATCGGCAGTGGCGGCTTGGCAACCTCCCTGGCCTTGTTCCAAAGGGGATTGCACTTCCAGGTCGAGGTGGGAAAGCTTATTCCCCACCTGCCCAATCCCAACAGTGGTTATTTCTTCCAGCTAGGTATCGGCTACCTGCGCAACCGCATACGGATCGACTACCAAATTGAGGCTCAAAACGATCCATTCCCGCTCAAGGACGACTACCAATACGGTTACGACCAGATGCGTGGCGGATTGGCCTTCCATGGCGAGGCCGGCTATCTGGTAATGAGCGACAACCGCATATTCAACTTCTCTGTCTCGCTTGAAGTGACCTATGCCCGGACCAGACCGCTCAGGGACTATGACTTCAGAGTTTACTACGATGACAATGGGGAACCGCACATCAATGGCTATGTCGATAAGAGCAAGCGTTTCAACGATTTCTATTACGGCATTCGGCTCAGTTGGATGATCCCCACCTACCAGCGTCAACCAGAGGAGTACTATTACCATTGATTACATTCATGCGAAGCCTTTACACCTTAGCGATTCGCATTTACGCCACCGCAGTGAGAGCCGCCGCCTGGTTTGGCAATGACAAAGCCAAGCTTTGGGTGGAGGGGCGGAAGAAAGGTCCTGAACCGGGAACGGATCAAAGTCCATGGGTGTGGTTTCATGCCGCATCATTGGGTGAGTTTGAACAAGGCCGCCCCTTGATCGAAGCCTTGAAAAAAGAATATCCTCAGCTCAAGGTCTCGCTGACTTTCTTCTCCCCTTCAGGTTACGAAATCAGGAAGAACTATCCCTTGGCCGACGAGGTGCTTTACCTCCCCATCGACACCCTACGCAACGCCCGCCAATGGGTTGGACGGCACCGTTTCGTGGCTGCCTTTTTCATCAAATACGAGTTTTGGTTCAACTATATGGCTGCATTGGATGAGAAACACATCCCGCTATATTATATTTCATTGATTCTCAAGCACAACCAATACTTTTTCAAATGGTACGGCGGCTGGTTCCGCAAACAGCTGAAGCACGTCACCCATTTCTTTGTGCAGGACGATGCCACTTTGGAACTGCTGCAAGGCATTGGTTTCAGCAATGTCACCCGATGCGGCGACACCCGATTCGACCGTGTGGCGGCCATCGCCCAACAGGCCAAGCGTTTCCCTGAGATCGAGGCGTTCATCCAAGACAGGAAATGCATCATCGCCGGCAGCTCATGGCCGCCCGACGAGAAGCTGCTCTTCCCTTATCTGGAAAGGCTTCCCGAGGATTACTGCATGATCATCGCCCCCCACGACATCTCAGAAAAGCATCTTCGCCAGATTCGCGAGGGGTTGGCATCGGTGAATCCCGAAAAGGTGTATCTGATTGACACGGTCGGCATCCTTTCGCAGCTCTACCAATACGCCCGCTTTGTGTATATCGGCGGCGGGTTCGGCGTCAACATCCACAACATCCAGGAGCCAGTCACCTTTGGCTGTCCCGTGGTGTTCGGCCCAAAATACAAGAGCTTCAAGGAAGCCGTCGATTTAGTACGCTTGGGCGGTGCTTTCACCATCGGCAACCAAGACGAGTTGAACCAGGTCTTCGATCGGTTTGTCAACGACGAAGCCCTGTATCGGCAAGCATCGAAAACGTGTAGGGAGTACTTGAAATCTCAGTTGGGAGCCACTGACGTCATCCTCAAACAGATCACATCCACTTTCTCCTTTTGAAGATATACATGAACACGACGGCCACGACGACCATCACGCCGATCAAGCCGTAGAACGCCCATGAGGCCTCTTGGAACGGCAACTGTACGTTCATGCCGTAAAGGCCTGTGATAAAGGTCAAAGGCAGGATGATGGACGAGATGATGGTGAGGATCTTCATCGTCTCGTTGGTCTTGTTGGTCTGCATCGAGTCAAACGTCTGCGACAGACCTTCGATCAACTCCTCGTAGTCCTCGGTCATATCCCATACCTTCTGGTAGTAGTCCAAGATGTTACCCCAGTAGTCTTCCATGTATTCGATATCCTCGGTAAAACCACGGATCTTACCGTTTTCAAACATCTGGAACAGACGAAGTTGCGGTTTGAATATGGTGTTGATCAGGATCAAGTTCTTTCGGGTGACCGAGATGCGTTCGATGATCTTGATCTGTTTCTCTTGGAGCAACTCACGGTTGATCAATTCCACATCCAGTCCCACTTTGCGCAGCAGATACACTGACTCGGTGATCAGCTTTTCAAGGATGCGGTAAAGTAACTTATCGGAACTTTCAATGTTGATATCCTCCTGATTCTTCGACCGTTCCTCGTATTCGTCAAAAAGCTGCGCCACTCCCCATGGATTTTTCTCAATGGAAATAATATAATCCTTACCCCAGAAGAGTTTCACTTCCTTAATCTTAACGAATTTATTCTGGCGATCAAAGTTGGGGAAATGGAGGATCAAGAAATAATAGTCGTCGTAGATATCAATTTTCGGGCGTTGGTTGACCGACTTACAGTCCTCGATATCAAGGGGGTGAAAATGAAAGCGGTCCTTGAGAAACTCAAAGTCCTCGTCGCTTGGGTTGTTTAGATGGCGCCATGTGATATCGCCGATTTTGAGACTATTGATCATACCCTATCCTCCCCAAAAAATTTTTCGCTGCAAAACTAAACAAAAAATATTAAAAAATTGCTATCTTTGCAGATTATTTTCAATCCGCGCGAAATGTACGCTTTCATAGCAGGAAAAATTGCTGAGTTGACCCCCGCTTACGCCATTGTTGACAATCACGGCGTGGGGTATTTCATCAACATTACCCTCAACACTTTCACCGCCATCGGCGAGCAGTCCGAAGTCAAGCTTTACACCCATCTTCAGGTTCTTGAGGATGCCCATAACCTGTTTGGTTTCTACACCGCCAAGGAGCGCGACATGTTTGAGTTGTTGATCAGCGTCAGCGGTGTAGGCTGCAACACGGCACGTCTCATCCTGTCATCGCTGACGGTCAACGAGCTTAGCACCGCCATCGCCAACGAGGACACCAAGACCATCCAAGCGGTGAAAGGCATTGGAGGCAAGACTGCACAGCGCATCATCGTCGATCTCAAGGATAAAGTGAGAAAGACCGACTACGCCGAAGAAATAGTCGAGACCGTGGATAATACCGTGAAAAACGAGGCGTTATCAGCATTGGTGATCCTGGGGTTCAGCAAGAACATGGCCAGCAAGGCCCTCGACAAACTGTTGAAACAGTCGCCCGATGCCTCCGTGGAAGTATTGATCCGCGAAGCCCTAAAGTTATTATGAGCAGAATGAAACGACATATCATCCTTTTCCTATTCCTGGGATTGTTGATTCCAGGATTTGCCCAGCAGCCCGACACCAACCAGGCGCCGATGCAGCTCCACGAACCGAACAATTTCACCCACGAGGTCACCTTCGACCCCGTCACCAACCAATATACCTTCAAGCACAAGGTCGGCGACTTCGAGTATGCCACGCCGACCACCATGACGCAACAGGAATACCTTGACTACAAGAACCGCCAAGACGTTAAGAACTTCTGGAAGGACCGTCGCAAGCAAAACGCCCGTTCGGCCAACGACGGCAACTCCATCATCCCCCCGCTTTATGTCGGCGGTGAAGCCTTCGACCTCATTTTCGGCAGCAACACCATCGACATCCGTCCCCAAGGCTCAGTCGATCTCACCTTCGGTATCAAGCACAACTACCGTGGCGACCCGGCCATGAGCGAACGGCAAAAGCACAACACCAACTTCGACTTCGACCAGGACATCCAACTGAACGTCATAGCCAAAATCGGCGACAAGATCAACTTCAACATCAACAAAAACACCAAGGCCACCTTCAATTATGAAGACCTGATGAAACTGAAGTACGAGGGCAAGGAAGACGAAATCATCCAATTGCTCGAGGCCGGCGACGTGAGCTTCCCCTTGAACAGCACCCTCATCACCGGCACTCAACAGCTGTTCGGCTTGAAATCGAAACTGAAATTCGGCAAGACGACGATTACCTCCGTGGTCTCCTACCAAGAGAGTGAATCCAAGAACATAGCGGTCCAAGGCGGTGCCCAGACCAGCGAATTCAACATCAGCTGCCTCGATTACGAGGAGAACCGCCACTTCTTCCTGAGCCAATACTTCAGGGACCAATACGAAGCGGCTCTGTCCACCCTGCCAACCGTCACTTCCAGCATCAACATCACCAAGATCGAAGTATGGGTCACCAACACCAACTCAAGCACCCAAGACACACGTAATATTTTGGCACTCACTGACTTAGGCGAAGGTAAAAGCCAATGGATTTACAATAACGAGGTTGCTCCGGCCAACACCAACACCATCTATCCCCGCAATGCCGCCAACAACATGCTGACTCGGATCGACACTTTGCAGATCCGGGACATCAGCACGGTGACCAACTACATGTCGGGCGACCCCTTGCGCATTGGCAAGCAGGCCTATATGGCCTCAGGACGCGATTTCGAAAAGATTGAGAACGCACGGCGCCTGAGTCCCTCTGAATATTCGTTGAATTCAAAGTTGGGTTTCATCTCGTTGAACGTCACCCTGAACTCCAACCAGACCTTGGCTGTTGCCTACCAATACACCATGGTCGGCAGCGACCAAGTCTATCAAGTGGGTGAATTCTCCGACCAAGGCATCAACACCCCGAAAGTTCTGGTTGCCAAGCTGTTGAGAGGCACCAACGTCAACACCTCCATGCCCATCTGGAATCTGATGATGAAGAACGTTTACAACATCAGGGCCTATCAGATCAGCTCCAGCGACTTCATGCTCAACATCTTCTATAACGGCAACTCCAACAGCACCCCGATGGGTTACTTCACCGAGGGTCCCGAAGACGTGAAGGGCGTTTCGCTGCTGCACCTGCTCAACCTCGACAACTTGGACCAGCAGAACAACCCGATCCCCGGTGGTGATGGCATGTTCGACTTCATCAACGGGGCGCAGTCGAGCGGAGGAACCGTCAACTCCGCCAACGGTCGCATCTATTTCCCTGTGCTGGAGCCGTTTGGAAGCCATCTCCGAAAGGTGTTCTCTGAGAATATCGACTTAGCCAACAAATACGCCTTCGACTCGCTTTACACGATGACCAAGACCTCGGCAGAACAGTTCTCCGAAAAGAACAAGTTCTCCCTGCGAGGCTATTATTCATCCCAGTCGGGAAGCGAAATCAGCTTAAACGCCATGAACGTGGCACAGGGTTCGGTGACGGTGACCGCCGGTGGCCGCACCTTGGTTGAGAACGTCGATTACACCGTCGATTACACCTTGGGACGTGTGACCATCATCAACGAGGGCATCTTGAACTCAGGTACCCCGATCAACATCTCGTTGGAGAGCAACTCAGGGTTCAGTGCCTTGAAGAAGACCTTCCTGGGATCGCGTATCGAGCACGAGATCAGCAATGACTTCCGCTTGGGCGGTACCATACTTTACTTGGGCGAAAAATCATACACGCAAAAGATCAACTATGGTGAGGAAGCCATCGCCAACACCATTTACGGTTTCGACCTCAGCTACAACACCGAGGCGCGTTGGCTCACCAGCTTCATCGACTGGCTGCCCGGCATCAGCACCAAGGCACCTTCAAGGATCCGTTTCGACGGCGAAGTGGCCCGGTTCATCCCGGGTCTCTCCAAATCGGCCGCCGAACGGGGCACGTCATACATCGACGACTTCGAGGGAGCCAAGTCAACGATCGACCTGAGGCTTTACAGCCAATGGCATCTGGCCAGCACCCCGCAGCACCAGAACGACCTCTTCCCCGAAGCCGCCGCCAACACCGGGCTTGCGTATGGTTATAACAGGGCGAAAATGTCGTGGTACACCATCGACCACACTGTGTTTTACGACCGAGGTGCCACCATCCGCCCGAAGAACATCACCAACGACGAGCTGTCGAAGCATAGCGTCCGCCAAGTGCTTGAGACCGAGATCTTCTCCAAGGACATCCCTTCGGGCACCCCGACCAACATCTCAGTGCTCAACCTCGCCTTCTTCCCCAAGGACAGAGGTCCTTACAACTATGACGTGGATGGCGGACGGTATTCCGCTGGCGTTGATGACGATGGCTACCTGAACAACCCGCAGTCGCGTTGGGCAGGTATCATGAGGAAGATGGAAACCACCGACTTTGAAGCCACCAACATTGAATACGTAGAATTCTGGCTGATGGATCCCTTCGCCGATCCCGAGTTCCAGAACAACCCCGGCAAGCTCTACATCAACTTGGGCGACATCTCAGAGGACGTGATGCGCGATGGACGCAAATACTATGAGAACGGCATGCCTGAGTCGGAGGAAGTCGTCAATGTTGACACAACCATCTGGGGTCGTATCCCCACCATGCAGGACCTGGTTGGCACTTTCAGCATCAACTCCAACGCCCGCGAATTCCAAGATGTCGGCTACGACGGTTTGCGCGACATAGACGAGCAGGCCTTCTTTAAAGACTATCTGGATGCCATGCATGCCAAGTTTGAATCCAACCCGGATGTTTACAACCAAGCGAAGGCCGACCCGTCGAGCGACAACTACCATTACTTCAGGTCCAATGACTGGAACAACGACGAGCTGCACAGCAGCATCGTCGAGCGATACAAATACTTCAACGGACCGGAAGGCAACTCCCCTTCCGACACCCAGCGCACCGAGACCTACACCACCAGCAACTCCACCCTTCCCGACGGTGAGGACATCAACGGCGACAACACCTTGAGCGAATCTGAACGCTACTATCAATATGAGATTGAACTGGATCCCAACAAGATGGAAGTCGGCAAGAACCACATCGCCGACATCTACGAGGCCACCAACATCGCCTTGGCCAACGGCGAACGTGGCAATGTGAAGTGGTACCAGTTCAGGGTACCCATCAAGCAGCCCGACAGGGTCGTCGGCAACATCGAGGACTTCTCCTCCATCCGTTTCATGAGAATGTTCGTCCGCGATTTCCAAAAGCCCATCGTCCTGCGTTTTGCTACCCTCGACCTGGTGAAGGGCGAATGGCGCACCTACACCCAGAGCATCCAAGCCCCCGGCGAATACCAGCCCAACGACATCGCCAACAGCACCACGCTTGACATCTCCGCAGTCAACATCGAGGAAAACGGCCGTCGTTCCCCGGTGCCTTACGTCATCCCTCCGGGTATCACCCAAGAACAGATTGTAGGCACCACCGCCGTGACCAAGCTCAACGAGCAGTCACTCCAAATGACCATCCAGAACCTCGTTGACGGCGACGCACGAGCCATCTACAAGACTGCCGACTTCGACCTACGGCAATACAAATACCTGAAGATGTTCGTCCATGCCGAAAAAGCCCATGAGGAGGACTATCTCCAAGATCAGGACCTCACCGTGTTCATGCGACTCGGCACCGACTTCACAGAGAACTATTATGAGTATGAGATTCCGCTGAAGATGACCCCTTGGAACACCGCTTTCTCCAATAAAGACGCCATCTGGCCCGAGATCAACAACATTGAAATCCTGCTTGAAGACCTGGTCACGGTGAAGTCGAACCGCAACGCCGCCATGAACCAGCCAGGCAGCAACGTCAAGTTGAACTTCATTTACTCAGAGCGTTTCAAGAAAGGCGATGACGGCGGCAAAGCCTATTACCATACCATCAAGGTCATCGGCAACCCGTCCATCAGCAACGTGGAAGCCATTATGGTTGGTGTGCGCAACCCGAAACGCCAAAACCTGGAGAGTTTGGAGGACGACGGCGAGACCAAGAGCGTCGTGGTTTGGATCAACGAGCTGAGGCTCACCGATTTGAGCAGCAACGGCGGTTATGCCGGCACAGGCCATTTGGAGACCACTTTGGCCGACTTGGGACGTCTTGTGGTCACTGGATCATATCGCTCAGGAGGTTTTGGTGCCCTTGATAGCGACATTATCGACAACACCTTCGAAGCCAACTCCCAGTTCTCCGTCTCAACCGACCTCGAACTCGGCAAATTCGTTGAGAGCACAGGCCTTAAGCTCCCGCTCCACATCGACTACGGCAAAAACGTGACCACCCCGATATACAACCCTTACGATCCCGACATCAAGCTCAACGATGCCCTATCGCTCATGAACACGCCAAGAGAGAGGGATTCACTGACCTCCATCGTGCATAGCATGACACAGTACAAGAACATCAACTTGATGAACGTCAGGAAGGACCGCGTCGCTGGCCGTAACAAGAAAGGCGAGGGAAAGAGCGAACCCACTCCGAAGAGCAACCCGAGAGATCCCAACAACAGAGGCTCGAACCGCGCCAACATGCCTAAGGTTCACATCTACGACATCGAGAACTTCAACCTTTCCTTCTCGTATAGCGAAACCAACCAGGAGAACCCTGACATCAACTATTTCAACACCAAGACCTATCATGGAACCTTGGGTTACAACTACTCGAACAACCCCAAGAACGTCGCTCCGTTTGCACAAAAGAAATGGGCTTCAAAATCCTATCTCGCCCTGATCAAGGACTTCAACTTCTACTATTTGCCGAAGAGCATCACGTTCAGCACGGACATGAACCGCTTCTATTCCGAAAGATTGATGCGCAACAAGAGCGGCGGGGAGATCATCATCAACCCGACCATTTCAAAGCAGTGGGATTGGAACCGCAACTTCCAGTTCCGTTATGACCTGACCAAGGGCTTGAGTTTCGACTATTCGGCACAAGCCCAGGCCTACGTGTATGAGCCTGCGGGCAATCCCGACAAGGGCACCGAGGAATGGAACATCCACCGCGAGGCCATCAAGGAGGAGCTGATGCACCTCGGCACCATGTCGCGTTTCAACCAGACTGTCAACGTCAACTACACCGTTCCCATCAACAAGTTCCCGCTGTTGAACTGGGTCACTGCCACAGCGAGTTACCAAGGGCAGTATTTCTGGACCGCCTCAGCCCAATCCATCCAAGACCGTTTGGGCAACACCATCGAGAACAGCCATACCATCCAAGGCAACGGAACCCTTGATTTCACCAAGGTCTATAATGCCATTCCCTATGTTAAGGATCTCAACAAATCGGGAAGGAACAACAGTGGTAAGAACAAGAAACCAGCTAACCTGAAAAAAGAAAAAGAAAATGAAAAGGAACAGACCTCCGACAGCACCGTGATGAAGCCAAAGGTCAATTACGGCAAGTACATCCTTGACGGTTCGCTGAAGGTTCTTACCATGGTCAAGAGAGCTTCGGTGACCTATTCGCGCAACGGCGGACAGGTTCTGCCCGGATTCACCCAACAGCCCACCTACCTTGGACTCAGCAAAACCGACATGGCTCCGGGATGGGACTTCGTCGTTGGCATCCCGAATGACATCTACACCAAGGCCATCAACAATGGATGGGTCACCCAAGACTCCATTCTGAGCGACCCCTATATCAAGCGTAGCACTGAGACCTTCAGCTATCGCGTCAACTGCGAGCCTTTCAACGGGTTCAAGATTGACATCCAAGGCAACAGGAACTTTGCCAACAACCTGCAACAGTACTTCCGTTACAACGAAGGCACCGGCCAGTTCGACGTGTTCACACCGACCACTTCAGGCAATTTCACCTCCTCCTGCATGTTGATCAAGACCGCCTTTACCTCAAGCGGTAGCAACGAAAGCACCGATTCGCCCATCTTCGACCAGATGCTTGCCAACCGAATCGTTATCGCCGAACGTATTGCCCGAGAAAACCCGCAATGGATTTCCCAGGTCAACGAATATTACTTCGACACCTTGGCCGGCGACAATTTCCCGAAAGGTTACGGCGCATCGTCAACCGATGTTCTCCTGTATTCGTTCCTGGCCGCCTATTCAGGACAAGATGCCCAGAACATCAAGCTGAATCCATTCTCAAAATTCCCGCTTCCCAACTGGAACTTGACCTATAACGGCCTCACCAAAATCCCCGCAGTAGGAGCCGTCTTCAAGACCTTCAACATCAACCACTCCTATCGCTCCACCTATACCATCAGCAACTTTGCGAGCAACGTCTATTACGACCCGAACAACACCATCCAAGTTTACGAGAATTCCAACAACATCATTCCGCAATACGACATCAGCCAGCTGGTGCTCAACGAGCAGTTCATGCCTTTGATCGGCATTGACGTCGGCTTCCAAAACAGCCTCACCTGCAATGTCCAGTACAAGATGTCACGTTCATTGACCATGAGCTTCACCAACAACCAGCTCACCGAGGTCAACGGGAAGGAGCTTGTGGTAGGTGCCGGTTTCCGAATCAAGAACCTGAAATTCAACATCGTTTCGATGACGGGAAACAAAAACAAGAAGACCGTCAAGAACGACTTGGTGCTGAAGCTCGACATCGGTTTCAAACATGACAAGACCACGTTGCGCCGTATTGATGAAAACAACAACCAAGTGTCGTCAGGACAAAGGAAGCTCAACTTCTATCTCACCGGCGACTACCAATTCAGCAGCCGCTTGAGCGCACAGGCGTTCTTCAAGTACGACACCAACACCCCGTTTGTATCAACCTCCTACCCGACTTCGACCACCTTTGGCGGCTTGATGGTAAGGTTCAATCTCGCACAATAATTTTTTTGAAAAAAGTGTGAAGCACACGTTTAATTTATGTAATTTTGGCCACGCAAAACATTAACAGCTTAACTCAAAATAAAATGAATACTCCATCAAACCTGAAGTACACGAAAGACGATGAATGGATCCGTCTGGAAGGCGAATTCGGTTACATCGGCATCACCGATTATGCACAACATGAACTGGGCGACATCACCTTTGTTGACATCGATCCCGACCTCGTGGGCGAGACCCTCGAAGCTGAGGAAGAGTTCGGTGCCGTCGAGGCTGTGAAGACCACTGCCGAGCTGACCATGCCCGTCGCTGGTGAGATCGTTGAAGTCAACGAGACCCTCGCCGATGAAGAAAACGCCAAGCTGGTCAACACCGATCCTTACGGTGAAGGCTGGATGCTGAAGATCAAAGTGAGCGACCCCGCCGAGTTGGACAACCTCCTCGATGCCGCCGCCTACGAAGAGAAGATCAAGTAATCATCCCTTTGGACCGGTTCACAAGAAATAGTTTCCCGGGAGTTCTCTGTGCGGCAGTGATCCTACTGCTGACTGGACTTCCGGGTTCTTTGTTCCCCAAGGTGAAGCCCGCGATCGGGTTGGACAAAGTGGTCCACCTGTTCATGTACCTGGGATTCGCCTTCATCACGCTTTGGGGTTACCGCAAGCCCTATCGGGAAAACGGCCCAACCTATCGGAAAAAGGCACTTTGGTTGGTGCTGGCCATCAGCATTGTCTATGGCGCACTCACCGAAATCATGCAGGAATACCTTATTCCAACCCGCACCGGCAGCGTTTACGACTGGATCGCCGACACCCTTGGAAGCATCATCGGAGTGACAATCTATTATTTTTTCCACCGAAGCAGAAATAATTTGCAAAATCAATCGTTTTGTAAATAAATAATTAGTAATTTCGCATCGCAAATAATATGCGAATATTAAAAACACTATAACCATGGAAGAGAAAAAATCACCTAAAGCGAATCTTGAGAACAAGAAGTTGATGTTCACTCAGATAGGCTTAATCATCAGTTTGGCCGTGGCTTGGGTCGTATTTGAAATCAAGAGTTATGACAAGCTCGAATTCGCCGACGTCGGCAGAACCGTCGAAGTCCTCGAAGAGGAAATGGTGGAGATCACCAAGCAGGAGCAGAAGCCACAACCTGTGGAAGTTCCCAAGCAGACCACCCAGATCCAAGTCGTGGAAGATGACGTAGAAGTCGAAGACGTGGAAATCAACGCTGAAGTTGACCAAAACGAGGTCATCGAAGAGTACATCGCTCCCGAGGTTGAGGAAGAAGAGGTCGTTGAGGCCGAGATCTTCACCATCGTGGAAGAGATGCCCGACTTCCCAGGAGGAATGCAGAAACTTGCCGACTACCTGGCCAAGAACATCAAGTATCCTCAGATGGCACGTGAATCAGGCATCCAAGGCCGTGTGTTCGTCAACTTCGTTATCGAGACCGACGGATCCGTGTCAAACGTCAACGTGATGCGTTCACTCGGTGGCGGCTGCGACGAAGAAGCCATGCGCGTCGTGAAGTCCATGCCGAAGTGGAAAGCCGGCAAGCAGCGTGGCAAACCGGTGCGTGTAAGCTACATCCTGCCTGTCAACTTCAAGCTACAGTAATCTCTTAACGGAAATGGTCGAAGACTAACTTAGCCTTTGCCGGACCTATCAAGGAAGTCAAGCTCTCGAGCGAGGCTTCCTTGATTGTTTTTACGGACTTCAGTTCCAGCAAAAGCTTCTCGGCTGTGGCCTTGCCAATACCCTTGATGTCAGCCAGCTCCGAGTGCATGAAACCCTTCTCAAACTTCTTGCGGTGATGCGTGATGGCAAAGCGATGCACCTCATCCTGCATGTGCGTCATCAGCCTGAAAATCTCCGAATCGGGCTTGATGCCCACCGTCTTGGGCGGGAAGCCATAAAGCAGCTCACGGGTGCGGTGCCTGTCGTCCTTGACCAGACCCGCAATGGGGATATCCACATGCAACATGTCCTGAACGACTTGACGCATCACCTCCATCTGACCCTTGCCGCCATCCGCAACGATGAGATCGGGCAAAGGCTTTTCCTCCTCAATGAGACGTGAATATCGGCGATACACCACCTCTTTCATCGAGGCGTAGTCGTCAGGACCAACCACCGTCTTGATGTTGAAATGACGATAGGCACTCTTGTTGGGCTTGCCGTTGACAAACTGCACCATGGCCGCCACGGGATAGTCGCCTTGGAAGTTGGAGTTGTCGAAACACTCGATAATCTCAGGCATGACAGGCAGGTGAAGCATCTCCTTGAGTTGGTTGAGTACCCTTTTCTGATGGCGCTCAGGATCAACCAAAGTGCGCTGCTTTTCCAAATCCATCTTATATTGCAATGCGTTGCGGCGCGACAGTTCGAGCAATTTCAGCTTGTCGCCGCGCTGAGGCACGGTGACCTCCACATCGCCCAAGTCGAAATCGAGTTTCATGGGAAGCACCACTTCGTGAGAACCACTCTCAAACTGCTGACGCAAATCAGCAACCGCCAATAGAAGCAGCTCCTCAGGGGTCTCGTCAAGCTTACGCTTGATTTCCACCGTATGTGATTGAACAACGGCACCTTCCGCCACACGCATATAATTCACGTAGAACAGGCTTTCGGCATCCACAAACGAGAATACATCCACGTTGTGGATGGTAGCGCTGACCACGGTGGAACGACTGCGATAATTCTCCAACAGCTCATATTTCTCCTTGATCAGCTGCGCCTCCTCAAACTCCATGCGCGACGCATGGTCCATCATTTGGGCCTTAAGATCCCGCAACACGGTTTGGAGGTTGCCTTTGATGACTTCACGCACCTCTTGGATCATCCGTTGGTAATCCTCGCGGGAAACGTTGCCCACGCACGGACCCGCGCACTTATGGATGTGATAATCGAGACAAACGCGATACTTGCCCTTCTCAATGTTGGTCTCCGTCAAAGGAGTGCGGCAGGAACGAATCTGGTAGATCTGGGTCAGCAAGTCGAGCAACACATGCGCCGTGCGCACCGAAGGGTATGGGCCAAAGTACTCCGAGCCGTCGTTGACCTTCTTTCGTGTCAGGAACACTCGCGGGAAAGGCTCTTTCTTGACACAAATCCATGGATAGGTCTTGTCGTCCTTGAGCATGATGTTGTAACGGGGCTTGTACTGCTTGATGAGGTTGTTCTCCAGCAACAAGGCCTCCGACTCCGACTCCACCACGATGAATTTGATGTCAGCAATCTTGCTCACCAGCACACGTGTCTTGCCCACCTGTTCCTTGTTGAAATAGCTGGACACACGGCGCTTGAGGTTTTTCGCCTTGCCCACATAGATCAGGGTACCGTCCTTGTCGAAGTAACGGTAAACCCCGGGTTTGCTGGGGATGGTGGATATTATTGTTTTGAGAAATGGTTCCATCCTTGGGCTTTCAGCGGAATGACATGATTGTCAGGCGTCACCAGCTCGGCAATGCCCCTGTCGGCAGTCATATAGCCGATCACCGTGACATCCTCGCTCATCTGCTGGATTTTCTCATAATCCTTTTGGTTGATGGTGAAGAGCAACTCGTAGTCCTCTCCCCCATTCATGGCGGCGATGCTCGGAACGACTTGGAAGTCACGGGCGAGCTTGGCCGTGGTAGGATCAATCGGGATCTTGTTCTCATAAAGTTGGCATCCCACGCCCGATTCCTTGCAGAGGTGCATGATCTCGGAGGCCAAGCCGTCGGAGATGTCGATCATGGAGGTTGGCTTGATGCCCAATTCCTTCAGTCGGGCCACCACATCCTTGCGGGCTTCAGGCTTCAGCTGGCGTTCCAGCACATAGTCGAAGCCTTGCAATTGAGGCTGCATATTGGGGTTGGCAAGGTATTCCGCCTTCTCGCGTTCGAGGATCAGCAGACCCATATAGGCACCGCCCAGGTCGCCGCTCACGCAAAGCAAGTCGTTGGGCTGGGCACCGCTGCGATACACCACGTCCTCCTCTTTGGCTTGACCGATGACGGTGATGGAAATCACCAAACCCGATCGGCTCGAGGTGGTGTCGCCGCCCACGAGATCCACGTTATAGGCCTCGCAAGCCAGACGGATGCCGGCATAAAGCTCATCCAAGGCCTCTACTGAATAACGGTTTGAGATGCCCAAACCCACCACGATTTGCGTCGGGGTGCCGTTCATGGCATAGATGTCGGAGAAATTGACCACGGCGGCCTTGTAGCCGAGGTGCTTCAAGGGCGTGTAGGTCATGTCGAAATGAACTCCCTCGAGCAGGAGATCCACCGACACCAGAGTGCGATAGCCTTCATGGTTGATGACGGCGGCATCGTCGCCAATGCCTTTCAGGCTTGAGGCGTTCCTCAGCGGAAAATCCTGAGTCATCTGGTCAATAAGCCCGAACTCACCAAGCTCATCAAGCTCCGTGCGGGTGTTTTCATTGTTTTCTTCCATATTTTATATTGATTTTGTTGCTAATGATGATCAATCCGACGGTCACGATTAGGCTGGCCAATAGCACCCACACGCTGTCGGTAGCTCCAAAATGATCCACATCCACATCGATTCCGTTTTTGTATTGGAAATAGGACACAACCACCGCAGCGCCGTTGTTGATGAAGTGCATCAGGATGCTGGTCCATAGCGAGCCGGAGTAGTAGAACATGTAGCCCAAGATGACGCCCAGGAACATGCGTGGCAGGAAGCCATAGAACTGGAAATGGATGAAAGAGAAGATGGCAGCCGACAGGATGACGGCCACATGAGCGTTTTTGCAGCCACGGTGCAGAGCCTGTTGCAACACGCCACGGAAGGTCAGCTCCTCGCCAATTGCGGGAATCAAGGCAATGACCAGCAGGTTGGCCAGCAAGCCCCCAACGGTATCCACCTGAAGCATCCGCTCCGTAAGGTCGGCGGCGGTTTCCTCCAACTGTTTCAGCATGGCTTCGAGCGACTCGAAAACGGTGCCAAGGTTCATCTTCTCATTCCATTCGGTCAACAAGTTGGTCAAAGGCAGGGAGACGAACATCAGGGCAGCACCGATGAGCAGCAGCCAGGTGCTGGAAGGCTTGCGGAAGCCGATGGCGCTCATGGGCTGGTTACGGGTGAAAGCATAGAGGATCAAAGGCGGTGCAATGAAGATCAAGGCCGAGCTGACAGCTTGGCCGATCTTCAGTTGGGTGATGTCACCCAACAGGAACAGGGTGACGGCACCGCCGATCATGGAGCAGACCAGCAATGCGATCAGATAGACGAACACCCGAAATCCAGTTGACTCCTTCAGATTTTTCTTAAACTCATCCATGACGATAGCCTTTTGAATTGCAAAAGTACTATTTTTGCAGCAAATATCACAGGATGTTCAAGATCGCCAACATAGAATTCGATCATTACCCCCTGCTGCTCGCCCCGATGGAGGATGTCTCCGACCCGCCGTTTCGCCACGTGTGCAAGCTGTTTGGCGCCGACTTGGTGTATTCCGAGTTCATCTCATCCGACGGCTTGATCCGCGACAGCGTGAAGAGCATCAAAAAGCTGGATTTCGAAGCCTTTGAGCGGCCTTTCGGAGTGCAGATCTTCGGCAACGCCGTGGAACCCATGGTAGCGGCAGCCAAATATGCCGAAACCGCCCATCCCGACTTGATTGACATCAACTTTGGCTGTCCTGTGAAGAAGGTGGCATCGAAAGGTGCCGGATCGGGCATCATGAACGACATTCCCAAGATGGTGACCATCACCGAGGCGGTGGTGAAAGCCGTCAACATACCCGTGACGGTAAAGACCCGGCTGGGTTACGACGACGAACACCGTGAGATCGTTGATATCGCCGAGCGCTTGCAGGACGTGGGCATTGCCGCCCTGACCATCCATGGTCGGTTGCGGACTACCAAATACAGCGAGCCTGCCGACTGGACCTTGATTGGAGCAGTGAAGAACAATCCAAGGATGCACATCCCCATCATTGGCAATGGCGATGTGGTGGACGGCCCATCGGCCAAGCATTACAAAGACACCTTTGGCGTGGATGCCCTGATGATCGGCCGTGCCACTTACGGAAACCCTTGGATCTTCAGGGAGATCAGGCATTATTTGGAGACTGGTGAGGAGCTTGAGAAGCCCGACCTCAGCGAGCGGATAAGGATCGCCAAGATCCAGCTGGAACGTTCCGTGGAGTGGAAAGGCGAGCGCGTCGCGGTGATGGAGATCCGCAAGCATTGGGGCAGTTATTTCAAGGAGTTGCCCAATTTCAAGCCATTCAAAATCAAACTGATGGAAGCCAAGACAGCCTCAGAAGTACTGATGATTCTCGAAGATATCGGAAGCCTCTATCAAGAATCATTAAATCTTTAAATCATTAAATCTTTAAATCCGAAAAATTATTGTATCTTTGCGGCGCAATCTCGCACGGGCATTGCGGTCCCATAGCGCAGTTGGTTAGAGCAACTGACTCATAATCAGTAGGTCCTAGGTTCAAGCCCTAGTGGGACCACCCCATAAAAAAGTAGAGACGCGCCACGGTACGTCTCTACTTTTTTGTTTGGATCATACGATCCTTTTAGTTTTCCAATGCGCTGCCTTTGAGCGTTGTGTAGTTGATACGGAATGCACCAACTTTACGGAGCTCTTGCTTCACGTCGGTGACGACACCCATACGGGTCTCTCTGTGCACCTTGAGAGCGGTGGTGAGCAGCGGACGGTCGGCCTCGCTACGAGCTTCACGTTCTTGGAGCACCCAGTCCGGAATGTCTTCCGGGCGGGCGAACTGGTCGTTCAGCTGGATACGCGACTCGGTACCGAGTTTCGGATCACGCGGAGGGCCGATGTAGATGGAGCTTACCAAAGCCTTCTTTTCGAGCTTGGCGATTTCCGTTGCCTTTGGCAGGGCGGTCTTGACCTTAAGCTCGACATCACGCATTGAGGTGGTGATCATAAAGAAGAAGATCAACATGTAAACGATATCCGGCAGTGACGAGGTGCTCACTTGTGGCACTTCCTTTTTACCTGATTTTTTGAATTTACCCATAGTTCATTCCTCCTTGATTATTTACCCACTTCGACGGGTTCTGCCTCGCTGACACGGACAGGAACTGCCTCGCCGATGGCTTTGGTTTGATCTTCGTTAAGCTGGTCGAGATGTTTATGGAAGTGTTTCCATGCCATATCTTCCTTCAGTTCATTGAAGGCGCGTGCCAGCTCATTCTGCACACTGATATACATAGCATACGATGTACCACGGTCGTTCTGCAAAGAGATAACGCCCTTTGACATCAGGACTTCACCAAGGAGTTCAATGGTCTTGTACTCCGTTTCAGGGGCGGTTTCATCGCCCGGGCGTGGGGTCATGAAGTTCTTGGCGTCATCCTTCAGCAGGGAGATGTCCGAAGGACGGCCGTTGACCATCAGCTTGTTATTCTTGTTAATCAAAACATTCATCACGTTTCTTTCCTTGACCTTGACGTCATCGACGTTTTGTTCCACTGGAGGGGGCAGACGACGGGTGATACCGTAGTCCACGTCCATAGAGGTGGTCATCAGGAAGAAACACAATAGCAAGAATGCTATGTCAGCCTGCGAACTAGAATTGATTTCCGGGGTTTTCTTGGCCATGATGAAAAGTTTTATTTACCAGATCTGATAACTGAATAGAGAATAGTGATGATACTTACTCCAAGTGTTACATAGAAGAAATTAAGGCCCCATTCGACCAATCCGTGGGTTGAACCTGAGTAAACATGTTCACCCGCTTGATATTCAACGCCGAAGCTGCCCTTTGACATAAGGTATGCTACAACTGCAATAACAACGATGGCAACAACCGCAACAAGGATCTTCTTGATGTTCACGCCTTTCACCACGGCGGCGAAAATGGCTGAACAAATAGCGGTAACAACGCCAAGAATAATCAAGATGTAGCCCCAATTCAGGATCAAATTGGTGTTGGCTTCATTTTTCAGGTCCAGGTAGAAAATCACTGCCAAGACGACCGTAACGAGAGCCAATGCGCCAAAGACCCACTTTCCGATGTTTGAAAGCTTACCGTTCATGATTATTGTTGATTATTTTTTGTTGTATTTAACGAGGATATCCATGAAGCTGATGGAAGCGTTTTCCATGTCGCTTGTGATCTTTTCGATTTTAGATGCAATGAAGTTGAAGAAAATCTGAAGGATGATAGCTGCGATCAGACCGAACACGGTGGTCAACAGAGCGACCTTCATACCTGATGCAACGACGGTTGGGCTCATGTCACCTGCGGCGGCGATAGCATCGAATGCGGAGATCATACCGATAACAGTACCCATAAATCCGAACATAGGAGCCAAGCTGATGCAGAGGCCGACCCAGCTCAAACCGCTTTCAAGTTTGCCAGCGGCAACGGCACCATAGGAAACGAGTGACTTCTCAACTTCGTCCAGTGACTGGCCGTCCTGCAGACGGATGAGGCCTTGGGTGAAGATGCTGGCCACAGGACCGCGGGTGTCCTTGCAAAGTTGCTTTGCACCTTCAACATCACCGGCTTTCATCTTCTCTTCGATACCGGCGAGGAGCTTTGTGGAGTTGGCGTCAGCCATGGTCAGATAGATGATTCTTTCAATGGAGATGGCCATACCAAGCAACAAGATGACCAACACGATGCCCATGAAGCCAGGACCACCATCGATGAATTGTTTCTTGATGACCTCACGGAAAGTTGTAGGAGCCTCAGCAGGGGTGAGATCAGTGGTAGCAGCCTCTTCAACTGCAGGAGCTACGGTTTCAGCAACCTGTTCGGTAGCTGCTTCTTCTGGTTGAGCTTGCTCTTCTTGAGCAAAGAGATTGCTGATTCCAAATGTCATAAAACCAACAATCGTGAGTAAAGCAATTAATTTTTTCATGATTTAGTTTAATGTTGTGTTTGCAATAATTTCTTTTCAGTCAGCGGAGAGAGCGGGATTCGAACCCGCGGTACCCTTTTGGAGTACACACACTTTCCAGGCGTGCTCCTTAAACCACTCGGACATCTCTCCAAATAATTCGTTGCGAAATTACATAAAAATTCGTTTGAATCACCAAGACAAGTGGATTTTTTTTGCAATCGAACTATTTTGTCATCTCACCTCGGATGGAAACGCCCAGTAAGTCAATGACTTTTTCTCTAGAGAGGCCTTCGCCCATCAGATACATCAGCTTTGACACGGCGGCCTCTGCGGTCAGGTCGTAGCCGCTCACCACGCCAATGCGGGCCATGTCGAGACTGGTTTCGTAACGGCCCATCTCCACCGAGCCACCCTTGCACTGGGTGATGTTGAGGATGATCAAGCCCTTGTCAATGGCTTCCTTCAAGGCATCGAGGAACCAAGGTGCCGTAGTGGCGTTGCCCGACCCGAAGGTCTCCAGCACCATGGCTTTCAAGCCCGGGGTACGCAAGGCATGGCACACGAATTCCTGCGAAATACCTGGGAAGAGTTTCAGGATGCCCACGTTACGATCCATGTTGGTATGCAACTTGAGCTTCTTGAAGTTGGGCTTCAGGATACGGTCCTTGTTGTACTTGATATGTACGCCCACTTCGGCCAGACCCGGATAGTTGGTGGAAGCGAAGGCGTTGAAGTTTTCGGCGTTGAATTTGGTGGTGCGGTTGCCGCGCAACAATTGGTCCTGGAAGAAGATGCACACCTCAGGCACAATGGCGGTATCGTCTTCCTTGGCAGCGGCAATCTCAATGGCGGCAAGGAAGTTCTCGCGACCGTCGGTGCGCACCACGCCCATCGGCAGCTGCGATCCCGTCAGCACCACAGGCTTGTTGAGGTTCTCGAGCATGAAGCTCAGTGCCGAAGCGGTGTAAGCCATGGTATCAGAGCCGTGAAGCACCACAAAGCCGTCATATTGCTCGTAATTGTCGGCAATCTTCTGCGCCAGCATCGCCCAGAAATCGGGCGACATGTTCGACGAGTCGATCAACGGGTCAAATGAATAGAAATCAATCTGATATCCAAAGTTCTGCAATACAGGGAGATGCTTGTAGATATTATCGAAATCAAAGGGCACCAAGGCACCGGTTTTGGGATCTTGCATCATGCCGATGGTGCCGCCGGTATAAAGCACAAGGATGGAGGTTTCTTCTTTTTGGGTCATTCTTTTAAGAATTTAGAAGTCAGAAGACAGAAATAAGAATTTTGGGACAAAGATACGATTTTTTAGATTTCGAATAGCATTTTGGCGTTCCTTGAAGTGATTTCAGCGATTTCATTCACTGATGTTTCATAGATTTCAGCGATCCGTTTCGCCGTATCCACCATGAAGGCTGGCTCGTTGCGTTGGCCGCGATGGGGGACGGGCGACAGGTAGGGTGCGTCGGTCTCCAAAACGATGCGATCCAAGGGAATATTGTGCAAATAGTCTTTAACCGCACAATTCTTGTAAGTGGTCACCCCACCCAAACCGAGATGGAATCCGAGATTGAGGTATGCCAGGGCTTCGTCCTCGGTTCCCGTGAAGCAATGCATGATGCCACGCAAACCTCCATCTTGGTGTTTTTCCAAAATACGCACCATGAAGTTGAAGGCATTACGGCAGTGGATGGATAGGGGCAAACCGAGCTGTTTGGCCCATCCCAACTGGGTTTCGAAGGCATCAAGTTGCTCTTTCTCGAAGGTGGAATCCCAATAAAAATCAAGACCGATTTCGCCAACACCTATATATATATTTCGTTCCAGTTCCCTCTCCATGAGGGTTAGCACCTGCTTGTAATCGCCCTTCACTTCCTCGGGTTGCAACCCCACCATCACACGGGTGCAGTCAGGAAAACGTTCATGAGTCTCAAGCATCGGCTTGATGGTTGAGGCATCCACATTAGGCAGGAGCATCATGCCGACACCAGCATCCAAAGCCCTTTGCACAACGGCCTCACGATCCAAGTCAAAGTCGGTGTCGTAGATGTGGGTATGGGTGTCGATGAGCATGGAAGGAAGATAAAAGATAAAAGATAAAAGATAAAAGTTAATAGAGGAAGTTGTCGTATGGATAACGGATGGCGTGCATATCCTTGATTTCCTTATAAAGCAAATCCCTGAATTCCTGATAATTATCCCTGTTTTTGGCAGAGATGAAGATACAGTTGTCGTTCATCTTGGCCATCCAGGTCTGCTTGAGTTCATCGTAGGAAACATTGCGTTTGGTGGCTGGCGTAAGATCGTCGGGGGCTTTATCCTCCCAAGTGTAGGCATCGGTCTTGTTGAAGACGACAATGGTCTTCTTGTCGGCGCAGCCCAATTCAGAGAGCGTTTGGTTGACCACTTCCATCTGGGCTTCGAAATCGGGATGGGAGATGTCCACCACATGGAGCAGGATGTCGGACTCACGAACTTCGTCCAAGGTTGATTTGAACGACTCTACCAGATGATGTGGCAACTTGCGGATGAACCCGACGGTATCGGAAAGCAGGAACGGCAGGTTCTCCACCACCACCTTACGCACAGTGGTATCCAACGTAGCGAAAAGCTTGTTTTCAGTATAGACTTCCGACTTGCTCAGCAGGTTCATGATGGTGGATTTGCCCACGTTGGTATAGCCCACGAGGGCCACACGCACCAGTTTGCCGCGGTTCTTGCGCTGCACGGTTTTCTGCATGTCGATTTCCTTCAGTTTCTGCTTCAGCAGCGCGATGCGTTCCAAAATCAAGCGGCGGTCGGTCTCGATCTGGGTCTCACCGGGACCACGCATACCGATACCACCACGCTGACGTTCCAAGTGGGTCCACATACGGGTCAAGCGAGGCAAAAGGTATTGATATTGAGCCAGTTCCACTTGAGCTTTGGCATGAGCTGTATGAGCATTGGATGCGAAGATATCCAAGATCAAGCTGGTGCGGTCAAGGACTCGGCACTCCAAGGCTTGTTCCATGTTGCGGGCTTGGGTGGCGCTCAACTCATCGTCGATGACGGCAATCTCGATGTTTTCCGCCTTGATGTACTGGTGAATTTCCTCTAACTTACCCGAGCCTAAATAAGTTACGCTGCTCGGATGGTCCATGGCTTGCACGAAACGTGCCACGGGGATGCCGCCTGCCGTCTCTAATAGGAAAGCCAGTTCATCGAGGTATTCCTCCGTGCGCTCGCGGCCTTGCTGCTTCGAGGCCACGGCTATGAGGACTGCTCTTTCAGGTATTTTTTCGTAAGTGATGAAGTCGCCCATTTGTTTTTTTGAATCGGGGTGCAAAGATAAGCAATTTCAGGAAATTGCCAAGACTTCGTTCGAGATCGAACAAAAAGAATATCAAAAAACAAAACCCTATTATTGAATTTATTTTATTATCTTTGCATCGAGATACAAGTGAACTATGTTTTGTCATTCCAACGACAGTTAATCACTTTAAAACATAGATCCACTTGAAATGAAAAGCACCGAAAGCAGTAATAATAACAAAGACGAATTAAACCAAATAAGAGTTCGGACCTTACTAGAAATCAAAAAGAAAAAACAAGTAATCCCCATGTACACAGGCATTAGCCTCACAGGAAAGCAGTTCGAGACGGGTAAGATAACGGTATTAAGGCGTTCCCTTCTGGATGTATTTGAACACTCGGTTGAGAACAAGGTTATTTGGTTATGGCTACAAAATTTTGATATCAAATCCCTAAGTACCATGAAATATAAGGGATGGGCTCCGAATAGACCATATCCAATAACTGACCCTTGTTATGATCCAGAACGACCTAATAGGTCAAAACACGACCATGACACCAATTGGTTTTATTACTATACTTTGCGAATAGGACAACGAAGCTATTGGGTAAACGTTAAGAATCACAAGCATTTTGGCGAGGTAATCTATGCCATAGAGAGTGAAAGGCCCAAAGACCTCATCAAGGGGCACAAAAAAAGTGACATTGAAAACGTCTACTCCTTCCTACAAGGGACTGGCGCGATTGACATCAATATCACAGTGCAAAAATAGAATATGTTTTTATTCCTCGCAAGTGTTTTCTAAAATTATTTGAAAATTTTGTCAATAATGCCAGGCGATCCTCAAAAAAAGGCAGACGACAAGCACGTCCAATACTGTATCAATAAAATCGAAGTAAAATAAAAAGAAAAAAGCCAACCGTATCAAGCAAGTACCCCTTATCAGGGACCACATACGGATTTGGCTTTTATTAGACTGCAAAAATAAAACAAACTTTTAAACCCCGCAAGGGGAAAAGCATTTTTTCCAAGCCAAAAATGGAAAGAGGGTGACCAAAAAGGCCGCAATAAGTGTCATTGCGAGGAGCGGAGCTTGCGGAGCGACGTGGCAATCCAACCTGAAATGGCTCTGTTAGGGTCAAGTTGGATTGCCGCGCTTCACTTCGTTCCGCTCGCAATGACGTACCTGCCGCTCTTTTTGGTCACCCTCTTTTCTCAGGGGCCTGATTTGATGTTAAACCATCCAATTTCTGGGGGCTTATCAAACGAAGGCCGACTATTAAAGTCTATGCTTTTACGCCTGAAAGATTAACGCACAAGGCGGACAAGACACCCGCAATATTTATAGAATTGGTACGATGGATTGGTATTCTCACTTAGGCCCGTAGAGAAGTACACGCAGTTCGCGTATGAGGCATTGTAATTAGTACTACTCCAATAGTACCCGACGGAACCGGAATTGAGGATATTAGTACCATTTCGGTTGCCTGAAGTCGTAAGGAACACACAACCCGCGCTCTCAAGGGTATTCCAATTGGTGACATCAATGCTGTTGCCACCAAACCCGGAGTTTTTTGTATTGTAGTTGTTCAGTGTGTATGTATCGTCACTCCAGTTGTTGGGCAATAAGATGACTCCATTCTTGCCGCACACGTTGGCTCTGACATAACGGTGACCCGATGGGGTTGTTCTTGAGTTGAACACATACGACCACTCGGCACTGGTGAGTGTGCGCCAGTCGTTATGGCCGCCAAGAGTGCCTTGGAAATCGGTGCTCCATGTATAACTTCCGCTCGTTTGGAGTGGGTCTTTACCAGAGCCCCATGTGCCCCAGCCGAAGAGGTCAACATAATTGGCGGTATTCCATGCTCCTATATAGTCGTACTGGTTTGGAGCGAAGCGCCAACCTGAGCCAGATTTATACTGCAGGTTGCCCGACGAGAATTGGACGACCTTGCTTGCGCTCACCTGGAAGAAGTAGCCCGCAACCAAATTAACAGCAACACCAGTATTGTGGTACATATTGGCTGTCACTGCAGGCACTGTGAAAGCACTTTGGGTGGCGTATCCAGTGGCATATGCCATAGCAGTCACTTCACTCTGAGGGAGCAAAATGGCCCAACGCACGGTGTTCGATGCTCTGTGAAGTGTGATTTCACCATTGCCAGCCTTGCTGGGAGTATAAGGATTATGGTCAATGCCAGTGCCATTAGCGGCATTGTTGGCAGCAAAGTTCACGGTAACGGTGTTGTTCATGTCGGTAATCGTGATGTCGGCATTAATGTCCGTGGTGGTGAATTTCACGATAGCGCAGTAGTTCTGGAGCTTTGCGCTGTATGCCGTAACGCCAGATTTGTACAATTTTGTCGAACGTGCATACGAAATCACAGGGTACTTCGATGTCTGGTCCGTGATGTTCACGCTTGTAGGCTGCGAGGTCGTTCCCTTGTTGCCCATGAAATAGAAGTGCAGGTAGTCGGCCTCACTGGTCGGATTGACAGTGCCTGAGAACTGGGTTCCGCTGTATTGCAGGTATCCACAATAGGCACCGTTGTTGCCCACGTAAATCAAGTCACCGTTTTCGAAGGTGACAGTGGCATAGTCAGGATCGGTGTGACCCGTGGGATCAACGATCACTCTTGAGTTGTTGTCGCCAGCATCCACGGTAAGCGTAATGCGCACGCCTTCGGTTTGAGGCACAAGTTGGTCTTTCTTGCATTGGGTGAAGCCAAGCACCATGGCCAAGGCCATCATGATAAAGGTCATTCTTCTCATGACTTAGTCCTCCTTCTTTTTGAGTGCCACATAGCCGAGGCCGGCGCCCAGCAGAATGACGAGGCCGCTTCCGAGCGGAACGGTTTCGCCGATGCCGTAGTTGGAAATGCCTTCTGCGGTATTGCCTTCGATGTTCATCGCACCACGGCTACCGCCAAATTCCGCGTCGTTTGAGGCTTTGCCTAAACCGAACAGGCCGCGGTCCTGTGCGTTGAGGTTGGTGGCTGTCAGCGTCATCACTGCCAGCCCAAGTGAAAACACGATGGTTTTCAAAATCTTGTTGGTGTTTTTCATTTGTTTTTTAAAAGCTTTTAAATGTTTGTTTTATATTTTAAAATGATAGACAAAAAAAATCCAAGGCTGAGCCCTTAGCCCTGCCTTGGATGATTATATTGGTATAAAAATAAAACTGTCAGAAGAGAGTTTACCCCCCCCAATAACTATTTAAAACATTGATATTCAATAAATTACAGTCGATTTTCACGTCTTTTGTTGTTTTTTGCGGCTGCAAAAATACGAAAAAAAACCGAAACGTCCTTGCTTTTTGAAGCAAAATTTTTTCGCTTAAAAACTAAAAATCAGCACATTGTCCTCCTCAACACATGCGCTCAATACGGCCTGAATCCGATGATTTGACGGACTTCATTCAAAGTCTTTGCCGCACTCTCACGGGCCTTCTCAGCACCCATGTGGGCGATGCGGTCGAGGCGTTCTTGGTCGGAAGAGAACTCCTGGATGCGTTCGCGGATTGGGTTCAAGGTGCGAACCATGTCCTCGGCGAGCTGTTTCTTCATGTCGCCATAACGCAAGGTGCAGTCGTTCCATTTCTCGTCAAAGTATTGCACCGTTTCGGGTTCACTAACGATCTTCATCATGGTGAAGAGATTCTGGATGACTTCTGGCTTGGGGCTGTTGGGTTCCTGCGGACCGTTGTCGGTAACGGCGCGCATCACTTTTTTGCGTACGGTCTTCTCATCCTCAAAGAGATAGATGCAGTTGCCATCGCTCTTGCCCATCTTGCCTGAGCCGTCTAAGCCTGGCACCTTGATGGCATCGCCACCAAAGTAATAGTTCTGGGGTTCGGGGAAAAACTCCACGCCATAGATGTTGTTGAAGCGGCGGGCACATTTGCGGGCCATTTCCATGTTCTGTTCCTGGTCCTTGCCTACGGGCACCCATTTGGCGCGATGTTGGAGAATATCGGCAGCCATGAGGGTTGGGTAGGTAAACAGGCCGGCGTTCACGTTATCAGGCTGTTGGCGTGCCTTTTCCTTAAAGGTGGTCACGCGACCCAGCTCGCCGATATAGGCGTTCATGTTGAAATAGAGGTAAAGCTCAATGGTTTCGGGCACATCGCTCTGGATGTAGATCGTAGCCTTTTCAGGATCGATGCCACAGGCCAGGTATTCAGCCAGAATAGTACGAGCCGAGCGCTGTATGTTTTCAGGTTTAGGATGTGTAGTGAGCGAGTGCCAGTCGGCGATGAAAAAGTAGCAATTGTATTCCTCTTGCATTTTCACAAAACTACGGACTGCACCATAATAGTTGCCTAAATGGAGATTACCCGTCGGTCTTATGCCGCTTAAAACGATGTCTTTATTCATAGGATTGATAATTTGGCGCAAAGATAAAAAAAAGCCCGCTGCAATCAGCGGGCTTTCGAGTTTTTTTCAACGTTCCAGGTCATATTTTTATGTTCTCGCCTTTGGCGTTCTGGAAGTTGTACTGTAGCATGTGGAAATCGTCAACGGTCTCGACCTTGAAGGACTTGCCGTATTTCTTCATCCACTTGCGTCGGATCGAAAACAGGCCTTTGGTGAGATAGGCTCCGATGAACGGATGGACCTGCAGGGTGATGTGATTTTCGTTTTGGTCGAGCAGCAGGTACTTGAGGTTGTTTTCGATTTCGTCAATGTAAAGGATTGCAGGGCGGATCTTGCCTTCGCCGTCGCACACGGGACATTTTTCCTGCACTTGTACTTCCGTGGCGGGGCGTACGCGCTGGCGGGTGATTTGGATGAGGCCGAACTTAGTGGCGGGGAGGATGGTGTGCTTGGCGCGGTCGCGTGCCATCTCCTGGCACAGCACGTCGAAGAGTTCCTTGCGATGTGCCGCCTCGTGCATGTCGATGAAATCGACGATGATGATGCCTCCCATGTCGCGCAGGCGCAGCTGACGGGCAATCTCCTTGGCTGCTTCTATGTTGACCAGAAGCGCGTTTTCTTCCTGAGTGTTTTCCTTATTGACGCGGTGGCCGCTGTTGACGTCGATGACGTGCATGGCCTCGGTGTGTTCAATGATGAGGTAAACAC